>OMKS01000427.1_pt1 | contig 39449 bp, 32 predicted proteins | sample 1674721 | NCBI WGS metagenome assembly OMKS01 (sample SAMN06264996, study PRJEB25208) | sediment metagenome | isolation source: hot spring sediment | place: USA: California | collected 2014-09-02 | reverse complement strand
CCCGCATTCGCCGGCCGGATCGCGGATCTCGATCCGCTCGCGGAAATCCGTGATCTCTATCGGGAGGCGGACGGACCCGACGCGCTCTCCAGATCCCTTTACGGCGATTATCACACGGTCGTGCAGTTTTACCTCGGGCGGCTGAGGCTTCTTCGATACTTCGGTGTGGAAGGGCGGTTCCCCCTGCTCGACCCCGGCCTCGCGGCGTTTGCGGCGACGATTCCTTCCGCGCTGAAAATCAAAAAGGGCGGGGAGATGAAGTACATCCTGCATCGCACCATGGAAGGCATCCTGCCGGACGCCATCGTCCACCGCAAGGATAAATTGGGCCACAGCGTCCCCTTCAAGAACTGGATCCGGGACGCGGAGACCGTGCAGGGGCTGATCCGCGATGTCCTGTCCGAAGAATCCGTCCGGGAACGCGGATTGTTCAACGCCCCCGTCATCCGATCCATGATCGGACAGCACCTCAGGAAGACGCACAACCATTCGCACCGGCTCTGGGCGCTCGTCGTGCTTGAGTTATGGATGCGGAAACATTTATAAAGGAAGACGAGGCATGATGAGAATCCTGATTACAGGCGGCGCCGGGTTCATCGGATCGCACCTGGCCGACGCCCTCATCCGGCAGGGCGAGGATGTCACGATCATCGACGATCTGTCCACCGGACGCATGGAAAACATCGCGCACCTGACCGGTCATCCGCAGTTTCACTATGCGATCGAGACCATCGGCAACGAGACGGTGATGGACCGGCTCGTTTCCGAATGCGACATCATCTATCATCTCGCCGCGGCCGTGGGTGTCGAGCTGATCGTGACCCGTCCGGTCGAGGTGATCGAACGGAATATTCTGGGAACGGAGGCGGTACTCAAGATCGCCAACCGGTACAAGAAAAAGGTTTTCATCGCCTCCACCTCCGAGATTTACGGCAAGAGTGAGACGGTTCCCTTCCGCGAGGAGGACGACCGCATCCTCGGGCCGACGACGAAGAACCGGTGGAGTTATTCCTGTTCCAAGGCCATCGACGAATTTCTCGGCCTTGCCTACTGGAAGGAGAAGAAACTGCCCATCGTGATCGGCCGGTTTTTCAACACCATCGGCCCCCGACAGACGGGTCAATACGGGATGGTGGTCCCCCGGTTTGTCAGACAGGCGCTCCTGTCGCAGCCGCTTCTGGTTTACGGCGACGGCGAGCAGTCCCGCTGCTTCACGTCCGTGACCGATGTCGTCCGGGCCGTGATCGATCTGATGCGCCATCCCGGCGCCGTGGGGGAAATATTCAATATCGGCGGGAGTGAGGAGATCACAATCAACGGATTGGCCCAGCGGGTCATTGCCGTTACTCAGAGCAAATCCAAGATCCGTCATATTCCCTATGAAGAGGCCTATGAAAGCGGATTCGAAGATATGCGCCGACGGGTGCCGGACATCTCCAGACTTGCCGGCCTGACCGGATACCGTCCGCAAATACCGCTCGATGACATCCTCAGTCGGATCGCGGGGGATCTGAAAAAGAACGATCCGGAAGTGAAGGAGTCGTCCTGATCAAAACAGGGATGGACCGGTCGGCTGGTTTCAAACCGGCCAGTCTGCCGGATATCGTCCGCGAAATTCTATTCAACAGGGTGGTCTGATTCGTGATTTGCTGGTTTGGATGGATGAAGGCTATGTATGCTAAAACACAGGAAATCAAGAAAATATCCTTTGCGAACCGTGGTCGGTCCTGGATTCATGATCGAAAAACGCATTCCGGTGCTGTTTTTGCATATAAATTTTCTTCCTTTCAGGCGGAGAGGATGAACAGAAATAAGAAATTGAAGCGGGATCAGGGCCTGGGGTTTCCGTCAACCAACCATGATATGTGAGCAGACAGATGTGTACGCCGGCGGGACATACGATGATGGGGGTTGTGGTTGGAGGCACAATTCTGAAGAAATCCGGGAAGGCCTTCTGGCTTTCTCTTGCGGGAATCGGAATACTGGCCAATCTGCCGGATGTGGATTTTCTCTTCGGTTTTGTTGCGGGATCGCCAAATCTCTATCATCGCGGGTGGACACACAGCCTCGGATTTGTGTTGATCGTCATGGCTGGAGCAGCCGTATTCTCCTTTTTTTTGCAAAAACGCATCGATTTCAGATGGATCCGGATTTCGGGGTTACTCGTTTTCTTCCATCTGATCCTGGATCTGTTGACGATGGACCGAAGCGCGCCGTATGGAATCCAGTTTTTCTGGCCGCTGAGCCGGCATTACGTGATTTCTCCCCTCGTCGTCTTCCGTGATGTCGAGAAGAGCGCGGCTGCCGCGACATTTATTACGTCGCTGTTCTCGCGGCATAATGGCCTGACGGTTCTCTCGGAGATTGTGATTTTTGCACCGTGGGTTGCCCTTCGGCATTATACCGGACGGTTCAGGAAGCCGGGGAACGTACGGGAAGAAAAAAAGGAGATGCTCGGTATTCTCCAATAGGCAAGGGGCCCTGCATTCCTGGAACACAAAGAAAGTGCTGAATTGAAATCCGAATTAAAAATATGCATATCGGTTGTCGTCCCCGTTTTTAATGAAGCGGAGAATGTGCCGATTTTATGCCGGTCGATCCGTCGGGTTCTCGAATCCCTCGGGCGTACGTATGAGATCGTCCTCGTCGACGACGGCAGCCGGGACGGCACGCGGGAGATCCTGCGGGATCTGGCCCGAAACGATTCGAATCTGAAGGTGATCCTGTTTCGCAGAAATTTCGGCCAGTCCGCCGCGATGGCGGCCGGTTTCCGTTCCTGTCGCGGAGAGTTAATCGTGGCCATGGACGGCGATCTACAGAATGATCCCCAGGATATTCCCCGCCTCATCGAGAAGATCGGAGAAGGATATGACGTGGTGAGCGGATGGCGGAAAAACCGCAAGGACAAGCTTTTTCTCAGGAAGATTCCCTCCAGGATCGCCAACCGTCTCATCTGTTCCGTGACGGATGTCAAGCTGCATGACACGGGCTGTTCACTTAAGATTTTCCGGCGCGAGGTGATCCGGAATATCCGGTTATACGGAGAACTCCACCGGTTCATTCCCGGGTTGGCGCGGGTCGAGGGTGCACGTATCGCGGAGATTCCCGTGAACCATCATCCCCGGCGGTTCGGGAAATCCAAATACAATCTGTCGCGCACGTTCCGTGTGCTGTTGGACTTGGCCAGCTTGAATCTTTTCCTGAAACACTTGCGGAATCCTCTGCGGTTTTTCGGGCAAATCGGCCTGTTCTTCTCGTCCCTGGGCTTGTTGTCCGGTCTGTGGATGGCATGGGAGATTCTGGCGCACCGGACTGAGGCGGCCGAACTCAACGTGATGCTGACGCTGGTATTCCTGCTCTGGATCATGGGATTTCAGTTCTTCTTTTTGGGCCTCGTGGCCAGCCTGATCGTCAAGACGGGAAGCCGGAGCGGGGGTACCCTGGCCCTGGATTCATTTTTTCAAAAAGAAGGAAACGATGGGAGAAAATTATAAATCCATGGATTATTCCCTGATCGTTTCCGTATGCGACATGGCCGGAGAGGTGGACCGGCTTCATGCGGATGCGGAGGCCGCGCTTTCGACTCTCGGCGGAATGTGGGAGATTATATTTGTGGATGACGCCAGTACAGACGGTACGGCCGAACGGCTCCTTGAGATATCAAGGAAAGACGCGCACGTCCGGGTGCTCAGGATGCGTTCCCGGTTCGGCGAGGCGTCCGCGCTTGATGCGGGCATCCGTCATTCTTCCGGCGAAAGCGTCGCCTTTCTGTCCGGCCGGGTGAATGTGAATATCCGACAGATTCCCGGCCTGTTCCGCAGACTCGAAGAGGGGTATGATTACGTGATCGGCCGGCGCCACCCCAGGCGGGATGCGCTTCTGAACCGCTGGGTTTCCGGTTTGTTCAACGCCATGATCAACCGGCTCTGCAAGCTTCGCCTTCGGGATGTGAACAGCGGCGTGTTCGCCACCCGTCGCCGCGTATTCGAACGGATCGCGGTATACGGAGATCTCAACCATTTCCTGGCCGTACTCGCGGCACAACAGGGATACCGGATCGGTGAGGCCGACATTGAACAATTGACCGGCAATTTCCGGGTTTCCCGATATCCGAACGAATATATTCGACGGTTTCTGGATATCATCACGGTTTTCTTCCTGACCCGGTATTCGAAGAAACCCATCCATTTCATGGGGTTCCTGGGGACGGTCTGCTTCATCGTCGGACTGGGTATCGAAGTGTATCTCTTTGTCTATCGCATCCTGCAGATGGGGCCGATCGCCGGGCGGCCGCTCCTGATTCTGGGCGCGCTTTTGCTCGTGATCGGCATTCAGATGATCTCGATCGGACTCCTCGGCGAGATGATTATCTTTACCCATGCCGGGGAGATCCAGGAATACAATATCGAAATGGTGATCGAGAGGGGAATGGAGAAGACATCATGAAACCACCGGCAAAAACGGCGTTCCTGGCCGTCACGGGATCGGTCTGGTTTTACGTCATACTGGCCTGTTTTTTCCGGCTTTTTCTGCTGAGCCGGCAATATGCCGTGATGTTCGATGAGGCCCATTATTGCCGCATGGCCGCCGGGTTTGCGCATGAGGGGTGGCGGCAGATTGTGCATCCGTTCTGGTCGCCGGGTTATCCGTTCTGGGCGAGTTTTCTTGTGCGTCTCATCTCCGATTATGAACTGGCCTGCAGGCTCGCCAATGTCACGATGGGGGCTTTGACGGTGTATCCTGTATTTCAATTCGCACGCCGGCTGTTTTCCCTCTCCACCGCGCGGATTGCCGGGCTGTTTTTCGCATTGTATCCGCCCCTGGCTTATTCACATACCTCCGCACTGGCCGAGCCGACATTTATTTTCTGGGGATTTCTCGGCCTCTGGCTGGGATGGTGTCTTCTTGAAGAAAAGAAAATCCGGTTTGCGCTGCCCGCCGGACTCTGCTTCGGATTTTCCTATACAGGCAAACCCGAAGGATTTATTTTCATCCTCGGCTTTTCGGTGATTTTCATCCTGGTCCATATTCAGGGAATCATTCGCAGGACGGTCCGACCCCAGTTGTTTCCCCTTGTTTTGGTGATTGCCGGATTCCTGATGCCCGCATCCGGTTATCTGATCTATCTGCGGGGGGAGGCCGGATACTGGACCCTCAGCGCCAAGGGACAGGCGATTCAACAGTGGCATACCACTTTCTTCACGCCGGAAGATGATGACATCTTTCACGATCTGAACGAAGACGCCACGTTTTATTTGAATGACGCCATCCTGCATGACGGCACCTATTTCAGACACATGCAGTCGCAGGACACGGAAAGGATCTCCGTGACGCCGGCTCTTTTTCTCAAAAAATACAGCGCGTATTTGTACCGGCTCCTGAAATATGATTTGCCGGCGACGCTGACCTTTCCGGTCGGCGTCCTCTTTGTCCTCGGGGTTTTTGTCAGGCCGTGGTCTCCCGGGATTATTTGGCCGTCCGTATATCTTTTGGCGTTTGTTTCGGTTTACTGGTTTCTCCTCGTTCCCATGATGCTGGTGACCGAGCGCTATCTGTTCAGCATGTTTCCGGCCGTGGTGCTGTGGGCGGGGTACGGTATTTCGGCCCTCGCCCACTGGGTGGATGATACGTTGAAACCATTGTGGCGGGGAATTCCCAGGCGTGCGGGAATGATTGTCGTTCTCGTTTTTATCACGGGCATGTCCTTCGTTCCGGAAATGGGGAAAGTCATGCAAAATCGTGCGGGAACGGCAGGCGAATGGGACGATCCGGTCGAACTGAAAATGGCAGGCAACTGGCTGAAGGAGCACAGTCCCGTACAACCCCCCGTCCTGGCCAGCTGGAACAAGGCGGTGGACTTCTACGCGGGCAATTATCATGTGCGCGAGGGCATCGGATATCCGAGAGAGTCCAATGACCGCATCCTGAAGTATGCGCGGAATAAAAACGTGACTCATTTCGTCCTGAGCGAACGTTACATAAATGTGTATCCCGTGGCCGTGAAAAATTGGCTTCGGGACGGTCTGCCGGAGGCTCTCATCCCCGTATTTGAGAAAACCGGTCCGGACGGGCAGCGCGTGTGGATATTCGGGTGGAAGGATTCCAACGTGTTTTGAAATAATGGGTTCAATTATAATGATCAGCAGTAAAAGGCGAGCGGCGAAGGGCCAATGCACGCCCCCATTTTGAATGGGGAAAGAGTCTTTTGTTTATGACGGAACCGACAAACAGAACAGACAGGAAAATCCGGTATACGGTCATCGTTCCGGCCTATAATGAAGAGGCGGGACTGCCGGTCGTGATCCGGGATCTGCGATCCGTGGTCGACGACCGGTACGAGATCATGGTCGTCGATGACGGCAGCGGGGATGGGACGCGCAGGGCGGCGGAATCGGCCGGCGTGCGGGTCATCTCGCACCGGCGAAACCGGGGCAAAGGCGCGGCCATGCGTACCGGCATCCGGAACGCACGGGGCGAATTCGTGATTTTCATCGATGCGGACGGCACCTATCCGGCCGCCATGGTTCCCGTGATCGCCGGGAGGCTGGAATCGCATCCCATGGTGGTCGCGCGCAGGGAGACGGGGGAAAACATCCATCCCGTCAACCGGATCGGCAACTGGCTGTTCCGGAAGATGATCCAGCGGTTGTATGCCTCATCCGTATTCGACCCGCTTTCCGGCCTATACGGTCTCCGGAAGGCCGACTGCCTGCGCATGGATCTGTGCTCCGAGGGCTTCGAGATCGAGACAGAAATCACGATCAAGGCCGCCCAGATAGGGCTGGATGTGGATCAGGTGGACATTCCCTATCATCCCCGGATCGGCGAATCGAAGCTCAGGCCGTTTCAGGACGGGTGGCGCATCCTGCGCATGATCGTGATGCTGATGTTTCTCTACAATCCGACTTCGGTGTTCACCGTTCCCGGACTGATCCTGTTTTTTGTGTCCTTTACATTGATGGTCGTCCTGTTGTTCGGCAACCTGTCCATCGGAGGAATCTATCTCTCTTATCACGCCGCCATCTTCGCCAGCCTGATGGCCATGATGGGCAGCCAGCTCGCGGTCTTCGGTTCGGCCAGCCGGATGTACGCGGTCCTCCATAAATTCGCCCGCCCGGACCGGACGACCCGGTGGATTTCAGACCGGAAATTTATGGCGTGGATCGTCGGAGCGGGCCTGCTGAGCATCTGCGCGGCGGTTTTTCTGGCGGTACGTATCTTCCTGGCCTGGGTCGAATCCGGGTTTTCCCCGATTTTCAGGCTGCAGGAGGCCGTTTTCATGTTCTTTCTGCTCTCGTTCGGCCTGCAGGTGATTTTTTCCATGGTGTTTCTTTCCATCTTCTCCGGGGAGGTGCGTCGGCTGGAAACCGACAGGCAGACGGACTGTTATTGATAGGGCGGGTTGCAAGAGACGACGGACGATTCAGGAGTCGGCATCCGGCGATAAGCAATCGGCAAGACAATATTCCTCCGGCGACCGGTGATGGGCACCGGGGTCGGGCACCGGATACGGGTTTCAAGGTCAGGCATGAAAAACAGAGTAAAGATTTGTTATATCGCGGGGCGGGAGCGGGAGTATGTGCGTACGCGGACCCTGCTCAAGGCGCTGGATCGTGCGGGCTTCCGGGTCGAGGCGTGCCTGCCTCCGGACAAGCGGTTCCGTCATTATCCGCGGCTTCTGTGGCAATTTATCCGGAAGAAAAAAAAATGCGATGTGGTGATCCTCGGATTTTACGGCGCTCTCCTCATGCCGTTTGTCCGCATTCTTACGCGCAAGCCGGTAATCTTCGACGTGCACAGCGGCACGCACGAGACCATGCTCGACTGGGAGCGCGCCCGGCCGAACGGCTTCAGGGCGCGGCTGTTCGCGTCGGTCGATACGTGGACGATGAACCGGGCGGACTGCATCCTCCTGGATTCCCACGACCACATCCGGGTCTGGTCGGAGCGGTATCACGTCCCGATCTCCAAATTCGAACGGGTATTCCTGGCCGCCGACGACGAAATGATCCGTCCGCGCGAAAAGGAGAAGGGCGATGCATCCTTCCTCGTCCACTTTCACGGCGAGTATGCGCCGTTTCACGGGGTTTCCGTGATCCTGCAGGCGGCGCATCTGTTGCGGGAGGAGAATATCCGCTTCCAGATCATCGGATACGGGACGACTTACGCGTCCGACATGGCGCTGGCCGAGTCGCTGAATCTGACGAATTGCCGGTTCATCCGGTGGGTTCCCTACGAGGATCTGGGCGAGGCGATGTCCCGCGCGGATGTGTGTCTCGGCTTCTTTGGCGACCGGCCGCGCGCCTACGAGGTCTTCACCAACAAGGTGGTGGAGGCGACGGCCGTTGCGAAGCCGCTCGTCACGATGCGTAACAGGCCGGTCGCGGAGTATCTCGCCGACGGGGAGAGTGTGATCTTCGTAGAGCCCGGAGATCCCCAAGCGTTGGCGGATGCGATCCGCAGGCTGAAGAATGATCCGAATTTGCGGGATCGGATCGGCCGGGCCGGATACGCGGCGTTCCGGGAGCATTGCACGCTGGATGCGTTTTCACGGCGGATGAAAGAAATCGTCGATAAGACGATCCCTCCGGATCGGGCCTGAACCGAGGGATGACAGACCGATTCCGTCCATCGGTGTGTCGGGAATGAACATGCATATGAATCATACGGATCATAAAACGGTTTCCGTCACGGTCGCGATTCCCTGCTACAATGCGGTGGGGACCATCGGAAAGACGCTGGAGGCCGTGCTCGCGCAGGAGACCTCCTTCGATTTCGAAGTCCTCGTCGTGGACAGCTCCGACGACGGCACGACGGAGTTGATTCGAACGCAGTTTCCGGAGGTGCGGCTGATACACCTTGCGCATCAGACATTGCCGGGCAGCGGACGGAATCTGGGCGTGCGCGAGGCGCGGGGCGAAATCGTGGTGTTCACCGATTCGGATTGCGTCCCCGAGCCGGGATGGCTTCAGGGGCATGCCGACGCGCACCGGACACTCGACTGCGAAGCGGTCGGCGGTTCCGTGATCAACGGGTACCCCCGGAATTACGTGGCCTGGGTCAGTCACCTGATCGAATTCAACGAGTGGACGAAGAAGTCCCCCGAAGGATTCGTCCGGAACAACCCTTCCTGTAACCTGTCGTTCAAACGCGAATCCTTCTTCAGGCTCCGGTTTGAATTCACGGATAATTTTCCCAATGAAGACACCCTCCTGAACTGGCAGCTCCTGAAAGCGGGGGGTCGGATCTATTTCAGACCCGACCTGGCCGTGGTGCACCTGAACCGGATGCAGTTCCGGAAGCTCTTTCAGCACCAGCACAGGCTGGGCAGGGCCGTCGCGGTCGAGAGACGGATCACGGACCTCCCGGGTAAAATATTCCTCCGGTTTCCCCCGCTCTGTCTCGGCCTTCCCCTCGTCCGCTGGGCGCTGGCGCTCGCGCGGCTGGTCCGGATCGATCTGAGACAGACGCTGGTTTTCCTGTGGATCACGCCGCTCTTCCTGGCGGCGGCGCTGGCCTGGTCGTTCGGATTCATGGCCGGGGGGACGTACCGCGAGGCCGAAATTTCCATCTTTGATCCCGAAAAAAAGGAGTGAACGGTTCCAGTGGCGGCATCATTTCCCTATCACCGGCTCAAAGGCCGAAGCGTCCTGATCACCGGCGGGCTGGGCTTCATCGGAAGCAGCCTTGCGCACCGTTGCGTCCGTCTCGGCGCGGAGGTCACCCTCCTCGATGCCTGTCTCGAGCCGTACGGGTGGAACCCCTTTAACATCCGTGAAATCGAACGGGACGTCCGGTTCATCCGCGGCGATGTCCGGGACCGGGATCTGGTCACGCCGCTCGTCGGACAGGCTGACATCGTGTTTCACATGGCCGCCCAGGTCGGCCGGGAAATCTCGATGAGCGATCCCCGGCTCGACGCCGAAATCAACTGCACGGGCACCCTGAATGTGCTCGAGGCCGCCCGGAAGTCCGGTCAACCGCCCAGGGTGGTTTTCGCGGGTTCCCGGGGGCAGGCGGGCGAACCGGAATCCATGCCGGTGGACGAAACGCATCCCGACCGGCCGACCGATATCTACGGAATCAACAAACTCGCCGGGGAGAAGTACCTGCTGCTCTATCACCATGTATATGCACTGCCGGTTGTCTCCCTGCGGCTGAACAATGTATACGGTCCGCGCTGCCAGATGCACGCCGGGTTTTACGGGATCCTGAACTGGTTCATGGCCAACGCCATGCAGGAAAAACCCATCACGGTCTACGGAGACGGATCGCAGACCCGCGATTATGTGTATATTGACGACGTGGTCGACGCCTTCGTCCGCGCGGCGGTATCAGAACAGACGGACGGAGAAGTCTTTTATGTCGGATCCGGCGTCGAGACCGTGTTCATCGAGATGGTCCGCGAGGTCGTCCGGGCAGTGGGCAAGGGCGAGATCGTCCACATCCCGTTTCCCGGATCGCGCGAGAAGATCGACATCAGGCGGTTCGTCGTGTCCACAGCCAAACTGGAGGCGGCGACCGGGTGGAAGGCGGAACATGATCTGAGGATCGGCATCGAAAAGACGGCGGAATATTACAAGAAATATCTGTGGCGGTATTTGAATCGGGAGGTAAGTGGTAAGGGGTGAGAGGTGGGCAAAGGGGAGTTGCGAGTTACAAGTTACAAGTGACGAAGGGTGTGGATGTCGGAAAAGGGAAAGAGGGCGGGAGTTCATCCGTCAGTTTTATTCAAAAAAGTCAGACTGCATTCCAATAATGGGTGAGGCTCAGATGAAGAAATCCCATTTTATTTTCCTGCTGGTGGGACTGGTGATGATCGGTTCCACACTCAGACTGGTCCGGCTGGGCCATGCCAGCATGTGGGTCGACGAGGTGAATTCCGCCTTCGCCGCCCGGTCTCTTCTCGAGACAGGCCGGGATGTTCTCCCCTCGGGCCATGGGTACGGACGCGCCCAGCTATTCACCGCCCTGGTCGCCGGTTCATTCCGCCTGACCGGATTCGACGAGTTCGGGGCCCGGCTGCCCGCGGCCGTGTTCGGCATCCTTTCGATTCTGCTCGTCGCGGGCCTGGCCCGGAGGCTTTACGGAGACCGGGTCGCCCTGGTTTCCGCATTTTTCATGACCTTTTCCAATTTCGAGGTCGGATGGTCGCGCGTTTCCCGGATGTACACCCTGCTCCAGCTCTTCACTCTGCTGATCCTTTATTTCTTTCTCCGGGGGTTCGAATCCGGTGATGACGCAGAAAAAGCGGATTCCGGAAAAACAGGGAACCGGCTGATCCGGTACATGTCCCGATCCGGCATCTCGCCGGCTTACCTCCTGGTCGGGGTCGGGCTGTGGTTGGCGGCAGTCCTCTGGGTCCAGATGCTGGCCGTCTTCCTGATTCCCGCGATCGGTGTTTATCTGCTGATACGGATGATGTCGCCGCTCCTCGAGAAGGACGCGCCTTTCCGCTGGATTCAGAAATACAGCCTCGCTCTCGCCGCCGGTGCGGCCGGTACGGTCCTGGTCTGGACGCTCGTCCCCCGGGTGCGCGCCCTGGCCGCCGAAGCCTTCTCATATACACCCCCGTGGGCGGCCGGCGATCCGGCCGCGACACATCCGATGGTCCTCCTCGAATTCCTGATTTCGCCGTGGCGATTTCCCCTGGCCGCGTTCTTTTTTATCGGCGTCGTCCGGCACGTCACCCGGGGCGAACGGGAGGGATGGATCAACATCTCGGTTTTCGGTGCGGTTTTTGTGCTTCTGTCCTTCGTGTTCACCCACCGGACACCGACCTATCTTTTTTACGTCTATCCGCTCTTTCTCATGGTTTCCGCCTACGGGCTCGTGCACTGGGCCGATTCGGAGATTCTTCGGTTCAAGGGTGTCGCGCGAAATGCAACGCTCGCCCGCCGGGCGGTGGTGTTATTGGTCGCCGCGCTTTTTGTGATTTCACCCTGGCTGCGCATCACCCTCAACATTCCCCGGCTGCCGGACGGCGTCACCAATCTCGCCGTGACACCGGAAGAATGGCGTGAGGCTTCGTCCATCGTCAGGTCCGGCGCACGCGAGGGGGATGTGATTGTGGCCACGCTGCCGCAGGTGGCGCTTTATTACGGGATCCGTGCGGATTACGGACTGAACTGGGCGAATCTGAACCAGGCGATCGAAAAGAACATCGTGGATTCAGCCGGAAACCCTGTGGATATCTATGCCGGTCTCCCCTGCGTCCGGTCCCTGGAACAACTCCGGGATATCGTGGCCGGATCTCCGCGCGGCTGGATGATGGTGAGCGATTTTCACCTGACTCATTCCAATTATATCCCCGAAGAGGTCCGGACCTATATCGACACCCGGTTCGAGAAACCCCTGTATACAGGCCGGGGAACCGTCGCCGTGTACGCCTGGGATGCCGAAACGAGCGGGGAAAATGCATTTTAAACAGGGCACATTCCATCTCGTCCTGGGGTGGGGATTCGTCCTCGTCCTCGGGTACGTTTACCATTTTATCCTGACGCGTCAGCTCTCCGTTCCGGATTACGCCATTTATCTTCTGGTGATGAGCATCCTGCAATGGTTCGAGATTTTCCTCGTCAACGGACTGCCCTATGCCGTGCAGCGATACGCCGCGGCCAGGCCCGATCAGTCCGGCGCCATCCTCCGCTTTGCCCTGAAGGTGCAGACCGTGATCGCGCTGTGCCTGTTCGGCATCACATTCCTGTGCGCACCCCGCATATCCCGTTTGTTCGGGGATCATCTGCTCACGACGTTTATCCGGCTGGCCGTGATCGACATCCTGTTTATCGGGTTTTTCCATCTTCTCGTCGCCTTCGAGAACAGCCGGCAGGCGTTTCACAGACAGGCTTTGCTCCTCGTCTGTTACGGCGCCGCGAAACTGCTTGTCGGTGTTCTTCTGGTCATGCAGACCCGTTCCGTGGTCGGCGCCCTCTGGGCCAATCCCCTGTCCGCCGTGATCGGCGCGGCGATCGGTTTTATTATGCTCCGATCACAACCCGGGATGCGATTCGACCGGCGAATTTCCATGATTCGTTTTACCCTTCCGTCCATTCTTTATTTTCTGGTTCTCCAGTTGCTCCTGAATATGGACCTCTGGTTCGTCAAATATTTTCTGGGATTGGATGGGGTGGGTTATTATGGCGTGGCATCCCTCTTGGCCAAGATTCCTTTCTACCTGTTTATCGGGGTTTCTGCTGCGCTCCTTCCGGTCCTGTCCTCCGGTATTTCTTCCGGGAATCACCAGGATGTGCTCGTCACAATCAGCCAGGCGTTTCGATTCCTCTGGCTCTTCCTGGCTCCCGTCGCGGTGCTCATTTCGCTCGGCAGCCGTGATTTGATCACCGTCCTGTTCAAGCCGGAATTCTCACCGGGCGCGCCGGTCCTCTCCATCCTCGTCTGGGGGGTGACGCTTCTTTCCTTTATCAATTTGTTCACCACGATTCTGAATGCGGATCACAGGCCGGCCCTGTCTTTCATCCTGATTTTTTTTACGGTCGTCCTGGCCGTGATCCTGAACCTGACTTTGATTCCCCGTTTCCAGGCCATCGGCGCGGCCGTCGCGATGGTTGTCAGTCTGGGGTTCGGTGCTTTAGCCAGTTTCTGTCTGGTATTTCGAAAATTCAGAATACAGTTACCCATCCGCTCCTTTTTCCGGATTTCCATCTCCGCGCTTGTATTGTGGCCGGTCTCACGCCTGATCCCCGTTCAGGGTTTTGCGGGGATCGGCGCACTCGGCATGGGTTTGGTGGTCTATACGGCGTTCCTTTGGATAACCGGAGAGATTAACAAAGATGAAATTTACGGATTGATATTCAAGTCATGAAGATAGCCATTCTGGGAACGCGAGGCATTCCGGCCAATTACGGAGGGTTCGAGACATTTGCCGAACAGTTGAGTGTGCGTTTGGTGGCACGTGGTCATGATGTGACGGTTTATTGCCGTTTCCATCATATGCAGTATGAGACAAACCGATATCACGGAGTCCGTTTGGTGGTCCTTCCGACCATCACACATAAATATTTTGACACCGTAGCGCATACCTGTCTCAGCGTGTTTCATGGGTTGTTTCAAGATTTTGATGTTGTGCTTGTGTGTAATAGTATCAACAGCCTTTTTACCGTTGTGCCGAGACTGGCGGGACAGAAGGTGGCCATCAATGTGGATGGTCTTGAATGGCAACGGGCCAAGTGGAACCGCGCCGGCCGGATGGCATACAGGTTTGGTGAATGGCTCGCCACACTCTTACCCCACAGGGTCATAACCGATTCCAGGAATATTCAGATGTATTATGATAAGCGGTTTCATAAACCATCTACGTTTATCCCATACGGGGCGTCGGTTTCTCCCCCCGATTCGGAAGAGATACTGGGCCGATTCAATCTCGTTCCACGCGGTTATTTGCTTTATGTCAGCCGATTGGAACCGGAGAACAATGCCCACCGCGTCATTGCGGCATTCGAGCGAGTCCGGACCGACAAAAGACTGGTGATCGTCGGGGACGCCCCTTACAGTTCAGACTATATCACAGACTTGAAGAAGACAAGAGATCCGCGGATTGTCTTTACCGGATACGTATTTGGAGACGGATACCGCGCCCTGCAATCCAATGCGTATTTATATGTGCAGGGGACAGAGGTGGGCGGAACGCATCCCGCCCTTCTTGAGGGGCTCGGATATGGTAATTGCGTGATTGCGCACGATGTGCCCGAGCATCGCGAGGTGGTTCACGATGCCGGGTTGATTCATGATTTTTATGACACGTCAGGCTTGGCCGGTTTGATTGAAAGACTTTTGAAGGAAGAAGAAATCGTCGCCATGTATCGAAAGAGAGCGGTTGCCCGCATTCAAGCAGAGTATACCTGGGATCGGATCACAGACCATTACGAGCGTTTGTTCAGGCGGATGAACCAGGAGTGATGTTTCGAGATGTGTAATCGCCCAATACCTTGCACCTTATGAAATGGGAATAAGAGATGAAACTTGTTGTCATTATTCCGGCGTTCAATGAGGAGGCCACCATTGCACGTGTAATTCGGGGTGTTCCGACCCGGATACCGCAGATTACGGACCTGGAGGTCGTGGTTGTAGATGATGGTTCTTCAGACCGAACCGCATATATTGCCAGAGAAACCGGCGCCACGGTGATTTCACATCAAAAAAACCGTGGGGTTGGCTCGGCCTTCTGGACAGGCATTGAGTATGCACTGTCTTCAGGAGGCGATGTGGTGGTCAATATCGATGCGGATGAACAGTTCGATCCGGGACACATTCCGGAACTGATCGCCCCAATCCTGGAGAACAGGGCAGACTTTGTCACGACCACCCGATTTGCCGATCCCGAACTTGTGCCGCGAATGCCCTGGGTCAAGAAATGGGGTAACCGGCGTATTACGGGTCTGGTAAACAGGCTGATAGGCGGTACGCATTTCACCGACGTTTCATGCGGTTTCAGGGCATACAGCCGGGAAGCGGCGTTTCAGTTCAATCTTTTCGGCGGGTTTACATATACCCAGGAGAGTTTTATCGATCTGGCCTACAAGCATGTTCGGATGACTGAGGTGTCGCTGCCGGTCCGGGGGATGCGGGAGCACGGGAAATCCAGGGTCGCAAATAATCTGTTCAGATATGCTGTAAACACATCCATGATCATGTTGCGTGCCGTTCGGGATATCAAACCGCTGGCTTTTTTCGGCACACTGGGTCTTATTATTCTGGGATTGGGTTTTATGGCGGGTGCATTCGTATTAATTCACTGGCTTCTCACCGGTCATACCAGTCCCTATCGGTCTCTGCTGATCGGAAGCGCCGTGGGACTCCTTATGGGTTTCTTGTTGATTGTATTGGCGCTTATTGCCGACATGTTGGGTCGTCAGCGACGGATCCTGGAGGAGATTCTGCTGCGGCTCCGCAAGCATACCCTAGATATGTTTTCTTTCCGGGAAGGGAAGGGTGAATCATGACACGGGTAGCCCTGCTGGGGGCAAGCATTTCCGGGAACAAGGGCGCAGAAGCCATGGCGCGAGCCGCGGTGGCCCAATTGGCTTCCCGGATTCCGGATGCGTGGTTTGATCTTTATACCGTTTATCCGACAGACGATTCTCAGGAAAACCGTGATTCCCGGCTCCGGATCGTGGCATGTAAACCGGCTCACATGATGGGGTGCCTTTTCCCCGCTGCATTGCTTTGGCGCCTGGGGGTACGGGTTTTGCGTCGGCCGTCCACTCTAAAAGGCCTCCTCTCGGCCGATCTTGTGGTCGATCTGAGCGGAATCAGTTTTGTTGACGGCAGGGGAATACTGATACTTTATAATGCAATCATGACCGCGATTCCGTTGCTGCTGGGTTGTAAAACCATCCGGTATGCACAAGCCATGGGGCCGTTTCAACATTTCTGGAACAGGATGCTGGCTTCTGTCCTGCTGTCGCGGATTGATGCCGTTGTCGCTCGAGGACACATAACCGCCGCGCACCTAAAACAGATTGGACTTGATTCTGTTCCGGTATTTGCAGATGCCGCTTTCTCCATGCCGGTGGGAGAAGCGGCCGAAGAAACGGTTCAGAAGTTGCTGCCCGTCGGGGCAAGCCGGCGTGTCGGTATTTCTCCTTCTGCGGTTGTGGATCGTTATTGCCGTAAACACGGAATCGCATATGCCGATATCATCGCCGGATATATGGATTGGCTGGTAACGGAATGCCGGCTTCAGCCGGTTCTTTTCGCGCACTCGGCGCGGCGGAATTTACGGTTTGAAAAGAACAATGACCGCTTGATTTGCGGCCGGGTGTGGAGCCGCGTCCAGAGACGCGACGCGTGCTTGTGGATCCAGGAGATCCTGTCCGCAGAAGCATTGCGTGTGCTCATCCGTCAAATGGATTTTGTGGCAACATCAAGGTTCCATGCCATGGTCGCGTCTCTGGCCGAATCCGTTCCGCCGATTTTGATCGGATGGAGCCATAAATACCAGGAAGTGCTGGACATGTTTCTGCTTAAGGAGTGGAGCATCGATTTTTCTGAGTTGACAAGCGCGACGCTCGAGAATAAGACGCATGATCTCATCGGCGTTCGATCCGAGGTGGTGAAGCAGATCAGAACCAGTTTACCCGGGGTCAAAAGAAAAGCGGAGGCCAATGCTGATCTGGCATTGGCGGTGCTCAGAAGAACGGGTTAGGATAAATGATGGATATAGAATCTCAAATCGGCCATATTCATGGATGTTATGTTGGACATGCCATGGAACCCACAGTGCGTGAGGGAGCCGCCTCCGGCGGTGCGGTTAGCGCCATTCTAATGGGTCTGCTTGGGACCGGCGATATTGACGGCGCCGTGGTCAGTCGGATCACCGTTCAGGCAGGCAGGTTATCGGCGGAGTCTTTCTTGGCACGCTCATGCGAAGAAATTTTAAGCGCTCGAACGAGCATTTACCTGGATTTCCCATTGCTTCACCGTGTGGCTGAACTGAGAAATAAAATGGGCCGGTTTGCCGTAGTCGCCCTGCCTTGTCAAATCCGGGCCATTGAGAAAATGAAAGCGCGTGACCCTGAATTGCGAAAACGGATTGTTTTAACCATTGGTTTGTTTTGCGGTCATGCCTCAAAACCCGCCCTCATCCATCGCGTCTTAAAAAAAGAGGGGATAAATGAAAGTGAAATCAAACAATTTTATTTTCGAAAAGGCCACTGGCGTGGGCAAAGCCATCTGATATTTAAAGATGGGTCGGAAAGGATGATTCCTTTTCTTAAATTCGGGCTTTATCAAAATCTGTATTATCATTGCGTCGAGAGGTGTCTTTCATGCATGGATCAAACCGCCGAACATGCAGACATGAGTTGCGGGGATGTGTGGCTCCGCGAGATGAAGAAGAATCCGATCAAACATACCGGGATTGTCTCACGTACCCGAAAAGCGGATGAACTCTTGCACATATTGAACGAAAAGGGTATCCTGCATCTGATGTCCGTACCGCCGGAATCCGTGATGCGCGCCCAGAAACGGGCGTTGATTTTTAAAAAGAAAAATATTGCGGCGAGGGCCAAACTCGGAAGGATGTTTGGGTTCAGGATCCGGTATGCCGGAAATCATATGCCTCGAATCAATGACTGGATCGGGGCGTTCATGTACTTGTTGAACGTGCGACTTTCTCAGAGCCATTTTGGGGAGTCCCTATTGTTTCATATGCCCAGGCCTTTACTATACGTTTATTTGGCGATTATGAAAAGCATGATTAATTATTAAGGAAACCGGTTTTTGAGGTCGTTGATTCGAAAAAGTTTACAGGTCATGATCCTGGCCGTGATCTTTTTTTACATCGGGCGGTTTGTGGTAAAGAATTATCATGACCTGAAGCAGTATGAATTTCATATTCATACGGTGCGGCTGTCCATATCTCTCCTGGGATTCTGGGTGTATTTGTTTGGTAAATTACTAAACTGGCAACGGATTACCAAAGAAATCGGTGTTCAGATTCCTTTGGATAGGGCTGCGGTGGCCTGGTCTTACAGCATGCTAGGAAAATATTTTCCGGGTAAGGTGTTCTTTTTGCTTGGGCGTATTTATTTTTATGGTCTTGAGAAACAGTCGAAAAAACGGATTACATTTTGTTTTCTTCTGGAAAGCATATGCAGCATCATGGCGGCTCTGATTATATTGATCATTTCCATGTTTTTTATCGAAATTCGTTTCCTCGAGGCCTATCGGCCCTGGTTGATCTTCTGTTTGGGTGTGGTTTTTTTAGGGGGGTATCCTCCGGTTTTGCGGGTCGTGATGAATTTCTTGTCCGATTTATTTCACCGTCCGCGTATCGTGCAGACGCTGAAATATTCGGTGTTTCTGAAACTGGTGGGCCGGTATTGTGTGACCTGGTTGATTTTCGGGGTGGCTTTCTTTTATTTTGTACGTGCCTTTTATCCGGTCCCGGTCTCAGTTTTTCTGTTTCTGACCGGGTTGTATCAACTGGCGGCGTTGGTCGGGATATTTAGTCTTTTTGCGCCTGCCGGAATAGGTGTTCGCGAGGGTATCCTGCTTATCGGGTTAAAACACGTATTACCCGATACCGTTTCCGTGCTGATCGCCATCACCGGTCGGCTCTGGTATACGGCGGGCGAATTGTTGTTTGTGGGAAGTGTGGCGGGCTTCGCCCGCCTTCGCGGCATTCGTTTGGTACACCGCCAAGAGTTATCTCGGGATGAGGAGACGGGGTCTTCCTCCCATTAAAGGAGAACATGTCCATGCGGAATGAATTGATAGCCGGAAAACGAATGATGTGGATCTTATTCGGAATCGCGCTGATATTGCGGCTGCTCTATATCACCATACTCGAGGACAAATGGTACTTTTATGATACCGTTCATTATCACAACGCGGCTGTCAGTCTGCTGGAGGGTAATGGATTCGGCGAAAGTCTGTTCAACGTGCATGATGGACCCCAGGTATACGCTTTGGAACCGGCGTATCCGTTGTTTCTCGGTGCGGTTTATCGTATTTTTGGTGTGAGCTTCGCATGGACTCGCGTTATACAGGCCGTATTGACCAGTCTAATTTGCATGTTCTTGTACCGTATGATTGGCCGACTATTCGGTGCTTTTGCGGCGTTGGCCGGGGCAACGATTGCGGTTTTTTCACCATATCTGATATTTATCAGTGGCATGCTATATCCTACCGCCCTGGGCACCTTTTTTATTATGCTTGTCATTTTACTGCTTGTCGAATTTCAGCAGCGTGAATCACGCGGAATCCTGTTTGCCGGAAGCCTGGCTTACGGCATAGTGGTTCAGATATTTCCGATTGTCCTGTTGTTTGTTTTCTTTTCATCGGGCTGGCTTCTCCTTCGCCGAAAAGAGAAAGGCCGTGTGCTGACCGATTGGACCATATGGATGCTGGGAATTTTACTGATGATCACACCCTGGACCATACGTAATTACCGGATATTTAACCGGATAGTCCCGATTCGGGCGTTAACCAACACATTTGAAAATCTGCAGTCCAGCCATGAACTGGAAAAACTGTATCAAGAAATCGTAACAGGAGACACGTTCACGGTTGAAACAAGGCAGGACGATTCGAAAGTCTATTTTGATTGTTATGTTAACAGCAGTTGGGTGGGTACACTTCACGACTCCTCAGTGACTGTCAAAGATACCTATACGGGTGTTTTGATTTCGGGGGGCGTAAATGCCCGGATCGACCGGTTTCTGGCAGGCAGTCAAGATGATGCCTGGATGGTACAGGATCATTTTGATCGGAGTGAACCGGGGCAGACCTGGAGCACCGATTCGTCCACCGTGCTCTCGGAAGGGGCGCTGATCAACCGGGAAGAAAAACCTGCCTGGGGTCGTGTGGCGATAAACCGCAATGCACGAAACGTGGACCGAGTTACCGTGATGTGGGGAGAAGGAACAAATAATCACGGCGTCAATCGGGCCGCAATAGCCCTGCTTCTTGATTCAGAATCGATTGATTCTGCGGATGGATATATGGTATGGCGTAACCCGATCGGATACCTGCGGTTATGGCGTGTGGAAAAGGGACTTCCGGCCTATCATGTGGCTTTGGTATACGAGAATCAAAAGGATGCCGCCCCCCCGGGATTATCGACCTACTTTAATTACTTTCTGAGAAATCCGGGTGATTTCTTAACGAAGTATATGTTTGAACTGATTCATTTCTGGAATCCTTGGCCCGGACGCGTCAGTTCATCGAACGTATTTAGTTCCAACGTTTACATGTGGATCGGTTGTATTGCCAGCACGTTCTTACTGCTATCTGCATTGGCCGGTATTTCAACCGTCCCACAAAAAAAATGGCGAGATTTGCTGCCGATGTTGCTTTTTATCGCCACATTTAATTTGGGATATGCTTTTTTCATGACTCAGGCCCGCTATCGAATCCCGATTGAACCCTTGATGATGGTGTTGAGCGGTCACGGAATTGATTTTGCGGTCCAAAAGTTTAGACAAAGAAGAAACAAGGATATGAAGTTGCGGTGAATAGATGAAAGAACTGGTTTACATCATTGGATTGCTGAGTACGCTGGCGGCGTTGATCCTGCACCGGCGTAAAGAGGCGTTGTTGTTTCTGATCAGCTTTTATTTTGTCTTCACAGTGGGATGGATCTTTTACCGTTTTACCGGAATCTTTATGTATGACATGCCGATCCTGGCACTTTTCTTCTATGGTTTGATTCAGGGGAAACGGTTTCAGTTTTATCTCCGCGGAGTCAGCCTCGTCTTCATCCTTTTCCTGATATGGATGCTGGTTACGGCAATCCCGGCTCAAAATCCCGGATGGGCCTTGGCTGAATTTTCAAAGTTTTTACGTGGTTATATCGTGTTTGTCTGTTTTGCGAACCTGGTGCGAACCCGCCGGGATTATCAGGTGATTCTGCTCGGTTTAGGTTCAGGCCTTGTTCTGGAATTTATACTTGCGGTATGGCAATGGCGAATTGGGATGCCCCCCCTGGGTTTTCTGAATTTGTCTTATCATCGGTGGCGGGCGACGGGTACGTTTTATGTTCCCCATTATCTCGGAAATTATCTGGTATTACTGCTTCCCATTTTTATCCGTCTCGCGATGTTTTATCGGGCCAGAACCCGTCGTGAGAATATAAAATATGCGATTTTAAGCGGATGCGGGCTGCTTACATTTCTGGTAAGCCTCGCTCGCGGACCCTGGGTGGCATTCGGCACATCCATGGCGATTATGTTTATTTTAAGCATGGGCCAAAACAAGCTCAAACCACGCATCAGATGGACATTCAGTGTATTCTTGGCCCTGGGTGGTATTTTCTTGCTTCATTATCTTTCCACAATTCAGGCTCAGTTCGGTGACGACCGGAAAGATGCGTTTGATGTGCGATTTGATCAAATACGTGTTTCGCGACGCATTATAGCGGATCGTTTCTTGTTGGGCACCGGGATGGGAAATTACCATCTGGTATCCTATGATTACTTAACGTCCACGGAAAGGCAGGAATGGCGCGCCAGACAATATGCTTACATGGTGCATAATTCATATCTCTATATAACCGCCGAGATGGGTGTCCCCGGCGGCATCCTTTTCATCCTGACTTTGTTGAAATTTTTTTATATCGGGTTGCGCGGGATCCGAACCAACGATTTATTTTCCATCAATCTGATTGTCGGCATCATGACCGGCTTACTCGGAATCTGTGTGGCGTTCATGGCCGGACCCGATATCCGCAGCGAACAGCTTATCGTTCAGATGTACATGGGGGGCGGTATCATGTACTCATTGCTACCGTCCAAAAAGTCGTCTCGACACACCGTGACGAGACGGTTATAATTTCTGAAAAAAGGAGTGCAGCCGAATAAAAGTTTTAAGATGAAGACAGCCAGTTTAAAAAAGAATTCATATTATGTTGCCATCGGCCAGTTTTTTCAGAAATTTCTGGCTTTTGTAACTTTGCCGATTGCGGCACGCGCGTTGGGCGATGTGGGGTTTGGCAAGTACGCCCTGGCAAGTACCGTGATGTTCTTCGTCACCCTGCTCAACGATCTGGGTATCAACCATTTGATCACCCGGGAAGTCGCCCGTTGTCGCGACAATGCGGCCGATATCGTTCGGAATGCACTCTGGATCAAGGGGGGACTCGTTCTTGTTGATATCCTGTTTCTGGTGTTGTACCTGGGATTAACTCGGTATCCACGGGATACGAATATCGCGATTATTCTTTTTTCAATGTATGGCGTGTTGACTTCGATAAGCCAGTTGAACATTGCCGTTTTCCAGGCATTTGAACGCATGGAGTTTGAGACTATTGTGATTGTTTTGGAAAAGATATTGGCGACGGCACTGGGCATTTTTGTCTTGCTGAAGGGATGGGGATTGTTTGCCTTCTGTCTGGTGTTTGTCGTCAGCGGTTTTTTCAGTCTGATTCTCAGTTTTATCCTGTTACGGCGGTTTTTCGGTTTGTCTTTATCGGGTGTTCCGGTCAGTTGGAGGAAGCTCTGGGATTTGTTGAAGAATGGATTCCCCCTCGGTTTGTCCCTTATTCTTGCCACGGTATATAATTATATCGGAATTATTATTCTATCGATGATCGGCAGCGAACAATTGGTGGGTTGGTATTCTGCGGCGGTACGGGTTCTGACAATCACGAACATAGTGCCCACTATCTTGTTCGCCGCCACGTATCCCAGGGTTTCTTTGGCCTACCAGACAGATCCCATGATGATACAATCCATCTTCAATCGGTGTATTCGGTATCTGACATTTCTAAGTCTTCCCATGGTCGCCGGGGCCATGTTTCTGGCAGAGCCCGTGGTGATTCTGATCTACGGCAAGGAATTTATGCCGACGGTTCCCGTTTTCCGGATTTTTATCTGGGCGGCAGCTTTGATTTTTTATAATCTGTTTCTTTCCAGCCTGTTAAAGGCAACCAACCTGCAAGACAAGCTGATAAAAATTCAGATTGTCGGGCTCGTGTGCAATATCATTTTAAATGTGGTCTTGACTCCCTTGTTTTCCTACATAGGAACCGCCGTAGCGGCCGTGGGAACCGAACTGGTCATTTTCATTGGATTTGTGATTGTGGTTCGCCGCAGGATCGCCAGATTGTCGGAATTTAATGGCATCAAGAAAATCCCCTGGGCGTTGGGTGTCATGATTTTCTGGATCATCATGACGCGGCAGCATTCAATGTTCTGGGTGATACCCACTGCGGCAGCGCTTTATTTTATGGTCTTATTTATTCTTAAGGCATTTACTTGGGACGAAATTTCATGGAAATCCATCAAACGGATGTGAGTGGAAATCAACGTAAGCATCCTCTGCTCAAGATCCTGATGGTCGACAAGTATTATTTTATCAAGGGAGGCGCCGAACGGTATATGTTCGAATTGTCGGCGCTTTTGGAGAGGCATGGACATACTGTCGTTCCATTTGCGATGCGTCATCCTGAAAATGCCGAAGCCGCGACCGAACCCTACTTTGTATCACAGGTTGATTACGATGATACGGTCTCCTTCCGGAACAGGATCCGCCAGGCCGTACGGATATTTTATTCCCGGGAAGCGAGACGATCCGTTGAAGCCTTGATTCTAAAGTACAGGCCGGATATCGCCCATCTTCACATGATCGATCATCAGATATCTCCTTCGATCCTCCATGCATTCAGGAAACACCGGATTCCGGTGATCCAAACGGTTCATCAATACAAATTGATTTGTCCCAATTATCGGCTTTATAATCCTGGAACCGGCCAGATTTGTGAAAAGTGTTTGAAGGGTTGCCCTTTTTATCCCATAAAAACACGTTGCCACAGAGAGAGTCGCAATGCGGGCCTGGCGATTGCCCTGGAAGCATGGCTGCACCGGAGTATCGGCATTTACAAGACGGTGGGTGTCTTTCACTCGCCCAGTCATTTCATGAAGCGTAAACTGGTGGAAGGCGGGATCCCGGGAAACCGGATTCATCATCTGTTCTATACGTTGGATCTGGACGCGTTCCATTACGAACCGGATCATGACGATTACTTTGTTTTTGTCGGGCGTTTGTCTCACGAGAAGGGATTGGTTACGCTGTTAAAAGCAATGGCCGGGATTCAGAACGGGAACCTGAAGATAGTGGGAGATGGCCCGCTAAGGCCGACACTGGAAGAGTTCGCGGCGGATTTCAAACTGAAGCATGTCAGCTTTTTGGGAAATCAGCCCAAGCAGGCGGTTCAGGAACTGGTTTCAAGAGCCCAGTTTCTGGTGTGTCCTTCAGAATGGTATGAAAATTCACCGTTAGTCATTTACGAGGCGTTGGCCGTGGGAACACCGGTTATCGGCGCGGCAATCGGTGGAATTCCAGAGCTCATTCTGTCGGGAGAAACAGGAGATTTGTTTCCTCCCGGAGACGTCATGGCTTTACGGCGTTGCATACAAGGATTCTTGGATAATCCCATGAAGATCCGAGTCATGGCCCGCAACGCACGGGCCCATGCCGAAGCGCTGTTTCATCCGGATCTGCATTATCGGCAAATTATGAGAGTTTACCGTCACCTCATCGAGAAGACCAACCCCCCAGAGGACGATTGATGAAAATTCTATATTTTAATTATCTGTATGATCTGTACGGGATGTCGATCGGGTCCACACGCAAAGCCGAACGATTGATGGAGACATTGCGGCCATTGGTCGGGGTACTCAAGATATACTGGCGGAAGACTCAGCCGAAAGTCACGGACGCACGGACAAATCGAAGGCGATCGTGGTTTAAACGGTGGCTTTCAAGATATTTGCATGAACCCAAACAATTTCTCAGCAATATAAAATATTTTATCGAAGAGTATCATATCGTCCAGCGTGAAAAACCGGACTTGTTGATCGTCCGATCCGCCATGCTTTTGTTCAGCGGTTTGCTGATCGGCCGCCTGAAACATCTGCCGGTGATCATCGAGGCCGATGCTGCCGGTACCTATGAGATCCATCATTTTCATCCCGAGTTCTATGCCTATTTCGGCTTGGCTGAATGGTTCGAAAAAAAGATGCTTTCTCTTGCCGACCGGTCGATCTGTGTTTCAACGGCGGCGAAAGAACATTTTATTCAGATGGGGGTGCCGGCTTCCAAACTGTCTGTCGTTACCAATGGAGCGGATGTCCGTTTTTTTCATCCGGATATCGACGGAGATCCAGTACGGCGACAATTGAATCTGGGTGGCCGGATATCGATCGGATTTTCAGGATCTTTTCACTATTGGCATGGCATGGACCATCTTGTCCGGATCATACAGGAAATTCTACACGATAAGGATCAGGTCGCCTTCGTGTTGATCGGGACCGGGGGGCCGATGAAGAATACGCTGGAAAAGCAATTGAAACCCTACGTGCAGAAAGGTCAGGTTATTTTTACCGGATTGATACCGCATGAGTCGATTCCATCCTATCTGGCTGCTCTGGATATTCTCCTGGCACCCTATCCGGATTTGCCCTTATTTTACTATTCCCCGGTCAAGATATTTGAGTATATGGCATGTGGAAAGGCTGTTGTCAGCTCAAAGATAGGTCAGATCGAAGAATTGATTACGCATGAAATCGATGGTCTGATCTACCCGCCGGGTGACACAGAGGCCATGATCGGCGGTATCAAAAGGCTGATCTGTGAAGAAGAGTTACGTCTGGCGTTGGGGCGCCGGGCCGCGAAGAAAATCCGAGAAGCCCATACATGGACACATAAAGCACGTGACTGGCACCGAATCATCGAAGAAGTCATGCGTGGTTGACGAAAAAAGTCTTGAAGATGGGATGTCGATCGATCTTTCTGTTCAATTTGAAGATCAGATTGATGTGGGTTTGTTGCGGACAGCGGCGGAAAAAATCAAAGGGTTTTAAGATGATTTGTATAAATATATTTGGCTCAGTTTATGCTGTATTCTCACGTGGTTTGACAGGGCAGCTGAATACCCGGGTAGGGGATGCAAAAAATTCCGAGAACAGACAGGCAAAACTGTAAAAAAAGCGACAAATCTTCGATAAGTCTTGCGGCGATTATGAATGAACCCGGAAAAACAAAAAAAATAAGCTTTGAAAAACCTGTTGTGCGTCTGATGCATGTTGTCAATGGATTTGGAATTGGCGGAGCGGAACTTAAACTGCTCGAACTCGTTCGGTTGATCCACGAGAGATATTCAAACCGGATCGTTCAGACCATTTGCAGCGTTGGTCAGGGGGGCGTGCTTCACGAGGCCTTCGAACAAATCGGCGTATCTGCTTTTGTTTTCTCAAAACGTTTTGCCTTTGATTTCAGGCAGGTACAACGTGTTGCTTCATTAATGCGCCAAGAAAAAACGCAAATAGTCCAAACGACGCTCTTCTATGCCGATGTCATCGGTACAATGGCCGGAATCCTGGCCCGTGTTCCGATCCGGATTTCCTGGGAGACCGTCTCTCATGAGAATAATGTATTTCATCATCCGATTCAACGTCGTATCGGTTACCGGTGGGCGGCTAAGAAAATGGATCGTATTGTCTCGGTTTCTTCAGATGTTCGGCGCAGTCTTATCCAATGGCGCCGTATTCCAGCCCAAAAAATTGATTTGATTCCATATGGCGTGGATTTGAAGAAATATAAACAGAATCGGCCTGATTGCCTTAAAGCGTTGAACTTAGAACGGAATTGGCCGGTCATCGGGACGGTCGGTAGGCTGGAATCCTATAAGGGGCATCCACTCCTGATCCAGGCTATCAGACGCATCGCTTACGATTTCCCGGATATGGCCTGTATATTCGTAGGAGACGGCCCGGACAGAGAGCGGTTGCTTTCACTCGCTGAAAAGGCGGGTGTCGGCGATCGAATTCGTTTTCTGGGTTTCCGGAAAGACATTCCCGAACTGCTGGGCGTGATGGATCTTTTTGTGTTATGCTCCTATACCGAGGGATTGCCGAACGCGCTCCTCGAAGCCATGGCCGCTTCGTTGCCGATTATCGCATCCGCTGTCGGAGGAATCCCCGAAGTGATTCAAGGTGGGGTGACGGGTCTCCTGGTGCCGCCCGGCGATGTTGAGGCGCTTTCCCGGGCGCTGGCCTTGTTATTGCGGAATCCGGAGCGTATGGAAAGGATGGGTCGTCAGGCCCGAAAGTTTATCCAGGAGCATTATTCACTGGAAACCCAGCTTAATGGTTTTATTCGGTTGTATGATACACTCTTATCTGAGAAACTGGGACTTGAGACATCGGATATCTTACACAACAAGCCCGGTTACGGGGAGGATTTATGAAAATATGGAAAATATGGACGATTGGATTCCTGTGCAGTGTGTTTTTTGGATCGGCAACGGGACAATTCCCCAATACATATCCACGTACAGGGGCGTTTCACTGGGGCGGCGGTGCTTCGGCGGCATGGTTTGCCCAATATGATTTTATCATGTCGACGTTTACGTCGAGCAGCTTTGCTCGGTCTATCAAGGAAATCAATCCCAACGCGGTGATTGTCGCAACGCGCGACATCAATGGCGGCAGACAGGCCGTGGAGACTTTTTACGATGAATGGATTGTGAGAAATTCCCAGGGCGGACATGTAAAAATATATGGGGGAGGATCGACGCTTGCCGATCTGACCAAATTTTGTCCCAAGGTCGGGGGTAAACAGTACAGCGATGCGGTCATTGAATATATGAGTCAACTGGTGGATTTGAAAGTATTCGACGGAATTGCCACCGACGGGCTCTGGGGGGCCCCTTGGGGCGATGCCCAAAGGGATATTGATTTAGACAGAAACGGGATTAATGACTATGATGAACACGGCCGTGACTGGGTGATCGCGAGATGGACAGAAGGCGCCGGTAAGATTGTTCAAGGCCTTGATGCCGCTTTACCGCCACAGAAGATATTTGTCGTTAATGGAACCACATTGCCGCCGTATCGGAGTAGTTTCAACGGGTATGTTTTTGAATACGGCGGTGGATTCACCGGAGCCAAATGGTATAGTGGGTTCAGCACCTATTCGAGCCTAATGGAAACACTGCAAGAACCGCAGGCCATCTATATCGACGGCTGCCCCGGCTGGAGAAACGTTTCAGAGACTGTGAATGTGCGGAATGATTTTCAATTGATGCGTTTCGCACTGTGTACAGCACTGATGGGCAATGGTTTCTTCGGTCATCAAATCAGATACAAAGATCATTATCTGATGTCTTATTATGATGAATTTGAAGTGGATTTGGGCATGCCGACATCGAAGGCTCATCAAACAATGAAAGTGGGGACGGATGCCGTTTTCGTCAGATTTTTCGAAAAGGGTGTGGTGGTGCTCAATGTCCGCGGTGAACCGGTGACATTTACGGATGCCGGTTTGAAGCAGTTTGCAGAATATGATGGGCCATACTATTCCTTTAAGGGGGGGCAGGATCCTGACTGGAACACCGGGGAAATTTTCAGTTCCAGGGTCTTGGATGGGAATCCATTGAGCGGAGGGCCCAGATATTTCGGTGATGCGATGGTTCTGGTGAATTCAGAACAGACGGTGATTACCGATATTATAATCGACAACTCGGAATACGACACCTCTCCCGGGTCGGATCCTGCGGTTATCGTGGGTGCATGGACAAAGGATTGTGGAGGCGGCGGATGGGGAAGCGGATGCTTCAGATGGTTGGGACAGTATTTAAGCGAATACGCCTGGTCGGGTGATGGCAGTAGTTATGCGATATATCGTCCTACAATATCCGTGTCCGGTGTCTATGAACTTTTTGAATGGCACGGAGCACCCGGAGTGACGGCATCGGTGGCGACCGATGTGCCTTTCTTGTTAACCGTGGAGGGCAATAAAGTTTTAAGCCGCACCATTGATCAATCGAAACATTTATCCCAATGGAACAGTCTGGGACAGTATTATTTCTCAAAGAATGCAGATGTCCGGATGACGATCAACAATGAGGCAAATGGTCTGGTCATCGCGGATGCCTTTAAACTCAAATATGTAGGAACGGCGATCGATACAATCCCGCCTCTCAGTCCCACGGGGCTTAAACTGGATGAAGCGACCGAGAGGACAATCCTTTTAAGCTGGCAGTCACCGCCCGCTGCCAGCGACGGTGATACCGTGATGTTTTATGAAATATTTCGAAACAACAAAATTGCGGGCATCTGCTATAAGCCGAGTTTCAAAGACGAGAACCTGACTGAAAGCACCCAGTACGCCTACAAGATTATCGGATATGATAATTTCGGGAATGCGAGTGAAACCCCGCTGACGGGGAATTTCTCAACGATTGCAGACCTGAACGGTCCTGAGATCACCAAGGTTATGGCTACGGGTATGTATTCCATCGAGATTTCTTTCGATGAGCCTGTCGATCGGTCGACGGCGGAAACCCATACAAATTATCAAATTGACCAGGGTGTCATGGTTTCTCTCGCCCGGCTCCATGAGACATCCAAGCGTGTCGTCCTGACGACAACATCTCACACTCCCGGTGAAATTTACAGGCTGACCGTTCAGAATGTGAAAGATCTGTCCATCGCCGGGAACATCATCGAACCGAACACACAAAAGACTTATGAGGCCGTTTCCGAAGCCATTGTGGTCACGGCCGCAGCCGACAATGAGTATGAACTTTTTATCAACGGGGAGTTTATCGGTTCAGGAGACAACTGGTCCACCGGAACCCGTTATGAGGTATTGTCGATACCCGGAAAGAATGTCGTTGCCATCAAAGGAATTGATAAGGGCGGGGTTGCGGGACTTGTGGCTGAAATAGAATTTATGGGAAGAAAATATGTGAGCAATGAAACATGGAGAGTCTCTACGGTTGAACAGTTTGGCTGGCAAGACGTTGTTTTTGACGATCTGTCATGGCCAAAGGCCACGAGTTGGGGGCTACACGGGACAGCGGCACCGTGGGCGAGCTATCGAAACGTGACCAATATTTCGACGGACGACGATGTTCATTGGATCTGGTCTTCCGACTGGGACAATGACAACCTGGTCTTTTTCAGATTCTCATTGCATACAGACGCAGAACTGAGCCGGCTTTCGCCTCCCCAGGGTGTTCAGGTCAGACTCGAGCAATAATAATACGTGATCAATTATTATTCGGACATTTCCATGAAATATATGAATCCGGTGGTCATCCTGGGCTTGTTTCAGACGAGTATCAATGCGGCACGAATTTTACATAAAAGAGGCATTCAGGTTATTGGCTATGATTATGACAAGACACAACCAGGCTTTCACTCGAGATTAATCGAGGCCTGTCATTGTCCCGATCCTTTATTTCAAACCGAACAACTTTTTCTTTTTTTACAGGACAGACTTTCTCGCCTCAAACATAAACCCGTCCTGATACCATCATCCGATGAATATGTTTTTTTTCTCAATCGATACCGGCAAGAATTTTCTGAAAGAGCCCACTTCCTGTTACCTCCCGAGAAAAGTGTCGGCATTCTGCTCGACCGGAAACTGCAGTTCGAAGCGGCCGCCAAGGCCGGATTGAAAGTGCCGGAATATATTGAGGTTTCATCACGCGAAGAGATGGAAGCATCGGCCGATCAAATAGAATATCCCGTCTTTATCAAATCAAGGAAATCCTATCAATGGAGGAAATATTTTAATGATAAGGGGTTTCAGGCGAACTGTCCCGATGAGTTAAAGAAAGCCGTTCAAATGCTCATGAACAGGAAGATTGATTTTCTTATTCAAAAGATCATTCCCGGGAACACGACCAACAACATTGAAATCAATCTGCTCAGATTAAATGGCGGTAACAAATTATTTCATACGGTCAGAAAAATCAGGCAGTATCCCGTTGATTTTGGGACCGCGACTTCTGTGCACACGGAAGAAATTCAAGAATTGGAAGAAAAAGTTTTTCGTTTTGTCGACCAAACCCGCCTGACAGGGTTTTCAAACACAGAATTCAAGTTTGATCGGAGAAAACAAGATTTCTTCTTTGTTGAAACCAATCCCCGCATCTGGCTGCAGGTCGATCTTTGTGAATATTTGGATGATAATTTGTTGATGATTGCATATCAATCTTTAACGGGATTTCCATTTCAGGCCAAACCACGGAAACGAAGGAAGGTTTATTGGATCGATGTTCCGGGTGATTTGGTTTCATTGATCAGGCAAAAAAACACAAGAGCCGGTGATTATTTCCTTTGGATTCAGAATGTGATTCAGGCAAAATCCCATGGAACGTTTTATTGGCGAGATCCTTTGCCCTTTTTTCGTTTTATGGGCTCTGTTTTGTGCAGGAAACTGTTCCGATCCGGAAAAAAGCAGTACCCTTCCCTTTAATAAATACGATTCCGGTGGAAAAAATAAATGAGCGAGCCTAAACTGAAAATCGGCATATTGCTCGACTCCCTGGTCGTCGAGGCGTGGCAATATACTCTGATCAAGAGATTGATCGATTTGGATTTTCTGAGAATCGAATGGATCATCCTGAAAGAGGCGATACCTTCCGCGAACAATAATAGGTTTCTTTCCTTTTTCTTGAAATGGTATTGCCGGGCGGACCGTCATTATTTCAAGAAAACAGATATCCCCGATGCGTTTCAAAAAAAGAATCTCCGGTCATTGCTCCCTTCGAATGGAGAAATCAGGATACACCGGGTATCCGGCAACGCAGGGGGAAGCTTTTCCGAAAACGATTTGCATGTGATCAACCGGCATCCATTGGACGTCATGATTCAGCTTGTCCCCGGGAAGGTGCACGGCGGAATATGTAATGCGGTAAGGTTGGGTGTCTGGCGGTATCAATTCGGAAGGGGAGAGCCCAATTCCTGGAGATGTGCGGGCTTTCGGGAGGTGATGGAACGGGATCCCGTGACCCGCGTACGTTTGCTCATGATGCGTGGTGAAAACGATCAGGAAATCATTTTTTCCGAATCTTATATCATGACGGATAAACGATCTGTTTACAGAAACAGGAACAATTTATTCTGGAAGTCTTTGACCTTGTTGTCCGGGGATCTGTTAAGAACCGCGTCGCTGGGGACGGCGGCTTCTCATCCGGATCAGCGACTCGGCCCGCAGAAAGAGAATCATCAAAGAAAGAATACGGTAGAGACTCCCGGCCGGCAAATCTTAATACACCTTGTCAGGCACCTCTTGTCCTTGATACGAGAAAAATTCCTGACCTTCATTTTTCGGGAACAATGGATACTCATATATGCAGAGAACAAGGACAGAAGCGATTTGAAGAGATACCGGGAAATTCTGCCCCCCGAAAATAAATTCTGGGCCGATCCGTTCATTCTATTCCGGAATGAGCGGCATTATATCTTTTTCGAAGAGTTTGCTTATAGAGAAGAAAAGGGTCACATATCGGTTATCGGAATGAAGGAAAACGGAGGGTTTGACGAGCCGGTAAAGGTATTGGAAAGAAACTATCACCTGTCATATCCTTTTATATTCGAAGACGGCGGGTGCGTATTCATGATCCCGGAAACCCGGCTCAACAAAACCATCGAATTGTATGAATGTACGGATTTCCCGCTGAAGTGGGAATTCAGGATGAATTTGATGGAAAATGTGGATGCCGTCGATACAACCCTTTTTTTTCATCATCAGAAGTGGTGGCTGTTCACCTGTATTCTACAGGACAGGGAGTCGTTATTCAACAGTGATCTGTATTATGATGCCCTCTATCTGTTTTATTCGGACTCGTTATTTTCAGAGGATTGGATTCCCCATCCGTTGAATCCCGTGGTAACGGATGTCAGGAAGGCCCGACCCGCCGGCAGGATTTTTGTTGATTCGGGGAAGATCATCAGGCCTTCGCAGGATGGTTCGCTGTGTTACGGCTATGGATACCGATTGAATGAGATTACACGTCTAAATGAAAAGGAATATATGGAGTCGGAGGTTGAATTCATCAGACCCGATTGGAAGAAATCAATCATCGCGACGCATACTTTCAATCAGGATAACACATATACCGTAGGCGATGCGGTGAAGAGACGGTCTAAACGGTTATCATGAATGAATCACAGTCTATCTAGGGGTATAACCGTTTTATTGTAGGAGACTTTACTGATTCCAAACCAGGAAAACAAGCGCACTGTCTGAAAAACAGATGTAAAACCCGCTTTGAGTTGCGCCATGACTGTCGCCCTGTTGTGTTTCATGATCCACATGACGAATGATTTGAATCCCTGCTTCAAATAATACGCTCCCGCATGATTCAACAGGATCAGATAGAGTCCTTTTCTCCTGTATTCTTTTAGAGTGTATATGTCAGCAATGATTATTTCAAGATCTTCGGGTTCGAAATATTCCCTGACCTGTTCGATGAAAGTGCTCTGATTCGACGTAAAGAATATCGAAACGATATCATTTTTATCATTCAACAATGAACAGGCGAGAACCCCTTTCTGAAACCGGTTTTTCAGGATGTCCAGATAGATTTCACCGATCAGATCTTTATTCTCACTCGATCGGGCTTCTGCAAAACGAATAATTTCATCGGAACAGCGATCGAAAGTCTTAAAAACATATCCGGGTTCATGCCTGACGGGATTCAGGCTGTCAATCGGTTTCCTGATGAAATACATCGTTGTCCGGGAGGGAATCAGTCTGATAATCAATGCGCGCAATACCAGGATCACAAACAGGTATAAATGAGACGGGGTTAAAAAAATGGAGCGGAAATCCCGGGCCTTACATTTTTCGCGCATCCGATGGAGTTCAAAGAGCGTTTCTTTTTTGAATACCGTTTTCATGCCATGAGATTTCCGGTCTGGGCGCTGGTATCCAGGACGGGATGTCCCCGCCGGATTATCCAAAGGGAAGAATTCATGATTCTTCCTCCTTGCGTGCGCGTGTTTTCAATTCCTCATAGACTTTTTGTATGGTGATATTCCCGGTATTCGCCAGTGCCTTGCAATCCTCATATTCCGGTTCATAGGTCCGCGAACCGTCGGTTAAAACGCGCACCTTCACCCGTGCTTCGCCCCAGGGGGTTCGGACAGTCCGCACTTCCTGCTTCAGGATCATGCGTTTCTTCACATCCGAGATGCGCACACCGAGCGTGGTCGTTTCCCGGAACACGAGATCGATCAGTTCTTCGGTCCCCGCAGGATCGGCGATGATGCTCAGAATTACGCCTGGACGGGATTTTTTCATGATGATCTGATTGAGGAAGACATCCTTCGCACCGGCCTCAAACAGCTTATCCATGAGGTGTTCATAGAACTGCGGATTCATGTCGTCGATGTTGGTCTCGATGAGCCGGACGGCGTCCGATTCGCTTTCCACGTCCGTTTCCCCGATCGATACGCGCAGCATGTTGGCGATCGGCAGATCGTGGAAGCCGGCACCGTATCCGATATTCCCGATCCGGAGAGGCGGCATGGGTCCGAAACTTTCCGCCAGCGTCGTGAGTACGGCCGCGCCGGTCGGCGTGGTCAGTTCCCCTTCGATTCCGCTCGAGAAAACGGGAATGCCTTTCAGAAGCTCGGCCGTGGCCGGGGCCGGGACGGGCAGGGTGCCGTGAGCGCATTGGACCGTCCCGCACCCCACATGGATTCGGGATGCGGCAATCCGCCCGATACCCAGGAGTTCGAATCCGATGGCCGCGCCGACGATGTCGATGATCGAATCGACCGCGCCGACTTCGTGGAAGTGAATGTCGTCCACGGCCCTGTCGTGAATCTTCGATTCGGCCTCTGCGAGACGCATAAAAATCCGGATGGCCGTCTTTTTCACCCCGTCCGACAGCCCGCTGCGGTCGATGAGGCGCCGGATGTCTTTCAGGGTGCGATGGGCATGATGAGGTTCAGATGGTTTATGAACATGCCCCCGGTTATGAACGGCATGGGGCTGATCCGCATGGCCTTCGATGATCACGTCGAATTTCGTTCCCGCGATGCCTTTCCGGACACATTTTCTTGCCCGGATTTCGTATCCCGATAAATCCAGTTTCGCGAGTTCAGTGCGCAGGGTTTCCAGTTCCAGTCCGGCGTGAAGCAGCGCGCCGAGGATCATATCGCCGCTTGCACCGGCGAAACAGTCGAAGTAGGCGAGTCTCACTGGTTGTCCTTGTGGTTGAATTCCATCACGAGATGACGGTGAAAGGGTACGGGGTTCCGGGTAGGCGGTAAAGGCAGATTACCCCGCCAGACGGTTGATCAGGGTCACCAGGTACCCCGCACCGAAGCCGTTGTCGATATTCATGACGGCCAGGCCCGGTGAACAGGCATTGAGCATGGTGAGCAGGGCGGAGACGCCGCCGAAACTCGTCCCGTAACCCACGCTGGTGGGAACGCCGATCACGGGTTTGTCGACCAGACCGGCGACGACCCCGGGCAGGGCGCCTTCCATGCCTGCCACGACGATGAGAGCCGTGGCTTTCTGAATCTGTACGACATTTTGCAACAGACGATGGACGCCGGCCACGCCGACATCCGTGAGGCGTTCGACACGGTTTCCCATCACTTCGGCGGTCAGGGCGGCCTCTTCGGCCACGGGCAGGTCGGCGGTCCCCGCAGAGATTACAAGCACGGTTCCCTGTGTTCTCGGTTCCGGTTTTTTCCCCACCACGATGGTGCGGGCGGGGGGATTGTATGTCACGTCATCCGCGATCTCGCGTACACCCCGGTAGATCTCCTCGGACGCCCGCATCCCCAGGATGATTTCTGAAGACTCCCGCATCTTGCGGACGATTTCCCGGACCTGTTCCACGGTCTTGCCCTGACAGAAAATCACTTCCGGGAATCCCCGGCGCAGGGCCCGATGGGTGTCGATCTTGGCGAACCCGAGGTCTTCGTACGGCAAGGCCCGCAATTGGGTGAGTGCATCGCCGATATCGATCCGGCCGTCCCGAATGTCTTTGAGCAACTGCGTCAGTTTTTCCTGATCCATATTTCCTTTCCTGAACCGGCGGGTTACGTGCATAAAGAATACATTATTTCTCCCTGAAAAGCAACAGAAAAGCACGGTCTGAACTCGATCGACCGATACACATCATATGAATCAATCCGGGGAGGCTCGCGGTCCTTTTGGGTTTTGCCCGGGATGAGACTTGCGGAGTGTTCTTAAGGAGGAAAACCCTGCGACGGCTTAGATGTTTTATTCATCCGATGTGTCTATTACGCTCGGCGTGATCGCGCGGAAACCGCCGAAGGGACATTCCGGTCTTCATCCTGCATTCAATGCCTCGTTCAGGCTGCCCGTCCGGTATCCTTCCAGGTCCAGGGCGACGTAACGATATCCCAGCAGTTTGAGCTTGATCACGAGGAGGGCGCACATCTCCTCGTCCAAAAACGCTTTCCGTGATTCCGGAAGGACCTCGATGCGCGCGACGGTTCCGTGATCCCGTACGCGGACCTGGCGAAATCCGAGACACCGCAGGAGCCGTTCGGCCTCGGCGATCCGCCTGAGCGCTTCGATCGTGATCCGCGTCCCATACGGAATCCGCGAGGCGAGGCAGGCCATGGCCGGGCGATCCCATGTGGGCAGTCCGAGAGCCTTCGATACTTCCCGGATTTCCGTCTTGGTCAGTCCCGCCTCCCTGAGCGGACTCCGGATTCGCAGCTCTTCCAATGCCCGCATGCCGGGACGGTAATCTCCTGTGTCGTCCACATTGGAACCGTCCGCCACCCAGGGAATCGCTTTCTCCGCCGCGACGGATTTCAATGCAGAGAAAATTAATTTTTTGCAGTGATAGCAGCGGTCCGGCGGATTTTCCAGGAAAACCGCGTTTTCCATTTCCGAGGAACGGATGATTTCATGGCCGGCCCCCAGGTCTTTTGCGAACCCGCGTGCGCCTTCGGTCTCAAAATCGGGATGAATTTCCGATTCGGCGGTCACCGCGACGACACGGTTTCCCAGGGTATCCCGTGCGACCTTCAGGAGCAGTGCGCTGTCCGTCCCGCCTGAAAAGGCGACGAGCACCGATCCCATTTCCTCAAGGATTGTTCGCAGTCTGTCCAGTTTATCCTGCAATGCTACGGAAAGGGACATTCCGTCTCCTTTTTTTTGATAGACACATTACGATTTTCCGATGGGAAAAGCAACCACTAAATCGCGTCAATTTTTTCTTGCCTCTTTCCCTGATTATATGTATCATTCTGCATGCATGAGATGGCCATCGCCCAACAGATCATCGAGATCGTGAAAGAAACCCTGGCTTGCCGGCCGGGATCCCAATTTAAAAGCATTACGGTCTATCTCCGCATCGGCGAACTCACCGCCCTGGTCGCCGAATCCCTCCAGTTCGCCTTCGAGGCCCTCATCGCGGACACCCCTCTCGCCCAGTCCCGCCTGGAGATCGAATGGGTACCGGCCCGTGCCCGGTGCAAATCCTGTGAAAAGGAATTCGGAATCCGGGATTTCGAGTTTGCCTGCCCGGCATGCGGTGCCGCGGAGACCGAAGTCATCCAGGGAAACGAAATGAACATCTCACGCGTGGAGATTCACTGATGGAGATCATCACCGTCGAACGCAGGATTCTGGAGAAAAACGAAGACATTGCGAAGGAAAACCGGGAAATCCTGCGCGGGAAGAATGTCCGGACGCTGGACCTGCTCAGTTCGCCCGGGTCCGGAAAGACGGCCATCCTCGAACAGACGCTCGATTTGCTGGCGGGCCGGATTCGCATGGCCGTAATCGAAGGCGACGTGCAGACCGACAACGATGCGCGCCGGATCGCGAAACACGGCGTGCCCGTGGTGCAGATCATCACCCACGGCGGCTGCCATCTGGACGCACGACTCGTCCGGAGTGCCATGGACTCCCTGGCGCTCGACGATCTGGACATCCTGTTCATCGAGAACGTCGGCAATCTGGTCTGCCCGGCGGCGTTCGATCTGGGAGAAGACGAAAAAGTGGTGATCCTCAGTGTCACGGAAGGGGATGACAAGCCCCTCAAATATCCGCTCGCCTTCCGCGCCGCGAAGACCTGCATCCTGAACAAGACGGATCTCTTGCCGCATGTCGAGTTCAGGTCCGAAGTTTTCAGGGAGAATGTGTTCCGGATCAATCCGAAGGCGACGCTCTTTGAAATGTCCGCAAAGACAAAAGAAGGTTTCGGAGCCTGGACCGCCTGGCTGTCGGACACCCTGCTTCCATAAATTCCATCACATACGCGGACAGTCCTTTTGTGTCAACCGTCCGCCGATTCCGAATCCGTGCATGCCCCCTGATTCCGGGCATGGGATAAAACAGATTATTTCCTTTTCTTGTGTGCCATGCGATAGTCTTCCGTCTTGTGCCGGACGATCTGGCCTTCGATCATGTAGATCACGTCTTCGGCGATGTTGGTGGCCTGATCGGCGGTCCTCTCGAGATGACGTGCGATCATGAACTGGTGAAGGAGGGTATTCGGATTCCCCTTCTGATCACAGAGTGCCTTCGAAACCCGGAGATACATCTCCCGGTTCATGGCGTCCACCTCGTCGTCCGCGCGGATGACTTCGAGGGCGAGCAGGCCGTCCAGCCTGACCAGGGAATCGAGGCTGTTCTTGAGCATTTTCTGCACTTTCCCGGCCATGGCGCCGAAATCAAACAGGAGGCCCGTATCCGGTTCGGAGGCGATAAAGAGTGCCCGTTCGGCGATATTGACGGCGAGATCCCCGATGCGTTCCAGGTCGTTGTTGATTTTCAGGACCGCGACGATGAATCGCAGGTCGATGGCCACCGGCTGATACAGTGCGAGGAGTTTGAGGCATTCCTCCTCGAGATCGACTTCCATCTGGTCAACGGTCTTGTCCCCGTCGATGACAGCCTGTGCATCGTCTTCTCTTCGTTCCTCAATGGCCGAAACGGCCTTGTACAGGCTTTCCTCGACGGTTGTGCCGATCGATAGAATCTGTTCTTTCAATCTTTCTATTTCTCTCTGGAATTGTCGTGACATGCTACATCCCCTCCGAAAGAATGGTTTATTTATGTTCCATAATAATTTGAAAACTTCACCAAAGCAAGCAGTTTTTATGTTTTATTAAGGCCCTAACGGACTCCTAACAATCCTTTTATTCATTTATAACAAACCGGATGTAAAATACCGGTGG
>OMKS01000425.1_pt1 | contig 39489 bp, 30 predicted proteins | sample 1674721 | NCBI WGS metagenome assembly OMKS01 (sample SAMN06264996, study PRJEB25208) | sediment metagenome | isolation source: hot spring sediment | place: USA: California | collected 2014-09-02 | reverse complement strand
CTATTTATACTCTATGAAAGATAATGACATTCGTCTGACAAAAATAGCAATATCGTCAGACGGAGGCGCCTTAGATGAGCGAGTCAGAGCGCGTTACCATTAGGATTCCAGCAGAACGAGTGGAGGCTTTGCAGTCGCTCGTTGAATCCGGGAAGTTCTCGACGATATCCGACGCCGTTAGAGCGGCGATCGACCGCTTCGTCGAAGATGAGTTCACGCCAGAATATATCGAGAAAGTGATGATCGAGCTTCCAAAAGGTAATGTAGTCGAGCTCGAGCAGCTTGTGCACGACGGCGACTCGATCTCCATCGACGACGCCATTAGAAACGCCGTTCGGGAGTACATACGGCGGAAGATGTCACAGGCTATAGACGAACTGGAAAAATAGCCTGGCTAACGGGATGGGATGCGCGAGCATCTAATTAAAATAGCGAGAGCAAGAAATGTGAAAAACCATGTCTTTCCTAAAGCTCGTCGAGGAAGCCCTTGAAGCTTCGGATCCCGCCTCCATGGGCAGGATCAATCCGAAAATCGTAGTGTTCGGCTGCGGAGGCGGAGGCTGCAACTGCCTCCACAGGATGAAGCACATAGGTCTCGAAGGAGTGGAAACGGTCGCGGTCAACACGGACAAGTACCACCTATCCGGAATCAACTCGGACCACAAGATATTCCTCGGGGAGCACATCACCAGGGGGTACGGCACGGGCGGAGACCCCAGGCTCGGAGAGAAATCCGCGAGGGATTCCGCGGATCAGATCAAGCAAGTCCTCGCCGATGCGGACCTCGTGTTCATAACCGCTGGTATGGGCGGCGGCTCCGGGACTGGCATCGCACCGGTCGTTTCCGAGCTCGCCTCCAAGGAGGGCTCCCTGTCGGTGGGGATCGTCACTACGCCGTTTTCCTTCGAGCGCGGCAGGTTGGATGTCGCCAAGGAGGGAATTGCTTCCCTCAGCCATTCAGCCAACTGCACAGTGATATTAGATAACGATAAACTGCTGGAAATAGCGCCCAAGCTCCCGGTAGAGAGGGCGTTCACCGTGATGGACCATCTCATCGCGGAAACGGTCAAGGGATTCTCTGAGACTATCTGCACGCCGTCGATGATAAACCTCGATTTCTCGGACTTCCGAAGCATCATGTCCTCCGGCGGGCTCGGGACGATGATGTTCGGCGAGAGCGAGGATGTTCAGGAATTGGTGTCCGAGGCGCTCTGCAACCCGTTCATGAAGGTGGATTTCAACGAGGCGAAGGGCGCGTTGATTCACATAACGGGCGGGTCGGATCTCTCCCTGAAAAAGGCGTATCAGATATTCGAGGGAATCACCGACGCGATGCCGACCGCACGCAACGTGAAGTTCGGTGCTAGGATCAAGTCTGAAAGGTCCAGAATGATCAACGTAATGGGTATCGTGACCGGTCTTGGCAATGATTCGAATAACGGAGTTATCAAACCCGTCAGCTACAGATGCTAGACGCATGGTCTGCGCAATAAATCGCGATAACGACAACCTCCCCCCAACGCCCCGGAGGAAAACGCCCTCCGGGCTTTTTTATTCCCGCTCCTTCTCGATCTTCCGTATCGCCGCCTTGAACGTGCCCATGAACGTGTGATATTCCCATTTTGAGAGGATCGCCCTGCCCAGGATTCGCCTGAACATGACGGTGGTCTTGCGTATCTTGTGCTTCGGATATCCCGATGCCGTAAGCATGTGCTCGAATCTCCCCACCAGATGAGCAAGCTCCATGTCCTCCGCGCTTTCCGATCTCCAGATCTCCGCGCCCTGAACGAACAGCTCATAGAAGATAACGGATGCCGCGTGGCTGATGTTCATGATCGGATATTCCTCGCTCGTCGGAATGGTCACGAGGATATCGCATTTCAAGATCGCCTCCTTATCGAGCCCGAAGTCCTCCTGCCCGAACAATATCGATATCGTCCCCTCAAATCCGCCTATCTTGTCCGCCAGCTCCCGGGGAGTGATGGTGATCCTGCTGAACTTCTTCTCGTTTACCGTGCTTACGCCGGATGTGCCCACGATCATGTCCGACGCCGAAACCGCCTCATCCAGGGAAGAATAGAGCTTGGCGTTCTGCAGTATCTCATCCGCGTGCATCGCCCTCCTCCTCGCGTCGAGCCCTATCTCGCACTCCGGGGAGACGATGCGAAGATCCGCGAGACCGAAGTTCATCATCACCCTCGCTATAGCTCCCACGTTTCCCTCTGTCTGCGGCCTCACTAACACCACGGCTACGCTGGGCATCTGGCAAACCAACATGTAGATATCCACCGAGGATATATCATCATCGCAATGCCATCGCGACTAGCCCTGAGGCTTGCGTATGACGGGACCAGGTTCTTCGGCTTTCAGAGGCAGCCCGGGAAGAGGACGGTCGAGGGGGAGCTTCTATCCGCCCTCACGGACATCGGAGCCATCGCCGACAGCCGGACAGCACACTACAGGTCGAGCTCGAGAACTGATCGCGGGGTGAGCGCGATCTGCAACATAGCCTCCGTAGATACCGAGTTCGAACCCGGGAGGTTGCCCCTGGCAACGAACGCTCACATGGACGATGTCTGGTGTACGGGCGTCGTCGAACTTTCGGATACATTCGATGTCCGCATGGCGAAAAGCAGGACCTATGTGTGCTTCTTGCTGTATGACGGGCAGGATATCAGATCGATGAAAGCGGCCGCCAAAGCGTTCGTGGGCACTCACGATTTCTCAAGATACGCTCGGATTGACAAGCGCGACCCTGTGAGGACTATTCACCTGTTAGATGTCAGCGCGGACGACGAGCTGATCACATTCCGCATCAGGGGCGACAGCTTCCTATGGAACCAGGCCAGGAGAATCGTTTGGGCGCTCGACCAAGTCGGGAAAGGAAAGGCCGAGCCGGAGGAGCTATCCCCGGGCAACTATCCGCTAAACAGGATCGGATTGGTACGTCCTGAGCGGTTAGTTCTGGAATCCATCGATATCGGTCACGAGTTCCTCCCGGCCAATAGGGGCGGAAATCTGCTCGAAACGATGCGGAGACGCCTCGTATCATCTCATACAGATTTATTCTTCGCCAGGACGATCTTATCATCTTTGGAATAACATGCGCTACCGCAATAAGATATAGTATGGCTTTGTTATTTCACTCTGTGATATTTGCGGTAACCGGGACTCCAGGCACTGGCAAGAGCACAGCCTGCGCGCTTCTGAAAAATGTCGAAGTGGTGCATCTCAACGACTTAATCAGGGATAATATGGAGATTTTCGAAGTCGATGAAGCTGACGGTTGCGTCCAGGTCGACACCGATAAGCTGCAGGAGCTGGTGGGCAAGCCGGAGGGAACGGTTGTCATCGAAGGTCATCTATCACACCTGCTCGAGAACGATTTGACTATCGTGCTGCGCTGCTCGCCGACCGTTATGGCCGATAGGCTGTTTTCGCGCGATTGGCCCCCGGATAAGCTGAGGGAAAACCAGGAGGCGGAGGCGGTAGATGTTATATTGGTCGAGGCCGTTGAACGTGGCGGAGAGGTGCTGGAGATCGATACCACCGATATGACGCCCGAGGAGGTCGCTGCCGCGATCGAGTCGATCATCGCCGGGGAAAGGGCGAAATACCGTCCCGGAGATGTCGACTGGAGCCAGGAGGTGCTCGGTTGGTACTGAACAAGTACCGCGAAAAAGCGGACCGATTCCTCATGCCGATCGCCCGGGCGACGGCGAGGCTGGGCCCGAACGGTTTATCGGTCAGCTCGCTTTTCTGCGCGCTGCTGGCGGCGATTCTGCTGATATTCTGGAAAGATCCCTTGGCGCTTCTGATTGCCGCCCTGCTCGTCATCATGAACGGCCTTTTAGACGCGGTCGACGGCATCGTCGCCCGCATATCCGGCAAGAGCTCCGTACGCGGAGACCTCGTGGACCACGTGATCGACAGGTACTCTGATTTCATCATGATCGCCGGGATATCTTTGAGCGCATTCGCGGATGCGAGAATCGGGCTTCTGGCCCTCGGAAGCATCCTGATCGTCAGCTACCTGGGCACGCAAAGCCAGGCGCTGGGAATGAAAAGAGATTACAGCGGAATGCTCGGAAGGGCTGAGAGGATATTGCTCATACTGCTGTTTCTGCTATTGCAGTACGCGTTCGAGGCGCTTGGCTCGGGCGTGTTCGAGGTGACCTCATCGGTCTCGCTTACCCTTCTTGACGTCCTTCTTGTCTTCTTTATCCTTGCCGCCAACATCACCGCCCTTCAGCGCTTTATCAGGATGTGGAGGGCGCTTGCCTGAGCTTTTACCTTTCCTCCTTTTCCACCGGTAGTACTTGAGCGGATGCGTCATCCAGTCCCCCTCGCACACGGAGTCCGGGCTGTAGCATATGCCGTAGCTCTTCATCGTCGAGCACTCGGGAGGCGTGTACTCAGTGCCCGATATCTCGCCGACGATGTGCTTCACCTGGTACTCGCTCTTGCTCGGGTCGAAGTCCGGAGCGGTCGAGAAGGACTTGATGATCGCCTCGGAATCCATCCCGAGGGCGTGAAGGAACGCGGTGATCGCGAACCTCGCGGTGTGAGGCACGTTCTCGCCGTTCCTTATCATCGTTAAGATCGTCTTCATACAGGGAGGGAACGACGCGTCGTCGACGGGTCCCATATCTCCCGAGGTGAACTCCTTCCTCTTGCTCTGGAGCATCCTCGATAGTTGCTTCCCCGCCTCTCCGAAGGTCTCGAGGATGTCGTCGTTAACCTCGAGCGGCAGCTCGGATGAAATCTTGTCGAATAGCATCTGCCTCAGGATCCTGGCGAGCCTGTCCCTGGAGACCTTCACCTCGCCTTTGAAAACCTCCTGGTTGACCAGCTTCCACTCCTTCGCCCTGATGGTCGATGTCGCGGTAAGGAAGGTCGTGAAGTGTATCAGGTAGTCCTTGTCCTCCCTCTCGAGCTGCACGCCCAGCTCCTCGGAGATCGTCGATAGGTTTTGCTCCGTATCTTCCAGTAGCCGTTTCTCCAGAAGCATGGCCTCCCCGAGGGCGTACCTGCCGACCAGGTACCGGTCCGACACGGTGGACACTATCATCCTGGCGATAGGGTAGCTCAGTATCTCGGAAATTCTTTCGACGTCCGATGTCGCAGCCTTGCCCCCCACCTCGCCCTTTTCGACGGCCTCCAGGACCCGTTCCTTGCCGCGCACCCGTGCGGGCTCGAAAGCGAGGTCGCTCAGCAGGAGCTTCAGGTCGATCTTCCTCTCCTTGACCAGCCTCTGAGCCTCTCCCGAGAACGGGTATTTCGAGCAGAACTTGAGGTCGAATTTCAGGCTGCTCCTCCCTCCCCTTTGAATGTCATATATCTCATAATATCATCGGCGATGCGAGCATCGTCGAGGGCGTTTCTGAGCTCCGTCAGGCTGTTTATCGGGCGGTTCCTTACTATCCTCATCGCCCTCTTTTCGCCTATGCCCGGGATGGACGAAAGTGCGGACATGGATGCCGTGTTCGGGTCCAGCGGATACTGCACGCCAGTGATGCTCCTGTAGCCGTATGCTGTCACCGCGACATCGATAAACCGGTCTATCTCGATCTTATACGGTAGCCCTACTAGCAGCGGGTAGCTGCCCACCTGCCTGCCGAAAGTGTTGTTGCCGTCATGGACCTCCAGGTAGACATTCCTCAGGACGGTTCCGATCGGCAGCATCCTCTCAAGGAGCGGTCTGTCGGCGTTCTCCCTGACCCATCTCTTGAACTTCGTGAAGGAGCGCCTGTCCGTCTTTGCGCCCGAATACCCTTCCCTCGAACGGATCACCTGGCGGACGTTGATCCGTCTGAGCAGCAGGTCTCTCCGGATGATATCCTTAAGAAAATCGATGTTGTATTCAAATGACCGACGAGATTCGCCCTCGAGTCCGGCCAGGAAGTTTATTCCGGGCAGGAGCATCGGCATGCCGTTCGGACCCCGCTCCCTGCCAGCCTCGTTCATTATCTCAATCGCCGTCAAAGCCTGGTCTGGGGTGGAATTGAGGTTATTTGCCTCCATCACGGCGGGGTCCGCCGATTCCAGACCCAATGCCAGTACGTTACCGGGCGTGCAGTATCTGACGATGCTCTGCATGATACGCCTGGATTCGTCCGGGTATTTCGAGATCACGGCGGGGTTCGCGTTGTCCAGGTGCAGCACCTCCGGGTCTGCCACCTCCCGGATGCCTCTCAGGAGATGATCTATCATTCCCGGGCTCGGCTTGGGGGTCTCCGACTGCCCGAGCCCCTCGGCCATATATGAGATGAAGCATGACTGGCCGCCTACCCTGAGGTTGCGAACGCCGGCCTTGGCCAGAGCCTCCGCCTCCATAATCACGCTATCGGGATTTCTGAATTCGACCTCTCCGAAGCTGGGTTCCACGCAGAATTTGCAGCCACCGGAAAAAGATCTCACGCATCCCCTGTAGGTCTGTATCTCCGCGATCAGCGGTCCTGCATAATCTGGGTGTTCGCGGCATATATCCGCTCCTGCCAGAGACCACTCGTCGAATTCCTCCAACGATCTCCGCCTGTCGACGATCTTACCGCTCGAGGCGTACTCCCAGACCGCGGCTTCGATATCCCTCGTGACCGTCAGCTCGAAAAGGTCGTCAAGCGCCTCGTCGGCGAAGTACGCTCCCATCGGCCCGCCCAAAATTCGAACACCGTCGATTTTACCGGAAATTTCGGCGATTTCGCGTTTCGATGCGGGCCGCCCTCTCAGGTACTTTCCCGGAACCGAGCTACCCGCAATTACCGCGGCGACATCTGCCGGGGGAAGCGCCGCACCTTTTCTAATCTGGCCTATCGTTATATAACGAACATCTGCCCCCGCCGTCTTTGCCGCTCCGGCCGCCGCCCGCGGATACGGGGATATGAACGGGGGGACGCCCAGATAGGACGGCTCGTCCACGTATCCGTCGATTATCAATACCTTCATGTCTAGAGAGGGATAAATTCGAATCCGTATCTCAATGTTATGCAAAATCGCGGTTTTTCGAATTAACGAAATTAGTAAACGCGATAGCTACTTATGCTTGAGACGAATAGGGCTCAATGCGTCTAGAGAGCCGAGTATGGATGTAAAATCATCGATATTCGTCACGGGCGATATGGAGGCGCATGAATGTCCCCTGATGATAACTCGGGTAAAGAATCGAATGAGAAGAAAAAAAGTAACAATGCCGAAGTAGAGAAACTTTTACAGAAGGCTTATGAGCCTGCAAGACTCGCGAAGATATATCACCCCTTCTACGAGGGAAAGATCGAGGTCGTTCCGAAGTGTCCCATTCACGACTTCAACGACTTCGCGATTTGGTATACCCCCGGAGTTGCAGAACCGTGCAAGATCATCAACAAGGATCCGGAGGAGGCATACCATCAGACGAACAAATGGAACAATGTAGCGGTCGTCACAGACGGGACGAGGGTCCTCGGCCTGGGTGATATCGGGCCAGAAGCCGGGCTGCCAGTCATGGAGGGGAAAGCCCTCCTGTTCAAGTACCTCGGAGGCGTCGACGCCTTCCCGATCTGCCTGAACACGAAGGATCCGGAAAAGATAATAGAGACCGTGAAGCTGCTGCAGCCGAGCTTCGGAGGCATTAACCTGGAGGACATATCGCAGCCGAAGTGTTTCAGAATCCTGGAGAAGCTCAGGGTGGAGTGCGAGATCCCGGTCTGGCACGACGACCAACAGGGCACTGCGGCTATCGTCACTTCAGGCGTCATTAACGCCGTCAAACTCGCAGGTAAGAAGCTCAACGAGGTCAAGATCGTGCTCAACGGTGCGGGGGCGGCGAACATCGCGACCGCTAGGGTGCTCACCGTTGCCGGTGCGGACCTGAAGAACCTCGTCATGCTTGACAGCAAGGGCGTGCTCCACCCCGGAAGAAGCGACATAGACAAGGTCGCCTGGAAGGAGAAGTGGTGGATCGCAACGGAGTCCAACAAGGAGGGTCTGACGGGCCACCTCGACGAGGCTATCAAGGGTGCAGATGTGCTCGTGGCCGCTTCAAAGCCCGGTCCAGGGACGATCAAGCCCGATTCAATCCGTCTAATGGCGGACGATGCGATTGTCTTCCCGGTAGCGAATCCGATACCCGAGATTTGGCCGTGGGAGGCCAAGGAGGCCGGCGCGCTGGTCATCGGGACCGGCAGGAGCGACTTCCCCAATCAGGTCAACAACTCACTCGGATTTCCGGGCATATTCCGAGGCGCGCTCGACATCAAGGCGAAGACCATCACAGACGAGATGTGTGTCGCGGCTTCGAAGGAGCTCGCGAAGATCGCAGAGGACAAAGGGCTGACCCCGGAGTACATCATACCCAACATGGACGAGTGGGAGGTATTCCCGAGAGAGGCCGTCGCGGTCGCTCTAAAGGGTATCGAGCAGGACGTCGCGCGCATCAAGCACAGCAAGCAGGAGCTCTTCGAGAAGGCCGAGGCAATGATAAAGAGGGCCCGGGAACAGACGAAGTGCCTCATGAGCCAGGGATTCATCAAGCCGTTTCCCAAGGCTTAGACATCTCTCTGAAAAACCCCTTTCTTACGATTTTATCGCATCGTATATAAGATTCGCAAATTCCGATGAATCTTTTCAAAGCAATCGCAATAAAAGATGCCGATTTGAACGGTTATAGGAGGCTCATCTCAAGGGTCTCGATGCTCTGTATGCCAGATATGGACGAAAGCGACTCCTCCGTCCTATCGGATATGCCCGCCTCGTCCCGGATGACCACCACGACCTCGATCGCATTCAGCCCGAACGCGAACGGCTTCATAGATAGGTTGGCGATCCTCGCCCCTTCCGGAAGAGCCGTCCCGATTTTCTGCTTTAAATCCTCCATGTCCGCGTCCGGCGATTCCGGTAGAAGCCTATATTTTATTGCGACGTCTCCCATAATATCAATCCTCACGGTCCCGAGTGACCGCATCTGGGGCAGCTGTAGACGACGCTCTGGTCTCGGCAGATGGCGCAGCGCCCGATCTCCTGCTCTCCGCAGCTAGGGCATGTAAAAGTGGTGCCACCGTCCTCGGCAAGTCTTCGGCCGCAGGAGGTGCATATCTTCTCCTTTTCCGACAGTTCAGTCCGCCTCTGCAGACCTGGACAAAGCTCAACTGATATATAATCGTAACCGGAAGCGGGCATAGGAAACGCCGGAAAACCGAGGATTCGTCGGCCATACATCATCGACAGCAAAGCCTGGTCAATCGTCTGGCACCCCAGGATTTCCATTGGAGACGGTTATCAATACTGGCGGGAATGCCAATAGAGAGACTGGCATGGTGAATCTGACCAAGACCTGCCATTAGGCTTATTTAGTATAATGTGCAATAGTAATATAGGAGAAAAGGGACTAAAAAGCAGGCGGGACGGCTTAGGATATCCGCTCGATGCAGAGGCGCAAGTGCTGCAGATACGGGCAAAAGCTCGAATGAGAAGAAATTTTATATATCAAAGGTGACTACACCGCACGCTAATGCAGCCTGAGGGAAGCCTCGTCGTCCAGGGCCCGTAGCTCAGCTAGGTAGGATTCTTATCAAATGACTGAGAGGAATCCCTAGAAAGAGCATCTGGCTTTTAACCAGGTGGCCCGGGGTTCGAACGGACATAGCCGGACACGACATGTCGCGAAAATCCCCGCGGGCCCGCCAGGCTGTCTGAATAGAAGAGGGGACGAACGATATCATGGAACTGGCTCAGAGAGGTTTCCAGATGTACGCATCTTTCAGACAAACGAATGGGAGGGAATGATATGAGTGAAGAATTCAACGTGCTCGAGCACGAGCTCGTACCTGAGCACCACCTGCTCAGCGAATCGGAGGAGAAGAAAGCCCTCGCCGAGTTGCAGCTGACAAAGGATCAGCTGCCGAAGATCAGGATCAGCGACCCATGCGTGGCCACGCTGGATCAGGCTGTCGGCCCCGTAGAGGAGGGTCGGATCATCAAAATCGTCAGGAGAAGCCCGACGAGCGGGGTCTCCGTCTGCCATCGTCTTGTAATCCGCGGGTGATCCCATGAGAACACTTGTTGAAACCTACTTCAGAGAGAGGAGCATAGTCAATCACCACATCGCGTCGTTCAACGATTTTCTGCCGACCATTGACAACCCGAACAGCCGGATGCAGAGGATCGTGGACAGCGCCAAGGCCGCACCTGAGGACATCGAGGGCGGTATATTCCACCTCGACCCGGACCGAACGGGCGGAAAGGTGATAGAGATACGGTTCGGCCGGATGAGGGACGAGAGGATCGGCAGCATCGACCCGAACGCGATGCCCACTATATCGATCGCGAAGCCGATGATAAGGGAGGCGAACGGGGCGTCCCACGACCTGTTCCCGATGGAGGCCAGGCTGAGGAACCTCAACTACTCCGCCCCCATATCCCTGGATTTCACGATCATAGAGGACGGCATCGAGCGCGAGGCCGAGCGGGTGCATATCGGCGACCTGCCATGCATGGTCAAGTCGAAGAAGTGCAACCTGTACGTGGACAACATGGACGTGGACCGTGAGCCGACGGCCGAGGAGTACAATGAATACCTGGTCAAGCAGGGCGAGGACCTGTGCGACCCCGGCGGGTACTTCATCATCGGCGGGACCGAGCGGGCGCTCATCTCGCTCGAAGACCTCGCGCCGAACAGGGTCATGGTCGAGATCAACGAGCGCTACGGCTCCCGCATAGAGGTGGCCAAGGTATTCTCCCAGAAGGAGGGGTATCGCGCGCTTACCCTGATGGAGAAGAAGAAGGACGGGATGCTCATGGTGTCCGTCCCCGCGGTGTCCGGGCAGATACCGCTGATCGCGCTCATGAAGGCGCTCGGCATGGACGACGACGAGGACATCTTCAAGGCGATCGTCTCGGTCCCAGAGATGCAGAACATCGTCTACGCCAACATCGAGGAGTGCCGGAACAAGAAGCAGTATCCCCCGAACGGGATATTCAACCAGGAGGACGCGATACTCTACCTGGAGCGGAAGTTCGCCACCGGCCAGGCGAAAGAGTACAGGATACGAAAGGTCGAGAGCATAATCGACCGGTCGCTCCTGCCGCACCTGGGGGATACCCGGGAGGCGAGGCTGAAGAAGGCCATATTCCTGGGCAGGGTCGCCAGGACCGTGCTCGAGCTCGCGCTGAACCTGCGCGGAGAGGACGACAAGGACCACTACGCGAACAAGAGGCTCAAGCTGGCCGGGGACCTCATGGAGGACCTGTTTCGGGTGGCGTTCAGCAACCTGATCAAAGATCTGAAGTACCAGCTGGAGCGGAGCTACACGCGGAAGAAGGAGCTGCGAATCGCCTCCGCGATCAGGCCGGACCTTCTCACCCACAGGCTTCTGCACGCGCTCGCCACGGGCAACTGGGTGGGCGGCAGGACCGGGGTGTCGCAGCTGTTGGACCGCACTTCGAACATGTCCGCGCTGTCTCACCTGAGGCGCGTGACCTCCCCGCTTACCAGAAGCCAGCCGCACTTCGAGGCGCGCGACTTGCATCCCACGCAGTGGGGCAGGCTGTGCCCGAACGAGACCCCCGAGGGCCAGAATTGCGGCCTGGTCAAGAACTATGCGCTCATCATCGACGTATCCGAAGGCTATCAGGAGGGTGAGATCAACTGGCTTCTGAAGGAGCTCGGAGTCCAGGAGGTTTCTGAGCGCATGGAGAGCGCATCCAGGGTCTATGTCAACGGAGACCTGGTCGGTATGCACCAGAAGCCGATGGACCTCGTGACGGAGATCCGGGTGCGGAGGCGCTCCGGGATGCTCTCGCACGAGGTCAATATCAGGTACGACGAGGAGATGAACGAGATCATTATCAACTGCGACGAGGGCAGGCTGCGCCGGCCCCTGATCACGACCAGGAACGGCAGGACCGTCCTCACAAAGAAGCACCTCGACGACATGCGGTCCGGAAAGCTGAGATGGTCCGACCAGATCCGCGAGGGCATCGTCGAGTGGATCGACGCCGAGGAGGAGGAGGACACCTACATCGCGCTGTTCGCCTACAACCCGCCCGCGAGGTGCAAGCACTGCGGCCGGTCGCTCTCCAGGATAGACGTCGACTGGATGAACCCGGGCGAGGAGGGCATGGTGAAGCTCCGCTGTAAGGGGTGCGACGGCATGCTCGAGGTCGAGTCGAACCTGACTCCGGAGCACACCCACCTGGAGATGGACCCGCTGGTCATCCTGGGCGTCTGCTCGGGAGTGGTCCCGTATCCGGAGCACAACTCGAGCCCGCGTGTGACGATGGGCTCGGGCATGGCCAAGCAGTCGCTCGGACTTTCGTCATCCAACTTCAGGATCCGGCCCGATACCCGGGGCCATCTCATGCACTACCCGCAGAGGCCGCTCGTCAGGACGAATGCGATGGACTTCGTGAACTTCGACCAGAGGCCCGCAGGCCAGAACTTCGTGGTCGCGGTCGTGTCGCACCAGGGATACAACATGGAGGATGCGGTCATAATGAACCGGGCCGCGATCGACAGAGGGCTCGGCCGGTCGAGCTTCATGAGGACCTACAAGGCCGAGGAGCGCAGATACCCCGGAGGCCAGGAGGACCATTTCGAGATACCGAGCCCCGACGTCAGGGGCGCAAGGGCGGACACCTCCTACAGCAACCTGTCGGAGGACGGGCTCATCAGCCCCGAGCTGGACGTCTCTGGAGGCGATGTACTGATCGGGAAGACCTCCCCGCCCCGTTTCCTGGAGGAGGAGACCGACTTTCTCACGCCCCAGAAGCGTAGGGAGACGTCGATAACGGTCCGCAGCGGCGAGATCGGCTGGGTCGACAACGTGTTCATGACCGAGTCGGAGAACGGCAGCCGGCTGGTCAAGGTCAAGGTCAGGGACCTCAGGATCCCGGAGCTGGGGGACAAGTTCGCGTCCAGGCACGGGCAGAAGGGGGTCATCGGCCTGGTCGCGCGAGAGGAGGACATGCCATTCACGGATGAGGGGATCATCCCGGACCTCATCATCAACCCGCACGCCATACCGTCCCGGATGACCGTCGCGCACGTGCTCGAGATGATCGGCGGCAAGGTCGGCTCCATGGAAGGCCGGCTGATCGACGGCACCCCGTTCAGCGGGGAAGAGGAGGAGGTCATGCGGAAGGCGCTCATAGAGGCCGGGTTCAAGGACAACGGCAAGGAGGTCATGTACGACGGCAGGACTGGCAAGAGGATCGAGGCCGAGATATTCGTCGGGGTGATCTACTACCAGAAGCTGCACCACATGGTCGCCGGGAAGTTGCATGTGAGAAGCCGCGGCCCGGTCCAGATACTGACTCGGCAGCCGACCGAGGGGCGGTCCAGGCAGGGCGGTCTCAGGTTCGGCGAGATGGAGAGGGACTGCCTGATCGGGCACGGGGCGGCCATGGTCATCAAGGACAGGCTGCTCGACGAGTCGGACGGCACGCTACAGTACGTCTGCGGGAACCTCAACTGCGGGCACATCGCGATATTGGACGGTCGCGGGTCTCTCCGCTGCCCCGTCTGCGGGAACAACTCGAAGATCTACCAAGTACAGATGTCATACGCGTTCAAGCTGCTCCTCGACGAGCTGATGTCGCTTGGCGTGGTCATGAGGCTTCAACTGGAGGATTTGCGATGATCGGACAAATTATCACGAAGAGGATATCTTCCATCAAGTTCTCTCTGCTGTCACCGGACGAGATTCGGAAGATGTCGGCGACCAAGATCATCACCGCCGACACGTACGACGACGACGGCTTCCCGATCGACATGGGGCTCATGGACCCGCATCTGGGCGTCATCGAGCCCGGTCTGAGATGCAAGACCTGCGGGCGCAAGGCGGACGAGTGCCCGGGGCACTTCGGGCACATAGATCTCGCCATGCCGGTCATACACGTCGGCTACGTGAAGGAGCTCAAGAAGCTGCTCCAGTCCACCTGCAGGACCTGCGGACGGCTACTGCTGACCAGGGAGCAGGCGGAGGACTACACGAAGCAGATGGCGCGCCTCGAGGAGCTCGGCGGGGACACGATCGATGTCGGGCTGATCTCCAAGGAGACCGCGAAGGACGCGGCCTCCCGAACCGTCTGCCCGCACTGCGGGGCGGTGCAGCTGAAGATCACGCTAGACAAGCCTACCACCTTCAGAGAGGAGGGCCACAAGCTGACCCCGAAGGAGGTCCGGGAAAGGCTTGAGAGGATCCCGGACGAGGACCTGCCCCCGCTCGGCATAGACCCGGACTCCGCGAGGCCGGAGTGGATGATCCTGACATCGCTTCCGGTTCCGCCGGTCGCTGTGCGGCCTTCGATCACCCTGGAGTCGGGCGACAGGTCGGAGGACGATATTACGCACAAGCTGGTCGATGTGCTGAGGATCAACCAGAGGCTAAGGGAGAACAGGGACGCGGGCGCTCCGCAACTTATCGTGGAGGACCTGTGGGAGCTGCTGCAATATCACATCACGACATACTTCGACAACCAGACCTCCGGCATACCACCGGCGAGGCACCGCTCCGGAAGGCCGCTGAAGACCCTGGTCCAGAGGCTAAAGGGAAAGGAGGGGCGGTTCCGGTCGAACCTGTCCGGAAAGCGGGTCAATTTCTCCGCGCGTACCGTCATCTCGCCCGACCCGTTCCTATCCATTAACGAGGTAGGCGTGCCAGAGGACGCCGCCAGGGAGCTGACCGTGCCCCTGCACGTCAACGATTGGAACCTGCAGATCGCCAAGGAGCTGGTGATCAGGGGTCCGAAACCTCCCGGAAAGCCGTACCTGCCGGGAGTGAACTATGTGCTCAGGAACGACGGCCGGAGGATCAAGGTGACCGACAAGAACGCGGAGTCGGTCTCGGAGATACTCGAGCAGGGATTCATCGTCGAGAGGCATCTCATGGACGGGGACATTGTGCTGTTCAACCGGCAGCCCTCGCTTCACAGGATGTCCATGATGGCCCATGCGGTCAGGGTCATGGACGCTAAGACCTTCAGGTTCAACCTGTCCGTCTGCCCGCCGTACAACGCCGACTTCGACGGCGACGAGATGAACCTGCACGTGCTGCAGAGCGACGAGGCGAGGGCGGAGGCCAAGATTCTGATGAGGGTGCAGGAGCACATCCTGTCACCCAGGTTCGGAGGCCCCGTCATCGGGGGCATACACGATCATATAACGGGCGTCTTCCTGCTCACGTACAAGGACTCCAAGTTCGACGAGGAGGAGGCCACTCATATCATGTCCAGGATGGACGTCGACCTGCCGGATCCGATCGAGGGGATCGACGGCAAGAAATACTGGCGCGGAAAGGACCTGTTCAGCATGCTGCTCCCGAATGACATTCACATGACCTTCAGGGCGTCGATCTGCCAGAAATGCCAGGAGTGCAAGCGGGAGAAGTGCGAGAACGATGCCTTCGTCGTGATCCGCTCCGGCAAGCTCATCACCGGCACGATCGACGAGAAGGCGATCGGCGCCTTCAAGGGCAGGATACTCGACAAGATCGCCCGGGACTACGGGCCCGATTCCGCCAGCTCGTTCCTCAACTCGGTCACAAGGATGGCCATCGGAGCCATCGGCATACGCGGGTTCACGACCGGGATCAACGACGAGGACATACCGATGGACGCCAAGGCACAGATCGAGGAGGTGCTGAGGCTCGCGATGGAGAAGGTCAACTCTTACGTCAGCGCGTACCGGCACGGCGAGCTGGAGCAGATGCCCGGCAGGTCGCTCGAGGAGACGCTCGAGGTGGAGATCATGAAGGAGCTCGGCAAGGCCAGAGACCAGGCGGGGCACATCGCGGGGAGACACCTCGGTATGGAGAACTCCGCGGTCATAATGGCCCGTTGCGGCGCGCGGGGGTCGATGCTGAACCTCTCGCAGATGGCCGGGTGCATTGGACAGCAGGCCGTCAGAGGAGAGCGCTTGAGAAGGGGCTACTGGAACAGGACCCTCCCGCACTTCATGAAAGGGGACCTGGGCGCGGAGGCAAGGGGCTTCGTACGGAGCTCCTACAAGAGCGGCCTCAGCCCGACGGAGTTCTTTTTCCACAGCATGGGAGGCCGTGAGGGCCTCGTCGACACAGCCGTCAGGACCTCTCGGTCCGGTTACATGCAGCGCCGTCTGATAAACGCCCTGGAAGATCTTAAGGTCATGCAGGACGGAAGCGTCCAGAACACCGCGGGGACAATTATCCAGTTCAGATACGGAGAGGACGGGATAGACCCGTCCCGGAGCGTTCAGGGAGAGCCCGTCGACATCGACGATATAATCCTGGACGTCCTCGGCGAGGAGGGAGAAGACCTGGCCAAGGTGACCGAGAAGGGGGTCGTCAGCTACGGGATCCAGGACAGGGATCTTCTGGAGACTCCCGAGGATGCGGAATCGGAGACCGAGGACAGCGAATTCGAGGAGGAATAGAAATGGTAAAATCTAACCGATCAGTCGACGCGCTGGTGTCAAAAGGGGTCGACGATAAGACCGCCGAGAAGCTGGTCGAGGCGGGATTCACGCTCTCCAAGATCAAGAAGATAGGATCCGACAAGAAGCTCAGGGTAGAGCTCGAGGGCTTCCTGGGGGAGAAGAAGCTCCAGAGGATCATGCTCGCCATAACATCTTCGACTCCGGCCAAGAAGAAGCCCGCTCCGAAAAAGGAGAAGAAGGCGAAGAAGGAGGAGAAGAAGCCGGAGAAGAAGCCGGTCAAGATCACGCTTCCAAAGAAGTTCATAGAGCCCTCCGAGATAGAGCGGAAGATAGGAAAGGCCCTGGACGGTCTGAAGCTTAAACTGCCGGACTCCGTCATAACCGAGCTGGGAAAGCGCCTCGAGCATGCAAAGCTCGCCGATAAGACCTTCAAATCCATCATATCGAAGGCCGCCGAGAGCTTCACCGAGCACAGGGTGGACGCGAACGAGTCGGCGGGCATATTGGCCGCGCAGAGCATCGGAGAACCCGGGACTCAGATGACGATGAGGACTTTCCACTACGCGGGAGTCGCTGAGATGAACGTCACCCTGGGCCTTCCCAGGCTCATCGAGATCGTCGACGCGCGGAGGATCCCCAGCACACCGATAATGGAGATATATCTCGAATCATCCGTCAAGGACGATATCGACTCGGTGCGGCAGATCGCGACCAATATCGAGGAGACGAAGGTCATCGACATCGCGGACGTCGCGACCGATATCGCGAACATGCGCGTGATTGCGCATCTCGACATGAAGAAGCTCGCGAAGAAGGCTCTCACCCCGGAGCAGATATTCAAGAAGATAAACGGTACGCGAGGACTCAAGGGCCTATCGGAGATCGGCGAGGACGGAAAGTCGATCGTGGTAAAGAGCGACGAGTCCTCCTTCCGCAAGCTCCAGAAGATTTACGAGGATGTCAAGGGCTGCTCCCTGAAGGGCATACCAAACATCGAGAGGGCGGTCATCAGAAGGATGGGCGGGGAGTACATCGTCTATACCGAGGGGTCGAACCTCGCCGAGGTCCTCACGATAGACAAGATTGACAAGACGAGGACGACCACCAACAGTATACTCGAGATATACGAGGTGCTCGGCATCGAGGCCGCGCGCAACTCGATCATCAGGGAGGCGTCTAAGACCCTCGAGGAGCAGGGTCTCTCGGTCGACATCCGGCACATCATGCTCGTGTCCGACCTGATGACGAACGACGGAGAAGTCAAGGCGATCGGCAGGCACGGCATTTCCGGGAGGAAGTCCAGCGTGCTCGCGAGAGCCGCGTTCGAGATCACCTCGACTCATCTGCTCCGCGCCGCGATAGTCGGCGAGGAAGACAGTCTCGAGGGCGTTGCAGAAAACATTATAGTGGGTCAGCCGGTTACCCTTGGAACAGGTGCGGTTAAACTGGTTTGGGCACCCAAGAAGAAATGAACGGAAGGATATCGATGGTAGATATTGGTAGAGCGCTCAGAACCGCGGTGACGACCGGCAGCGTCAAGTTCGGCCTCGCAGCGAGCAAGAAGGCGATCAAGAACGGAGCTGCAAAGCTGCTGGTGATCTCTCAAAACTGTCCCGATGATTGGCTGAGGTCGGAGAATCTGGAAATCAAGCGGGTCGTTTATCCCGGGAACAATGTGTCGCTGGGCGAGGCCTGCGGAAAGCCCTTTGCAATCTCTTCCCTGGTCGTGATCGATCAGGGCTCTTCCAACATTCTATCCCTCTGATGGGTTGAAAAGCATGCCCGAGATAACATTGACCGGGGACACCTTACGATATATCTCCCTTTTCGAGAGGATAACCAACACGCGGGTCAAGGACTGCATGGAAACCGAGGAGAAGCTCATTTTCGTCGTGGAACACGGTCAGGGCAGCCGGGCGGTTGGCAAGAAGGGGGAGCATGTCATCAAGCTCAAGAACATCAGCGGCAAGAACATCCAGGTGATCGAGTATTCGGACGATCCACAGACCTTCGTCAGGAACGTCTTCCACACCTATCAGGTGCAGGGAGTGGAGATCGAGATGAGGGGTACGATCGTGCACGCGACCGTCAAGGTCGATCCGAAATCGAAGGGCAAGGCGATCGGGAAGAACGGCAAGAATCTCAGGATCGCCCGCGAGATAGTCAACCGCCATCACAACATCCAGAGCATCAGCGTCGCCTGAGGATCCTCTCCCGCTCGACCTCGAGCCTGTCAGCGGTCGGATACTCCTCGATTATGAACGAGTCCCATTCCAGCTCAGCCCCTATCTCTTCTAAAATCCAAGAAGCTATCTCGACGCGATTCTTAACGCGGTTAACGGAGAGCAGGTACCGGGGGACCGGGTACCTTTTCTTGAGCTCTTCGGCAACGAACTCAGGGTCGGATCCCTCGATCACGCCGAAGAGCAGGGTGCCGTCCTCGGTGAGAATGTCGAGGGCCCTCCGCACGTTCCGCGCCCTCCTCATAATCCTCCTCCGCAGCTGAACGCCGTCCTTGAAGGAGCTGGAGCAGTAGTGTATCGGGACATTCCGCGGGCCGTCCCGGATCAGCTCAATAGCAAGCCGCTCGCTGCCCTTCACAGCGCTGGACACATCGTCCCTGACGCCGAGCCCCCTTTTTCTCAACGCCCTCCAATTGGACTCGGAGAATTCCAATTCGTTCAGGTTTACGAAGGACAGTCCGGCGCATTCCGCATACTCCAAAAGATGCATCGTTTCCTTCTTCATCCCCGGAATAACCGGTATCTCCATGCCCACATCCAATCCTGAATCCGAGCACAGCCTGAAAACGCGTTCGAAAGGGCCGTTTTCCAGCCTGCTCCAGGAACGCATCGGAGGATGGAACCGTATCTCGTCGAGACCCGCCCTTATCACGATGTCGATTGATGAGCTATCGGCCGTCGATGTGTAGAGATGAATGTGGTGTCCATCACCTAAACGATCCTTCAGCAGCCGGATCAACCTCGCCGTTTCGGAAGCGTCCTTGAGCGGGTCTCCTCCGGTTATGCCCGTTCCGGTGGCATCGATCGACTCCGCCTCCTCGAATATGTCTTCGTCACTCTCGACCTTCATCTCGTCCGCAAATACCAGGTCGCGCCCGCGCTTCTCGAGCGATAGGGGACAGTAGTAGCAGCCGGAATCGCACCTGCCGGTCACGAGCAGGACCAGCTTTCCGCCTCTCGCGCAGTGCCTGCACCCGATTGGCAGCCTTACAGTATACGCTGATCCGTTCAGCCAACTCTTGACCCGCACGGGACTGGAAAGCACCTCATTTTTTATAAGAGCTATTGAGGCCGATTGTCGCTTCGATAGCTAAATAGAATAGCTCGGCACTAGCGAGGCCGATGAAGCGGCAGCACCGGATGATACTGGCATTGGACGTCACCGACCGGAACGAAGCCCTGGCGGTCGTGCGTGATACGACCAGGTATCTGGATGCGGTCAAAATCAACTGGCCTCTCGTTCTGGGTGCAGGGCCTGGAATTATCACGGAAATCTCGAAGACCGCTCCCGTGATCTGCGATTTCAAGATCGCGGACATACCGAACACGAACAGGCTCATCGTCGAGGAGGCCATGCGTCTCGGCGCGAACGCGGTGATAGCCCACGGTTTCCCAGGGGTCGATTCCCTCAGGGCGTGTATCGACGCAGGGGGAGGGCGCATCTTCGTCGTCGCGGAGATGAGCCATCCTGGTGGCGAGGAGCTCACCGCGCCCAATGCCGAGAGGATGGCCCAGATGGCCAAGGATTGCGGGGCCCTAGGCATCGTAGCACCGGCCACCAGGCCTGAGAGGATCTCCCGCCTCAGAACTGTAATCGGAGATCTCTGGATCATCAGCCCGGGCGTTGGCGCCCAGGGGGGTAACGCCTCCGACGCGCTCAGGGCAGGAGCGGACTTCGTGATCGTCGGCAGGGCCATCTACAGGGCGGAGGACCCGGGAGAGGCCGCCAGGAAGATTGCCGTGGAGATCTCAGACTATCTCGATGAGAGCAAATAGCCAGCCTTTGGGACAGGGCCAACGGCCGGTTTTTCCCCGTTCTTTCGGAAAAAGAGGCCCAGGCGGTCTACGCCCCATGCCAGTGCTCGATATTTAATTGCAAAAACGACTCCTGGGATTGAACAACGTATAAATATAACCGCGGTAATGGTGGGCTACTTTCGAGGGTGACTTCAGTTGGCAAAGCCAGATGTTCCTGAAAAGGGGTCCGAAACGGGCTCCCGGAGCGCATTCTCGACGGCGCTCGGCAAAATGGTCGGGGCGGCAAGAGAAAATATCGGGCCGATTCTCATAGTCACACTCATATTTCTCTTGGCTCTGTTTCTGAGGAGCTACTATGCATACGATCTCTCAGCCTCGAACGATTGGCTCGTGTCGGGAGGATCCGACTCGTACTATTACGAGAGACTGATCTACCACGCCGTCGAGACGGGGGAACATCTGCACTGGGATGCGATGCTGAACTTCCCGGATGGAGCGAGGAACCCGCGTCCCGCATTCTACACATTCTCGGTGGCCGTTCCAGCTGCCGCGTTCCAGGAGCTGTTCAGTAGCACCGCCGACTCCATCGGCTTCTTCTTCATCTGGTCATCGGCACTCTGGGGAGCCCTTACGATCATCCCGACTTACATGATAGGAAGGGAGATATTCGGCCGCAGGACAGGATATATTGCCGCGCTGTTCCTGGCGATCATGCCGACGCACGTGGAGCGAAGCGTCGCGACACTGGCAGACCATGATCCCTTCGTCCTGTTCTTCATTGTCCTCACGATCTACTTCCTCATGAAGTCTCTCAAGACCGCGAACAACTCCAAGTGGATCAATAGTTGGTTGGACCCGAAATCGATCCTGTCCGGACTGAGAGGGTTCGCCATCGGCAACAGGACTGCGATCCTGTACTCTCTCTTAGCAGGCCTATCCTTCGCCGGGATCGCGATGGCCTGGGTCGGATTCACCTACGTGGAAGTGATTTTACTGGCGTTCTTCCTGGTCCAGGTGCTGATAAACAAGTTCAAGGGAATTGATTCGACCGCGCTGACGCTCCTGTTCTTCATCATGTTCTCGTTCGCCTTCCTGCTCTCGTTCCCCGTCTATTACCAGATGTTGATGTACAACGTCCGTTTCGACATACCGCTCTTCCTGTTCTTGGCATCCGTGGTTTTCGGGCTTCTATTCATGATCACCCGTGATTATCCGTGGGTGCTCGTGCTGCCCGTGCTCGGCGTGCTCATCGGGGTAGCAGTGTTCATCATCACGATCGTGGACCCGGCGCTGGGGGAGGCGATATTCACAGGTCAGGGTTACTTCTTCAAGTCGAAGCTGTACGAGACCATCGCAGAGGCGCGCGCCCCCGGATTCAGCGAGCTGGCGGTCTCATTCGGCGTGGTGACCTTCGTTCTCTCGTTCGTAGGTCTTTTCATCATGCTGTCGAAGATCCCCAAGAGGGTGTCTGGGGACTTCATAATCGTCTCGATCTGGATGGCCATAGCGATATTCATGGCCGGATCGGCCGGCAGGTTCATGTTCAATGCCGCTCCCGCCTTCGCCCTGTCGAGCGCGTGGGCGACCTTTCTGATCATCAGGCGCCTCGATTTCAAGAGAATCGCGAAGCTGTTCGCCGGATCGTCCGGGTCGATCACGCAGGCTTTCAGGAAGAGCGTGAAGCTTAGGCACGTGCTCGGCGCGCTGTTCATAGTCTTCATGCTTATCGTCCCAAACGTCTGGTTCGCGATAGATGCCGGGATCCCGAACGAGAAGAAGGGCGAGATAGACGCGCAGATATACCATTCGCTGCCCACATTCCTGAGGCCGGACGATTACAGCGGCGGATACTGGTATCTCGGCGCATTCGGCTACTCATTGCCGATGCCCAACAACTACTTCCCGGCATATTGGGACTGGTTCTCCCAGCAGGACCAGGAAATTCTTCCCGAGTACGAGCGGCCGGCTTACGTCTCCTGGTGGGACTACGGGTTCGAGGCGATCCAGGACGGCAGGCATCCGACCGTCGCGGACAACTTCCAGCAGGGGTATCAAATAGCCGGGGATATACTGCTGTCCAGGAGCGAGGAGGAAGCGCTCGGGCTAATGATAGCGAGGACCGTGAACGCCCATGTCTATGACAACGGCGGCGAGATAACGCCGGAGCTATCAGCCGTATTTGCAGATTACGGCGTCTCGTCAGCCGAGGTAAGGGACGTCATCAGAAACACTTCAAAGTACAAGGACGATGTGCTGGCAGACCCGATCAGGTACGGCTCTGCAATGAGCGACATAAGCAACTTGAACGTGCTCTGGAGATACCTGGGCATGTATTTCGCCGACCTCGGAATCGAGTCGGAGGTCATGCTCTACCAGGATCTGAAGGAATACACCGGCTTTTCGATAGGATACATCGGTGTAGACTCGAGGCTGATCCAGAAATCCGCCCGGGACGGGAGCGTCTTCTACGCCCCGGTGAAGCTGACTGACCGTAAGATGGATTCTACAGGTAACCCGGTCGATTATTACCGGATTAAGGCCGTCGACGACCAGGGCATCGAATGGGACCTTGACGACCCAGGGATCCTCAAAGCCAACATCGTCGACTACGCGCTGGTCTACCAGAGCGGCTTTTTCGACACCATGCTCTATAAGGCGTTCGTCGGGATCACCCCATCCGAGCTCGGAAAGCAGAACGACGGGCTTCCAGGCCTGAGCGGCTCCGTGCAGTCCGAGAACGTGGCCCCGGGATACAACCTCACGCACTTCATGATGGTCTACAGGACCGCATACTACAACCCGGAATCGGACGGCAGCGGGGAGTGGCGTGCGATATCTCTCGACGAGGCGATCGATCTCAACAAGGAGATACAGGAGGGCGCGAACGGTATCGTCGACATGAGCGCCCGCAGCTACTACCAGGTCGGCGCTGTCATGCTCGAGTACTACGAGGGCGCGGTCCTGAGCGGCCAGGTTACTGACATGGCTGGCGACCCCGCACCCGGGGTAAGAATCACGGTTCTGGACAGATACAACATCCCGCACCAGAGCGTGCTATCAGACTCCGATGGCAGCTATTCGCTGATACTGCCTCCCGGGCAGGATATGATCACCATATCCACGGGAGAACTGGATTCCCGTAACATGGTCGGAGAAAACCTGATCCGGCAGTACTACATCAATATCACAGATGAGCAGGCCGCGAGGAAGCCAGTGGACAGGGACGGAGACGGTATCCAGGATTGGGATATCACCCAGGACGAGGTCGTATCCTCCTCGAGGATCACAGGATATGCCTACTGGGATGTCAACCGCGATTCGAATTTCACGCAGACCGCGGACACATTGATCGCGACCGGCACGATAACCGCGAGGAACCTGGACAACAACCTGACATACGAGGGCACCATCCAGAGCGGCGCATTCCAGCTCATCCTATCCCCTGGCAGCTACGAGGTGGACACTTTTATCAACTCCATTGAGAAGACAAAGGAGTTCGTGATCGACCTCGAGCCCGGAGAGACCTTCGAGAGGAACATCGCCAGAATTCCGACCTCTGTGTCCGGGAAGGTCATGCTCGAGAGCGGGGCCAATGTCCCCAATGCCGAAGTCTACATGAACGTCGAGTCGGGAGACGCTCCCGAGGAGACCTACGTCCTCGTGACGGACAGCTCCGGAAGCTATTCATTCGACTTCCTGCCATCCGGCACCTATTTCCTGTACGCCAAGTACGGTTACATGGGCACCTTTGGCCAGTATGTGACAACCACCGTTTCGAATCACAGCAAGGCGCTCGACTTCGTGCTCAGGCCGACCGGTACTCTGCAGCTTTCGGTCATCGACGACGCCGGACATCCGATTGCGAACGCCTCAGTGAAAGTTTCGAACGCCTACGATCCAACGGATTCCACTACAGTCTTTATGGGCGCTGATGGCAAGACGGAAGTTGCGATACCAATCGGCACATATTCGGTTACTACCCGCTTGCCCAGAGGCGAGAATGTGCTAGTCGGGGGCATCTCCGCCGAGATCAGGCTGGAGAAGGTCACGACCGCGACCTTATCTGCGATGCCCGGAGTGCTCGTCTCAGGCAAGGTGAGCACCGAAGAAAATGACAAGCTCTATCCCGAGCAGGACGTGGAGATATCCTTCACCTTCGGCGATATCCGGTTTTACACAGCGACCGATACCTCGGGAGAATTCGAGGTGTGGCTTCCAGCGGGGGAGTACGAGGTCGTATTCTCACAGGAGGAGATGAGGACGATCTATACCCAGCTGCTGAGCGCCCCGGTCGAGGAAGAGATCGACATCACACTGGTTCAGGCCTCCATGATTGCGGGGACTGTGTGGCACGACAGAAACGGGGACTCGTCGATGGACGAGGAAGAGGTAGTCGCCTATCCTTTCATACGCGTGTTGCTGGCAAACGGAGTCACAATTCGCAGCCGCGGCGCCCTCCATGGAAACTACTCGATTTTGGTCCCGAAGAACGATGAGGTTTACCTGATGGCCGGCGGCCAGGGCTACAAGTTTTCCACTCCGGAGAGTGTCACTTCCTCTCTGAACGAAATTTCAAAGGCCGTCGAACTCGACCTTGCCGTTGTTTCGGTCGAGGGCATGCTGCTGCTCGACGGAAAACCGCTGCGGGGCGTTTCAGTTTCATTCATCAACGGCACCAATGTCAATACCTTCAAGTCTGGGCTCTATGGGAGCTTCTCAGGAGAGCTCCTGCCAGCGGTCTATTCGATCAGGGTGGAGCAGCAGGTATCTCCCGGGAGCCCGCAATACTACTTCTCAGACCTCGTGACCGTGGTGTATGTCGGAGTCGACATACCGAACCTGGTGGTCGAGGTCCAGAAGAGGCTGAAAGTGGAGGGCGCCGTGACCGGTATACCCGAGCATGAGAGCGCCGAGGTATTTTTCAAGGGACTCGAGGGCGGTTCCGAAACCGGTCTGGAATCGACGGGAAGCTTCCAGACATACCTCGCCGAGGGCGAGTATGTATGCTACGCTTACAACATGCCCTCCAAGGACATGTCCGCGCTTTTCCACATGACCGTCACTCCCTACGAGAGGTACTTCGAGATAGATCTGGTCGACTCCTTCCTACTGAGCGGTTACCTCAATTTCGGCGACGAGAAGGGCAACTATACCATTTTAGAGATAGCCGATGCATTCACCGGGGCTAATATCACCATAGAGATACCTGCGAACGGTGGGTACTCATTGGCGCTCCCGCCAACCACATACGAGCTATCCTTCTTGCTGAGATATCTGGAGGAGATACCCGCCAGGGGGAGGTTCCTTTATCTGACGAATCATTCTACGATAGCCCTCGACTCTGACATCGAGTTCATCCCGCTGTTCGACTACGGCCTTGACAACTCGACGCTCGAGGTTAACATCGTCGACAAGTGGGGCAATCCAGTTATGGCAGAGGTCAATTTCTACTCAAATAACAAGTACGGCTTCAGCTACTCGTACGTGAGCGACAGGAACGGCAGGATCGAATCGACCATACACCCAGGGGCGTATGCCGTCTATGTCGCCGACGCAACCACCGGCCTCGCGTACTTCGACCTCCTCGGGGTCGCGTTGAATCAGCCTGCACACCTGAACATCACGCTCACAAAGGGATACAGGGTCGTTGTGGCCGCGAACGCGGATAATTCCACCGACCTTCTCTACATGCGCGCAGCAGTCATCGAAAAGGACAGCCGCGCGAAATACCAGCTCGCGAACGAGGGGTCCGGAAACCAGATTTCGATGGTCCTTCCGGAGGGAAGCTACACACTCGAAATCGACGCCAGCAGGTTTGTCAATGGAAAGCTGGTCCCCTACTCCCTGTCGCAAGAGGTCTCGATCAATTCAGACAAGGCCATCAATTTGAAGCTGGAGAAAGAATACACCTACGACTTCAAGGTCTCATGGGACTCAACCCCGAAGAGGAGCATCGACCCTGGAGACGCGGTCACTTACTATCTGACGATCACAAACACCGGAAACGCGGCGGACAGCTACACCTTCTCAAGCTCCGCCGAAGGCTTCGAGCTATCGTTCCCCGAGGACAAGGTCACGGCCGACTTCGGGACCCAGCAAAATACGGTAACGGTCCCCGTGGGGATAACCGCGGACCCGGATGCTCTGGCCGATCACGCGGACATAATCGTCACCGTTAAATCGTCGGGCTCCTCAGCTGTTACAAAGGACGTAGCGCTGGATGTCGACATACGGCCGGTCTACTCGGTCGATCTGCAGGTGACCGACTCTTCGACGATAAACGGGACCTCGTTCTCCCGAATCGTGAAGATCGTCAACGGGGGGAATGTCTACGACAACTTCACGATAGTCCTCACAAACCTGGAGGAGCTGTCTATGAACGGATGGTCGGTATACTTGGACGGATCTACCGACACGATCCTGACGACCGACGACCTCGCGCCCGGCTCGGAGAAGACGGTAAACATCACCTTCACCGCCTGGAGGGTGAACCCGAACAGCAACATCTCCGCGACCATAGTCGCGACCTCGAACTCATCGGCGGGAGTATATGCCTACGCGAGCGCATCGCCGCTGCTCCCAGACCTATCCTTCGATCCAAAGGATGAGCTGACCATCGACGGAGACAACATACACATGAACGACATATTCTCGCAGAAGGCGACCGAGAACCTCTTTCTGCTGATCGCGCTTGCGATACTGGTGGCTTCGATTTTCATAGTACGTAAGATCAAGTTCGGGAGGTTCCTGAGATGAGGCGAAACCTGCGTGGCGGGCTTTTCACGTCTTTGCTGTTCGCGTTCCTGTTGATCGCACTGGTTCTAATCGGTTCGAGCATGACCGCGTCTGCGGAATTGGAGGAGAGGGAGTCCTCCCAGATCGATATACGCCTAGACGGTCCATCGTTCATCGGCGCCTCACTTGAGGCAGACTTCCAGCTAAGGATCAAATATGTCGATCACCCCGAGAGGATACTGAACTATTCCTACAAGGCCGAGCTGACCGGCAGCAATATCGCGGGCGCATCTCTGACCCCGAACAACGGCACCAGCGAGGACGGGCTGTTCTTCATCACGATCACGGGTCCAATCCGCTCTAACGACGACCTCACGGTCAAGATCACCGCCTACGCCAACGAGACCGAGATCAGCCGGTACAGAGTAAAGGAGATCGACATACCGATCGTCAAGCCGGTCGAGATCTCGACAATCTTGTACAATGTCGGGGACCAGGATGCAACCTATGTAACAGTGCAGCTGCTCGTTGACGGCGACCTCAAGGATGAGAAGGTGTACGACGTTCCCGCCGGGGGCAGCGTGCATGTGAGCTTCAACTGGACCTTCAGCTCCATCTCTAACGGAGAGCATATTCTGACACTCGTCGCCGACTCAGACGACGGCGTCGTGGAGTTCTCTGAGGGAAACAACGTCCTGGAGAAGACGATATATTACTCCACATCCGGCAACCCGATCCGAGGGGCACTGTCAATCGTGATCATGTTCGTCGTCATTGTACTCGTCCTCACGGTCCTCCAGAAGTCGGGTCCGAGGCCGAAGAAGAAGTAGGGATGTTCGTAAAAAATAGACCCGCGAAGTCACCCCGGATCGCATCATTCTCTATCGGACTATGACGCCGGCAGCTGTACCGAGAACTTCGCCCCCTTCTCGTAGGCCCCGTTCTCTCGGTCCTCAACCCATACATCCCCGTCGTATAGATCGACGAGCGACTTGACTATCGACAGCCCGAGTCCCATGCCGCGCGTGGAATCTTCCAGCCTCGAGGACTCGATGAATATCATGTCCTTCCTCTCGTCGGGGATGCCCGGACCGTGATCCGAGATCGAGATCTTCCAATACTTTCTGGGCAGGGCGTTCACGATTTTCTCCACGGGCATCATTTCGATCTCGATCTTGACGGTGTCGTGCATGTTGAACTTGATCGCGTTGATAATTATGTTATGGAAAAGGTCCGGTAACAGGTCGTTCGCCATCACGAAGGCGTCCTCCTCGCACAGGTTGAAGTCGAATTTGACCTTCTTAGACGGGAACAGGGCGGCGCTCTTGCTCGCCTGCATTCGAACGGTCCTTCCCAGGTCTATCCTGATCAGGTTTGACCGGTCGGTGCTGCGGATCATCGAAAGCTTCTTGATCTTGTTGATCAGCTCCGCAGTCCTTTCGATCTGTTCCAGCCCCTTCCGCACGTACTTCTGCAGGTTCGCCTCGTTCGACGAAATCGCCAGCTCCACATATCCTCTGATGGCCATGTTGTAGTTCATCAGGTCGTGGAACATCAACCGATTGAGCACGTGAATCTCGTCGCGCGACTGCAAGGTCTTCGAGTAGAGGTTCGAGTTCTCGAGTGCGATCGCGACGAGCGACACGAAGATCTCGATGATCTCGATCGCCTCCCTATCGGGTATCTTGTCGTCGGCGGGCTTGTCCACGGACAGGATGCCGATCGTCTTTCCCGTACCGTCGAATATCGTGAAGTTCAGGTCGTCAAATGGATGCCAGGAATCGTCGCTTTTCCTGGGCATATCGAGGAGCTTCATAGCCTCATCCATCTCGGATTCCGGAATGAAGAAGTATTCCAGGTCCGACGGCAACATCTTCTCCATGGGTCTGAAGTGCGCCAGAAAACCAATCCTGTACTCGGGTCTCGTATCCTCCTCGACAATTCCTATTGGAACCCTGATCTCCATCGCCCGGGCGGTCTGATCCGCGGTATAGCCCCTGATCGCCTTCCACTTGAAATATCCTTCAGATTCGTCGTACAGCGCGATCGCTCCCGCCTGGAAGTCGAACAGCTCCTCGATCAGCTCCAGAATCCTGTCAAGCAGCGTAGTCGGATCGGACAGGGTCAGCAGGGAATTGGTCACCTGGAGTATCTTCGACATCTGGATAGCCCGCATCTCCTGCTCGTTTGCCATCCTCCGCTCCTTCTCCCTGAGATTGGCCAGCTCGAAGGCGACCGAGGCCGTAAACGCCAGTAGCTCCAGCCCCTCCAAAGATTCGTCATCGAGCATCTTCCCGGTCTTCGTGCTGGTTATGCCGATGTACCCTATCTCCTTGTGCGACCGATCGTACAGGTGGAAATCCAGCCGGTCCAGCGGGTGCCAGTCGTCCTTCTCCTTCCTCACGCTGTCTATCTTATCCAGGTCCAGAACGGAGTATTTCTCCTTCTCGAAGCCCTTGCCGATTTCCTCCGCTGGATAGAAAAACGCAAAGCGCCCCAGCCTGACTCCTATGCGGGCATATCTATCGAGGTCGGATTGATCGTATACCATTTTCTTTTTTATTTCCTCGATCCGATCCTCGGGATATCCGATGACCGTCCTCGGGAAGTAGACTCTATCCCGTTCACTTAAGCTGTAGATGATCAGGGAGCGGACTGGGAACATATCTGTAACGGTCTTTCCCAGCTGTTCAATTATCTCCTCGGGGTTCTCGTTGAACAGGAAATTCAGGGTCAGGTTGATTACCCGGTCCATCAACTCCTCCCTGCTGCTCCTGTTCGGTCTAGACCCCTCGGCAATGGCCGTCGAACCAGTGTTCATGTCATGACCCTGATGTTGAATAAATGAACCCGATTAATCGATTATAAATATGGCGTTGCGCGAATCGGGTCGGAGAATCTCTCCATTCACTGCTTCGAGATCTTTTTCGAAAGCGAGGCCATCTGATGGGCGAGCGCGAGTTCACCCCTGCATTTCTCGAGGATCGACCTCGCGATATCCTGCTTCCTCTTAACCGGAACCAGAGCGTCCGGGTAGTCGAAGGAGGTCAGGAACTCGAAAAACTCCTCCATCTTTGCCAGTAGAGAGCGTGCGCCGGCGATCTCATCCCGCATCAGCGCCTCGAGGAATGACCTGCGCAATTCTCCGATCGCGTCCGCGATTCCAAGTATGTAAGCCTCATCGCTCACACCGATATCGTCCGGGCTCGGAAGCCCGTCCCCGGAAATCGCAGCCCTCAGAATCTCCGCCTCGGCCAGCTCCTGCTGGGCACTGACCGAATACCCTGCAAACAGCAGGTCGGGATGCGCACTCAGCTCCTCCCTGAGATCGCTGAACCGCCTCGACGCCCTCGCGAGGTCTTCCGTAAAATCACCGCCGGAGTGCATCTTGGATATCGCGGTTCGACAGGTGCGGATTATTTCCCGGGTGGATTTCAACGCGGACTCCCTCGCCTTCTCTTTTTCGTCTAGGTTCTTCCTGATCGGTCCCGCGATTTCCTCGATGTCAGCCATTCGTCTCACCCCGGATCGCACACATGTGCTCTATCCTCTTCCTGATCAGGTCGCTCTTGCCGATATCGTGGCGGACGAACACTTTTCCCCTTACATTGGATATGGCCCGTTCGCACTGTCCCTCCGCCTCCTCGATGGAGCCCCCCAGGCCGACGATGCCGACTGACCTAGAGGTCGTCGTGAAAATACCGTCATCCGTCTCGTTCACTGCGGCGTAGTACAGTACCGCTCCGCTTTTCTTTATCGCGTCCTCGTCGACCTCGATCTTCTCACCCGAAAGCGGCTTTGTCCCGTAACCCTCGGGGACCACGTACTTGCAGACTGTCGCCCTCTGCCCGAACCCGCATTTACCCGGCAGGGAGCCGGTTGCCATTCCCTCCGTCATTTCGAGGAAGGAGCTCTCAATGATGGATAGCACGTTCATCGCCTCCGGATCGCCGAACCTCGCGTTGAATTCCACGACCTTTGGGCCTTCACGGGTCAGCATGAACTGGCCGTATAGGATCCCCCTGTAGTCGATCCCCTCCGCCCTCATCGCCTCCTTCGTCTTTCTCATTATGTCCAGAGCGGAATCGTAATGCTCCTTTGAGAGGAACGGGAGCAGATGGTCCGAGTCTGAGTATGAGCCCATTCCTCCCGTGTTAGGTCCGCTATCTCCCTCATATGCCCTCTTATGGTCCTGCACCGCGGGAGTCGGGATCACCCTTCTGCCGTCGCAGAGCCCCTGAAGGGTGAACTCCTCGCCCTGAAGCCGCTCCTCCAGGACGGCGATACCCGTCCCCCCGAGCTTCTTCTCGATTATGTCTCGGCAGTACCCCATCACATCGTCGGACGAGCTCAGGTGCTCCCCGTATACCTTGGCCCCCTTGCCTCCGGTCAGCCCGGACGGCTTCACGACGACATCGCATCCATTCAAATCCAGCCAGTCCTTGATCTCGTCCATCGAGTCGGATGCGAGGAAACGCACACGTCCCGGTACCGAGTGCCTCTCCATGAGCTCCCTCATGAAGCGCTTCGAGGTCTCGATCCTGGCAGCAGACTTTGTGGGTCCCGCCACTGAAATACCGGAGGTCGCAAGCGCATCCGCGAGTCCCGCCTCGAGCGGGGCCTCGGGACCCACAAAAGCTAACTCGACAGCCCTCGACTTCGCGTATCTGACGATGGCGTCGATCTCGGTCTCGCTGACGAGGGCGAACTCCTCCGATAGCCTCGCAATGCCAGGGTTTTTATTTTTCATACATGCATAAATCTTCGCGCCGCCGTGCTTTAGTGCGGCGGCGATCGAGTGCTCGCGTGCCCCCCCACCGACCGTCAATACCTTCATGAGAACTGTCTCCTTTGAAAGCATTTCGTGATGCCTATGGCTTCATAAATACCCTCTTGTGGGCAAAAGATTGATGCAATATGAACAATGTTTCAGCCATCGTGGAGCGCATGTCCAAAGGAAAGCGCATGCAGGAGATGTTGGAGGCGAAGGGCATCTCCCCTGGGGATCTCGTGGAAGTGACCTCATCGGGCGGACGAATTTTCCGAGGGGTGGTCATGCCACACCATGAGTTCAGCGGCGAATCGGTCGTCACGATAAAGCTGGATAGCGGGTATAATGTGGGCATCGATCTCTCGGACACGGGCTCTCTCAAGCTCGTGTCAAAGGCGGAACCCAGGCGCGCCCATAAGAGGGAGATACCGAGAGACAAAACCAAGAAAACGGTTTCTGTGATAAGCACTGGAGGGACGATCGCATCATATGTCGACTATCGTACAGGCGCGGTGCATCCCGCGATTTCCGCCGAGGAGATGGTATTCTCCGTCCCAGAACTCCTCGACATATGCAACATCAGGGCCGAGGTGCTCTGCTCCGTCCTCAGCGAGAATATGAAAAAGGAGAACTGGACGCAGCTCGCGGAGAGAGTGTGCGAACACCTCAATTCCGGTTCCGTAGGCTGCATCATACCTCATGGCACCGACACGCTCGGGTTCACCGCTGCCGCTCTTTCCTTCTCACTTTCGAATATAACTGCCCCGGTCGTTTTGGTCGGCTCTCAACGCTCATCTGACCGGCCATCTTCCGATGCGACCTCCAACCTGCTCTCGGCTGCACGGCTATGCACCGGAGCCGACCTCGGAGAGATCGTCGTTCTCATGCATGCAACAACTGACGATGACGCACTTTCGATTCACAGGGCTACCAGGGCGAGAAAGAACCACTCATCCAGGAGGGACGCCTTCCAGAGCGTCAACGAGCCCCCATTGGGGCATATCGATGCCGGGGGAATCACGCTTAGAGAGGAACACATCGTCCGAGCAAAGGGGAAGGTCGAGGTGGACGCTCGGTTCGAAGAGGAAGTCGCTTTATTGAACTTCTACCCCGGCCTCTCAGCAGAGCGGTTTCGGCGATCGGTCGAGGGTGCAAAAGGCGTCGTGATCGCGGGGACGGGGCTCGGGCATGTGTCGCAGGGGATAATTGCCGAGATATCCTCCCTGACCAGGAGCGGGACGGCGGTCTGCGTGACGACGCAGTGCATCTGGGGTTCCGCGAACCTTAACGTTTACAGTACCGGGAGGGACATGCAGTCCGCTGGTGCAATTCCGCTGGACGATATGCTCTCCGAGACAGCCTATGTCAAGCTCTCATGGGTCCTCGCGCGAACCCGGGATCCTGATGAGGTCAGGAAGATGATGCGAAACAACATGAGGGGCGAGATGACTGAAAGGAGGATCCTGTGATGGGTTCTCCGGATTACCGTTCCCTGGGGCTGAAGGTCGGCCTGGAGATACACCAGCAGCTTTCGACCGGCAAGCTATTCTGCTCCTGCCCCTGCGATTTATCGGAGCAGGTCGTGAGACGGTTCATGAGATTGCTACGCCCATCTCAAAGCGAGATGGGGGAGATCGACAGGGCGGCGCTCGAGGAGGCCCAGAAGAATCTGCGGTTCATATATGAATCAACACCTTTCGACTGTCTCGTGGAGGCGGACGAGGAGCCGCCGCATCCCGTGAGCGGTGAGGCGGTGCGCACGACCCTGATGATCTCGAAGATGCTGGGAGCACATCCGGTCGACGAGATCCAGTTCATGCGCAAGATCGTAATCGACGGCTCGAATACTGGTGGATTTCAGAGAACGGGTCTGATCGCAACGGACGGATCTCTAGCGGCCGATGGCAAGAAAATCTCGATTTCCACCATTTGTCTGGAAGAGGATGCCGCGAGGAGGATCAAGGAAGAGGGCCGCGAGGTGGTATTCCGAATCGACCGGCTGGGTATTCCGCTGATAGAGATCGCCACCGGTCCGGAGATCGAGACTCCGGAAGAGGCAAAGCGAATTGCCGAGAGGCTGGGTTCTCTCCTGAGGGCGACCCGTCGGGTCAGGAGAGGTATCGGGTCGATCAGGGAAGACCTGAATGTATCCATATCCGGCGGAGCGCGTGTGGAAATCAAGGGAGTCCAGGAGCTCTACCTTCTGCCGCTGTATATCGATAACGAGGTGCGAAGGCAAAGCGCACTTATCGAGGTGAGCAGGGAGCTTTCTAAGCGCGGAATCTCCGAGCTGAAGCCGAAGAAGATCGATTTATCCAAAGAACTGGCAAAGACAAAAAGCAAGGTGCTCATGAAGAGCCTCGGAGACGGTGGGAGGATCCTGGGCATCAGGCTGCCGGGATTTGCAGGTCTCCTCGGACCCGATTCCGACGGGACAAGGAGACTTGGCCCAGAGCTTGCCGCGCACGCCAGAGTCTCGGGTGTCGGAGGCATCTTCCACTCGGATGAGCTTCCGGCATACGGGATAACGGAGGTAGAGGTAGATCGAGTAAGGAAAGAGCTGGGCGCCGGTAAGATGGACTGCATCGTTCTGGTCGCTGGCTCGAATGAAAATACGGAGGCCGCGATTGAACGGGTGATTGCCAGGGCTCGTCAGGCAATCAAAGGGGTCCCCGAGGAAACCAGGGATCCGATGCCGGACGGCATCACCACGTACAGCAGGCCACTACCAGGCAGGGAGAGAATGTATCCGGAAACAGATATCCCGCCGTTCACGGTCACCCAGGATCTCATGGAGGAGATCGGGAACCAGCTGCCTGAATATCCCGAAGAGACTGCTCGCAGGTTTATTGAGGAGCGCGGGCTGAGCGGTGAGCAGGCTGACGCGCTTGTCAAGAGCGGGTTCGACAGGGACTTCGACGAGCTGGTCGAGGCGGAGATTCCCCCCAAGACGGCCGCGAGGACGCTTATAAACACGATTGCGGAGCTGGAAAAGGACGGACTGGACACGAGCCGACTCAATTCTGAGATGATCAAGGCCGTTTTGCGCCGTCAGACGTCTGGTGATTTCGCGATGGAAGCAGTCCCTATGCTGCTCGGCAGAATGATCGAGCAAGGGGAAACACTTGAGCAGGCTTTGAACTCCCTCGATATCTCATCCGTATCCGATTCTGAGATCGAGAGAGTGGTAGAATCGATCGTAAGAGAAAAGAGAGATCTTATTCTTGAGAGGAGGGAGCGGAGCATCGCACCTCTCATGGGACTGATCATGAGCGAGCTCCGGGGAAAGGCGGACGGAAAGAAGATAAACTCGATACTGACCGCGAAAATCAAATCCGTTTTCGAATAGAATCTCATCACGGCGTTATTATGATCCACAACACAAAGATCTCCTCGAAGAAGAATCTCTTACTGCTGATTTTGTCGCACTCGTAGCCCAGCGATGCAGAATATTTCATTAGACTGTCCATATCGGATAACGATGAACAGACGATCAATATCCGGCCATCATCCTTCAGGTGCTCTCTCGCCTGCATTAGAAACTCCATGGTCGTCTCGATCCCGCTCCTACCTCCCGACCACTTCGGGTCGCTGATCTCGTCCGAAGGAAGGTAGGGCGGGTTGAACAGGATCATGTCGAAATCGCCCTCGACCTCAGACAGGAGGTCGCTCTGAAAAATCTCCAGGACGATGTTGTTGCGCAGGGCGTTCAAACGGGCACATTCGACGGCATCCGAATCGATGTCCACCGCCACGACCTCCGCACCCGATTTGGCGCAGTGAAGTGCGATGATCCCCGATCCACACCCGATCTCGAGAATCCTTTCGCCAGGAGCTGCCTCTACCGAATCCAGCAGGAGGAGGGAGTCCTCTGCGGGCGCGTAAATTTCGTTTCCGCACTCGATCGTTATCCCCTCGTCGCGATTCATTAGCGTATACGGACAGGTAATTAGCTATTTTATATCATTATCTGCATTGTCAGACCACCAATGCCAGGTGAGTTTGAAGATGGTTGATGTCTGGCCGATCTTGGCTGTGGGGGTAATAATCTCCTCCTTGATCTATCCGCTTGTGAGGATATCGAGCGCGTCACTCTCGATCTCAATCGGTTTGTTCGTGATTTTCCTCTTTGAGATGATCGATTCGCGTCTGATCAACGAATTGGCATTTTCTCCGCTGGATCTGCGAGATATCGGATCGTCATATACGATCTTCACATCGATGTTCTTGCACGGCGGGTTCGGCCATATCGTATTCAACGTATTCATCCTCGTGCTAATCGGCAATCTTCTCGAGGAACGGATCGGCTCTCCTAAATTTCTGGCAATCTATATCATTTCAGGCATCGGTGGCGGCTTGGTCTACGCCCTGGTGAACCTCGGAGATAATGTCGGGGTAATCGGAGCTTCGGGGGCGATTTCTGGAATACTCGGCGCTATTGCCATACTTTACCCGAACCAGCCGTTCATGCTACTGTTCCTGCCGTTCAGGAACATACCCGCATGGGTCATGGTGCTCATTTTCCTCGCGATGCAGATGTTCATCGCGTTATCTCAGACAAACATCGCGTGGGAGGCGCACATCGGTGGCCTGGCAACTGGAATCCTGATCGCTCCATTGCTGATGAGGATCAGTATTGAAGAACGGGTGGATCGAGGAGAAAAAATCGATGTCATGGTCTTTGCAAAAACACCTAAGGAACGAGAAATCGCCGCACAGATTAAGCCGGAGAGCATTAGAGATGTCAGGAACGCGTGGATAGACCAGCTTGCGGAAACGGCAAAATGCCCAATCTGCGGACAGAAAGTGCGCAATTACCGCGGCAGGATAAAATGCAGGAACGGACATAAGTTCAACATCTGACGGGGATGGAAATGAGGGTCATACCGATCAAGATCGGCTCGATTCTTCGCGACGATGAGCGAATTTTAGACGCGCGCTCTTCAGTTACTCTTATAGACACCGGGGAGAAACGTATCATAGTCGATACAGGTCACCAGGGCGACAGGGGGGTCATCGTGGACTCGCTCTCTGCTCGGGGATTAACCCCGGAGGACATCGATGTCGTCGTCAACACGCACCTACACCTGGATCACTGCGGCTGCAACCTCATCTTTTCAGAAGCGGTTTTTTACGCGCACCAGGGCGAAAATCCGCCCATTCATTTCAGGCGCGCGGATGAGGGAACGGAGGTCGCGTCTGGGGTGAGCATCATGCACACTCCAGGACATACTGCAGGGTCGATTTCTGTCATTGCAAGAACTGGAAGTTCAGTATACGCGATTGTGGGCGACGCGATCCCGACCATCGAAAACTACGAGACGATGTCCCCGCCCCGGATCAACATCGATGAACGGCTCGCACTTGAGAGCATGAAGCGCATCATCGACACCGCCTCGCACATAATCCCGGGCCACGGTGCCCCGTTCGAGACCACGCTTTAGGCGACTGCAATGCAATCATTATTTTAAAGAACAGTTCGGTTATACAGAAGACGATCAAGTTTCTAATGTCCTGTGAGGATAAAATGAAGCCGCCAAAGGAAATTGTCGCCGAGTGTCCGATATGCGGGGCCGAGACCGCCCATGATGTTTTGGGGGGAAGAGTCGAGGGAAAAAAGAAAGTGGTTCTGCGGTCCTCGGTACGATGCTGTGAATGCGGGCACGTGCACAGCGTAGAGCTATCCGAGGACAAGCCGATCGAGGTGCCTACAATAATCAGCTGGATGGATGAGTCCAAGAGGGCATCTATTGCACTGCAGCCTCACGAGATCGTCTCGGTCGACGACGAGATATTTCTGGAGAACGAGCGACTGAAGGTCACCTCGATCGAATCCGGAGACGCCAGGGTGCGGGAATCCAAGGCCAAGGACGTGGACACGATCTGGGCCAAGAAATTCGACAAGGTCAGGCTCAAGGTGTCCGTCGATCTCAGGGGAAAGGTTCTCGCGAAGGAAATCCTGGCGGTGCCCGAGGAGGAGTTCGCGGTCGGCGAGGTCGTGGAGATCGACCGGCGGGAATTCGTGATCACCTCCATCAGGACGCAGGGCCGGACTTTGAAGCATGGTTCGGCGAAAGCCGGGAGCATCGTCAGGATCTACTCGAAAGGTATCAGGTCGAAGTAACGGTTACGACCGGAAAACGGGATGCAGATGAGTGCGACTGATAAATTTGAGGAAAGGAGAAACCGTCTGGTCGATCACCTCGTCGCCAGGGGATATGTCCGCTCTCCAAGTGTGGAGAAGGCCATGCGCAAGGTACCCAGGGAGAAGTTCGTCCCGGACCATCTCGCGCAGGAGGCGTACGCGGATTCGCCTCTCCCGATCGGGATGGGACAGACCATCTCCGCACCGCACATGGTCTCGATCATGCTCGAGGAGCTCGACCTGAAGACCGGAATGAAGGTGCTCGAGATCGGGGCTGGCTCGGGATATCACGCCGCCGTCACGGCTGAGATCGTGAGGCCGGACGGCACGGTTTTCACCATTGAGAGAATACCCGATCTGGTTGAATTCGCACGGAAAAACCTGGAGCGGGCGGGCTACTCCGACAGCGTCAGCGTATTTCTCGGGGACGGCTCCAAGGGGAGTCAGGAGAACGCCCCCTTCGATAGGATCTTCGTCGCGTGCGGGGCACCGGATGTGCCCAGACCGCTCATGGAGCAGCTCGGGGACGAAGGCGTCATTCTGGTGCCTGTCGGAGGAAGGACCTTCCAGGACCTGATCAAGATAACCAAGAAAGGGGGAAGAGTCACACGTGAGAGCAGGGGCGGATGCATATTCGTCCCTTTGATAGGCGAGCACGGGTACTGAATGGAGCAGTGGCTTGTATGGATGCAGAAGGAGATACTGAGTCATTACAACAAAACGGTGCTTCCACGAGACCGAATGTCCAGCTGCTCGGAGTCGGCCATGTATTCGATCTCAAGTCGTCGATCAGGGACATCATCTACCGTGCAAGACCGGAGGTGGTCGCACTGGAGCTCGACCCGGCCAGGCTCAACGCCCTGCTGTCGAAACGACGGGGAGTCAGGGGAAACGCCCCGCTCATATACCGGATGCTTGGGCGGTTCCAGCAGAACCTGGCCGATCAGTACGGCGGGGAGGTCGGGAGCGAAATGATGGCCGCGGCCGAGGCGGCTGGCGATATCGGATCACGTCTGGCGCTCATCGATATGGACGCAGTGACCGTGTTCAACCGGATGAGGAGGACGATGACCCTGCGCGAAAAGTTGTCCATGCTGTTCGGTGGATTCCTGTCCCTGTTCGCCAGAAAGTCGACGATCGAGAGGGAGCTGAAGGAGTATCATAAAAACGAGGAGATGTACCTTGGCGAGCTGAGCAAGAGATATCCCTCGATAGTCAAGATCCTGATAGATGACAGGAACGCATTCATGGCAGAGAAGCTCCGGGCGGTTGCCTCAGACTCCCGATCGGTGCTCGCGGTCGTGGGGGACGGACACGTCTCCGGGCTGTCGCGTCTGCTCGCGAATTTTGCGGATGTGGAGGTGCTTCGCCTGGAAGAGCTACGGTCACATGCCGAGAGAGCCAACGCGGAACTGACGATATCATTCGAGCTTCCCGGCGAGGACAATCT
>OMKS01000424.1_pt1 | contig 39626 bp, 33 predicted proteins | sample 1674721 | NCBI WGS metagenome assembly OMKS01 (sample SAMN06264996, study PRJEB25208) | sediment metagenome | isolation source: hot spring sediment | place: USA: California | collected 2014-09-02 | reverse complement strand
AATGATACGGCGACCACCGAGATCTACACTATCCTCTTCGTCGGCAGCGTCAGATGTGTATAAGAGACAGGTATCAGTCTCGCATTCCCGCGTGAGATTGCATATCCATGCAACTCCGCCGGCGTCGCGACCGGACAGACCTATTTTCATGCGGACTTCATCGACACGCTCAACTCCGGATCGACGACTTCTTTTCCGGTGACATCCGCCAAAACGCACATCTCGACCAACGGCGGGACATCGTGGCTCACGCCGCTTACGATGTCGAGCCTCACCGAGATGCACTATGAGGACACATGGCAATCCTCGCGGACGAACGCGGCTTCCGGCAATGTCATGTATTATTTCCAATGCGAGACCGAATCGACATTCACGACGGAGACTCCGAAGAACGACCCCGTCTCCTTCCCTCTGCCTGCCAATAAATCCGCACATGTTAACGACCCGACCGGCGACCACGAGCCGGCAGAAGGGAAATTACCACAATAGTGTGGACATAACGGGCTTCTGGGCGAGCTACAGCGATACGGAGTTCTTCTTCCGTGTGACGGTGGCCAGTGGCTGGACGGATAGGAGGTCGAGGGGGGTCTTGAGCTATTATTACCACCTTCTCGTTATTCCCTTATTAAACAATGAATCTCCTAACCGCGACAGCTTGTTTTTTGCAGTAGTTATTGGCCATATGAATCCGGCTGGACTTGGCATTATCAATGTTTGGGACGGTCTATACAAATTCTGGGCGGATGGCGATGAGCCTTTGGAGAGCTATGAGCGCATCAGCGATTTGAATTTCTCGCCCAACCCTGACGGCTCAACGGATATTTCCGTTCGCGTGCCGATTAGCACGCTGACGGCCAACGGCTGGGGCTCATGGCCTACCGAGTCGAGGGCGATAGGCACCGGCGCGGCGACAATTACGGCGTGGCTATCCGGCTTCGACCCGGAGTTCGTCATCACCGATGTGACGAAGGCAACCGGTCTTATCTGTCAATCGCACCAATACACAATCGGCACGAACACCGCTCCGACGCTGACTGCGAATCACAGCATAGACTACAACCGCGACACGACTTGGGTGGATTTATCTTGCGAATACACCGATGCCGACGGCAATCTCCCCACCGTGCGGACGCTCACAATCGAGGGCGAATCGCCGATAACAGTCGGCACGCCCGACCACGACTATGCGGGCGGCTCGCTTTTCGAGCACATGTTGACATATCGTTGCGATTTCTTCGACACGCTGAAGTATAAGTGGGATTTCGACGACGGCGCCGGGCCTGTATCGACGGGTTGGCAGTCGATTGCCATGCCTATCGAGCTGAGCTATCATCTTACGGGCGCGAATTGGCATATTGGCTATGAAATCGGCCAAGGCGACACTATTCAGATGGAGCCCGGTGATGTGATAACCGCAATCAACACGGGCAACAGCCCGATAGACCTCGGCATACAGATGGATTCGATTCCCGAATATTGGCAGTTGGGGACGAGAGCAGAACACGACACGGCGGTTTTCTATGCGCGTTTCTCCGATGATCCCACTCCGCCGGATTTCAGCCTTTTCACAACACGTGAAATATTTACGTATGCACTCGCTTGGGCGGATGGCGGGCATTTTGGCGGCGGCGGCCGCGGTTTGTCGTTCTGCGTCGATGGCGACTATTCGGAGAAGGTGCATTTGGCGTTCATCGTGCCGGAGCGCTATCCCTATTATGCCGGCGGCGAGCAGACAATTAAGATCAAGCTTTGGGGAAGAACCCAACTGCCGTAGGGAATGCGGTAGATATCAGATTTCCTAATAACCGCACTCTTCGGGGTGCGGTTTTCTATTGGGGTTATTCGACCAGCATCGCGTCGCCGTAGCTGTAAAAGCGGTATCTCTCCGCGACGGCGTGTTCGTATGCTCGCATGACATTGTCTCTTCCGGCGAACGCGCTAATCATTACGATGAGCGAGCTTTTCGGGAGATGGAAGTTGGTGATAATCGCGGAGACGAGTTTGAAGTCGAAGCCGGGGTATATGAAAAGCTCTGTGCGGTCGGAGTGGAGACGAACGGGCAAGCCTCTCGCGGCTGATGATTCGAGCGCGCGCACCGTAGTCGTTCCTACTGCTACGATTCTGCGCTTGCTCTCGATTGCGGAGTTTATCGCGGTGGCTGTTTCCGGCGGGATTTCGTAGTATTCGGCGTGCATCGAGTGTTCGCGGATGTCCTCGGCTTCTATCGAGCTGAACGTCCCCCAGCCTACGTGGAGTGTGACGTTCGCCACTTCGATTCCCCTTTCGCGAATCTCGTTCATCACTCTATCGGTGAAGTGCAATCCCGCGGTTGGGGCGGCGACAGCGCCGCGGTTTCGCGCGTAAATCGTCTGGTATCGCTCGGCTTCGTCCGGCCTGTCTTCGCGGTCGATGTAGAGCGGAAGCGGCGTGTGGCCATAGCGTTCCAGCGCAGTCCAGATGTCGCCCTCGTGGTGAATTTTCACTTTGCGGGTGCTATCTGGGAGGGGTTCGAGAATTTCGGCTGTAAGCTCTTCGGAAATTTCGACTATCGTGCCGGGCTTGAGTCGGCGGGCGGGCTTGATTAGCGCACTCCAATTCCCGTCGGGCATCCTCTCCAAAAGAAATATCTCGGCTTTGCCGCCGGTGGGCTTGGTGCCGAGCAGTCTCGCCGGAAATACGCGCGTGTCGTTCACAACGAGCAGGTCGTCATCGCGGAGAATCGCCGGAAGCTCGCGGAACATCGCAGAGCGGATTTCGCCGGTAGCGCGGTCTAATCGCAGAAGCCGCGATGAGTCGCGCGGCTCGACTGCCTCTTGCGCGATAAGCTCTCTCGGGAGGTGATAGTCGAACGCGGATATGTCGAATTCCTTGGTCATGCGGATATTATAACGCTGAAGAAGAGTGTAGTCAATATCGGTTGAAATCCCTCTGGAGAAATTGTCAGGTCAAAGGATGTCCCTCAATCTGCATCTCATAATCTAAGATGCGTGAATTTGACTTTTTCGGGGAAATCGATATAATTTTAATGCTTCACACAGCATTTGGTTGGAACCTCCGACCTCATAACCACGCTCGCATAACTGCTTCGCGCTGTCGAGTGAATGTTTAGTAATAGTAGCAATTTAGGAGGTAATGTTGAATTGGAAAGATGAATTGTCGAATAATGTCACAACCGTTGACGAGCTGTCCAAATACATTCTGTTAGATAATGACGAAAAGTGGCGAATAAGCAAGATTATTCAGATTCACCCGATGTCGATTACGCGCTATTATCTCTCGCTCATCGACCCCGAAGACAAGGACGATCCTATCCGTAAAATCGCGATTCCATCCGAGGGCGAGTTTCTCCTCAATGGCGATTACGACACCAGCGGCGAACATTCCAATACAAAGCTCGCGGGACTTCAGCATAAATATGGCGAAACGGCACTGCTCCTGACGACAAATCAGTGCGCGACTTATTGTCGGCATTGTTTTCGAAAAAGGCTTGTCGGCGTAGATACCGAGGAAGTCCTCAAGCGCATTCCCCGCGCCGTAGGATACATTGCGGAGAGGCCGGAGATAACCAATGTCCTCATAAGCGGCGGCGACCCTCTAATGCTCGATAATGAAGTTCTCGAAACGCTCCTCAAAGGCCTCGACGGAATCCGTCACCTGAAATACATCAGAATCGGCACGAGAATTCCCGTAGTCTTTCCAATGCGAATCTTCGACGACGTGGAATTTCTGAATATGGTCGCCAATTTTTCCCATAAGTGGCGAAGGCTCTATTTCGTCGCGCACTTCAACCACCCGAGAGAGATTACCAAAGAATCAGTCCGCGCTGTGGACGCGCTTCTCTCGCGCGGTGCTATAATGAGCAACCAAACCGTCCTCCTCCGCGGCGTGAACGACGACCCGTTCGTGCTGGCGAAACTCCAGAATAAGCTCACGGCAATCGGCGTCAATCCGTATTATGTTTTCCAATGCAGACCCGTAAGCCGCGTCAAACCGCACTTTCAAGTGCCGCTCGATCGAGCGTATTCAATCGTCGAGCGCGCCAAGACTATGCTCGATGGACACAGCAAGCGTTTCCGCTTCGTAATGTCCCATAGAAGGGGCAAAATCGAGATAGTCGGCATCGATGGCGACCAAGTTTTGTTAAAATACCATCAGGCGAAAGACAGAGAGAATCTCGGAAGAGTCTTTAGTAGAAGGCTTGTCCCGGGCGCGGGTTGGCTGGATGACCTCGAAGTCGAACACGTCGCAGATAACGAAGACTTTTCTCTGCCGGAGCTTTTTCCACCGGACCGGCGTAATTAGATGAAAGCAAGTTGATGAGGGGAGGCGCTGGCGCGCGGGTTGCCTTCGCAACCCCCGTGCCAGCGCCGGAGCGTTATTCGTAGCGCAAGGCGTCAACCACATCGAGCTTGCCCGCCCGATACGCCGGAATTATCCCGAAGACAACGCCCACAAGGAATGAGAATATCAGTCCGACAACAATCAGCGCGGGCGGCACAAAAATATTTATAGGTATCGGGTCTCCCTCTCCGCCGGCGGGTATCATCACCGTCCCTATGGCCGATGCCGCGCCCCAGACTATCGCCATGCCGATAATCCCGCCAATCGACGAGAGGAATACCGCCTCGATTGCGAACTGCATGAGAATATGTTTCGAGGATGCGCCGCAGGCCTTGCGAATCCCTATCTCGCGAGTTCTCTCGCGCACCGCCACGAACATCACGTTCATAATGCCTATGCCGGCCACGACGAGGCTCACTCCCGCGATGAGTAAGAATACCAATGCCGCCGCACCGGTAATTTTCCCGAAAAGCTCTTCCATCATTTGTGATGTAATAACGGAAAAGTTATTGTCTTGTTCAGGCTTGAGGCTTCGTAGCCTGCGAAGCGTTGTCACGGCCTCGTCCTCGGCGGCTTCCATCATCCCCGGATACGCCTCAACGTTCAGCTTCATGCGCCACTCGAGCCAACGCCAGTGTTTGACTGCCGCAGTCACCGGGACTATCGCCACTTGGTCGGGGTTTGTGCCCAATGCCGCGCCCACGCCCTTGAGAACGCCGACCACCCTGCACGGCAACGGCCCGACATTGAGTTGCTGGCCGATTGGATCCATCCCCGCGAAGAACTCGCGTGCGACATCCTCGCCAATAACGCAGACATATCGCCTGCGGAGCACGTCATCGGCGGTGATGAACCTTCCGTCGGCAAGCTCGTAAACGCCGCCCTGCAAGAAGTCCTCGTTTGTTGCTATGACGGGATATGCTTCCAACGCGGTTTGTTTCTCTCGGCGGAATCGCATGGAGAACTCGGATGCCGGCGCGACTGACCGAATGCTCGGATTATTGCGAAGTTCATCGACATAGTCGAGGCTCATCGGCGGTCTTCGCCACAGCTGGAAAAGTTCTTGCCTGTTGCCCGATGTCCACAAAAGTGCCATCTCGAATTGGCTCATCCGCTCCACCGTGAACGAATTCGCGCCCATCTGCGTGGCCTGCCCCGCGAGAGCGTGCTCCATGCTCTTCGTAAGCGATCCCATGCCGATAACTGCCACAACGCCGATTACAACGCCGAGAATCGAAAGAAAACCGCGAAGACGGTTATGGTTGATACCTCGGAGAGCTATGCCTATAGAGCCGAAGAACGCTTTCATCAGCCGAACCTCAATGCCTCGACCGGCGGTTTTTTGGCCGCCTTAATCGCAGGATAAAGGCCGAAGAAAATCCCTGTTGCGCTGGTGAAAGCGAAGGCCAACGCCACCGCCAAACCCGAAACGACGAACATAAGTGGCGATATCGCCGCAACCACCGCCGCGAAGAAAATCCCAATCATCGCGCCGATTAGCCCGCCCAGCCAGCACACTAACAGCGCTTCGAGAAGAAATTGCAGAAGTATCCAATAGCGCTTGGCGCCGAGAGCCTTGCGGACGCCAATCTCGCGGGTGCGCTCCGTCACGGAAATCAGCATGATGTTCATAATGCCGACGCCGCCGACCAACAGCGACAACCCCGCAACGCCCACGAGAACCGCCCACAGAATCCGGCTCGTTTGCCTGAATTGGTTGAGCAGATAATCCTGCTTGTTAATGCCGAAATTGTCGGGCTGGTGGGGCTTTAGTCCCCTCGACGCGCGGAGCATCATGCGCACCTCGTCTTCCGTTTCGTCCAAAAGCTCGTCCGTGGGCGCGCTGACCATCACTTCGACTCCTCGCCACCTCCCGAACATGCGGTTCGAGGCCAAAAGCGGGATGAAAACTTTGTTGTCCGCCGCGAGGCCGCTCATGTTCGTCATGAAATTGCCTTGCTTCTCGATGACTCCTATGACGCGGAACGGCAGTCGTTCGATTTCGATATATTCGTTGATGGGGTCTTCGTCTTCCTCGAAAAGATTTCTGTGAACCTCGCTTCCGAGGACGCAGACGAATCGACCTCTATCGGCCTCGAACGCCGTGAAGAAGCGCCCCGCGCGAAGTGGTATCTCGCGAACGAGATGGTAGTCCTGCGAGGTGCCGATGACCTGCATCCCCTCTGCGGATTTCTGGGCGCGGGAGAGCGTAGCCCATGACTCGGCGGTCGGGACGACATATTCCGCCAAGTTCACGCGGTTGAGTGCGTCGATTTCGCGCTGGCCGATTCTCGGGACGCGATGGGAGCGCCACCCTCGGCTTTCGCCCCACTGACGCCTCGAAATATACAGAACGCGTGTCCCCATGCGCGAGAACTCGCGTGTCACCATGCCGTCGAGGCCGGCCATAATCGAGACTATCGCGATGATAGTCGCCACGCCGACGGCAATACTCAGAAGCGTGAGCACCGTTCGGAGAATTCTCCCCCGAAGTGAAATCAGTGCCGCCCTAAGGCTTTCAACAATAAGATACATCAGCCTCTGTGGTTAAGCGTGTCCGAGTCGATTCGTCCGTCGAGTATGTGAATTGTTCTGCTCGCGTGCTCGGCAATGAACGACTCATGCGTGACGAGGATAATCGTGTTGCCTTTCGAGGAGAGGTCATCGAGAAGGCGCATGATGTCCTCGCCGGTTTTGCTGTCGAGGTTTCCCGTCGGCTCGTCGGCGAGGACGATGTCCGGCTCAGTGACGAGCGCGCGGGCGATTGCCACCCTCTGGCGCTGTCCGCCGGAAAGCTCGCTGGGCTTGTGCGTCATTCTGTCGGCGAGGCCGACCATATCGAGCACATGTTTGGCGCGCTCGTGTCGTGCTTTTCTGCTCATTCCGGCATAGACCAGCGGAAGCTCGACATTCCCCAGTGCCGATGTGCGCGGCAGGAGGTTGAAAGTCTGGAAGATGAAGCCCACTTTACGGTTACGCATTGTCGCGAGTTGCGCATCGCTGAACTCGGAGACCTCCGTGCCGCCGAAGTAGTAATGACCCTCGGTCGGAAGGTCGAGCATCCCGAGAATGTTCAGCATGGTGGATTTGCCGCTCCCTGATGGTCCCATGATCGCCAAGTATTCCGAGGAGAATATCTGCATATCTATACCGCGGAGAGCATGCACCTCGGTTTTGCCCATCTTGTAAATCTTTTTGATTGCTTTAAACTCAATTAGGGCGGACATCCCAAGCTCCCCTTCCTGCAATCGGCGCTTCCTCTCTGATTCGGTCGCCGTCCTTAAGCTCGCGAAGCGCGCGGTATCTTCCGATGACGACCTTCTCGCCGCCATCGAGTCCAGATTTTATCTCGATGTATCTGTCATCGGCGATGCCGGTTTGCACCAATTTTTGCACCGCGACGCCGTCCTCTACGACGAAAACCGCCTCGCTCGGCCTCCTTGAAGCGCCCATGCGTGTGCCTCCCGGAGCCTGCTCGGCCTCTTCCGGTGGAAGTTGCGCGGAAACTACCGCCTGAATCGGCACGGCGATAACGGAATCCGCCCTCGCCACCTCGATTTCCGCAGAACAACTCATCCCCGGGCGAATTCTTTCGTGCGGCTCCTGCACCGCGATTCTCACCTCGAAATTCGCGACGGTCTGTTGTCCGCCGATACTCTGCAGACTGGCGCGGTTGGCGATTTTCGCGACCTTCCCGATTAGCGGCCTGTTGGGGAATGCATCTACCTCTATCTTCGCCTCCTGACCCACTTCCAAGTCCACGACATCAGCCTCGTCAACATCGACGACGGCCTCCATCGCTTCGAGCTGGGCGATAATCATAATCGAGCTTCCGGGGACGTTGGTCGTTCCGGTGATAACGTTCTCGCCTGCCTCGGCATCGAGTTTGACCACGACGCCCGAAACGGGCGCGGTGAGTATCGTCTGGTCGAGGTTATCCCGCGCCTCATCGACGACAGCCCTTGCGCGCTCCACGCCGTCGCGGGCGGAAGCCAGTTCGGCATCGAGAAGCTCCACCTGCGTTCTCGCGCGGATGAGAGCATCTTCGGAGACGAGATTTTTCTCGAACATCGCCTCTGTCTTGCGGAATGTCTCCATCGCGACGTTGAGGTTGACCTGCACTCTATCGACCTGCGTCCTCGCGCTTCGTAGCGAGGCCTGTGCGGAGTTCAGCGAAGCGATATAGCGAGTCTGCTCGATTTTCACGAGAGTATCGCCGCGTTCGACGGTGTCGCCCTCGACGACATAAATCGCCTCGATTTGGCCGATTACCTTGGTCGAGATGTTGATCTCTATCTCCGGAGATAATCTGCCGAATGCCGTCACGACCTGCGCGATGTTCCGTCTGCCGACGGTCTCGGTTTGAACCTCGATAGCCCCGCCGGAGCGCCGAAGCATAGCTCTACGCCCAACGAAGAGAATCGCCAAGATGACGAAAAGAATGAGAATTACAATAAAGGCCTTCTTCATATCGGCTCCTAATTAGTATTCGAGGCTTCCGGTAAGCCGGTAAAGCTCCGCGATTGCAATGTTATAATCGAAGTTTGCGTTGACTGCCTCGGTTTCGGCCTGCCTGAGCGAGAGTTCCGCCTGCAAGAGTTCAAGGAGAGTGCAGTCGCCGAGGCCGTATTTCTCGCTGAAAAGCTCCTCGTTGAGTTTCGCGTCGTCGAGGCGGGCATCGGCGAGGGCAATTCGTGCGCGTGCTTCTTCCATGCGCCGGAATGCATCGCGGACGGCACCCTCGAGGGACTGGCGAACGAGTTTGAGGTTTGTTTCGGCGTCGCGGAGCTGGCTGTTGGCCGTTTGAATGCCCGCGATTCGTGACGTCCCCGCAAACAGTGTCCAGCTGGCGGAGATGCCCGCGCTCCATGATGCTTGGTCGTCGAAAGCCGAGAGATCGTCCGGCCATTGCGAGCCGCTCCAACTGTATGAATACGATGCGTTTACGCCGGGGATATACTGCGTCCAGGTGGACATCATCGACAGGTGCGCTCTCTTGACGGCAAGCTCGGCCTGCCTAATTTGCGGGCTGTTCTCCAGCGCGATGCGAATTTGCTCTCCGAGCAATGTCGGCGCGTCGGCATATGTTCCCGAGTCGATGAGGTCGAAATCGCTGTCGAGGGGGAGAGAAAGTAGCATCGCGAGCGATTCTTTCGCCTTCGCGAGGGCGTTGTCGGCCTGAATAACCGCAAGCTCGGCCTGCGCCCGACTGACCTTGATTTGCGTGATTTCCGTGGGATCAGCGAGGCCGTGGCGGTCGCGTTCGAGGACGAGGATGTATTGGTCTTCAATGCGTTCGAGCGATGCTTTAGCATTCTCCGCCGATTCCTTCGAGCGGATGACCGAGAAGAACGCGCCTTTAACATTATAAATAAGCTCGGCCTCCCTGTCGGAGAGGTTCTCGCGGGAGATGTCCCTTGCGAGGCGCGCGGATTTGGTATTGAGGATATTTCTTCCGCCGGAGAAGAGCGTTTGACTGGCGGAGAAGCCCGTGCTGTAATGGTCTCGGCTCACGATGAGGCCGGTCTCACCGTATGACACTCTGTCGTCGCCGCTTCTCGACCAAGAGAATCTTGTTGATGCGGCGGGCATGAAACTCGACAGACTGCTTCTAAATGACCACTCCGAGCGGAGAGCTTCCTCTCTGCGCATGGAGAGGCCGTAGTTAGCCTCCAGCGCTCGGTCGATACACCAATCGAGCGTGAAAGCGCTCTCCTGCGCGCCGAGCGCCAGCGCTATCAGGATTGTAAAAATTACTATTCTTTTCATAAAACTCCTACGCAATATGACCAGCGGGTCATATTTGATTATACGCAAGATGATTAGCATTGTCAAACTCTAATATGATATTCAATTCTTCAATAATCTATTGAGACGCGATTTTTCCCGAAAGGTTTATAAGATATATGAAAAAAGCCTCCGAAGAGGCTTATTTATTTATCGCAGTTCGAAGCGTAGTGGGATTTGGTATCGCACTCGCACGGGCTTGTCACGCTGTTTGGCGGGAGTGAATTCCCACTGGCGGGCGGCGTCGAGCGCGGCCTCTTCGAAAAATCCCTCCGGCCTCGCTTGAATCACCTCGGCGTGCTCGACCTTGCCATCGAGGCCGATGACGACCTGAACCAGCACCACGCCCTCAACTTGCGCCCTCTCGGCGAGTTGTGGATAGCGCGGGCGAACCTCTTTGACCGGTTTGGGCGGCGCTTCTAAAGCGAAGAAATCCACAATTTCATCCTCCATAGGCGGCGGCGGAATGAAGGAATCGGTCACCAAATCCGTTTCGGCGATAGTGACGGTGTCGGGAATGTCCTCATCCTCTGTCGCGATAACTTCTGCAATTTTGGGCTTCGGAGGCTCTTCTTTCTGTATCTGCTGTCTCGTCTCTTCGATTTCTTCGATTTGGATTATCTGTTGATACTCGGGGCCTTCGATTGTGCCGATTTCGATAGAAATGAAGGTCAAAGCTATAAGGAGCAATCCGGCGAGCGAAATAATGATGCCTCGTTTGAGGTTAGTGCCCCACTGGGATGGCAAATCGGCTTTGGGATCCCTATATCTCATGGCATATCCTAACTTTCCGAGATAGTTGCGAAGTTAATTCTCAGCGCGTTGGCCTCTTTGAGAGCCTCCATTAGCAGGGCGACATTGCCATATTTGGCTCGTTCGTCCGCTCTAATCGACACAATAAGCGCGGGGTTTTCGCGCATCTTTTCCGCCATAATCGGCCGAACCTCAGGCATGGAGAGAAGGACATCGTCTATGTTAAGGCGGTTTTCTCTATCCAACCAAATATAAGAGATGTCCCTTCTGGCCTCAATTTTCTGTGTGGCCTTGGCCATAGGAAGCTGAACTCTCAAGCCTTGATATTCCTTGAAAACCGTGACGGTCATAAAGAATATTAACAGCAAGAAGACTATGTCCGCAAGCGATGAGTTCGGAATCTCGCTCGAAAGTTTCGATTTCTGTTTAAATCCAACTGCCATTCGGCCTCCGACTATTTTTTATGATTAAGATTGATGATAACGATTGAAATTCGGCGAACATAGCCGGAGTGAGTCCAATCTGCAATCAACAATCAAATCCTCAGTCAACAAAGCGAAGCGTCGATTTTCCATGCTTAAAAATGCGGAGTCGCGATGGAAATCTTTGTCGCTTCAGCCTGCTTTATCTCGTCGAGAACATCGATCATGTGCTTATACTCGGCCTCGGTATGCGCCAAAAGGCTTACGATAATCTCATCGTCCTCGCCTCGCCTTCTTTTGAACTCCATACGAGCTTCATAGACTTTTTGGCGAACATCGCGAAGGTCGGTAATTTCACCGGCGACAAGAATCGCTCCCTCGGGATTGACGAAAATGTTGAGGACGTTTTCCTGCCGAATCTCGACTTGTTCTCCCGGCGGAGGGAGCGTCATGCCAATGCCTTTGGCGGGGTTCATACTCGTCGTCACGAGAAAGAATATCAGAAGCAGGAAGACAATGTCCGCCAAGCTCGACGTCGGAATCTCCGCATTCGGTTTAGCGTGCTTCTTGAGGTTCATCGAGAAATCCTCTACTTGGCCACAAGATTGTTATCGAGCAGAAACTCGACGAGCTTGTTGGAGTAGTCCTCCATCTCCACGACCATCCTATCGACTTTGTTCACGAAATAGTTGAAGAAAATCTGCATCGGGATAGCGATGGCCAGCCCAGAGAACGTTGTAAGTAGAGCCGTCGAGATACCGCCGGCCACATCGCTTGGGACAATATCGCCGGCTTTGGCGATAGTGTCGAAAGCGATTATCATGCCCTGCACCGTGCCCAAAAAGCCCAACATGGGGGCAACGCTGATGATGGTCGAGAGCCAGATCATTCCGCGCTCGAGATAACCGAGCTGAACGGCCGCCTCGTTTTCTATCGCACGCTCGACATACGCGAGACCGCGTTCGGCTCGCTCAAGCCCTGCGTGGAAAAGCGCCGCAAGGGGGCCGCGCGTCTTTTCGCAAATCTCGATGGCCTTCTTAAGGCCGCCGGTTTCGAGCGTCTTGGTCGTTTGGTTGAAGAATCTCTTGCTGTTGATGGTGGCACGCATGAGAAGCCAAAGTTTGACGATGGTGAATGCGATTCCAATAACAAACAGCCCCAAAAGGGGATACATTATGAATCCACCCTTGTTAAAATACTCGACCATCGCGTAGCTCCTTTCTGAAAATATCAGATTGTGTTAATTTCAAACATTGACATGCGAATATAAGCAGGCCTGCTTCTAATGTCAAATAAAAAATATTCATGTTGTTGAAAAAGGATTGGATTCATCTTACTGTTTTATCGGATGGATGCCAAGTCTAATTGCCTCCCAAATTTCTCTAAATAATGAAGGAGGAAAAATTTTACCTGATGAAGAGATTCCGAAATATTATCGGCGCACAAATTCTGACTTGGGAGATATGTCAACAGCGTAAATCATATTATTCAATTATTCAAATAAAAAGATAAAATAGGCCTTGACTTTCACCGGACTTCGCTTATACTTAAAGGGTGTAAATTAACAACGAAACGGAGGAAACATGGCACACAATATCACAGACGCCGAATTCGACGCCAAAGTAGCAAATGCAAAAGGTCTCGCGCTCGTGGATTTCTGGGCACCTTGGTGCGGCCCTTGTAGGATGCTTGGCCCGGAGGTCGAAAAGCTGTCCGAGGAAATGGCCGGCAAAATCGAAGTATTCAAGCTCAACATCGACGAGAACCGCCAAACCGCCGCGAAGTTCCGCATCATGAGCATTCCGACTATAATGTGGTTCAAAGACGGCAAGCCGGTCGAGACGGTGATGGGCGCGGTTCCTTTCGAGTTGCTCAAAGAGAAAACAACCAAACTCCTCGGAGAATAGTGCGCGATGAAAATTAAGTTTCCTTTGATTTTCATACTCTTCGCGTTTCTACCAATATTAGCCTGCGGAGTGAAGACCGAGAAGACTGAACAACCGGAAGTTATCGGGGAAGAGTTGCCGATGAGGGAAGACGTTGCTCCTCTCCCAATCGACGAAGAACCTATTGAGAAGGAACTCAAGCCCGCGGAGGAGCCAATCTCCGAGGAGATCACCTGTGAAACCCCCGCACCCGGATTCAACCTTCCGGACATCGATGGCAACCGCGTTTCGCTCTCCGATTTTGCCGGTAAAGTTGTTCTAATCGACTTCTGGGCGGTTTGGTGTGGCCCATGCAGAATAATGATCCCCGGGCTTATAGAGCTTCAAAATCAATATCGCGACGCCGGCCTTGTTGTGCTCGGCATATCGGTTGACCAGCAGAGAAACAACGTGCCGGGATTCGTTCGGCGTGAGGGCATTAACTATCCAATAGTATTCCATGACCGTAATGTCGTCATGGCCTATGGGAATGTCTCCTCGATTCCTACAACGTTTGTTGTTGATAGGAATGGATGCATTAGGCACAGGCTCGTGGGCGCACACTCGAAAGCCCAGCTGGAGCGAGTCATCAGGCCGCTACTCGGCGAGACTGTGGCCATAGCCGAGAAACAAGGCGGAGCCGCAGAACTATGAGCGGCGAAATCAAGCTCATTGCCCGCAAAGCCGGTGATGCCGGCTTCATTGCCCGCGGCAAGAGCGGCCATTGGTCATTGATGGATGCAGGCAAAGACATCGGTGCGATGTCGCCGTTCGAGATGCTATTCTCCTCGCTGGCCGGATGTAGCGGATACGATGTTATGCTCGTTCTCCGCAAAAAACGCGTCGAGTTCGACGACCTGTGGATTAGCATCGAGGCCGACCGCGCCGAGGAACACCCGCGCGTCGCCACGAGAATACATTTGCACTTCACGGTCGTCGGCGACAATGTCCCGCCGGAGACGGTCGAGCGAGCAATTGCGCTCTCGCAGGAAAAATACTGCTCCGTCTCGGCGATGATATCGAAAGCCGCGCCTATCGAGACAAGTTTCGAGATTATAGACAGGGACGAGGCGCGCCGCCGAAACCCCATGGATTTCTTTTCGTAAGGCCATACAAGCCATAATTTTAGGAGGGGAAAATGGACCCCAAAAAAGCAAGCGTCAAACTTGTTGTCGTTTCGATTATCGTCATCATCGTGGCGATTTTCATTATGGCGTCGATAACAGTCGTGCCGGCAGGGCATGTCGGCGTTGTGGTTTTGTTCGGCAAAGTTCGCCCGAATCCGCTTCAGCCGGGGATTCACTTAATCAACCCGTTGGCCAGCACGGTCAAGATGGAGACGCGCCTCCGCGAATATACGATGTCAATTGCCCGCGAAGAGGGCGTCCGCAAGAGCGATGACGCTATCGATGCGCTCACTTCCGAGGGGCTGACTGTCCGTCTCGACCTGACAGCATGGTTCCGCCTCAATCCGGAGGATGCGCCGAAAGTTTATAGCGACATTGGCGCAAACTACGACCAGCGAATAATCCGCCCTACACTGCGGACGGCCATCCGCGACATCGTTGTTCAATATACCGCCGAGAACATTTACTCGGTCAAGCGTGATACCGTTGTTACGTCGATACACGCGCGGGCGGCCGAGCTTATCGCCGGCAAAGGCATGACAATCGAAAGAATACTCCTTCGCAATGTCATTCTCCCGCAACTCATTAGCGACGCCATCGATGCTAAACTCGCCGCCGATCAAGACGCTCGAAAAATGGAGTTCGTTCTCCAGAAAGAGCATCTCGAAAAGGAGCGCAAGGTCGTCGAGGCCGAGGGAATCCGCGAGGCGAACAGGATTATTGCGCAAGGTCTTACGTCAAGCTATATCCAGTGGTATCGCATCGAGATGCTCAAGCAGTTGGTCAATTCGCCCAACAACACGATTATTATGATTCCGGAAGACCTGAAAAGCTCTCCGGTGATACTTAACACGAATTAGCAAGTATAGAAAGGCGCAAAATGCAAGAACAATTGAGGGCATCCGCGGATGTCGCAATCAAGGAATGTCTCGCCGTCCAGCCACACGAGCGCGTTCTCGTTATCACCGATACTAAGCTCCACGAAGTCGGCGAAGTCCTGTTCCGCACCGCCGCAGAAATCGCCGAGACCGCCATGGTGACGATACTTCCGCGCAAAAGCCACGGCGAAGAGCCGCCGCCCGATGTCGCCGAGATGATGAAGGCATACGATGTGCTCATCATCCCCACTGATAGGAGCATGAGCCACACCGAGGCACGAAGAAACGCCTGCAAAGCCGGCGCACGATGCGCCACATTGCCGAATATCCTCCCCGAAACGATGGTTCGTGCGATGAACGCCGACTATCGCCGAATCGCCGATCTCTCAATCAAGATGGCCGAGCTTATCACGAAAGCGACTTCCGCGCAGGTGACAACGCCCGCGGGCACCGACCTGTCGTTCTCTCTCGATGGAATGACGGGCATCGCCGACACGGGGATTCTCCATAAGCCCGGCGGATTTACCAACCTTCCCGCAGGCGAGGCATATTCTGCGCCGGTCGAGGGCACCGCGCGAGGAACGCTCGTCATAGACGGCGCAATCGCCGACACCGGCGTTTTATCCCCCGATGACCACATCCACATCGATGTCGAGAACGGATATGCCGTGACAATCTCCGGCGGAAAATCCGCCGAATATCTGCTCTCCATCATGGAACCGCACGGCAAGAAAGCCTTCAACATCGCCGAATTGGGCATCGGCACGAACTACAAGGCCAAACTCATAGGAAGCATTCTCGAGGACGAGAAAGCGCTCGGCACAATCCATATAGCCATGGGCGACAACCGCTCGATGGGCGGCAATATCCGCGTGGCGTCCCACCTCGACGGGATACTTCTGCGCCCAAGCCTCTATTTCGACGGTGAGCCGATAATCGTTGACGGCGAGATTGTTGTGTAGTGGATGACAGCTTTGCTAAAGCAGTATGTCTATTTCTTCCAGCGACTTAAGCCGCTCGAGTTCAGTGATGCATCTATCAGACAGTTTATTGTCATAGATGCGAAGCTCGCGCAAGCTCTCTATGTTTTTCATCGTCTCGACGCAGAAGTCGGTGAGTTGGTTGCCATAGAGCCACAGGGTGCGCAAGTCCGGGCATTCGGCCAGCGGGGCGATGTCAATACTTCCCAGTTGGTTATTCTGAAGCTGTAAAATGCGCAATTGCGGGCATTTCGCCAGCGGTGAGAGCGAAATGCTTTCCATACGGTTGGACGCCAACACGACGAGCGATAGCCTCGGCAGGCCTTCGAGAGGCGACAAGTTGATCTCGCGCAAGTTATTGTTAGATAAGTCGATAGAGAAGAGGTTGATTGCATTCGATAGTGGGGAGAGGTCGAGCCGCGAGAACTTATTATCGGAGAGGTTAAGCGCTTGAATTGTGTGGATGTGCGGCCGGAGGTAATCGAGGAATCTCTCATCTCTCAACCCCATTCCGCTGAGGTTCAACGAGATAACCTGTCCCGCGGCATCGCGCATGAACTTGCCTTCCGGCACTTCGACGCCCCCGAGCCTCAACGGCATGCCGTGTGCCGTCGATATTGCAGAGAGAAATAATCCCAAAGCAAAAATGCAAACCCAGCCTCGCAGTGCCGCAATTAAGCGGTTTGCCAATAACCGAATAGCCTCGGTTGAAGAGCGAGGTTCATTCCCTTGCGCCATCATATAAATTTATAATATACATTTTGCAGGAGATTTCAACACATTTTTCTGCGGCGAGTGCGAGGCGCTAAACGCCGTTCTGCAACCACCCCGCGAGGACTTCGCGGATGTATCGCTCGATATAATCGACTACGGCCTCGGCATATCTATCGGCCTCGTCTTTGTCGAAACGGGGCGTGCCCTCGCCCTCTTTATATTGTAAGATAAGGCCGGCATTGGGGTAGGGATACGCGCCCTCGCGGACAAGGAAGGTCGTTTCCGGCGTAGAAAGCTCCGGAGCGACGAGCGATTCGTCCGCGGCCATGACCATATATGTCTCGTCCAACGCGGAATGCCCGCCAGACTCGCCGAGAATCTCGCGGGTGAGCGGCTCGCAGAACTGCCACCAGTGTAGCACAATGGACTTAGCGCCCGTTTCGCGCCAGAGCTTGAGCGCCAACCGTGCCAGCTCATCGATGTGCCCGCCGTGGCCGTTAAGGAAAACGACGAACTTGAATCCGGACTCGACAAGCGAAACCGCGACATCATGGGCGTAGTTCTCGAAGCTCTCCGGCGATACGGTCATCGAGCCGGCGTATGGCAGAAGCGTTCGGGTGATGCCGTAGTTTATCGTCGGCGCGATGAGCAAGTCGAGGCGGTCGGCGAGCTTTTTCGCGAGGAACTCCGGAATGGTGATGTCCGTGCCGAGGTTTGTGCATCCGTGCACCTCGACCGTGCCCACGGGCAGAATGACGCCGTCGATGTTCTCGACAGTCTGCTTGAATTCGTGCCAGTTGAGGCGCGCAATCTCTCTCTCCATGTCATCTCCTCTCGGCGAAAATATATCGGTCTTTGCCGAATATGTCACTGAATGTTTCGGCGGTGAAGCCCCCATCGGCGAAGATTTTCACCGTCGGCTCAGCCATGTTCTCGTGGATTTCCATAGCGACGAAGCCGTTATTTGTTAACAAAACTCTCGCGGTTTCGGCAATCTGACGGATGATGTCGAGGCCGTCAGCTCCGCCGTCGAGGGCCTCCGGAGGGTCGAACTGCACCTCGCGCGGAAGGCTATCCATCTCCGATGAAAGCAGATACGGCGGATTGCTCAGAATGAAGTCGAATGTATTGTCTGTAATTTTTTCTTGCGCAATTAGTTCGAGCCTATCGGCAACGCCGTTGAGTTCGGCGTTCTTGCGGGTGAGAGCCAATGCCCGTGCCGAAATATCCGTGCCGAACATCGTCAACTTGGGCGATTCGCAGAGCAGGCTCACACATATCGCGCCGCTTCCCACGCCGACTTCGAGGCCGCACAGTTCGGCTTTATCCTGCAAACGCGTCAGCACAAGCTCTACCAACCCCTCCGTCTCGGGCCTTGGGATAAAGACGCCTTTTTCCATGTAAAACCTTCGCCCGAAAAACTCCCACTCGCCGAGAATGAGCTGAATCGGCTCGCCTTGTGCCCTCCGCGCGGCAAAATCATCAAGCGTCGCGAGCGCGGTCGTTGGAATCTCGATGTCGGAGAATAGTTGAGACGGCGGGATTTTCATAATTGCCGCCAGCATCCATCGCGCCTCGTGTTCGGAGTTCTCGACATCCGCCGCTCTTAGCGCCTCAAGCGCCGCTCTTATAGCATCTCGTGCGTTCAAATATTGCCCGGAATGCGCCGAAGTTTGTCGCGGACGCGTTCGAGGTTGACCGCGTTTTTGTAATCTGCCAAAATTCTGTTGTAATATCGGACGGCCACAGTAGGGTCGCCGTCTTCGAGCGCCAAGTCGCCCAATTTCTCTATAGCTTGCGATGCGTGGTAGCCTTCGGGGAAAAGCTCCGCGATGGAGTTCAAATCAGTTTGACAGCCGATGCGGTCGCCGGTTTTGAGGCGGATATGCGCCCGCTCCCATAGAAGGATGTCCGCCCAAGGTTGCGATGAATGTTTCTCTATGAGCGTGTCGAATCTCGCGAGCGCGAGGGGCAAATCGCCTTTGCGGAGAGCGGAGAACGCTGATATCACCAGCTCGATGTCGCCGCTCTGGCCTGCATCGGCCATTAGCGCGAGATATTCCACCGCGTTGTTCGCCTCGCTCGAACGCGGAAAACTAAGGACAACCTCTCGGAATATCATCCCCGCCGTATCAATCGCACCGCGGAAGAATGCCAGCTCGCCAAGCCCGAAAAGCGCCCATGGGTCATCCGGCGCAGTGGCTCGGCGTTGCGTCAATATTTGCTCGACGGCCGTCAGGTCGTCCTCGCGCAGATGCACCTCGACAAGCCCGCGATACGCCGTTGCAGTTTCGGGAAACCTCGCATATTTTTCGATAGCCTCCGCGAAATAGCCCTTCGCGGCTTTTGGGTTGTCGCGGTCTTCGAGGCTGATTGTGCCGAGAAGGACAAGTGCCTCCGCCGCGATATTCGGCGTTTTGCCCTTGGCGAGGGGCGCGAGTGTTTTCTCTGCGTCGGCGATTTTGCCAGTCGCACGGAGCGAATAGGACATAATCAGGCTCGCCTCCAGCGAGAACCTCGGCTCGGCGTCGGCGAGGTAGTTCCCTGCGAAGATGACCGCGTCGTGGGCGTTTGCAGACAACATCTCGCGCATGAAGCCGAGCACATAGATGCCCTTCGCGCGCCGCTTAGTCTCCGCGTCGATGAGGCTACGGACGGCGGACATGTAGTCGCCTTTCCGCGCCAAAAGACGCGCGAGCATTCGGTCGATTCGGTCGCCCTCGATGCCCTTATCGCGGAGCTTAATTACCGCTTGGATAAGGTCGTCAAGTTGGTCTTCATTGGCAGAGACCTCGTTCATCCGCCGCTCGATGTCCGTGAACCTGTCGGGGAACTGCTCGAGGTATAGCGCATATTCGTCGGCGGCCTTCGTCCACTCGTTGGAAATCTCATAGACCGATGCAATTTCCAGCGCAAAAGCGCCCTTATTGCCGCTTCGTTTCCGCGCGGCCAGCAATAGTTCCACCGCTTCTTTGGTGTATCCCCAAGTCATGTATGACCTATAGATGGCGAGGATTTTCGCCTCGTCATGCGGGACAAGCTCCACGGCGGTGTTGTATGCCCGCTTGGCCTTGTCGGAGTCGCCCATAGCGAGCGCGACATTGCCAAGCTCTATCCATAAATTCGCGTTATTAGGGTCATCGGCGATTTCCGCCTCGATGATTCTAAGTAAGGAGGCGTTATCCCTGAGTGCGTGGTATGTTTGCTTGAGAAGAAGCCGCAATCCCGCGTCCTCGGAATGCGTCTCGAACAGCGGTTCGAGAAGGGCGCGCGCCTCCTCAAATTTCCCAAGGGCGACATATCGGCGGGCAAGTTCGACATCGCGAGAGATGTTCGCGAAAACCGATAAGGCCAGCAGAATTGTAAAAATTATTGCGAGTATAGTCTTTCTCATCGTATTCCGATTACTTTAATTTCCGCTCTCGATTGCCGAGACGCCGTCCTCGCGCAGGGCGCGGAAATAGTCCTTGATGTGCGTCTCGTATTCTTTCGGGTAGGGCTGGTTAAGTGCGCGAAGGAGCTGTTGCTGAAGTAAGTCCCTGCGCTCGCCGAGGTCGTCCGGTAGGGCGTCCGGGCTTCTTCGGACGACATCCTCCCCAATGCGTCTCTGGCGTCGCTCTTCATATTCCTGCCGATGTAGCGACCTCTGAACATCGAGCATTCTGCTCAAAATGCGCTCTTGGCGCTCGAGTGTGCGCTCGTCGGCGCTTCGGTTGCGCAAGTCCTCGACGACCTGCTCCATTTCGGCGACAATGTCGTCCATTCTTCCGGCGATGTCCGAGCGACCGGCGGCCTCCTTCGCAAGCTCCTCCATCGTTTTCTGGACGGCCTCCTGTTCGGCGGCGAGACGCGCCGCGGCGGCTTGTTGGTCGAGAGACATGCCCCCGGGCTGTTGTCCCTGCGCCATAGGCATTGTCATCTGGTTGATTTGTCCTTGCTGGTCGGCCATCTGTTGCATCTGCTGGAAAAAACTCTGTCCGCCGCCGCCGCATGACGACGAACTGGCCATCTGATCCATAGTCTCGAGCAACTTCTCCGCCGCGACATTCATCGAGGCCATAGCCTCGAGGCCGGGAGAGTGTGCGCCGTATCCTCTGCCGAGACCGAGTTCACCCAACATGTCATCCATATAGCGGTTGGCGTTGCCCAATAGTGCGATTACACTCGGCGGAAGCATGATGTCCTTGTTGGCGATGTCAACCACATCGGCGGTGACGCGCGCGAGCGCCGACCTGATGTTCATACCGTCGGAGACAAGCCCGCGTGCCAGCTCGAAGCTCCGCATATCCCGTGAGATTTGCGCGAGAATGTCCTCCTGCCTCGCAGAGAGGTCTAAAAGGTCGAATACGGCCTTGCGTATCGCCGCGATAAGTTCTGCCGACATGTCTTGTTGCATGTTTTGTTGCATCTGCTCCATCTGCTGGGCTATCTGGTCGAACTGCTCGGAAAGAGCCTTCGATTGCGATTGGCACTGCGACATCGAGCCGGACTGCATAGAGCCTTTGCATTGCGATGATTTTTGGCTTGGGCTGTCGCTTTTCATCGCGTCGGAAATCGCCTGCGCCTCGTCGGAGGGCATGTCGGAGAATTCCTGCATCATCTTCGCAAGCTCCTCCGTGCCTTTCTCGAGAAGTTCGCTTCCTTTGGTCACTCTGTCCTGCATTTGCTCGGCCTGTTCTTGGGACATCTCGCCGCTTTCGAGGCCTTCGCTTATCTCGTCTTGCATCTCCTTCAAAGCTTCGGCGAGGTTTTTCATGTCCTCGACGCGTTGCTCGATTTGCATTCGCTTGAGTAGCGAGAGCGTCCGGTCGAGGCGCTCCATTAGCTCCTCTTGCGACATCTGGAACTGCTCGGCGGCTTTGCGAAGTTCCTCGGGATCCATCGAGTCGAGCGCTTCCTGAAGCTTTTTCATCGCCTCGCGCATCTCATCCGTGGCCACCTCGTCGAGAAGGCGCTGAATCTCCATCATCTTTTCTATCATGTCTTGGGCGGTCATCTGGTGATCCATCACCTTGTCGGTAGTTTGCTGGTAGTCCTCGGCGGCCTTTTCGAGTTCATCGAGAAGTTGTTCTTGCTTTTGAAGAAGCTCGCGGAGGTCTTCTCTTTGCTCGTAGCTGATGTCGCGGTCGGAACGGATGTCCCTCGCGATTTGATCCAGCTCGCGCCCGATTTCTTGCTCTCGTCGGGCGATTTCCTGCATGTCGGTGACGTGCATGTCCCGTTCGCGCGCAACATCCTCGAGAATCTCCTCGATGCTGGGGAATCGCGCCGCATAGACCTTGCTTACGCCCATCTTCGGGCCGGTGAGCATGTCGTTGTCATAAACCTCGACCCAATAGAGAATTATGTCTTGCGGCATGAGGTTGTATGGCACGAGATTCCACTGGTAGCTGACGCCCAACTGCCGCTTGCCCGCGATGTCCGCGGAGATTTGCGTGCGCACCGTGTCTTCGGGGGCTTTCTGTTTAACATGCGCGACGACCAGCCGCGTGAAACCGTAATCGTCCTCTGCGATGAATGACAGCGGAATCTTCATCTCCTCGGTGAGCTGGACATCCACTGCCGGCGCGGTAATTTCCACCGAGGGATACTCGTCGGCGCGGACGCGAATCGAATATTCGATTGGGTCGTCGTTTTCGAGTCCCTCGTCGTCGGTAGCGAATATGTGATAGCTGTAATTCTTCATCGCGCGGAAGCTCGCGCGTCCGGCTCTGCCGTCGATTTCCATTGCCCGCTCGGTTTCGTCCGAGAAGACGAGCACGCCCGAGACGACTTCCTTCGAGAATCGCGCCTCGACTGTCACATTTGTTCCATAGGGCACATCGATTGAGCCTTCGTTTTCTTCGAGCCTTCGGACGCCGAGGCCGGTGTGTCCCGGATAAGTCAATGTGATATTGAGATTTACGATGCGCGGACGGTCGAGCACGCGGACGCGGTATGTTTGCCCGACGAAATCCCCGCCCTCGACTCGATATGTGAAGTCGCGCTTGACATCCTCGAAGAGGAAGCTCCACTCGCGATGGTCTTTGCCTTTCCTTTCCGCCGGGAAAGCCCGCTCGTCGCGCTCGCCCTCGAAGCGCCGATAGACGGTCACTTTCTCGGGGAGTTTGCCATCTGCGGTGATGTCGATTTCGAGTGCGGCGTATTTGGTAATCTGTGCATCTCCGGGGGAGACGCGAAGCTGTGTCAGCGAGGGGCGCGGGATGTCGGTGAAGGGGCGCATTCCGCGAATTGCGCCCTCACGGAAAGTTGATGGAAAGGCCGTGAAAAGCCCGATGGTCAAGAGTAGCGCCAGCGCAAGGAAAGCCGAATTCTCCCGAAGTGACGAAAGCGGCGCGATTTTCGAGGGCTTTAGCCCCTGCACGGACTCGCCCGCATCGACAACCGCCGCCTCGACAAGCCCGCCGGAATAGCCGAGCCGCTCGGGATCTATCTGCAGAAGGTCATAGGATGAGATGAGGCGTGTCTTCAGCTCCGGATACGCCCTTTCGAGCGCAATCGCCACGGCGCGGAGCGTAGGTCTTCGGAGGATTGGCCAAATAATCCAGCGAGTCAGCGCGAGCACTGTCACCGCAATCCATGCGAAGAAAAACACGCTCCGAGTCGGCGAATCCATAAAGAATAGCCCGTTGACGAGGATAACAACCAGCGCGGTCACGAGAATCGCCGAAATTGCCAAAATTAAACCGGCCATGACTCTAACGGCCGTGTCGTAGTTCCTGCCGGTGCTCAGAAAAGCGATTATCTTGTTTCGTGCTTCGCTCATAGTCTCGTCATTGCGTAAATTATTATATTCGTGCCCATCTTGAGTGCCGCCTCGCGCTTCTCCGGCGGGTTGTTGTGGACTTCCTCGTCCTCCCAGCCGTTGCCGAGGTCGGTTTCATAAGTGTAGAACACGACGAGCCTGCCCTCATGGAAAATCCCGAAGCCCTGCGCAGGCTTGCCGTCGTGCTCGTGGATTTTCGGCAGGCCGTGCGGGAATTGATAGAAGCAGTTATAAATCTCGTGGTCGAACGGCAATTCGACAAGCTCCTTGTCTGGGAAGATGCGCTTCATCTCGCGCCGGAAAGCCTTGTCCATGCCGTAGTTGTCGTCGGCGTGGAGGAAGCCTCCGTTAGTGAGATACTCTCGCATTCTCACGAGGTCGCGTTCGCTGAAGCGGACATCGCCATGGCCGGTCATATGGATGAACGGGAAGTTGAAGAAATCTTCGTCCGTCGGCTCGACATATTTGCCCGTGTGAACCGCCGGTATGCCCGTATTATCACGCACGAACTCGATGAGGTTCGGCAGTGAGGACGGATTGGCATACCAATCGCCCGCGCCGCCATATTTGAGGCGAGCCACGGTGAAAGGCACAGCGGGGCTTTCGGCTAACCCCGTGATTGCACTAACGCCAAATAGCACGGCCATCAAAACAATTCTTGCTATAACTCTCGTCATCTTCATCACCGTTATTTAACATGCACATTCCATACCTAAAATCCTTATATTATAGCTATCGGCGAGAGAAAGTCAAACGCGCAAAGCGCGAAACATGTCCCTTTACCACCCACAATGAGATTTTTTATACCTTGACCGAAAAGACTTCGAACATTATATTTATTAGATTATGAAAGCCTGAAACGAACGGTCGAAAATGAAAGAACCAACAGTCGATTTAGCGCTCGCGCGGGAGCACGGGCTGACCGAGGACGAGTTCAACCGCGTTGTCGAAATCCTCGGCCGGATGCCAAGTTTCACCGAGCTTGGCATATTTTCCGTCATGTGGAGCGAGCATTGTTCATATAAAAGCTCAATAAAATACCTCAAGCGTCTTCCGCGCGAGGGCGAGCACGTTCTCGCCAAGGCCGGCGAGGAAAACGCGGGGGCGCTCGACATCGGCGACGGCAAGGCCGTCGTGTTCAAAATCGAGAGCCATAACCACCCATCGGCGCTTGAGCCATATCAGGGCGCGGCGACGGGCGTGGGCGGCATTCTGCGCGATATTTTCAGCATGGGCGCGCGCCCAATCGCCGCGATGGATAGCCTTCGTTTCGGCGAGCTTTCCGACCCCAAGCAACAGCACCTGTTCAACGGCGTCGTCGAGGGCATCGCCGGATACGGCAACTGCTTCGGCGTGCCGACTGTCGGCGGCGAGGTCGTTTTCGACTCGGCATATAACGGCAACTGTCTCGTCAACGCGATGGCCGTGGGCATCGCCGATTCCGGCAAACTCATGCCCGCCAAAGCATCCGGCACGGGCAATCCGGTGTTCATCCTCGGGGCTACCACTGGCAGGGACGGCATACACGGCGCGACCTTCGCCAGCGTAGAGCTGTCCGACAAATCCGCCGAGGACCGCTCGAGCGTGCAAATCGGCGATCCGTTTCTCGAAAAGCTACTCCTCGAAGCGACATTGGAGATAATCGATAAAGGCCTCGCCGTGGGCATACAGGACATGGGCGCGGCGGGGATCACATGTAGCGGTTCCGAGATGGCCGCGGGCGGCGGCGTGGGCATAGAGCTTGACCTCGACCGCGTTCCGCTCCGCGAGGAGGGCATGATTCCATACGAGATTCTGCTCTCGGAGAGCCAAGAGCGCATGCTCATCGTCGGGATTGCGGGCAGAGAGGCCGAACTTCGCGCCGTGGCCGAGAAGTGGGAACTGAACATCGAGCAAATCGGCGAAGTGACCGAGGGTGACCGCTTCGTCTGCCGATGGCACGGTGATGTGGTGTGCGACATCCCCGCTGATAGCCTTGTCTTGGGCGGCGGCGCGCCGGTTTACAATCGCCCCTTCGCCAAGCCCGCGAACATCGACATCGTAAGAGGCCGCGACACAGCAATCACCACCGACCGAGAGCCGCTTGAGCTTCTCGAGAGCCTGCTCGCCATGCCGACAATCGCCAGCAAACGCTGGGTTTTCGAGCAATACGACCATCAAGTCGGCACGAACACGGTAGTGAAGCCGGGGACTGACTCCGCGCTCGTCCGCGTCAAGGGCACGAGCAAATTCCTCGCAATTTCCACCGACTGCAACGGCCGATATTGTGCCCTCGACCCATACGCTGGAGCGATGCAAGCCGTCGCGGAGAGCGCGCGGAACGTCGTCGCTGTCGGGGCGTGGCCTATAGGTATCACGAACTGCCTGAATTTCGGCAATCCCGAGAAGCCCGAGAGCTACTGGCAATTCGTCCGCGCAGTCGAGGGCATGGGCGATGCGTGCCGTGCGCTCAATGTCCCCGTCACGGGCGGCAACGTCAGCTTCTATAACGAGTCCCAAAACGGCGCGATATATCCCACGCCGGTAATCGGGATGCTGGGAATTGTCGATGGCGCAGAAAATATTATTCCACAACATTTTAGCGATGGCTTAGAGATTTTCGTCGTAGGCAAAAGTGCGAAGGACGAGTTCGGTGGGAGTTCCCTCCAGAAGCTCCTTCACAGAGAGCCGTTCGGTCTGCCGCCGAAGGTTGATATGGACGACGAAATCGCCAACGCGAGGTTCATCCACACGGCGCGGGACGAGGGGTTTATCGAGGCCTGCCACGACATCTCCGATGGCGGTATAGGCGTTGCGGTAGCGGAATCTTGCATCTGGGGGAATGTCGGCGCGGAGCTGACAATTCCGGATGGACGCTCGGCAATCGACTATCTATTCGGCGAATCACAGGGGCGTTATCTTATTGCAGTTAAAGCAGATAATATTGATAACGTAAATCATTTAGCGAAAAATAATGATATATATATTGAATTATTAGGAAGTTGCGGCGGAAGTTCGCTCACGATTCATTTTAAGAAGCGCGCCCGATCCGCCGAAATCGAATCGCTGAAGTGCGCTTTCGAAAGTGCCATTCCGAACGCCATGAAAGGTGAAATATGATGAATAGAGCCGTTGGAATTCTCGCCGTTTTAATTATCTGTATGGCGGTTTTCGCCCAAAGTCCGCTCGAATATGCCGGAAGCGGCGTTTGGTCGGGGTTCGAAGCAATCGTCGCCCCGGACGGTGATTATGTCTTCGCCGGATTCCCTTACGGCCTCGGCGCTTTCGATGTGAGCGACTCGATGAACTGCTTCCTCGCGAGCTGGGCTTACGTCGGCTCGGAGGTGACGGACATCGCCATTCGCGGCGATTACGCATATCTCGCCGCAGGAGACGCGGGCTTCGCTATCGTCGATATATCCGATCCGGAGAACATGGTTATCCTCTCGACTTTGGACTTGGGCGAATCCGCCAATGGTGTCGATGTTTCCGGCAACATCGCCGTCGTTGCCGGAAGAACGCTGAGGACATACATCATCGACATATCGTCGCACACCTCGCCCTCGGTGCTGGGGAACTACCCGATGACCGGCGGGTGCATGGATGTCTTAGTCGAGGGCAATCTCGCCTATGTCTGCAGGGGCTTGGGCGGCTTCACGATTATCGACTTCACCAATCCCGCTTCGCCCACGCTTGTGGGGAATTACAGCTCCTCGACGCTTATTCGTGAGGCGGCGAAATCAGGCGACTATGTATATCTCGCGGCAGAACTTGCCGGAATAACGGTGCTGGACGTCTCCAATCCTGCGACGCCAACGGTTGCGGGCACATTCCCGGCGCCGTCGGGGAGGTCGTTCTCCAGCGTTGTCGTTCAGGGCGACCGCGCCTATGTAGGCGGTGGCAATTACGGTCTCCTGACGCTCGATATCACCGACCCCACCGCAATCGAGCAGGTTCACCGATACCCCATTAGCTCGACGAGTGTTGTCCGCGTGTCAGTCCGTGGCGGATTGGTCTTCATGTCAACCAAAGAAGGCCTCATGGTGATCGATGTAAGCATCGAAGGCATATCGACTTTCGTCAGCAGACGAGATTTGCACGCTGGAATCGAGTATGTCTGGGGAAGCGGTTCGAGGATGATAACATCGGCGGGGCTATACGGCATCGACGGGTTCAACATGCCCACGCCGTTCGAGCCGGTGCAGACTTTCAGTTTCGCCAACGGCAATCGCATGAATGCCGCGCTATTCTACAACAACTATATTTACACCGCCGAGGGCGGCAACGGCGTAGGCGTCTATCGCTCGCCGAGCCTCGCCGAATATCCCACATCGATAAGGATGATTAGTATCGGCGCCACGGTCACCGATGTCGCAAGGGTGGACACCTTCCTCTATGCCATGTCGTTCAACGGCATCACGCAACTTCGATTGAGCGACCCCGAGAACCCCATGATTTTCTGGGACGCGCCGATTACCACGCCGAACGCGTTCTATCCCACGCGTGATTATGTTTTTGTGGGGAAAAACAGCCAGGGGCTGATTATCCTCGAAACGGAGATGATGACCGAGGTCGGCAGGGACGAAAGTTCGGCGGGGCTGGACTTCCGGAGAATCACCGTTTACGGTGATTACGCCTATGTCGCCGGCGGAAGCGCAGGCCTCCATGTCTTCGATGTCTCCGACCCGACATCGCCGGCGCTGATTAGGACGATTAGCACGCCGGATGTTGCCGAGGGGCTGTATTCTGCAAGCGGATGGCTCTATGTCGCCGTTGACAGGCAGGGCGTCGCGCCGTTCAGGATAATCGCCGGCGATTCGCTCGAACAGCACGAGAATTACCCCACCGGCGGTCGCTCGCAGGGCATCTTCGCCGAGGGAGATTTCGTCTATGTCGCCGACAGATACGCGGTGATTGTCCTTCACAACACGATGACGAGCATCGCCGAAAGGGCGCAACTGCCGCAGAGCTTCGATGTGCACGCCTATCCCAACCCGTTCAACTCTGCCGTGAGGATTTCCGTGGATTATCCAGCAGGGACGACGAATGTGTCGCCCGTTCAAGTGGATATATTCGACATTGCGGGACGGCGCATTGATGTGATTACGAATCAAGGAGATTACTCCCTTTCGGGCAGAAATGACAGCGCAGGAGAGTTGATTTGGTCGCCGCAGGACAATCTTCCGTCGGGTGTCTATCTCGTCCGCACAGCCACGCCCGACGGGCGCTCGGCGACTCAGCGGGTGTTATATCTGAAGTAATCACCCAAACCAAAGGAGACTCAATGTCGAGCGAGTATCACGAGAAGAATTTAACCGAGACGACGAAGGATTATCATCGTGCCGTGATATCGCTCATCGAGGAGCTGGAATAGGAATTCATGCTTTTTCCCTGCCGGAAAGTGCTTTTTATACTGTTGGCCATTCTCGCGATTGCCGGTGGACTTTTCGCCGAGAGCTTCGGCCGAAACAAGGTGCAATATCGCGCCACGAATTGGTATTTCTTCGGGACGCGGCACTTCACGATTTATTTTGAGGAGGACTTCGAGGATGTGGCGCGGCTGGCGGGCGATATTCTCGAGGAGGCATATTCGTGGGTGAGCCGCGACCTTGGGCACGGTGTCGCCGAGCCGGTGCCAGTAATAATCTACCCATCGCCCGCCGATTTCCAACAGACGAACATCATTACCTCAATTCCCGGCGAGGGCACCGGCGGGTTCACCGAGGCGTTCAAGACGCGCGTCGTTCTGCCGTTCAACGGGAGCTACGAGGATTTTCGCCATGTCATAATTCATGAGATGGCGCACGGGGTTGTGTTCGACAAGCTTCTCGGGCGCGGCCCGATAAACTTGCTCGCGGCGAACCGAATTTTCGAGATGCCGCTCTGGTATGCCGAGGGCGTCAGCGAATGGGCATCGATTTGCTGGGATTTCGAGAGCGACATGTATCTTCGAGATGCGGTGCTCAATAACTATGTCCGTCCGCTGAACAATCTCGGCGGGTTCCTCTCCTACAAGCAGGGTGCAAGCGTAATTGCCTATATTGCAAGAAGATACGGCAGGCGCAAGGTAGGGGAGATTCTCGGCAAAGGGCAGGTGCATATCTCCGCCGATGCGGCGCTGAAAGCCGCTATCGGCAAAGACCAAAAGCAACTCTATGAAGACTGGCTCGAAACCAAGAAGGCAGAGTATTTTCCCGAATACGGCTTCCGCAAGCGCCCTAAAGACATCGCCGCTAATATTACCGACCACAAGGAGGATCACTCCTATTTCAATGTCATGCCAGCGTTTTCGCCGAACGGCCAGTTCGTCGCGTTCATCTCGGATGCGCGGGATTATGTCGATCTCTATGTCGTTGATGTGATTACGGGCGATCGAAAGCGCATCGCCAAGGGACAGCGAAGCGGCGAGGCGGAGACATTCCATCCCTTCAGAAGCAGACCCGGCTGGTCTTGGGACGGCGAACATCTCGCTTTTTCGCGCAGACACGGCGCAAACGACGAGCTTGCGATATATGAAACCCGCAATTGGAAAATTCACCGAGCTTTGTCATGGGATGGCTTCCGCGAGATTTCATCTCCGGCGTTTATGGCAGATGACACCGCGATAGTTTTCTCGGCACTCATCGGCGACCGCACAGACATATATATAGCGGGCTGGCGGGGACTTCCCCCGAGGCCGATTACCGACGATATCTGGGACGACCGCAATCCATCGGTTTCGCCGGATGGCAAGCTCATCGCCTTCTCCAGCGATAGGCCGCTCGCCCCCGATGGCGAGCCGGTTCGCCGAAGATATTATTGCGATAATTACGAGTTCGGCAATTACAATATCTGGATTTACGACTTGGCGGCCGATTCGCTCTATCCGCTCACTACGGATGGCTTCGGCAACGACCACCCGGCGTTCTCGCCGGACGGCGGGCGAATTGCATACACGAGCGAGCGCAACGGTATCCGCAATATCTGGGTGGCCGAGCTGGGCGATGGCGCAATTCATAGACCATATACCGACCTTCTTTCCGGCGCGTTCAACCCCAGCTGGGACTCGGATGGTCGGCGCATGGTCTTCTCGGCGTTTTTCAACGGCGGCTTCGATATTTATCATCTCGAAAATCCATCGCCGATGGACTCGCTCGTTCCCACGCCGTTTCTTGCCGGATACGACACGCTTTGCCCGCGAGAGCCGGACGAAGAGGGCGCGCCGGTGCTCCCGCGATATGACGGCGACCTTCGGAGATTTCGCTTTCTTGACGGCGAACAGGCAGATAAAGACCTTCCCCCGCCGGACACTACGCTCTCGCCATATAGACCGAAGTTCTCGTTCGATCTCGTCTCCGGTGCGGTGGGATATGACACATACTACGGTTTTATGGGGCAGACCTATATCAGCTTCAGCGATATTCTCGGCAATCACCGCATTACGGTGGCATTCGATATGTTCGACGACATCGAGAATACAACGATTTTCGGGCATTATTCCTATCTTGCCCGAAGGGTCAATTTCGGCGCGACGGCGTTTCACTTTAAAGAATATTACTGGGATAATTACGATAGAATTTTCTCCGACCGCGTGTTCGGCGGCGGCGTCTATGCCGCGTATCCGTTCAGCCAGTTCGACAGAATCGAGGCTACCGCCGAGGCTATGAGCGTCAAGCGCGAGTTTCTGCCGATTCGCTCCGGCACGGCTTGGCCGGAGGACATTAGCCCGTTCGATGTTCGGCTCTCGCTATCCGCGGTTCGCGATAACTCGCTCTGGGGGCACACGGGACCGCTCGCCGGATCGCGGCTGAAGCTAACGCTCGAGGCCATGCCCGGTTTCGAAAACAGCGAGATGAGCTATGCGGCAGGCCGCGTCGATTTGCGGCGTTATCATCATTTCGGCAACGGATACAGCTGGGCGATGCGTTTCGCGGGCGGCACTGCGAGAGGCGAAAACCCCCCGCAGTATTGGCTCGGTGGAACTTCGGCGTGGCTCAATTGGCGCGTCTCCACCGACGATATTTACTCCGTCCGCGACATCTACTACTCGCGGATGCTTTTGCCCCTGCGCGGACATAACTATTTTGCGTATTCGGGACAGACATACGCGCTGGCGAATATCGAGTTTCGCTATCCGTTTTTGCAATACATGAAGCTGGGCATGCCGCCGATTGCCATTGGTGGGATAAACGGCGCGCTTTTTGCGGACATCGGCGCGGTGGCAGGCGAGGATTTGTCGGAGTTTCGCGGAATTCGCAATCGTCGATTCGAGGACATCAAGATGGGCGTGGGAGTCGGTGCGCGGGGTTGGATATGGTGGTTTCTTGTGAGCTATGATGTGGCTTGGCAATACGATTTCAGGGACTTCTCGCACAAGCCGTATCATCATGTGAGCCTTGGCGGCGAGTTCTAAATGGCATTTCGACGAGGCCAAAGGCCGAGGAGAAATCTCTTAATTATTGGGCGAGATTTCTCGCTGTGCTCGAAATGACAGAAAAACATCGAAATGACGGAGAAGATGATTGCAGTTATGAGACGTGAGGTTCGTTAATCAATCGGCTCAAATGTTTCGCTGGAAAGTTTTAAAGGAAAACTATGGCTACTTGGCAGATAATTCTAATAGGTATCGCGGGCGGCGCGACAATATTCGGGCTACTTATATGGATGGTCATTCGGCTGGCGTATCGCACGGACAAGTTTTGGCGGCGGGAAAATCCCGGCGCGGTGGTCGTGCTCTCGGCGAACGGCGCGAACTGTATGGCGTTCCCCGACGGGAAGATAACATTCCGCGGCAACGGCCTTCTCGTGTTGACGCCCGAGGAATTACATTTTGTCATGTGGGCGTCCGATAAAAGGTTGCGCATTCGCCTTTCCGACATTAAATTTGTCGGGACAGTGCGTAAGTTCGCCGGAAGACTCGGGAGGCTTCCGATGTTGCACATCAAGTTTCTTCGCGATGGCGAACTGCTCGAAACCGCATGGACTGTCGCAAACGCGAATTCTTGGGTCGATGAAATCACACGGCTGAAAGGCGGAGAATGATGAAAGACAGCGAACCGAAGGGACGCATTCTCATCGTCGATGACGAGGAGTCTATGCAAGAATTTCTTGACATCATGCTCACCCGCGAAGGATACGATGTTGAGACTGTCGGAAGTTTTCGCGGCGCGACTAACCTCATGGCGGAGAAGCAGTTCGATGTTATCGTGTCGGACATCAAGATGCCCGGCGGCTCGGGGCTGGAACTTCTCAAGAAAGCGCGCTCCATGGACCCGAACACCACGGTAATCATGATGACGGCGTATGCGAGCCTCCAGACCGCCGTCGAGGCCTTGCGCGACGGCGCTTTCGATTACATCACCAAGCCTTTCGAGGTGAGCCAGATAAAATATGCCATCTCGCGGGCATTCGAGAATAAAAAGCTCCGCGACGAAAACCGCATTCTGAAACAAAAAATCCGCTCGTCCGGCGGAGCGATTGACGATTTCATAGCGGTTTCCAAGGCCGGCAAAGAAATGAAAGAGCTTGTGAAAAAAATTGCCCCCAGCGACAGCTCCGTGCTCATCACCGGAGAATCCGGCACGGGCAAGGAGGTTATTGCGAAGGCGATTCACGCGCTTTCATCGCGGAGCGACGGCCCATTTTTGGCGATAAACTGCGGCGCGGTGCCGGAGCAACTTCTCGAGAGCGAGCTTTTCGGGCACAAGAAAGGCTCATTCACGGGAGCGTTTAAGGACAAGATAGGTCTTCTCGAAGCCGCGAACGGCGGAACTTTTCTGCTTGATGAGGTCGGCACGACATCGCCGACGATTCAAATTAAACTTCTCCGAGCGCTCGAGGAGCGCGAGATTACCGCCGTCGGCGCGACACAACCTACGAAAATAGACGTTCGCCTTCTCGCCGCGACGAATTCCAACCTCGAGGCCATGGCGGCCGATGGCTCGTTCCGCGAGGACCTTTATTATCGCCTGAATGTCTTTCATGTGCACATTCCGCCTCTCCGCGAGAGGCGCGAGGACATAGTTCCGGTGGCAAAATTTATCCTCGATAAAATCGCCGGGCGCACTGAAGAGCCAGCAAAAATTTTAAGCGAGGAAACCGCTGAACTTCTGGAGAAAGCGCCGTGGAAAGGCAATGTTCGCGAGCTGGAGAACGTGCTCGAACGTGCGCTTTTGATGGCCGATGGCGCAGAGATTTTGCCGAAGCATCTTCCGGAATGCCTTCGCGGAGTGGCTCCTGAAGTGCCCAAACGGCCTCTCGCGACCTTCCCCGATGAGCATTTGCCCTCGATAGAGACTATCGAGAAGGCATATATTTTCTGGGTGCTCATGTCCAACGAGTGGAAAAAGGCGCGCGCCGCAGAGATTCTTGGAATAGATGCCAGCACGTTGTATAGGAAAATAGAAAAATATGGCCTCAAAGATTACGAACCGGAATAAGGGGAGCATTGCGCTGTGAAATGCCCGTTTTGCAATGAGGATTCCGACAAGGTGGTGGATTCGCGCTCCGTTCGCGAGGGGTCTGCCGTTCGGAGGCGACGCGAATGCCTCTCCTGCGGCAATCGCTTCACGACATACGAGTTCGTCGAGGAGTCGCAAGTCAGCGTAGTCAAGCGCGATGGCCGTCGCGAGCCTTTCGACCGCGAGAAGATTGTCGGCGGCCTCAAGCTGGCATGCAGAAAGCGTCCGATTAACGCCGACGAAATCGACGGCATTGCCAACGCAATTGAGGCCGAGCTGTCCGGCAGAAACTCGTTCGATGTGAACTCCGATGAAATTGGCGAGATGGTCATGGCGCGGCTATCGGAGATGGATAGGGTGGCATACATCCGATTTGCGAGCGTGTATCGCAATTTCGAGGATGTGGGCGATTTCGAGACGGAACTTTCCAAACTTAAAACAAAAACCAGCGAAAGCGGGAACGATGAAAGTCCTTCCGATTGAGAGGCTTAACGAGATTTTCGATAGAATGTCGCAACTCAAAATCGCCGTTGTCGGCGATGTGATGCTCGACAGGTATCTCTGGGGCGATGCGGACAGAATATCGCCCGAAGCACCGGTCCCTATTGTCAAGCTGGAACGCGATGAGGTGAGAATCGGCGGCGCGGCCAATGTCGCGGACAACTTGGCCGTGCTGGGCATCGTGCCTCGGCTTATCTCCGTCATCGGCAATGACTCCGCGGGTGAGGCATTTCTCGAGCATTCGCGAGAACTTGACCTGCCAACAGACCTCGTGATTGCGATTTCCGAGCGGCCTACTACTGTAAAGACGCGTGTTATCGCCCGTCACCAGCAAGTTTGCCGAATTGACGAGGAGGATGCCCGCGAGCTTTCCGAGGACGAGAGTGATGCGATAATGAGCCGTTTCGCATCGATTGCGGGCGAGGTTGACGCGGTGATTATCTCCGATTATGGCAAGGGCGTTGTGACGAAGGACATTGTGCAGAAGATAGTCGAGCATTGTGGCAACAACGGTCGATGGGTGACAGTCGATCCTAAGGAAAATCACTGGGAATACTATCGCGGCGTCGATCTCATCAAGCCCAATCACCATGAGACGGCACGCGCAACGGGAATCTCGACGGCCACGCGCGTTGGGCTTGAGCGCGCGGGGCGTGCGCTTCTCGATATGACCGGCTCTGTCACCGCGCTCATCACCACGGGCGAGCGCGGCATGAGCCTCTTCCAGAACGGCCACTCGGAGGTGAAGCACCTCGAGACAATGGCACGCGAGGTTTTCGATGTCACCGGCGCGGGGGACACGGTGATTGCCGTCGCGACGGCGGCGTTGGCGTGTGGCTCGAGCCTCATCGAGGCGGCCATTATCGCCAATCATGCCGCGGGTGTGGTTGTCGCGGAGGTGGGCACGGCGGCCGCTACCCGCGAGCAAATATCCGAGAGCATGGCACGCGAAACGGGAAGGTTGGAATGAAATTTAGCGACGACGCAAGGGCGAAGATAACCGAAATATTGCGCCTCAAGGCCGAGGGCGCGAAAGTCGTCTTCACTAACGGCTGTTTCGACATTCTTCATAGGGGGCATGTCGAGTATTTGACTACCGCGAGGTCGTTCGGGGATGTGCTCGTCGTGGGGCTGAACTCCGACGAAAGCGTCCGGCGCATCAAGGGCGCGGGCAGGCCGATAGTCTCCCAAAGCGACCGAATGACGGTCTTGGAGGCTTTGCGCGCGGTGGATTTTGTTATAATATTCGAGGAGGATACGCCTGAAAAGCTCATCGATGCGGTTGCGCCGGATGTCCTTGTCAAAGGCGCGGATTGGCCGATTAAAAGCATTGTCGGCGCGGAATTTGTGCTCGGGCGCGGCGGCCAAGTTCGCAATATCGATCTCGTCGATGGGCGAAGCACAACCGCGATTATCGAAAAAATTATCAGCACGGTGAATGGAGGGCGCGATGTCCGATAAAAGGCTCAAGGATTTTCAGATAAACGACTCTTTCACTGGGTGTTTCGCCCTCCGGCAATGCCAAAAGAGGACGAAGAACAACGGCGAGCCGTTCCTCGCGATGGAGCTTGGAGACTCTTCGGGGCGGCTTCCGGCGGTGTATTGGGAGGCCGACGCGGGCGAGATTTTCGAGCAAATCGCCGATGCCAAAGTAGTATATATCGTGGGCATTATCACGGAATTTCGCGATAAACCGCAGGTGACGGTCCGCGAGATTCGCATTCCGCAGTCGGAAGAGTTCGACGCAGACGAGCTTCTTCCCAAAGGCGACATTCCGCCGGAGAAGCTCGCAATCGAGCTTAGGAACATTATCGAGACAGTATCCGACGAGTGGTTTTCGGCGTTGCTGGCGAAGATTTTCGGGGACGAAGAAATCCTCCGAAAATTTCTCGAAACACCGGCGGGCAAGCTCTGGCACGGCGCGTATGTTGGCGGCCTCGCCGAGCACTCTATTAATGTTGCCAAGATTTGCGAGCTTACGGCGTCGTTTTTTCCCGTTTGCCGAAGAGAACCGCTCATCGCAGGCGCATTGCTTCACGATTTGGGCAAGATAGAAGAGCTTTCGGCGGACTCGCATTTCGATTACACCGCCGAGGGGCGTCTTATCGGCCACATCGTTCTCGGTTATCAGCGTGTTCGCTCCGCGATAGCGTCCATCGATGGATTCCCGAAAGGCCTTGCCGATGAGATTTTTCACATGATTCTCTCGCATCACGGCGACGGCGACAAAGGCTCGCCCGTTCCGCCGATAACGCTCGAGGCATCTATTCTCCATCACGCCGATGCACTCGAATCGCAGGCCAACGCTTTCAAGCACGTTATCGAGCGCGATATGGCCAAGCCCGGGGAGTTTTCCGAGTGGGTGCGCCCTGTCGGACGCTTCCTGTTTATCGACCATTATCGGGGCGGCGAGGAATAGGACAGTATTTTGCGATTGTCGCTTGGCATAAGTTCGGGGGGGCGTCGGCCCCACCTGCGATTTTTCAAATCGCAGGTGGGCACGAGATAGTCGGGCATAAGACTTACTCGTGTCGCGAAAATCGTGCCCCGACTATCTCGGGGCGCGTGGACGCGCGCCGACGCCCCCCGGGTGCTCGATGCAAAAAGGACGAATATGAGAATTGGCGCTATCGTTTCGTTATTGCTTACTATCACGGCGTTTGCTGTATGGCCGCCGCCGGTGGTTCACGAGTCGAATCACCCGCGAATTCTGTTTACCGCGTCGGATTCGGCGGAAATTGCAGAGAGAATAGCCACTCCGCCTTATAGTTCCTACTACTCTTCGGTATGGTCGCGGGCGAACAACACGGCGGGCAACGCCACGCAGGCCGAGGATTTCGCCCGCTCGGCGATTGCGATGAGCGCGGCGTTCGTGCTTTATTTCGGCGTCCAGCCCGGTGGCGACTCTCTCACGACGGCACAGAGAACAAGCCTCCAGACGAAAGCCTTAGACTACCTCAACAACATGCTTACAAGCCTCGATGGCGCGACCGGCGGCGTGACAAATAACTCGAATTATCACTACCCATGCCAACGGCTAATACAATACTGCGTGGCATACGACCTCCTGACGGGCGCGGGAATAAGCGTCTCTTCGAGCAGAATACGCTCTCTGGCAAACGAGATATATGATGGGGCGACCTATTGGTTTTTGGGCTATCCGGTGGATGCAATCTCCCTCTTCATGAACCACAAGCTCATAGTCGGCGGAGCGCTGGGGTGCGCGGCGGTCACGCTTCCATCCGATGGCGCGAACTGGATTAACTACGCGATGACGAAAATCAACAAGGTAGCTTTCACCGATGAGTCCGACCCCACGAAGATAACGGGTTTTGCCGAGGGGCCGCACTACTTCAAATACTCGATGGAGCACCTGCTTCAGTTTTTCATGGGCATGAAGCACTACTGCGGCGACATCACCCAATCATACACCGACCCCTGCGGCGGCACAGACAACGCAAATGTCCGCACATTTTTTTACCACGAGGGCTGGGATAGTATCTACTATTGGATTTCCGCGATTCGCCTGCCCAACGGGACTATGCCGCCTCTCGATGATTCATTCCGCCGAAACGGGCTATGCCACACCGCGCCTTTCGCCGAACGCAACCCCGATTTCTTTTGGGGCGTATCCGGCGGCGGCTCGCGGATGTTCCTAACACCTATGCTCATCGCTGTGGGCGCGGAAGCCTCTCCGCCACTGGGCGCGGGACTCACGAGCCTCCCCCATGCGGGGAATCTCATCTTCCGCTCGGGGCCGGAACAAGGCAATATTTACTTCCACATGCTCGCCGAGCACGGCGTTGCAAACACCGCCACGCACAATCAGGCAGATGAAACTTCGTTTTACATCAATGCTTTCGGCGAGGACATCGCATTTGACCCCGGATACATCAGCTACACCCACCGCGACAGCGTGAACAATTCCACAAACCACAACATGATTCTCGTTAACGGTTCAGCGACAACGACGCTTTCGCCTCGGGACAGCTATATCACGGACGCGTTCGAGATACCGATGATTTATTTTGGAAAGGCATCTACGAACTATCAGAGCACCGACATCGAGCGGCGGTGCATGCTCCTCGGCGACCGATTCGCGGTAATAGTCGATGACCTTCGTCGGGGAAGCTCGGCGACATACACTTTTCAGTGCCACGGCAACGGCCTCGAATCGGCGGGCACTTTCGCGCCTACGCCTCACGGCGGAATCTGGACCGGCGCGGACTCATCGGGGCTCGAGCTGGCAATCGTAGCGGTGGATGGGGTTTCGGGGATTGATTATGAGATTAGCACGCACGAGACCGGTTATAACTCGTGGGCGCATCACACCGTTGCGCGCGCAAGAAAATCCGCGGCCAACACGAAGTTCGTCTCGGTGATGTTCCCCTTCCGCCAAAGCGATGACGGCATGAGCCTTTTCGTGCCGACTGCAACCGGTCAGGCGACGCTCCGCTGGGGCGCGCAAGGTTTTGCTGGCGCGGTAACAGCGACTATCAATCCCGAGCCGTTCTTCGTTCCCGAAACGGACGAACTGCCATCGGTCGAGGGACACGGCGAGGGCGCAATCGCCCTGTTCGATTCGGCATCGGGAAAAGTGCTCGCCTTATATGCTATGGTCTGCGATTCTGTCGCCGTCGGCGGCAGTAAGGTTTTCGACGGGCAAGGATCGAGAGTCGATTTGGGGCTTCATTTCGCCGAGGACAATGTCATCACCGGCTACTTAAATTCCGGCTCAGCGAGAATTGCCCTGCCCCTCGACGGCGAGCCGACTTCCATCACCGGCGCGATTTCGCACACATGGACGGGCGAAGAGCTTGTGCTTAACCTCGAATGCAAGTCGAAATTCACGATAGACGCTACGCCGCTGGTAATCTCGGAAACGGTGCTTCCCACCACGCTCTCGATTTCGGCATATCCAAACCCGTTCAATAGGGCGGTGACGATTAACATCGACGGCGTAGGGGCTGTCTCTTATACACATCTCCGAGCCCACGAGACCGTACTAGATCTC
>OMKS01000423.1_pt1 | contig 39661 bp, 30 predicted proteins | sample 1674721 | NCBI WGS metagenome assembly OMKS01 (sample SAMN06264996, study PRJEB25208) | sediment metagenome | isolation source: hot spring sediment | place: USA: California | collected 2014-09-02 | reverse complement strand
GCCGGCGGGGGGGATCGGCCTGGCGTGGGCATGGTACTTGGCGGATCGGGCCGGCTACGATGCGGTCCGCGGGACGGCGCTGGCGGCGCTGCTGGACCGGGTGTGGTGGCTGGTCTTCTGGCCCGTCAATCGGCTTTGGCGCGGGCTCGAAGCCACGGGCATCGTGCCGCTGGGCGACTATGTCTGGGACTTCATTCTCTACCGGGCCATGCAGGGGCTGTGGCTGACGGCCCTCGGGGCGGGACTGGGCCTGCTGGCGGCGGGGATTTGGCGGGCAACACGCCACGGCCGCGGCGCTCAGCGCTGAAACACCTTGCCCTCCGACCCCTCCAAAAGCCGCTTGATGTTCTCGGCGTGGCGGATGATGACCAGCAGGGCCATGACCACGGCCGCCAGGACCAGCGGCCAAAGCGCGGCGAACCGCCAATCCTCGCGCAGGGCGATCCCCACGCTCAGGGCGACCGGGAACACGACGGCGCCCACGATTGTCGCCAGCGATACGTACCGCCAGATCAGCACCACGGCCGCCCAGACGGCGAACGTCACCAGGCCGGCGACCGTGAAATACGGCCACAGGCCCAGCATCACGCCCATGCCCGTCGCCGCCCCCTTGCCCCCGCGAAATCGCAGGAACACCGAGTAGATGTGCCCCAGCACCGCCGCACAGCCGACGGCCAGGTACCCCGTGAGCACGCCCGGGCCGGGATCGCGAAGGTCGAGCATCCACCCGGCGAGGACGGTCGGCACCAGGCCCTTGAGGCAGTCGAGCACGAAGCAGACGTACGCCCACCGCTTGCCCAGGGCCCGGGCGACGTTCGTGGCGCCGATGTTGCCCGATCCGATCTTCCGAAGGTCCACGCCGTGCGCGCGGGCAATCAACAGTCCGAAGGGGATCGAGCCGAGCACGTACGCCCCGGCCGCCAGTGGGATGATTCGGATCATGCGTGTGCTTCCTTTCGCTCGGCCGGCAGTCGGCCATACAAACCGATCAGGGCCTCGACGTGGTGTTCGATGGAGACCGCGTCGGGCAGGTTGTCCTCGATGATGGCTCGGCGAGCCCGCTCGGCCCAGCCATCGTCGAGCATGTGCGTTAGCGCGGCCGCCAGGCCGTCGATGTCGTTGGGCCGGTCCAGGATGCGGCCATGGCGGCCATCGACGAACCGCTCGGCGGCGCCGTTGAACCGGGTCGTCACGACGGGTCTGCCCGCGGCCAATGCCTCCAGGATGAACCGTGAGCAGGGGTCGTACCACGTGGGCAGCACCGCCGCCCGGCACGCGGCCAGGGCCGGTCCGATGGCGTCCACCGGCCCGGCGAAGACGACCCGGTCGGCAATACCCAGCCGATGGGCGAGCCGCCGGTAGGGGCCAGCACGGCCGCTGCCGACGATGGCCAGGACGCCCCGGCGTCTCGCGTCCGCCGGGATGCGGGCCCACGCCCGCAGCAGGGGCCCCAGGCCCTTGAGCCGGAGGTTGTTGGCGGCGAACAGAAGGATGGGCGCGCCGCCGGTTGCCGCCGGGCCCAGGCGTTGGCGGAAGGCGGCCGCCTGCTCATCCGTGGGTGGGGGCGTAACCCGGATGCCGTTGGGAATCACCGCGATGCGGTCGTCGGCCAGGCCATAGTCCGCCTGGAAGTGTCCCTTGACCAGGTGCGACAGGGCGGCGATGGTGACGCCGGTGTCGCGGCACAGGGTCCGCTCGGCGGCCAGCAGCGTGCGGCGGCGTGCGTTGAACGCGTTTGCGCAGCGCTTGGCCGCGATTTGCCAAGGCCGCTCATAGGCCTCGGCACTGCCCCGCATGGCCGCACGGTACGACCCGCCACGCGGCTGGTAGATGTCCGCAAAGGGCAGGGGCAGCGTGCTGTGCACGACGTCGTATTGGGTCTCGGCCAGATGGACCCGCACCATCCGGCGGAAAAGGTCCAGCGGGGTCCGCGACCCGCCCCGCTCCGGGCACAGGATGCACAATCCCTCGTCGGGATCGCCCGTGGCGGCAACGATCGTACAGCTCAGCCCGCAGGCCCGCAGCGCCTCGGCCAGTTCGGCGATGCTGCGTTCAGCCCCGCCCAAGGCGATATCGGCCCGCTCAATAATCAACGCCACACGGATCATGGACGGCGAGTATACCAATGGCCGGTCACATTGCAAACGGGGCGCTGCGGCCATGGCGCAGGTCGTGGTCGGCCATCCGCCACGCCCGGCGGCGAATCCGGTGCAGGAGCCGACGGTCGATCCGCCGTAGCCGCTTGATGCCCATGTAGCAGCGGTAGAACCGCAGCCGGTCGGCGCACGAGAAGATCGGTCCGGGGGCCGAATAGTGCAACTGGGCCAGGTCCTTGAGCCGCCAGCGCAGGGGTCGCAGACGCGGGCGGAAGGCCCGGTGCAGGTCGATCAGGAAGAACCGGCCATCCTTGGCATGGAAGATGTGCGACAGGTACAGGTCGCGATGCCGCCAGCCGGTGTCGTGGAACCGTCGGACGAACAGGGCCAGGGCCTCGATGAACGCTCGCCGCTCGGCGACGTGGGCCGTTGGCGACAGGTCGTCGAAGCAGGCCGGCAGCCGGCGTTCGAGGCTTTCGGCGTCGGGGATCGCCGCGGTCAGGATGAAGCTGCGCCGCTCGAAGGGCCCGGCCCAGCAGGTGCCGTGGGCCAGGGTTTCGGGCGTGCCGATGCCGGCGTGGGCCAGGACCTCGGCCGGTTCGTGGTCGAACTGGGCCAGGCTCGCGCGGCGGCCATGGGCGATCCAGGCGTGGATCTGCACGAGCCATGGCGGCCGATCATACCGTTTCAGGTAGACCGTCTGCCCACCGTCGGGCAGTACGAGGCACGTGCGCCGCCGCCATGGAGCGAGGTTGTCCTTGTCGAGTGCCTCGCCGCCCTCGAAGGCGAAGACCGCCTCCAGCGTGGTCAGCCCCAGGCGCTGGAGCGAGGGCAGAACATCCGCCCGGCAATGGAAGCCGGGGGCCGGCTCGACCCATTCCGTGCCATTCATGGCCGATCCCTTCCCAGGATCGTCGCGGCCGCGGCGAAGACCGTATCAACGGCGATGGATTCCATGCACATGTGCCGCTCCTGACGGCAGCGGGGCTTCTCGCAGGGTACGCACGGGGCCTGGCCGACGATCTGCACCTCGTCCGCATAGCCGGTCTGCGTCCAGGCCGGGTCATTGGGGCCGAACAGCGTGATAACGGGTCGTTGCAGGGCGATGGCGATGTGTCTTGGGCCGGTGTCGTTGGCGATTACCAGGTCGGTCTGGGCGATCAGGGCCTTGACCTCGGCGATGCTCAGGGGACTGTCGGCCACGTTGATCAGCGGATGCCTTGCGTGGTGCACAATCCGTTCGGCGATCGCCCGTTCGGCGTCGTTGGGGGCGACCAGCAGGACGACCGTGGCCCGATAGCCCTCCGCCAGTCGGTCGGCCAGCCGGGCGAATCGATCCGCCGGCCAGCACTTGCTCGGCCCGAAGGCCCCGCCACAGACGAGAACCACCACGGGGCAACCGGGTCGGGCCAGGGCCGGCAGCTTGCCCGCCAGGGTCAGGTCGGCCGCCGGATCGAGCGGCAGTTCGAGCCGGCGGTCATCCGTTCGGCAACCGAGTCGCCGGGCCAGCCGCAGGTAGTAGTCGATCATCGGCTCGCGGCGATAGCGGCCTTCGGCCTCACGCGGCACGGGGACCGCCTCGGTCAGTAGCAGGCGTCGCGCATCGCGGGCATAGCCGACCCGCTGGGGGACTCCGGCGGTGAACACGGCCAAGGCACAGCCGAACGAGTTCTTGAGCAATACCGCCCGGTCGCACCCGGCCCGCCGAATGGCGGCCACGGGCAGGCCGCGCCCCGGCACGTCAATCCAGGCGTCATTGAAGCACTCCGGCGACAGCAGGTCGCGGACCATCGGCGTGGCGACAAACGTGATGGGCCGATCGGGGTACCCCTGCCGCAGGGCCCGCAGGGCGGGAATCGCCAGGACCGCGTCGCCCATCGGGCTGGGAAGCCAAACCAGGATGCCCTCGGACGTGCGGCGGCTCATCGGCGGTCGCGCATCATGTAGAACGCGATGACCATCAACTGCAGGACGGCGGTGTATCCCAATAGCGTGTGCACGTGAGCCGGCGGGCGGCCGGCGTCGAGCAGCAGCCACAGGCTCCACATCAGGCAGAACACCACGGCGACCTGCACCACGCCGGCCAGGGCCTTCATGATGGAGAACTCGTGGAACATGTCCTGGCGGTGCATCGCCTTGAGCAGGCGGACGATCTCACGAAGCAGATCGTCCGTGTCCTGCGGTTCGAGCGACTCCGGGGAGGCGGTCTGGGCCGGCGGTTCGGGCGCTTCGTCCGGCGGGCTTGGGCGAGTGCGGGCGATCGGTTCGGCGGGCTCGGACGCCTGGACGGTTTGAACCCGTGGCGGCTCGGGCGGCGGGCCTTCGGCCATCATTCGCGAGACCGGCTCGGCGTGCGAGACGGGCGCCGCTGGGGCGGCGGCCTCGGCGCGGGCGATGGGCCGTTGCTGGTCGAAGGTCTTGATGATGTTGACCGCCTCGCGGAGGTTCACCGCCTTCCTGAACGGCACCGGATCCGTGGGCTTCTTGGAGACCGGTTTCTCCGCGGACGTAACCAGGATCGTCCGACAACCCGCCCGCTGACCGGCGGCGATGTCGCGATAGCTGTTGCCCAGCATCCACGACCGCTCCAGGTCCAGGTCCATCTCGTCGGCGGCCAGCAGGAGCATGCCCGGATTGGGCTTTCGCAGATCGCTGTCACGGCGGTATTCGGGCACGATGCCGTTGGGATGATAGGGGCAGTAATAGATCGCGTCCACACCGGCGCCCTCGCGGTGGAGCAGCTCGATGAGGCGGTCGTGGATCTCCGCCAGGCCCTCTTCGGTGACAATGCCCCGCGCGACCGCGGACTGGTTCGTGACGACGACGAGCCTGTAGCCGAGTCGGCGCAGCTCGATGAGCGTCTCGGCGGCATGCGGCAGCAAATGCACCTGGCCGGGGTTGTTGATATAGCCCGGGTCCTCGATGAGCGTATCGTCGCGATCCAGGAATATCGCCGGGTGGCTCATGATCGGGTCCTCGGTTCCATCCTCATTTCGGTTTAGGCGGGGCCGGTGCGTCGGAGAGGGATCGAATCTTGCGGATCGTGGCCGTGGAGCTCTTGCCGTCCACCAGCGGAGCCAGGACGACCCGCCCGCCGTAGGATTCGACGAAGGGCGCGCCGACGACCTGTTCCTTGGCCCAGTCGGCGCCCTTGATCAGTACATCGGGGCGAACGGCCTCGATCAAGGCCAGCGGGTCGGGCTCGTCGAAGATGACGATATAATCCACGGCCTCCAGCCCCGCCAGGACGGCGGCCCGGTCATGCTGGTTGTTGATGGGTCGGTCCGGTCCCTTGATCCGCCGGACGGAGCGGTCGCTGTTGAGGCCCAGCACGACGACGTCGCCGTGGTCCTTGCAGAATCTGAGGTACTCGATGTGCCCGCGGTGGAGCACGTCGAAGCAGCCGTTGGTGAAGACGATGCTCCGGCCCTGCTGACGGTGGAGGGCCAGCTCCTGCCGCAGGGCGTCCAGCGTGCGGATCTTGCCCCCTTTGCCGTGCTGCTCGGCGAGGATTTCGTTGATGATCTCGTCGACGGTGACGGTGGCGGTGCCGAACTTCTCCACCTCCAGGCCGCCGGCGATATTGGCCAGTTGCACGGCGATGCGCCAGTCGCAGCCGGCGGCGCGGGCCACGGCGAGCATGGCCAGCACCACGTCGCCGGCGCCCGTCACGTCGTAGACGCTGCGGGGGATCGTGCGGATGTGCTCGGCGAGGGTATCGGTCCGCACAAACGCGCCCTCTTTGTCGAGCGTGACCACCACGGTATCCACCTGTAACGACTCGCGCAGCAACGCCGCGGCGCGGGCGGCCTGTTCGAGCGAGTCGACGGGGAAGCCCACGGCGGCCGCCGCCTCGCGCCGGTTGGGCGTGATCGCGGTCGCGCCGGCGTACCGCTGCAACGCCCCCGTGGCCGGCGGGTCCACCAGGACACTCTTGCCCGCCTCGCCGGCCAGGCGGATCATCTCGCGGCACACATCCTCGGTCAACAGGCCCTTGTTGTAGTCCTGCAAGCAGATGATATCGGCCTCGTCCAGACGACGCGCATACGCCGCCACGAGCCCCTGGCGGACATCCGGCCCCAGCGGCGCATCCGATTCCTCGTCGATGCGCAGCAACTGCTGGCGGTGCCGGTGCTGGGCCAGTCCGATGAGACGCTGTTTGCTGGTGGTGGGGCGGTCCTCGACGGTCAACACATCCGCGGTATCGGCGCCGGCCTGGTTGAGCATGTCGAGCAGGCGACGCCCGTCGGCATCGTGGCCGACCACCCCCAGGCAGACGGGCCGACCCCCCAGCGCGGCCACGTCCGCGGCGACGCTGGCCGCCCCGCCGCACCGCCAGTCGCGGTCCACCACCTTGAGCACCTGGACCGGCGCTTCGGGACTGATCCGCAGGGCATCCCCGTAGACATAACTGTCCAGCAGCAGGTCGCCGACGACCAGCACACGCGGCGAACCCAGGCTCGTAACGGCTTTCAAGAGGTCGGTGCTCATGGCTGTTCGGATGTCGGCTCCACGGACAGGGTTCGGTCGATCAAAGCCTCTATTCTATCGGCCCCGTCGGCGAATTCCAGCCTCAGTCGCAGACAGGCCAGCGGAATCTCCTCGGTCCTGCGGGTGGGCGAGGCGGTCTTGTCCCAGTCCTTCTCCGTGCACAGCAGCATCTCCGCGCCGGCATGACGGGCTTGGGTCTGCAAGGCCGCCATATCGGCCGGCGTATAGCTGTGGTGATCGTTGAAGATGCGGCGGCCGACGATGGTCAGGCCCTGCCGGGTGAGTCGATCGAGGAAGGCGTCGGGATTGCCGATGCCGCAGAAGGCGAAGAGCCGCCGGCCCTTGAGCGCTTCGACCGACATCGTGCGGCCATCGGACAGACGCACATCGGGGTGAACATGGACGGCCGTTGCGATGACGGCGTTACCGGCCTGTTGTGCGATTTCCCTCAGCAAGTCCTGCGCGCGGGCCGGCTCGATGTGATCATAATGCGTCACGACCACGGCGTCGGCCCGACGCAGGGCACTGATCGGTTCCCGCAAGAGGCCGGCCGGCAGCATTCGCCCGTAGCCGAACGGGCAGGTCGCGTCAATGGTGATGATTTCGAGGTCGCGGTGAAGGCGACGGTGTTGAAGGCCGTCGTCCAGCAGCAGCACGTCCGCACCCGCCTCGGCGATGGCGCGCCGGGCCCCGGCGACGCGGTCCGGATCGACGACGACATGGGCATCGGGGCAACTCTTGACAAGGATGGCCGGCTCATCGGTCAAGCGGGCGGCGTCGCTCTTGTAGCCGCGCGTCAGAATGCCGCAGCGTCGGCCGCGAGCCGCCAGGCGCTCATAGAGCCAGATAACCAACGGGGTCTTGCCCGTACCGCCCGTGGTCAGGTTGCCTACGCTGATGACCGGCACGGACACCCGCACGCTGGGCAGCAGGCGTCGGTCGTAGGCAAAGTTGCGCAGTCGCACGGCCAGGCCGTAACCGGCGGCCACGACCCGCAGCCCGGCCAGCAAGACCTGCTCGGGGCCGTTTCGAGGCCCGGGGCCGATCAACCTGCGGAAGGCACGCTGTTCCACACATCGGCTCCTTGCGGTCGCCCACGGGCAGGCCTTGATCCCGTCAGGCGGACTTGATTCGACGGATGATGGCGTCGGCCATCTCGCGGGTGCCCACGGCCGTGGGATCGTTGCGGTCGGGCTTCATGTCGTAGGTCACGTCCTTGCCCTCGGCGATGACCGCGGCGACGGCGTTCTCCAGCCGGTCGGCCTCGGCGATCTTGCCGATGTAACGCAGCATCAGCACGCCGCTGAGGATCAGGGCCGTCGGGTTGACCTTGTTCTGACCCGCGTATTTGGGGGCGCTGCCGTGCGTCGCCTCGAAGATCGCCATCCCATCGCCGATATTGGCGCCCGGTGCGACGCCCAGCCCGCCGACCAGTCCGGCGCACAGGTCGCTGAGAATGTCGCCGTACAGGTTCGGCAGCACGATCACATCGTAGAGCTCGGGCTTCTGGACCAGTTGCATGCACATATTGTCGACGATGCGGTCCTCGAACTCGATATCGGGGTAGTCCTTGGCGACCTGGCGGCTCACCTCCAGCCAGAGCCCGTCGCTGAACTTCATGATGTTGGCCTTGTGGACGCTGGTGACCTTGCGGCGGTCCATCTTGCGGGCGTACTCGAACGCGAACCGCACGATCCGCTCGGTGCCCTCGACGCTGATGGGCTTGATGCTGATGCCGGTGTTGGGACCGATGGGGCGTTTGCTGTGGCCGTTGAGCCAGTCGATCAGCTCGTGGGTCTCGGGGGCGCCTTTCTCAAACTCGATGCCGGCGTAGAGGTCCTCGGTGTTCTCCCGGACCACGACCAGGTCGATATCGGTATACCGGCTGCGGACGCCGCGGTAGCTCTTACAGGGTCGCACGCAGGCGTATAGATGGAACTCCTGCCGCAGGTGCACGTTGATGCTGCGAAATCCCGTGCCCACGGGCGTCGTGATCGGGGCCTTGAGCGCGACGCCGTTGCGGCGGATGGAGTCCAGCGTCGCCTCCGGCAGGGGGGTGCCCTCACGGGCCATCACGTCCACGCCTGCCTCGACGATATCCCACTCAATGCCCGCGCCGGTGGCGTCGACGCATCGCCGCGTCGCCTCGGCGATTTCCGGTCCGATCCCATCCCCCGTAACAAGACTCACCTGCGTCATTCAATGCTCTCCCGTATGGTGTCACGTGTCGCAGCCCCCTCGTGGTTCGCGCAAGGCCCATCCGGAGCCCAGCGCCACGGGGAAGACGGCATCGTAAGACCTGAATGCGGCCGTGTCAAGCCGGACGGTCGCACCATCGGCCTTCCCGCCCGGCGGTTGGAACGCCGCTGAGAATCACCCCGCTCCCCGGCCCCGTCCTCGTGCGACGGGGCCGGGGGGGCATCGGGCGATTGCAGGACTGATCAGGGCTTGGCGGGCCCGCCGAGGTTCTCGATGTACCGTTCGTAGTAGGCGAAGATCTGCCGCGATGAGCCCGTCGGCAGGGCGGCGAACCGGGCCCGTGCCTGGTCGCGCTGACCGGCCTTGATGTCCCGCCCGAACAGCGACAGATACAGCGAGCGATGGGCCTCGCCACGGTAGGGTGTTGCGACGGCGAAACAGTCGCCTTGCGGGGCCATCACCGCGGGCAGCAGGCCACCGGCGGCGTCCCGTCGAAAGGCCAAGGGGGCTTGCAGACGCCCGGCCAGGGCCCAGTCGACCGGGTTGGGGGCGTAGGTCCAGCGGCCATCGCGGACTATCGCGGGGGCCGTTTGCGGATTCGTGAACATGAGCCATTCACCCATGGACTTGTCCGCGAGGACAAAGCCTCCCTGCGGCTGGCCGGGCCGCCCGGCGACCCATACATAGGGCCAATCGAAGCCCTCGGCGAAGTAACTGGCCACAAACACCTCGAACGCCTTGAGGTCGTGACGGGCCTCGACCGTCACCTCGACGTCCAGACTGGCCGCATCCGCCCAGCGGTAGACGGCCTGCAACAGGAAAGGTCGGTCCTCCGCCTCGGGCCAGGTGACGCGGACCGCCCCGTCGTCAAGGGCTACGGCCTGACCCGGCCAGTCCCACGCCGTGGCGCCATAGCGATGGTTGGCCGTGAATACCCTGTAGAATCCAAGGATGCCCGCGCCGCCGTCCAGCCGCTTTTCGCTGGGGACGTGAACGACCGATGACAGGCCGCCCCGGCGGTCCGCACCGTGCAGCACGCCTCGGAGCACGCCCGTGTCGAACGTGAAATTGCCCTGGCCATCCGGCACGAACGCATACTTGGGCTTCTCGGCCTGGGCGGTGTCGCTCGCGATCGAGCAGGCCACCCGGAAGCCGATAAAGTTCATCTGTGGCAGCCACCAGCGGCTTTTGGGAATCTGCGGGTCGTTCTGATCCCACCACGGCTCGCGATACCCGCGCGCGGCGCTGCGCAACCGATCCGCCGGGCTGTCGTGGGCGCCGCCGCGGGCCACGTTCACCTTGCCCTCTTTCGGACCGGTCGGGTTGACCACGGGGTCCGGTCCGGCCCCTGGATAGGCCGTGGGGCTGTAGTAGTCATAAACCCACTCCCACACGTTGCCGGCCATGTCGTACAGGCCCCAGGGGTTGGGCTTCTTCGCCGCCACGGCGTGCGGCTCAAGGTTCGAGTTATCCTCGAACCAGGCGTAGTCGCCGAGCGGCGCGGGGTCGTCACCGAAGAAATACGCCCCTGTCGTCCCCGCGCGACAGGCGTATTCCCACTCGGCCTCGGTGGGCAGGCGGTAGGGTTTGCCCGTCTTCTTGCGGAGCCATTTGCAGAAGTTCATCGCGTTGTACCACGTCATGCCGATGGCCGGGTGCTGCTTGCTGTAACCCATCGTCAGATCGCCGTACACCGGCGTCGGTCCCGTGACGGCATCGACGTCGTCGGACAGCGGGGCCGCGGCCGCCGCCTCCAGCTCGAAGAAATCCTTCCGGGCCGTGACGGTCTCCTGGTAATACGCCAGGAACAGGTCCAACGTCGCCTCCGTGGTGCAGAGGAAGAACGGATCCACCTGCACGGGGTGCCGCGGGCCCTCATCCTCGTTGCGACCGGACTCGCTTTCCGGGCTGCCCATCTCGAACGTACCGCCGGGCAGACGAACCATCTCGAAACTCAGCTTCTCGCCCGTCTCGCTGGTGATCGTCTCGGTATACCGTGGCAGGTCTTGGCTCCACGTCACCGCCGTCGAGCCCATCCAGGCCACCGCCAGAACGGCGGACAGAATCATGCTTGTTCGTCGTCGATGCAGCTTGTACATACGGTCTCCTCTGTGCTTGTTCGTCTCATTCTTGCGGGACCCTCGCTTCGGCGCCGAGGGCTCCGTCACAACATTCTCGTGAAGCCCGGTTTGGGCACGGGGTAACTGCCGTCCGGTCCGATTTGAACCGGCGGTTCCATGGCATCGTGACACTCCTCCGGCTGTGGCGGGTAGAAGTAGTCGGAGGCGTTGACCTGCTCCCACGTGACCTCCTGGCCGGTGTAGCAGGACAACTGGCCCATGATCGAGATCAGGGTGCTGCGCGTCATGTAGTCGCCGTTGTTGACGGGCTTGCCCGCGCGGATCGCGCTGAACAGCACGTCGTGCTCGCGCTGATACGGGTCGCAGTGGTCGGTCCATCGCCAGTTCGTCTTGCCCGTAATGCGGCATTGCATGATATCGGCCACGCCCTCGCTGCCGAGCACGAGGCTGGAGTACTCATTATAGCAGCCGTTGGTCGTGCGGCAGAAGGCGTAGATCGGCGTACCGTCGGCGAACTCGTAGACGACGGAGTGGTGATCGAACACGTCGCCGTAGATCGGCTCGGTCATGCTCGACCGTCCGCCCAGGCCGTGACACCGGGCCGGCGCCTGGTCGTGCATGACCCAACTGGCCCGGTCGAGGTTGTGCACCAGCGACTGCACCACGTCGTCGCCGCTGAGCCAGCGGAAGTGGTACTGCGTGCTGCACTGCCATTGCACCTCGGTCAGGCCGGGCCGGCGGTCGATCACACCATAGGGACCGCGCAGGAAGTTCTCCTCGATGGCGATGACCTTGCCGATCGCCCCATCGTGAATCCGCTGTACGGTCTCGGCGTAGCCGGTGTGATGGCGGCTGTGCAGACCGGACACCAGACACAGGCCCTTGCTGCGGGCCAGGTCCGCCGTCCGGCGCATCAGTTTGATCCCCGCCGGGTCGATCCCGTGGGGCTTTTCCACAAAGACATGCTTGCCCGCCTGGATGGCCGTCATGGCGTGCAGGGGGTGGAACTTGGCCGCGTTGGCGATCAGGACCACGTCGCTGGCGGCGATGACGTGCTTATATCCGTCGAAGCCGGCGAAGCAGTGGTCATCATCGATCGTCACCTGGTCGCCCTTGGCCTGGCGGATGTGGGCTCGCTGGCTCTTGACGCGGTCCATGAAGATGTCGCACATGGCCACCAGCCGGGTGCCCGGATCGGCGGTCAGGGCCTGCACGGCGGCGCCCGTGTTGCGTCCGCCGCAACCCACCATCCCTACCCGGATCGTACCGCTTCCGGCCGCGAAAACCCGCGCGCCCAGCATGCCCGACACCGCCGCCCCCGTCGCCAGCGTGCCGCTCTTGAGAAACTCCCGACGCGTGGAGCCTGAGCGTGAGTTCGATTGTTTCTGACTGCTCATCCTCGTTCCTTTCCATGCCTTTGCGACGCGCCGGTCCGGAAGCCGGCGCGTCGTCTCTCTTTGCCTCAATACTCGCGGTCTTTCACAATGCCCGGCTGCGGTACGGGGTACTTATCGTCGGGCCCAAGTTGCAGGGGCGCGGGCGAGTTCATCGTTAAGTCCCCCACCGTGGGCGCGAATTCGTGCGGGCAGTTGAGCATCTGTTCGTACGTGATCACCTGGCCCGTGTGGGCGGCCATCCGCCCCATACTCGTCACCAGGCTGGCGATCGCGCCCCGTTCGACTTCGTTGTACGGCTTGTCGTTGCGGATGGCCTCGATCAGATCGTCCCACTCCAATTGGTAAGGGCTTTTCTCGGGTTGCGGGTAGCGCCACACGCATTTGTCATCGGTCATGTTGTGTCCGTCGTAGAGGCGCACCCGCCCGGGCGTATGACCCGACGTCGAGATCACCGCCGACCCCTTCGTGCCGTGGGCGAAGCTGGAGAACGCGCTGTGGCAGCCGCTCATATTACGTCCATAGTAAAACAGCTTGGCGCCGTCGGGGTAGGTGTATTCCACCGAGTAATTGTCGAAGTTCTGATCCAGGGAGTTGCCGCGATCGTGTCGACCCCCGGTGGCCTGGGCCTCGATGGGCCAGGCGCCCTTCATCCAGGAGCACTCGTCGATCTGATGGATGTAATAGTCGCTGTAGCACCCGCCGCTGGCCCACAGGAACGCGTGAAACCGCTGAATCTGATAGAGCAGCTCACTGATGCCCGCGGGCTTGGGCCCGGCGGTGGCCGAACGGCCGCTCATGCGATAGGCCCGCAGGGTTACGATGTCGCCGATCTGGCCCGACCGGATCCGGTCGAGCAACTCCTGGCGGCCGCGGCAATGGCGGACCATCAGCCCCACGCCCACCTTGAGATTCTTCTTGACCGACTGCTCAGCCAGCGTCAGCATCCGCCGCGTCGTCGGGCCGTCCACCGTGACGGGCTTCTCCATGAACACGTGGATGCCTTTGTCGATGGCGTGGGAGAAATGCACCCAGCGGAACGCCGGCGGCGTGGCCAGGATCACCACGTCGCCCGCCCGGAGGCATTCCATCGCTTTGCGGTACCCGTCAAAGCCGACGAAGCGTCGTTCCGGCGGCACGTCCACCTGGTCTCCGTGTCGATCCTTCAGACCCTTGTAGCTTCGCGAGACGCGATTCTCGAACACGTCCGCCAGGGCCACCAGCCGGATCGGGCCATTGCGCACGCTCAACGCGTTGGAGGCGGCGCCCGTGCCCCGGCCTCCGCAGCCCACCAGGGCCACGCGAATCGTGTTGTCCGCGGCGGCGTAGAGGGCCGAACCCAACGTTGTCGTCAACGCCGATCCGGCGAGCACCACCCCGCCGGTGCGTAGAAACTCACGACGTGTCGACTCTGCCATGATGTACTCCTTCAACTCGAATGTCCTCGTGTCCGCACAGCCGGGTCGAACCGGCACGGCAACGGCGGTTAAGCCTCTTCGATCACCTTCCAGCCGATGGCGTCGGCCAGGCCGAAAACGGGCTCCTTCAGATCGCCATAGCAGGTGACGCGGTGCCAGCCCCAACGGTCCCACTCGCCGAAGAGCTTCTCGATATCGCCCACCGGTTCGGCGGCCAGCTTCGTGCGGCAGGCCCGATCGTCGGGGTCGTTGCCCACGGCCTTGGCCCGGTGGAAGATGATCTCCTTGCGGTCCGGCATGATGTCTACCGTCGTCGTCATGTAGCCGGTGGGCATGACCGACCGTACCGAAGCGCCTTGCCGGTCTTCCGAGTGCGTCATGATCGCATAGGGGTTCGTCGGTCCTTCCGGCCCGAAGACCTTGTTCGAGGCCACGCAATGGGCGTAGATGATCTGCCGCTTGGCCGTGTCGATGACCGGGTCCGAGATGTATCCCGGCCGCCCCTGCGTCAGCGTCGTGAGCATGAGCATCGTCGCCGCCGAGCGGATGTCGCACTCACAGCCGCCGATGAGGGCCTGATTATTCAGCTCGTGAAAGCCCAGACACGGATAGGCGTGGATGTGTCCGCCATAGAAACCCCCCAGGCAGTTGATCGTGATGCCTTGGGCGCCGTGCTTCTTGAGGACCTCCTTCATGCCCAGGTACATCGCCGCCGAGGATCGCAGCGTCTCCTCGGAGACGTCGACCACCGCCGTGGCGTTCTTGCGCCATCGGGCGGCGATCTCCGTCGCCTGGTCCTTGTCCGCCGCCTGCCAAGCCTCGTTGACGTCCGCGAAGGAGACGTATTCCAGGCCGATCCCCATCACCGGTTCGGCCGGCCCGGCGTTCTGGTCCCGCACCGCCAGAAGCTTCAGGGTCTTCAGTCGTCGGGCACAGTCTTCGGGCGCCAGCGTCTTGACAACATCCGGAAGCACCTGCAAGCCGCCCGGCTCCGGTGTGCGCTGCCGTCGCACCCGCGCCGTCGCCGCGGCGAACTGCTCGACTGATCCGCCGTCCTTGACGATCCGGAAGCAGCGGACCGCCTCGGCCAAATCGGCGATGCGGGAGGAGGCCACAAACCCGAAATTGGGCGTCTTGGCCCGCAGCATCGCCGCTGTATACACGAGAAAGCCGCCGCTGCCGCCGTATTGGAAGTCCGCATAGAGCACGGGTTTTCCCGAACCGGCAATCGTCTGCACCACGCGATTCCAACAGTTCATCTGATACACCAGATAGCCGTCGATGCCCCCGGAGGCATCCTCTTGCAGGAGCTGCTGGGCCTGCTCCGGGCCGTTGGCCATAGAAGAGACGAACTCGAAGCCCCGACACCGTCGTCTTAATTGGGCGTTTATGCGGTTCATGACCGGCTCGAAGTCGAAGCCGACGTTGGGCCAATCGGGCCCGGTCTGCTGCGGCCCGTGGAGGGCGTAGACAATGCGGATTCGAACGGGCTGGTCGTCGGAGGCGGCGCGGGCCGGCCAGGCCGGGCCGATCAGGGCCCCCAAGCCGGTACAGGCCGTGCATCCGGCCAGGAACCGACGACGATTCATCCGACACAGAGAACACGCCGATGTGGGCAAGTGCGGTTGCATGACTCGTCCCTCCAAACAATACGGACTTTGCGCGATGGTTCGGTCCAAACGGCGTGTCCAGATCAGGCCCCGCAGGCCGGATCTCCGTGTGACCCACCGCCGTTCACATCAAACCATCGTAGGGTTCTTGGGCCCCGTACGCAAGGGTGATTTGGAGCCCGCGACTCTCGTGGCGTGCGATCTCTTGGCTGTCAGGTCGACGGATTTTGCGCCTTTCTTTGGACCGATAACGCGGCGGGAGGGGCCTGTATCGACCTAGTTTTGGATAGGCTAATGCCGCCAAACACAATCGCTTTGTTCTGAGGGCAAGCGGCGGCCCCCATTGGCCGATACGATGCCGATGGTGGTGGCGACCCCCACGGTTGGGGGTGCCAAGGCATGGGGTGTCTTTCCGACAGTAGGAGTCGCAGGTGAGCCGGTTAAGGGCCTTGTTTAAAACGATCCGATCGCGGTTCCTCATCGCCACGGCGGCGTGCATGGTGGCATTCTCCTTGCTGGTTCTGGCGCACACGTGGGTCACCGGCCATCGTTACATCAATCGGATGCTCGACAGCCAGGCCCGGCTGGCGTTGGAGTTCGACCTGGCCGTTCGTGAGTACGTGGCCGAGCACGTGCGCCCCTTCGCCGAGGCCCAGGTCGCCGAGGGGGAGTTCCTGCCCGAGGTGATGAGCACGTCCTACGCGGCCCGGAACGTCTTTGAGAAGGTGCGCCGTCGCTTCCCGGACTGGATCATCAAGTTCTCTTCCGACAATCCCCGCAATCCAATCAACCGGGCCGGACCGGCCGAGCTGGAGATCATCGAACGCTTCAACCTCAACCCTGAACTGCAACGATGGGTTCAGGACGTCCAGATCGACGGGCAACCATACCGGGCCCATTTCAGCGCCCGGCGCATGACCGGCGACTGTCTGCATTGCCACGGCGACTCGGCCGATGCACCGGAGTCTCTGATCTCGCGTTATGGCGGCAAGGCCGGTTTCCATCGGCCGCTGGGGCAGGTGATCGCTTTGGACATGGCGGCGATCCCGCTGGCGCCCTACCGGCAGGCGTTGCTTCGCACCATCGGCGTCAACGGCCTGTTCATGGCTGGGGCCTTGGTGGGGCTGAGTGTGCTCATCCAGGCGGTCTTCAACGGTCTGGTCGGCCGACGGCTGGCGCGGATGGCGGCCCATTTCAAGGGATCCAAGGGGCGCGAACCGTTGCCGGCGGATCTGGCCAACGGCAGTCGTGACGAGATCGCCACCCTGGTGGAGAACTTCAACGTTCTTTGCGCCCGGCTCGAGGAAAGCCATCGCGACCTCGAAAACCAGGTGCGTCAGCGGACCGCCGAACTAAGCCATAGCGAAGCTCACCTGCGGGCCATTACGGAGTCCGCACAGGATGCCATTATTACGATTGACAACCTGGGAGCTGTGACGTTTTGGAATCCCGCAGCCGAGGCCATCTTCGGTTATACGGCCGGGGAGGTTCTTGGCGAGAATCTGCACGGGCTCCTCGCACCACACCGGTATCTGGAGCCACACCGAAAGGCCTTTTCAGTCTTCCAAAAGACCGGGCACGGTGCGGCAGTGGGGAAGACGCTTGAATTGGAGGCGCGCCACAAGGATGGACACGAGATTTGCGTTGCGTTGTCTCTGTCTGCCGTCCGAATTGCCGAGGAATGGCACGCCGTGGGTATCGTGCGGGACATCACGGAAAAGAAAAGGGCCGAAGAACAGATCATCGAGGCCAAGAACGCCGCCGAGGAGGCCAATCGCGCCAAGAGCGAGTTCCTGGCCAACATGAGCCATGAGATTCGCACGCCCATGAACGCCATCATCGGTTTTGCCGACCTGCTCCGCACAGAGCCGTTGACCGATGAACAGCGACAATACATCGAAACGATCTACCGGAGCGGAATCAGTCTGTTAGAGATCATCAACGATATCCTGGACTTCTCCAAAATCGAGGCCGGGCGTCTGGACGTGGAGATCGTCGACTGCGATCTCGGGGAGATGCTGGAGGGACTCGATTCGCTCTTGAGGCCCCAAGCCATGCAGAAGGGGCTGCGGTTTGAGATCCTTCAGTGCGACCTGCTGGAGCGCCGGATTCGCACGGATCCGACGCGACTGCGGCAGTGCCTGGTGAACCTCCTGGGCAATGCCATTAAATTCACGGAACAGGGTCATGTCTACCTCAATATCGGCCTGGAGACACTGGACGAGGGGCAGACATTTGTCCGCTTCGACGTCGAGGACACCGGGATCGGCATCGCCCCCGAGCACATGGAGCGTCTGTTTGACGCCTTTGCCCAGGCCGATATGAGCACAACCCGCCGCTTCGGCGGGACTGGCCTGGGTCTGGCCATCACCCACCGCCTGACCGAACTGCTGGGGGGGCGATTGTCCGTCAGCAGCCAACCCGGCCGGGGCTCGGTCTTCACGATCCGTCTTCCGCTGGAACCGACCGAGCAGAATGCCGGGGCCCTGGATCGATACGCGATGGCCGAGGCGACCCTCGCGGCGCCCCCGGCCAGGCGGCGATTCACCGGACGCGTGCTCGTGGTGGAGGACAACGTCGCCAACCAGACCCTGGCCCGGCTGCTGTTGGAGCGGGTTGGGTTGGAGGTCGAGCTTGCCGGCAACGGGCAGGAAGGGGTGGACAAGACTTCCGGCTCATCGTTCGACCTGGTCCTTATGGACATGCAGATGCCCCTGATGAACGGCTATGCCGCCACGACCGAGCTGCGACGACGGGGATTGACCGTCCCGATCATCGCCGTGACGGCTCATGCCTTGAAGGACGACCGTAACAAGTGTCTCCAGGCCGGCTGCACGGCGTACCTCCCCAAGCCTTTGACGGCCAAGATGCTCTATGATCTGATCGAGCAGTACCTTTCGCCCGAAGAGGCCTGCGCGGAGGATCGGCCCGCCTGACGGGGGCGGTGGGGCAGGCTGCGACAAAAATCTGCGGATCAGGCCCTCCCTGAGCCGAAATACACCCCAACGGCCGGCTTTATGGCGGCACCCGGCCCAGAGGCCTTCACTGGTGGCGGACCGTGTTGGATCGAATTCAGGCACAAACATCGGACAGTCTATCCCGTTGGATCGAGGCGGTGGTGCTCGTGCTGATGGCGTTGGGCACGGTCTTTGTATTCTCGGCCGGCGCCAGCATCGGGGCCACGTACGACCTACGGCACTTCTACAGCTTCACGACCCTGCGCAATATGCTCTTTTTTCCCCTGGCCGTGGGGGTCATGTACGCCGTCGCCGCGATCAACTACCGTTGCCTGGGTTTTGACCGCGGCCTCTTGCGATCATTGACGCCGTATCTGCTCGCCCTGGCGGTGGTCCTGTTGGTTCTGGCCCTGGTCATCGGCGAGGGCATCGGCCCCGAACGGCGGTTCGCCCGTCGCTGGCTCGTTTTGCACCTCGGCTCGCACCGGCTCAGCTTTCAACCGTCGGAACTGGCCAAATGGGCCGTGGTGTTCTTCCTGGCGGCCTTTATGGGCCGCTGGCCCGCCGCGATGCGCACACTCGGCCGCGGTTTTCTGCCGGCCTGCGCGGTTGTGGGGCTTGTCGTGTTACTCATTGTCACCCAGGATTTCGGCACCGCCGCCTTCATTGGGTTGGTTGCGTTCCTGATGCTCCTGATGGGCCCGACGCGCTGGTGGTATCTGCTCGGCCCGGTGGCGGTGGCGGTGCCGCTGGGGGCCATTCTCTGGATAACCGCACCCAATGCACTGCTCACGGAAACCCGCGTTCATCGCATCGAAGGATATCTGTCGCGGTTCAACCCCGAATGGTTCCCCGAGATTAGTGCCTCGGCTCAAAACTACCAGGCCGACCAATCGCTCTGTGCGATCAGCACCGGGGGTATATGGGGTACGGGTCTGGGTAACGGCGTGCTCAAATATGGGCACTTGCCGGAGGACACGAGTGATTTCATCTTCGCGATCATCTGCGAGGAGATGGGCTTTTTCGGGGGCGGGCTGACCCTGCTGCTGTTCGGCCTGTTCATTATCCTGGGCGTGTTCGTGGTGATCCGGTGTGCGGATCCGTTCGGGCGGCTTCTGGCGGCGGGGATCGTGACCACCATTGCGCTTCAGGCGGCCATCAACATCGGCGTGGTCACCGTGGTTCTTCCCACGAAGGGCATTCCGTTGCCTTTAGTCAGCGCGGGGGGCACCAGTATGGTCATTACCGCCGCCGCCGTGGGCGTGCTGCTCAACGTGGCGCGAACCGGCGATCAAGGTGCTCGGCGGCCGATTCGCTCGGCATCGGCTACCGACCTGAAACAGTACTTGGCTGAGGCCGCCCGGGCCCACACGCGGCAGGGGTGCTCGGTATGACCGAGCACCGCCCCGGCGAGTCCGCGGCCGCACACGGACCCCTCTATATTTTTGCCGGAGGCGGCACCGGGGGCCATATCTACCCCGCTCTGGCCGTGGCCGAGGCGTTGGAACGCATGACGCCGGGCGCCAGGATGCGCTTCTTTTGCAGTGACCGGGCGATTGACTCGCGCATCCTCTCGCGGACATCCTACGAATTCGTGCCTCTGGCCGTGCGGGGGCTGTCCATGCGGCCGGACCGGTTGGCCCGTTTCGCAGTCCGCCAGTGTCGGGAGTACCATCGCGTGCGGGCGATGTTGCGGTCGGCGCTTCCCGTGGCCGTCCTGGGCACAGGGGGGTTCGCCTCGGCCCCGGTCGTCCTGGCAGCGCACCGACTGGGCCTGCCCGTGGGCCTGCTGAACGTGGACGCCGTCGTCGGCCGTGCTAACCGGTTCCTGGCGCGGTTCGCGGACTGTATATTCGTACAGTTCAAGGAAACCGCGGTCCAATTCCGTGGTGCGGTGGATCGCATGCAGACCGTGGGTTGTCCCCTGCGAGCGGCTTTCAACCGGGCCGATCCGGATCGGGCGATCCGCCGATTGGGCCTGAGCGTGAGCAAAAAGACGCTGCTGATTACCGGCGCGTCGAGCGGCGCGACCAGCATCAACCGTGCGGTCGAACGCATTCTGCCCCGGCTGGGCCAGTTCGCGGCGGACTGGCAGATCGTGCACCTGACCGGCTTGGTGGATCACGAACGGTGCCGGCGGGCGTATGAGAATGCGCCCCTTGCCCATGTTCTCATGGACTACAATGACGACATGCCCGACCTGTATGCCACCGCCGACCTGTTGGTGGGTCGGGCCGGCGCCGTCAGCGTCGCCGAGTATGCCGCGGCGGGCGTGCCGGCGATCTGCCTGCCCTATCCCTACCATCGTGATCAGCACCAGCGGCGAAACGCCGAGCCCCTTGTCGCGGCGGGGGCGGCCGTCATCGTGGAGGACCGCCCGGACAATCCGGAGCAGACGGCCGAGCAATTGTACGTCCAGCTTTGTGGGCTGATGGGCGACGCCGCTCGCCGGGAGGGGATGGCCCAGGCGGCCCGAAGGCTCGTGCGAACCGACGCGGCGGAGGCCATCGCCCGCTGGCTCGTCGATCACTGACGCTCCCAGTGGCGGCGCTCGGTGGGGAGCCTCCAACCATCGCCGATCGGTTGTACCTCTGATGCGAATCCTTATAATGAGTGTGTGCGCACCCGTGCGGGAGTGCGGCAGAGGACGATAAGAGGAGCGGTACTGTGGGCTATTCAATCCGTTTTCCGGTTGGTTTGATCTTCGTGTGGGGTGTCCTGGCGGGCGGCGCCACCACAGTGCCGTCAGCCGTGGAGCCTGTTTATCCGGGCCGTGAATGGCTTGTGAAGCCCGCGGCCGAGGTGGACTTGGATGAAGCGGCGCTGCGCAGTGTCGCCGACTTCGCGGGGGGGCGAGGCTGCGTGGTCCGGCACGGCTATCTCGTGTTCACCTGGGGGGATATTGGTCGCCGCGGAGACGTGGCCAGCGCGGCCAAGCCGGTCTACAGTCACTTTCTCTTCAAGGCCCTGGGTGACGAGCGGATACCCAGTTTGGATGAGCCGGTCGTCCGTTGGGAGCCCCGGCTGAAGGGGCTCAATGCCGACCTGGACTTCAAGGATCGCGGGATCACCTGGCGGCATCTGGCGAATCAGACGGCCTGTTACGGTGTTCGCGAGGCGCCGGGGACGGCGTTCGACTACAACGACTGGCAGATGGCCCTGTTCTTCGACACGCTGTTCCTTAAGGTCTACGGGGCGACGTTCGAGACGGTCGACGCGAAGGTGCTTTGGCCGATGCTCACGGATGTCCTGCAGTGCCAGGATGAACCGACGTTTCTGGCGTTCGGGCCGGGGGATCGGCCGGGTCGGCTGGCCATCTCGCCGCGGGATTTCGCCCGTTTCGGTTTGCTCTACCTGCGTCAGGGCCGCTGGAGGGACCGCCGGTTGCTGCCGCCGGAGATTGTCCGCATGGCGGTGTCCAGTCCGCTGCCGAACACCATCCCCCGCAGTGCCTCCGTCGAGAAAGGCCAGGAGGCCGAGATGATCCCCGGCCAGCGATCCATCGGCTCGCGACGCATCCCGGATAACCAGACAGACCACATGGGCAGCTACAGTTGGCTCTGGTGGGTCAATGGGGTGGATCGCGAGGGCAAGCGGCATTGGCCGGATGTCCCGACCGATGCGTTCGGGGCCTTTGGGCACGGTGGGCTTCGCGCGATGGTGGTCCTGCCGGGGTTGGACTTGATCGTCAGTTGGAATGACACGCGCATCGAAGGGCGGGAAAAGGAAAACGAGGCCCTCCGGCGGCTTGTCCAATCGGTCACGGACCGGCGGTGAAGGGATACCATGGGACCCCCGGCCATCGAGATCGACAACGTGGGTGTGCACCGCGATGGCGGTTGGGTGTTGCGCGATTTCTCGCTGGCGGTCGAACCAGGGTGCAAGGTTGGGCTCACGGGCCCGTCCGGCTGCGGTAAGAGCACGCTGCTGGGCTGCATCCTCGGATTCGTGCGGGCCGATGCGGGTCGCGTTGTTGTTGACGGTTCGGAGATGAACGCCCGCAGCATCTGGTCGCTTCGCCGACGTATCGGCTACGTCGCCCAGGAGCCCGATCCGGGTCGGGGGACCGTCGAGGAAGTGCTCGCCCGACCATTCCACTACCGGGCCAACCGCTCCCTGGCCGGCAATCTGGAGCGTGTGCCTGCGTGGATGGAACGTCTCGGTCTGGCCCACGCGCTGCGTAGGAAGGCTGTCGTCGACCTGTCGGGCGGTGAGAAGCAGCGCATCGCCCTGATCGCCGCGCTGCTACTTGAACGCGACATTTTGTTGCTGGACGAGATCACTTCGGCCCTGGACCGCGAGCGCCGGGCGTCGGTGCTTCAGATCCTTCGCGAGTGCCCGGCGACGATGTTGATCGTCTCGCATGACGAGGCGGTCTTCGCCATGTCGGATCATGTCGTTGAAATGCGCCCGCCGGAGCCCAGCTCATGACCGGTGCCGAAGACATCAGCGCCCTGCGCCTGGCGATCGGCTACGGCCTGCTGATCTTCCCCTTCGCCATTATCCTGTGGTATCGAATCCCGCTGGCCGGCACAACGTTGCTTTCGGTGGTGCGGATGACGGTTCAGCTTCTGTTCGTGGGACTGTATCTGCAGGTGGTTTTTGAGCAGAACAGCGTCTGGCTGAACCTGGCGTGGCTGGCGGTCATGATCGGCGTGGCGGACTTCTCGATCCTGCGGGGGTGCGAGTTGAAGCTGCGATTCTTCGCCGGGCGGCTTTTCCTGGCGCTTTTGGCGGGCACCGCCATCCCGCTGGTCGTGTTCGTTCTGCTGATCCTCGCTCAGGCGTCCCTGAGCCAGGCCCAATACGTCATCCCCATCGGGGGCATGATCCTGGGTAACTGCCTGCAGGCGGACATCATCGGCATCCGCACCTTCTACGAATCGCTTCGCAAGGATCGCAAGGCGTACCTGCACAGCCTCGCCCAGGGGGCCTCGCTGGCCGAGGCCGTACGGCCCTACATCGCCGACGCCTGCCGGGCCGCTCTGGCGCCGACGATCGCGAGGATGAGCACCATCGGGCTGGTCTCCCTGCCGGGCATGATGACCGGGGTGATCCTCGGTGGCGCCGAGCCCTTCAGTGCGATCAAGTACCAGATCGCCATCATGCTGAGCATCTTCAGCGGGACGGCCATCACCGTCTTTCTGGCGATCCGATTGACGCGGAGCCGCAGCTTCGACGAGTGGGGCGTGCTCCGCGCCGACGTGTTTTGAGAGTCCTGATGGTCGAGGATTGAGAAAGGAACCCGCATGGAAACGAACGACCGTTACTCACGACGGGGTTTCATGAAGTGCTCCGTGGCCGCCGCGGCGGCGGGATCGCTTGTTGGGGGGACCGGCCGGCCCGTTGAGGCCGCCGAGGCCAAGGCCCAACGCGTCTTTCCCCGATGGCGGGGGTTCAATCTGACGCATTTCTTTACGAAGAACAGCGATCAGAGGCCCCATGAGGATTACTTCCGCTGGATGCGGGATTGGGGCTTTGATTTCGTCCGGCTGCCCATGTCGTACGAGACCTGGACCGAGGCAGATGACTGGTACAAGGTGCGTGAATCGACGCTGGCGAAGATCGACCGCATCGTCGAGTGGGGTCGCCGGTATGGTATCCACGTCAGCCTCAACTTTCATCGCGGGCCGGGCTACTGCGTCAACCCGCCCGCGGAGAAGAAGAGCCTCTGGAAGGACGCCGAGGCCCTGGAGGCGTTCCTGTGGCATTGGCGGCTCTTCGCCAAGCGCTACAGGGGCATCCCGTCGCAGCGCGTCAGCTTCGACCTCATCAACGAGCCGAGCCGTCCCGATGAGCGGAACATGACGCGGGAGGACTATGTTCGGGTGATGAAGGTGACCACGGAGGCGATCCGTGCGGTGGACCCGCAGCGGCTGGTCATCATCGACGGTCTGGCGTGGGGGCGCGACCCCGTGCCCGAGCTGATCGAGCTGGGCGTCGGCCAGAGCAATCGCGGTTATGATCCCATGGAGATCAGCCACTACAAGGCCGGTTGGGTCAACGGCGAGCGATTCCCCGAACCGGTCTGGCCGGATGCGGAGGGCAAGGCCCACAAGTGGGACCGCAAGCGGCTCGAAGAGCACTATCAGCCGTGGGTCGACTTGGCAAGAAAGGGTGTGGGCGTGCATTGCGGCGAGTGCGGCTGCTACAACAAGACGCCGCACGCCGTGTTCCTGGCGTGGTTCCGCGATGTGCTGGATATCCTGACCGAGCACAACATCGGCTTCGCCCTGTGGAACTTCAGCGGCAGTTTCGGCATTCTTGATTCCGGTCGGGCGGACGTGGACTACCAGGACTTCCACGGGCACAAGCTTGACAGTGGACTGTTGGCCCTGTTAAGGAAGTATTGAGGCTGCCGGATGCAGGCAAATCAACGTGCGGGGACGGATGAATGCAAGGAGGTACTGCATGGACAGGGCGAGGATGCTTTTGATCCTGGGGGTATTGTTGCCGGTCGCCGGCTGTCTGGATGACCTTGATCGTGCGACCCGGCAGACGACGGCGGGGTTGTTCGGATCGACCGATACCCGTACCGAGGCCGACCTGCTCGAAATCGACCAGGTGGCCAAGCTGACGCGCGACAGCGCCAAATTCGAGGGGTTCATGGCGATCGCCTCACGGCCGAGCCTGCCGCCGCGTATCCAGGCGCACCTGGCACGACGGGTCATGGATAGCCTGTACAGCGAGAAGGACATCCAGGCCGTTCTGGAGCAGCTCATGGACGGGCGATTCTCCTGCGAGGCCAAGAAGGAAATCCTGCAGAACCTGAACCGGTTCAAGTCGAACGATATCCGCACGGAACTGCTGCTCCGGATCAATCGCATGAGTGGCTGCTTTGAAGAGCCGGCCGATGCGTCCGAGGCCGCCCACGCGTCCTGATCGGATCGTGCCACTACGCCATCGGCAAAAGGGCCGCGTACAGCAGCGTAATCAGCAGGCCGATGATGCTCAGGCCGCTGACCGTCACGGTCCAGGTCTTGAGGCCTTCGGTCTCGGTCAGGCCGCCCATCTTGGCGAAGATCCAGAATCCGCTGTCGTTCATCCAGTTGCCGCACTGGGCCCCGAAGCCGATCGCGGTCGCCAGGTACACCGGGTGAAAGCCGAGGTTCGGGTCGACGCCTGCCTGGCCAAGCGCCGGGATCAGGCCCACCATGATGCCCGACGTGGTCAGCATGGAGACGGTGCTCGAGCCCTGGGCGAACTTGAGCAGGAAGGCGATGAGAAACGCCAGGAGGATCAGTTTCGAGCCGCCCATCGCCTGGGCTCCCGTGCCGAAAAAGCCTTCGATGGCGTCTCCGATCCCGGCCGCCTGCAGCATCGCCCCGAACGCGCCGCCGGCGCTGGTGATGAGGATGATTACGCCACCGCTCATCAGGGCCGACTCGATGATGCGGGCCAGATCCCTGCGGTCCAGGCGCCGCTGCCGCTTCAACACCGCCAGCGCGATCGCCGCCGAGATCAGCATGGCCAGGTTGGCGTTGCCGACGACCGCGGTGCAGGCGGCGACGCGCTGTGCCAGGACTCCGGCGTCCTGCGCCTTGGCGAGTGTGCCGGCGACGGTGTTGGCGCTGATGAGCAGCACCGGCAGCACGATCGGCAACAGCGAGACGAGAAGCCCCGGCAACGCCTCATCGGGCAGGGGATCGGGTTCGGGACCGGCGCCCTCGATGGGTCGCATGGGGATGTCGATGAATCGCGTCAACGCGCGGATGAACAGCAGGATGATGACTGCCGTGGGCGCCGCCACCGCCAGCCCCATCATAATCATGGTGCCCAAGTCGATGTTCAGCTCGCCGGCGATGTACAGCGGCCCGGGCGTGGGCGGCACGAGCGAGTGCGTGATCGACGCCCCCGCGCCCATCGCCAGGATCAACAGCAGGTACTTCTGCCCCGTGCGGCGGTGCATTGAGCGAGCCAGCGGCAGTAACAGGTAGAAGACCGTGTCGAAAAACACGGGGATCGACAGCACAAAGCCGCTGCTCATCAGCGAGATCGGCGCGCGTTTCTCGCCCAGCAGCCGCATGAACATCCGCACCACGCGGTCGGCCGCACCCGAGTCGATCAGGCAGCGGCCGATGACCGCCGCCATCGCGATGACCAGCCCGATCTTGCCCGCCGTCGTGCCGAACGCCACCGCCACCCGCTCGATCTTCTCCACCGCCGGACCCGGCGCCAGCAGGCTCACCACCAGGGCCGCCGTGATGAGCGCCAGGAACGCGTGTATCCGCAGCACGAGGATCATCCCGAGCACGGTCACCACGGCGACGACCAGAATCGCCAGCGGATGGGTCAGCAGGCCGGCCAGAGCATGCAGTGCCTCCACGTGGGGTCCTCCCGATTTGTCAGTGTATTCGTGTGGTCCCGCCTCTCATCGGATCAAGCGCGACAGGTCGCGGAAGCGAGGGTGGTTCGCATCGCCGAGCAGCTCGAACAGCAGCATTTCGGTGGAATAGATGGCCGCCCCCTCGGCCCGCATCCGTTCCAGGCCGATCCGGCGGTTCTCGGCCGTCCGCGACGACACCGCATCGGCCACCACCGCCACGTCATAGCCGCACTGAGCCAGGTCGCGGGCCGTCTGATACACACAGACGTGGGTCTCGATGCCGCACAGGATGACCTGCCGCCGGTCCAACTCGATCAGCCGATCACGGAAGATCGGATTGCCGTGGCAACTGAACGAGCTCTTGTCGATGGGTGCGATGCCCCCTAAGAGCTGAGCGATCGGCTCGACCGTCGGCCCCAGCGCCCGGGGCACCTGCTGACACCAGAGGATCGGCATTTCCAGGGCCTTGGCCATGCGGATCAGCACCTCGATGTGGCGCAGCAGCGCATCCTTGTCCCACATCAGGCCGGCCAGCTTGCCCTGCACGTCGATGACCACCAGACAAGACTCGCGCACGTCGATTCGCATGGTCCGCACTATACGCATTCCACCGCCGTCGTCAATCCCCGGCCCGACTCCGCCACGCCGGGGTCGTTTCGCCTGTCGGGGATCGTCTCACGGTGCGAACCGCAGGACGGCCGCGCCGTCGATCTGCCCGTGCTTGAGGGCGATCAAGGCCTCGTTGGCCTGCTCCGGGGCAAAGCAGGTGACCTGTGGGCGCAGGCCCATGCGGCCGGCCAGCGGCAAAAACTCCTCGGCATCCGCCCGGGTCACGTTGGCCACACTGCAGATCTGCCGCTCATGCCAGAGCAGTTCGGCGTAATCGAGCGGCCCGATGGGCGTCGTCTTGCGTATCGCGTTGATCACCAGCCGCGCGCCCGGCGCCGAGACCGCCAGGGCCCGCGCGACGGTTTCGCCGACGGGCGTGAAATCCATCGCCACGTCCAGCGGTTCCGGCGGTGTGTCCTCGGACCCGCCGACCCAGTCGGCCCCCAGCCGCGAGGCGAGCGACCGGTGCGATGGGCTCCGTGTGAAGACGAACACGCGGCACGCCGGGTACTGGAACTTCAGCACCGGCAGCACGATGTGGGCCGAGGCGCCGAATCCGAACAGGCCCACGGCCTGGCCATCCCGTACCTGCGCCAAGCGCACCGTGCGGTATCCGATCACCCCCGCGCACAACAAAGGTGCGGCCTCGGCGTCCGATAGCCCCTCCGGCAGGGGGCAGGCCCAGTCCTGCCCCACGACCATCCGCTCGGCATAGCCGCCGTCGGCGGTAAGACCCGTCCAGAGCGCCGAAGGGCAGAGGTTCTCCCGCCCCGAGCGACAGAAGGCACACGCTCCGCAGGAGCGATACAGCCACGTCACACCCACGCGGTCGCCCACCTGATGTCGGTCCACCTTGGGCCCCGTGGCGGCGATGCGGCCCACCACCTGGTGGCCGAGGATCACCGGCAGCGATGGGGGTGGCAAGCGTCCTTCGATCTCGTCCAGCTCGGTATGGCACACCCCGCAGGCCAGGACCTCCAGCAATACCTCGTCCGGCTCACAGACCGGATCGGGTCGCTCCGTCCAGGCCAGGGGACGCGTTTCGATGGGGGCCGTGTGTGCCAGCACCATCGCCTTCACGATGCCACCTGCCGCTCCATCTCCGCCCGGAACGTGTCCAGCGCCGCTTGGTCGTACAGGCAGAAAACCACGCGTTTGAGCCCGGTGTTGCCCTGACGCAGGTACGCGAGCGTCGTGGACAGCATGACCCGCGCGCAGCGGTCCATGGGGTAGCCGAAGATGCCGGTGCTGATCGCGCAAAACGCGAGGCTGCCCAGCCCGTTCTCATCGGCCACCTTCAGGACACTCTGCGTGGCCTCCCGCAGTTTGCGATCCTCATCCCCCTCGCCCATCCGCGGTCCGACCGCGTGAATCACGTATCGTGCCCGCAAGCGGCCCCCGCCGGTGATCGCGGCCTGGCCCACGTCGATCGGGGCCTTGAGCTCGCACTCGGCCTGGATGCTCGGCCCGCCCTTGCGACGAATGGCCCCGGCCACGCCGCCGCCCAGCACCAACTGGCGATTCGCCGCGTTTACAATGGCTTCGGTGTCCTGCTCGGTGATGTCGCCCTGTTCCAGGACTACGGTTGTGCCGCCGAGGGTCCACTCCATGACCGATCCTTTCCGCAAAATCTCCGTTGCGACCAGACCCCTTCCTTTATCCGCCGATGCATCCGCAATGTCAACGAAAATGCCCCTGTGCTCGCGGTGCCGATGCCGCAATCCTGGCAATCAGGCTGGAGGCCACCGTTTTTTAGAGAAAAATTAGAGAAGGATGTTGCCCGTCCCCCGCATGTCCCCTAGAATAAAACCCATTGATCTGTGCTGGAGGTCTATTCGGTTCCACCTATTGGAGGAAGTCGTCATGCCGTCCCAGAGATTCCCTGTGGTTATGCTGGCGGTCTGTATCCTGCTCGGTTCGCTGCTGGACACGTCTCCCGTGCTGGGGGAAACGGAGAAGTTGATCAGCAGTGGCGATCTTTGGAGGTACTACAATCAGGATCACGCGCCGGCCGACCAGGCAGGTATCACGTGGAAGGAGCCGGGCTACGATGACTCCACTTGGCCCAGTGGTCCCTCGCAGTTGGGTTACGGCGACGGCGGTGAGGCGACGGTGCTTGGCTATGGCAACAATGCCAGCGCCAAGTGGCCTTCATACTACTTCCGACGGACGGTCGGCGTTGCCGACGTGACCAAGTACACCGGTATGATCATCCGGCTCGTGCGGGACGATGGGGCGGTGGTCTACATCAACGGGGTGGAAGTCTGGCGCGCGAACGTGCCGGATGGAACGCTGACGTTTGACACATACTTGCAGACCCTTGATCCCTCGTGGCCGGCGGTGGGTGGATCGGATGAGTCGACCTTTTTCACGTATACCTTCGATCCTGCCGGAGTCCTGGTGGACGGCGACAATGTGGTGGCGGTAGAGGTGCACCAGGTCCACGCCACGAGCAGCGACATCAGCTTTGATCTGGAGCTGTTGGGCGAGTTTCCGGATCCTCTCGCGCCCGCCGTGCCTTTACTGGTCGCGCCGACGGATGGTGCCACGGGATTGTCCCTGGCCCCGACGCTTGCGGTGAGTGTGGATGATCCGGACAGCACGGCGCTGACGGTGGACTTCTGGGGCCGGTCGGTGACCTCCACGGAAGCCCCCTTTGAGATCGTTGTGCTTCCGGACACACAGAACTACGTGAATCCCAATGACGGCTATACTCATCTGCGGATTTTTGAGGCCCAGACGCAGTGGATCAGGGATGAAATACGGGTCAACGGACGCAACATCGTGTTTGTCACGCAGGCGGGGGACCTGACGGACAGTACGGATAGCTCGAGTGATGCGGCCTTTGTGGAGCAACAATGGATTTTGGCGGACGCCGCCATGGATCTGTTGGATGGTGTGGTGGCTTACGGGGTGTGCCCGGGGAACCACGACAAACCCGGAAGCGTCCCTGATTTTTATAATCAGTATTTCGCCTACACGCGTTTCGACCCGTATGTCGAGTCGTGGTATGGCGGTCACTATCCTGTCGCCGGGAACGACAACAGCTATCAGCTTTTCTCCGCGGGAGGCGTGGATTTCATTTTTGTGCATTTGCAGGTGTACCCCGATCAGGGTGTGTACGATTGGGCGAACACAGTATTGAGCGCCCATCGTAATCGTATCGCCGTTCTTACCATGCATCAGTACCTGCAGACGGACGGCAATCGTATGCCGATTGGACAATCCGTCTGGGATAACGTCGTCGTTCCTAACAATAACGTGCGTCTGGTGCTCTGCGGTCATAATCACGGAGAGGCCTATCGGGTGGACATGGAAGATGGACGCCAGGTGTACCAGGTGCTTGCCGACTATCAGTCCTACACAAACGGGGGCAACGGCTTCCTGCGCATCATGCGTTTTGCTCCCGCCGAGGGCCGCGTGTATGTGGAAACCTACTCGCCCTACGTGGACCAGTATGAGACCGATGGGAACAGCCAGTTTACGCTCGATTTCCCGATGGTCAGCTACAGTCATATCGGCGGCCAGAGCGTGGCCCCCGGGCAGAGCGCTTCCGTGGTCTGGAGTAATCTGTCGGCTCAGACCGAATACGAGTGGTTCGCGGAGGTGACCGATGAGACGGCGCGGACCACGATGGGGCCGCTCTGGCGGTTCACCACGGTACAGGACATCTACGCCCCGACGGCGCCCGATCCGGCGGATGGCGCAACGGAGGTGGATATCAACCCGGCGCTGGCGTGGACCGCGGCGGTCGGCGTGGTGTATCACGATGTGTATCTCGGCGCCGAGGGCCAGGACGCCGTGCTGGTAGGAGCCGATCTCACGGAACCTTCCTGCGAGCTGGCGGCGTCGCTGATTTCGGCGACGACGTACTTCTGGAAGGTCGTGGAGAAGGATGGGAGCGGGGCCACGCTGGCCGAGGGGCCCTTCTGGACGTTCCAGACCGCGCCGGCCCCGGGCCGGGCCACGCTCATCAGCCCGGGCAGTCCCCAGTGGAACGTCCCTGCGGATACGACGCTGACCTGGACCGCCGGGACGGGTGCGGAGTTCCACAATGTATGGTTCGGAGCGGACGATTCGGCCAACGTGGCGCTCGTTTCCGAGGCCCAGGTGCAGACGACGTTTGACCCCGTTGATCCGGACAATCCGGGCGAGGGACTCCTTGCCTATAACAGGTCGTACTTCTGGCGGATTGACGAGATCGGCCCGGGCGGCACAACGCCCGGTGAGGTATGGGAATTCACGACAGCAGGCGGACCGCTGCCGACAAAGGCGACAGACCCCATCCCTGCAGCGGGTGCAACCGATGTACCCGCGAATGTCGTGCTGGAATGGACCGCCGGCACGGATCCGGGGGACGGGGATAACCCGGTGACCTGGCACGAGCTGTACCTGTGGAAGGCCGGCGACGTGCGGCCGTCGATGTACCAGAATGTGGGCACGGAGACTGCGACAACATACAACCCGGGCGGTCTGGACTACAGCACGGTCTACAATTCGCGCGTAGACGAGACGGGCGCTTGGGGTACGACGACGGGCGATGTCTGGAGCTTTACCACACAGGATCCGCCACCCCCAGAACCGGCCGGCAGCCCAATTCCCACCGACCAGGCCGTTGTGGATTTGAATGAAATCGTGTTGAGCTGGGCGGCAGGAATCGGCGCCACTTCGCATGATGTGTATTTCGGGACGGCTGCCGAGTTTTACGGGGAGCCTCCTGCGGGCGACCACGACTCCCCTTCGTTCCGCGGCAACCAGACGGAAACGTCATATGCCCTTGGGACCCTGGTCCACGATCAGGTTTACTATTGGCGGATTGATGAGGTTAACAGCGGAGCCACGACGCCCGGGGAGGTGTGGACGTTTACCGCGCGGGATGTGACGGCACCGAGTTTCGCGCCCTATTCGCCGCAAGTGCCCCCCGATACGCTCAGGCACACCAGTGCGGTCGTAAAGGCCGAGACCAATGAGCCGACAACGGCGCTGGTGGAATACGCGTTGACCGAAACGCTGGATAGTGCCGTATCGGTGTTCGATGGGGACCTGATCACGTACCATGATGTCCTGATTCCCGAGACGGGCCAGTTAATCCCCGACACAACGTACTACTATCGGGTGACCGTGACGGATGCTTACGAAAACTCGGCCATGTCCGCCATCTTGTCGTTCACGACGAAGCCGAATACCCCGCCATTGGCGGGGGATGATACCGCCAGCACGATCATGGGCATCCCCGAGACCATCGACGTGCTGGGCAATGACGTGGATGCCGACGGCGATGCTCTGGCAATCTCAGGCGTCCAACAAACAACCATGAACGGGGGCGGCGTGGCCATCGTATCCGCCACGGAAGTGCGGTATACGCCTGCGGCTGGCTACTTTGGCGAGGATACCTTCACGTACACCGTTACGGATGGCATGTCCACCGACGAGGCCACGGTCACGATCACCGTCACCGCCGTGGATTACGATGCCTATGCGGTGGTCGAGCCCCTCGTGCGCATTGGGGCGATCACCGGAACCGTCGATGCCACAACGGTGGCCGACGGTGTCTACCAGAGCATCGACGAATCGCCCAACGGGCCGGCCGCCTACAGCCTGGATGCGGAGTACCTTCTCCATACCGAGGTTGACCCGGCTTATGTCAGTGGACTCACCATCCATCTTGTTCACACCTGGACGGGCCCGGCGGAAGGCGATGGGCTGCACATCGAATTACTGCTTGTCGGTGGAGACATCCTTGACATTACGGGCGACCTCGCCGATGGGCAGTACCAAGCCAGTGACGCCGGTGCGATGATCGACGTCGACGGCAACATCCGAATCCGATTCACCGATACGTTGAACAAGAAGAAAGAAGCCAGAGACACCCTGGTCATCGATCTGCTCTACGCGGACATCGTCGTCGGTCCACCCGACACAACGCCACCTGCCGCTCCACAGAACTTGACTGCGACAGGGGGCCAGGCCATGGTTAGCCTTGAATGGGACGACAACTTGGAATGGGACTTCTCCGACTATATCGTTTATCGTTCCGCGGACAACTCGGACTTCGGCGAGATTGCCGTGACGACGGAGAGTGCATACGTCGACGGCGGACTGGCCGAAAACGTTACGTATTACTACATCGTCATAGCCCGTGATGCCGCCGGGAATTGCAGCGCTGACAGCGAGATCACATGGGCTACGACGACGTCGGACACGACGCCTCCGGCGGCGCCGAGCGGCGTCATGGCGACCGCGGGGGACGGCCAAGTCAGCCTTGACTGGGACGACAATCCGGAGGCGGATCTGGCCGGGTACATGGTGTACCGCAGTGACGGAGATGGCTATCAGCTCGTCGCAACCGGGCTGTTAGAGAGCCGTTACCTTGACGCAGGGCTTATTAACGGGACGACGTATTCTTACGTGGTCAGGGCCGTGGATGCCTCCGGCAATCCGAGTGCGGATAGTGAATCGGTTTCGGCGACGCCCGAGGCCGGCGCCACGCAATCCATCGCGGTCGGTAGCATTTTCGTCGAATTGGTCAGTGCCGGCAGGAACTGGAAGGGCCAGGCGACTGTAACACTTGCCCCGGCCCTGGCCAACGCGACGATTACCTGCAACTGGTACCTGGACACCGACATCCTGGCGACGGGACAAACGGCAATCACGGACGCCAGCGGGCAGGCGGTGATCGTCTCGGTGCCGACCAAGGCTGTCTCTGGACAGCGGTTTATCATCGAAATCACCGATGTGGCGTTGACCGGGTACGAGTACGCGCCCGGAACGGACACCGGTGAGATTTCCGTGCCGTGATCTCAATGGGCCTGCACACGGATGATCCGGCGTGGAGCGGGCCGGTCAGGAGGCCTTGCCGGCGGTGAGGATGGCCTTGGAGGCCTCCTCCGGGACCACGCCGACGGTGGCCAGCTTGATCGTGCCCTTCGTGTCGATGAAAAAGGCGGTCGGGATACTGCGCACGCGGCTGAACGGTTCGGGCAGGGGGATGTTGCCCGCGACCACCGTATAGTTGATACCGTTCTTGGCGGCGAAATCGGCGACGGTCGCTGCCGCTTCGTTAGAAATGGCTATAATCTCAAGCTCGTCCGCCGGCGTCTCTTTGCGGAGTTGCACGAGGTGCGGAATCTCAGCGCGGCAGGGTGGGCACCACGTCGCCCAGAAGACCAACATCACGTTCTTGTCCCGGTGATCGCTGAGGCGGGCGGTATCGCCGTTGACGTCCGTATACGAAAAGTCGGTAGCCAGGGTCCCCCATGAGTCCTCGAAGGCGATATCCCAGCCGCGGCGCGACTCAATGATCCCGCGAAGGCCCGTCGGGTCGAGCTTGCCGGCGATGGCGTCGCTCAGGGGTTTGCCCGAATTATTGGGGGGGTTCTTCCAGTACGTCCAGACCACAAACCCCAGCAACAACAGCAATACCGCATAGACGGGCCACGCCCGGATGATGTTCTTTTTGTCCTGTTCGCGCATGATTCTGCTCCCTCTTGAACGGTTTCAGTCCGGGACCTGCTGACACACAGGGGCCCGCGTAGCTATAGGTACGTCCTTGTTCGGTTTGGGTTCCTGCGCATTCCTTTCGAAATGATGACCTGCTATGCTGTGATTATCGGGCGATCGGGCGGGTCTCTTGAGCGTCTTGTGGAGGCCCGTCTTCAGTCGGCGGGGCGGAGGGCGGCAGGCACGGGGGCGCGGCGCCTCAAGCCCGGAAACCGGGCGGGCGTTGTCGCGAGTTCGAGACGGATTGTCGGCGCGTGAAGACGCAATTGCCGTAGGCCGACAACGTGGAGAGTGCAGCATTCGATGCCCACGAAGACTCTGTTTATGTATGGGACAAGGGCCCGTATCCTGAACTGCGGAAACCCTTTACGACACGCCCCGAGCTTCGGGTCATGGTCGGGCTGGTCGGGCCGATCCGACCCCCGCGGCGGGGGACAGATCGTGTGAGAGCCGAGGCAGGAGCACCGAGATGCGAACAGCATGGAGAGTTTTGGTGATTCTGGGCCTTTGGGCCTGCGGGGCCTGTGGGGCCGAGGCGGAGTCCTTTGATGTGTATCGGGGCGCGAGTGATGCATCGGCGGCGGTGGCGATCGATGATCGCCATTTTCTTGTTGCCGATGACGAGAACAACGTGCTGCGGGTGTATCGCCTGGATGAGCCGGGTCTGCCGGTGCTGTCGGTGGACGTCAGTGCGTTCCTGGGTTGTGAAGAGGATCACCCGGAAGCGGACATCGAAGGCGCCACGCGGGTCGGCGACCGGATTTACTGGATCACGTCACATGGGCGGAACAAGGACGGCAAGCCGCGGCCGAACCGCTATCGGTTTTTCGCGACGGACGTGAACGTGGTCGGTGACCGCGTTGAGATCACGCCGGCGGGCCGTCCCTATCGTAACCTGGTGCTCGAGATGGTGCACGCGCCGTTCCTGCGGAGCCTGGACATCGAGCGGTTCACCCGACTGGGTGCACTGGACCTGAGCAAGGACGAGCGAAAGAGCCTGGCACCCAAGGAAGGCGGCCTCAATATCGAGGCCCTGGCGGCGGATCCCGAGGGCAAAACCCTGTGGATCGGGCTTCGCAATCCGACGTATCGCAGCGCGGCCACCGGTCGGCGCGAGGCCGTCGTGATTCCTTTGTTGAACGCAAACGAGGTCATCGAGGAAGGTCGACCCCCGCGATTCGGCACGCCCCTTCGCTGGGACCTGGGGGGACTGGGTGTGCGGAGCATGGAATACTGTCGGTCGCGCGGGGCGTACTACATCGTGGCCGGACCGCGAAACGGGTCGGATGCCTTGGTCTTATACCGCTGGTCCGGCGGGTTGTCTGAGGCGCCGGAGCCGGTTCACGTGTTCAACGAACCGGAGGATTTCACGCCGGAGGCGCTCTTCGAGACGCCGCGCGGCCTCCTGTATGTCCTGAGCGACGATGGCACGCTCGAAATTGACGTGGACCACCCCCGCGAGTGCATGGAGGGTGAACTGCTGGACAACGGACGTTGCCCGAACAAGTTCCTGACGGACCCGAACCGAAAGACGTTTCGCGGACTTCACATCGCGCCGTGACGAATCCGCGGGGGCCGCCGGTTGTACTCAGGATGGCGGCTTATAATGGGACAATGCCTCGGGCAGGTGCTTCTGAATATCCCGGATGCGGCGCTCGTTGGTCGGGTGCGTGCTCAGCAGGACGGGGACCTGCTGTGATCCCTCGCTGGCGGCGGCCATCCGTTGCCAGAAATCCACGGCGGATCGCGGATCGTAACCGGCCATGGCCATGAAGATCAGGCCCAGGCGGTCGGCCTCGCTCTCCTGAAGGCGGCTGAAGGGCAGGATGACAGCGACGTTGGTGGTGGTGCCGTAGGCCGACGAAAACAGTTCGCGGGTCGTGTCGGGCCGTTGCTGCAAGGCCTTGTCGAGGGCCATGCCGCCGAGGTCGACCAGCAACGCCTGGGTCATCCGCTCACCGCCATGATCCGCGACGGCGTGGGCGATTTCGTGGCCCAGGACCGTGGCCAGCCCCACCTCATTCTGCGTGATCGGAAGCAACCCCGTGTATACGACGACCTTGCCTCCGGGCAGGACCCAGGCGTTTTGCTCCGGACTCTCGATAAGGGTGAACTGCCACTGGTAGTCGGTCAATTCCTCAGCCCGGCCGATGTCGGCAAAGTACTGCTCGACGGCGCCCTGGATACGTCGGCCGACCCGCTCGACCAGGGCCTTTTGTGTGGCGTTGTCGCTGATCTTGGCCTCGGCCAGGAACGCATCATATTGTTGCAGGCTCAGCGAGAGGATAAGGCTGTCGGGGATGAGGTTGAGCTGGCGACGGTTACTGACCGCCACCCGGGAACAGCCGCTGGACAAGCCGGCGGACATCACAACCAGGATGGTAAGCAATACGTGTCTCATAACCTTACTCCTCATCAGACAGCCTTTGCATGAACGATTCAGCCTCGGCGATGGACCGCTCCATGTCGGCCAGCAGGGCCTCGGTGCTGTGCTCAACCCACACCAACTGTTCACGGACGGCCGCGATCGCCTGGGCGTTGAGATTGTGCTTCAGGAACAGCACTTGGTCGTACAACGCCCGCAACACCGGGTCCATCCTGGCTGAGGCCGCGTCCATCATGCCGATCATTCGGGTGTAGGCCGCGCGCGTCTGCTCCAGTTTGACCTGGCTGGCGGCGCGAAGCTGATCGCTGCTGTACTCATCCAGCTCATCGGCCCACTCATCGAAGAGGGCGCCGGCCACGTCTTTGACGGAAGCGATGCGGCGATTGACCGTCTCGGCGACCTTTTTACTCTTTTCGTATTCGGTGCGGACTTGTTCGTACTTTTCCTCCAACGAACCGCCCGAGACCTCGACTACGGAACGGAACCGTTCCAGGGCGGACTGGAATTGCTCCTTGGCCTCGACCTGGGATTCCTGGGCATCCTGGACGCGGCTGGAGAGAATCTGCCGTTTGGGATGCCCGAAGGCCTCCATCGTATCGTAGTATATCGTTCGGCAGCCGGCCAGGACGGCCAAGGCCCCGATCATCCACACGCATCGCTTCATGGTCGCCTCCGTTCGAAACGTGGGTTCCTCTACCATGCCACGTACAGTCTACCGCCGGCCCATGACCGTGTCCAGCGGCAGGCACGGCTGCATTCTGTCCATGCGCCGTCCCGCAACGAGGTCTGACCTGCAAGCGGGTCCGATAGCAGGGGCCGGCCAGGTGCTTGGGGGGGCGTAATCCGGTATCGGCGATTATGCGCGGGACCGAATCGGCCGATACAGCAGGCATCGAAACAACCCGTTCGCCTCGAAGAACCGGGAAACGGCGAACCCGTTTACGACTAGAGAGGTATGTATTTGACAGGCACGGCGACGACGAGACGGGGTTCGGGGTTGAAATCGGTCCGCCCGCGGTTATTATACAAGTTTGGGCGTTCAGGTTTCAGGATGGAGGGAGGAAGCTGGGAAAGTCGGCGAATGTCTCGATGTTTCTTGATACTTGCGTTCTCCGTAGTGCTTGGGCTGGGGGGTTGCCGGCCCGTCGATCGCGAAGCGACGCCGCTGGTTGATAATTCGGCTTCTCAGTCCGGCGGTCCGGGTCTATCCGGCGTGTATGAGCCGGTTCCGGAGCAGCCCAGCGGCTACGACGCGACGAGCCCGCGACCGGCGCCCGACATGAACACACGAACCGAACCCACCGGTACAGATGAGCCGTCCGATACGGATAGGGGGGCCAGCGAAGCTGACACTGTTGCGCCTGTAACGGCCCCCTCCCAGACCGCCGACCCAGAGGATCGACCCCCGGACCCCGAGGTTCAGGGCTCCAAGACCGAGCCCACAGTCGAGGTGACGGAGCCCGCCGAGCCGGAGACCGATGGGGTGACCGCCATTGCCGAACCACCGGAGGAGCGGAACGAGGTGGACGAATCGGCCGGCGAGGAGGCAGCGACCACGACCGACGCGACGGCCTCGGATGAGGCGACGAAAGCATCGGAGGCTGGCCGGTCGGCCACGCCATCGGACAAACGAGAAGCCACTGCCGACCCGGAGGCCGAAACGACGCCACCCGAGACGGCCAAGCCCGGGCCGCCGCCGGCCGTCGAGCCCACACCCGCGCCCGAACCCGAAACGAAGTGGCACAAGGACTGGAAGGCCTTTTACGAGGGCTATGCGGCGCTGCTCAAGACCTACGTGGACGACAAGGGTGACGTGGACTATTTCGAGCTGCGGCGCAAGCGTCTCGATCTGATTGGTGTGCAGAACGCCATGGAGGCCATCAAGCTGGCCGAGTATGAGCAGTGGGAGACCGCGGAGAAGGCCGCCTTCTGGATCAACGCCCACAATATCTGCGCCCTGCGCGTGGTGGTGGACAACTACCCGATCAAGCCGCGCTGGCCGTTCAACCTCATGTACCCCAACGGGATCATGCAGATTCCGGGGGCGCGGACGAAGGTCTACTTCCGCCTCGTCGAGCGGGAATACAGCCTCACCGAGATGGAGCGGGACCGGCTGCTCAAGCAGTTCGGGGATGTGCGGTATATGTTCGCCCTGTCGCACGCGACGCGGGGCGCGGGGTTCCTGCGGACCGAGCCGTACTACCCGGACCGGCTGGACAAGCAGGTGGATGAGCAGGTGCGACGGTTCCTGAAGAGCCCGCGCGGCCTGCGGATCGACCGCGACGCGGGCGTCGTTCAACTGAGCGACATGTTCATCTGGTACAAGGATACGTGCATCGCCAAGTATGGCCAGGTTCGCCGCTTCCGCCATCAGCCCGACGACGTCCGGGCGTACCTGAACTTCGTGTTCGACCACCTGCCCGAGGCCCAGGCCGATTATCTGCTCAACCGAACCTTCACCGTGACGTACATCTCCTACGACTGGGCCCTCAACGATCGCGCCAGTCCGTAGACCCCGATCCGCGTCCTGGGTGCAGGAAATGTATCGCACGGCGGCTTGGACCCTGATCCCTGGGGCTTTGCAGACGCAACGC
>OMKS01000422.1_pt1 | contig 39710 bp, 33 predicted proteins | sample 1674721 | NCBI WGS metagenome assembly OMKS01 (sample SAMN06264996, study PRJEB25208) | sediment metagenome | isolation source: hot spring sediment | place: USA: California | collected 2014-09-02 | reverse complement strand
GTGTGTTCGTGCATTGGCTTGAAATGAAACCTTGGATATGCACAGATGTGCCCATATGACGCTATCAGTATGTGTATTTGCCCTTTGCGAACAGAAATGATCGCCCACAGCCTGCTTTGGCGATTGCCTTAAAGGTAACCTTAATCACCAAGTGTCTCGTGACAGGTTGGATTGTAGCATAGGACAGAAACGGTGACAAATGGGGAGGCGTGCTTTCGAACGCACACCGTCAGCTTGCTACGTGGGTGTTCTCGTCAACTGTCGCATGGATTCTTTGGTCTCTTGGCAGTACTCATCGAAGTGAGCACACAGGGGGTACTCGTTCCAACAAAAGCCGCGCTGCTTGAAAGTTCTTGAACTCTTGAATGGAGGCCCAAACCTGGCTCTCGCCCAACCACGGTTGGTCTGCCTCATCCTCTGTTACTGGCGTCCAAGTCGGCCGATAAGCCGGGTTCTGTCGTGGGCGGTCATCTATCTGGGACGGCGGTTGCCCGCCGTCTCTAGCGGCCTACCCGGAGCTCGAATGGGACGGGCCGCCCCTCGCTCCTGCTTGGCCTTGCTCCCGGTGGGGGTTGCCTGGCCGCCCGTGTCACCACGGACGCCGGTGGTCTCTTACACCACCTTTTCACCCTTACCCCCTCCCCAGCGGGAGGGGGCGGTCTGCTTTTCTGTGGCCCTTTTCCGTCGGGTCACCCCGCCTGGATGTTATCCAGCACCGTGCCCTGTGGAGCCCGGACTTTCCTCGCCCCCCTCTTTCCCCCACTGGGGGGATGAAAGGAGGGGACGCGACCGCCTGGCCGACTTGGACGCCGATTTTATGATAACACACTGCCTATGGCTGTCAAGGAGAGAGGTCAGTCGTCCGGGGTATAGGGATAAGCGTCCACGAACGCCGCGTAGGGGTCGTAAAGGTAGGCCGTGTCTCCATCATTGTTCCACACCGCCTCGCCGGCCAGTCCCCAGTATAATGCTGCGTCCGTGTCGGCGCCGCGCCCACTGTAGAGCCGTATTGTCGCGCCCGGCGCCACGAGCATGGGAGGGAATACGTACAAGTACAGGCCAGCATCTCGCAACACATATCCATCCAGATCAACTGCCGTGTCTCCGGTATTGGTCAGTTCGACCCATTCCCCGTTCGGGGCTATGCGATCGCTGCCCGGCCCATCATACTGCAAAGCGGTGATGCGCATTGGCGATTCGGATGGCGTCCACTGTCCGCGTCCGGACTCGCGAGCCTCCTGCTCTGCCCGCGCGAACGATTCCGCGTAGCGCCCGTTGGGCGGTAGGATGTACGCGTTAGCGTATCCCTGGCGCACCAGTTCCAGGTTCACAAAAACGTCAGCGATCCAGACGTAGGCCAGCACACGGCCATGCAGATCGCTGGTCTGCACGTCCGTTTCCAACCACACGGTTTGTCCTGCGACGAGGGACTCGTTCAGTGCCCGAGCCTCTGCCGCGTAGGGTTGGCCGATCTCGGGGGTATTGACGCCGGTGTACCGCACGCGCCGTCCATCGGTCAGTTCGACCGTGTCGCCGTCTACGACGAAAGCGACGGCTGCGGCTTGGCCGGCAGCGGTGCGGGTTGGCTGAGTCGAATGGCAGGCGGTCAGCAGCACCACAAATGTCAAGACCAGCATCGTCCTTTTACATAGATTGGCGGCCATTTTGCACTCCTGAACATCGCTCTCGATGAGGGGCCCAGGTTTTCGAGGGGGCATGTCTCTGTTGCACACTGAAGTATTATAGGCCAGATTTTAGGCTTTACAAATCAGCCAAGTTGTTGTACAATGGCATCCCTATAAATATGCTGTTGGAGGTATTGAATATTGGCTAACACACAATCAGCAATCAAGCGTCTTCGTAGCGCCAAGCGCCGGCGCTTGCGCAACCGGGTGTATGTGGGGCGAGCCCGCACGACCATCAAAAAGGCCAGGCAGTTGATCAAGGCCGGTCAGATCGAAGAAGCTCGCGAGGCCGTACGAGCGGCCTCTAGCGCTCTGGACAAGGCCGCCGAAAAGGGCATCATCCACAAGAATAACGCCGCTCGTCGCAAGTCACGTTTGATGCAACATCTGAACGAGGCCGAACGTGCTGCCTGAGTGCCATCCATGCCAATGGGAGAAGTTGTGATCTAGTCACGAGAGCACCGTTGTGAATGCAGCGGCGCTCTTTGTTCTGTTCCCGGGTTTTCCGCTCGTACCTTGACCGAGCGGAGGCATCACATAAATCAGGAGGTGTAGAATGCAGATCAGTGGTTACGAGTTTCCCGACGACCTGTACTATGACAAGCTGCACAGCTGGGCACGGGTAGAAGGGAACGTCGTCGTCCAGGGGCTGACCGAGTTTGGGCAGGCCATCGCGCAGGAAATTGTCTTTGTCGAGGTTCCTCGCTCTGGGCGGGACGTTGAGCAGGGGCAGACCTTTATGTCTATGGAATCAGGCAAGTGGGTAGGTCGCATCGCCGCCTTGGTCTCCGGCTCAATCTCCGAAGTCAACGAAGAACTGGAATGGGAACCGAACCTGGTCAACGAATCTCCTTACGACGAGGGGTGGTTGGTCAGGATCGAGATGACCGATGCTTCCGAGTTGGACAACTTGATGAAGGGTGATTCGCCTGAATTAAAGGCGTTCATCGAGGAAGAGGCAGAAAAGTATCAGGATATCCTGGGGTAATAGGCAGATCGCCTAATAGGATGGGCAGCTCGCACTCCCACGCCAGTGGTGAGCCGAAGCCGCCTACGGATGTATTTTGTACAACGAGTCTGTCGGCACGAGGCAGGCAGAGGGCGATGCAGGATCGCCTTATCACTCTCACCTGGTCAAATCAGAACTCGAAAGAACAGAGGGATACAGAAGGTCGCCAGTGCAGGATACCTTTGTTCTCTGGTGCTCTATCTACAATTATCGTGACTACTCGGGTGTCCGGCGCTTGATCAAATTAGCTTCTGTAACGCGCCCAACAGGACATTCCAGGACGTTTTTATGCCGCTGTTGCAAGCGCAGGGCACCGGGCAAGTCTTTCGACACTCGCATGAACTTGCGATCTCCAAGGTAGATGCCAGTATCATGATGATGGCATGCAGGGTGAAATGATGGGGCTGCTGGTCCGGCGAATGTGGTGATATATTGCAGGTGCAGGATGTGACATGTGGCTCTTGGCAAGACTTGCCCGGTGGCTATAATTGAGCGACGCCACATGGGCGGTCCTTTGCACTGTGACACGATACCGTCAAAGGGCTGGTCTGAGGGTGACACCACGTGTTTCGACCGCATTTCAACTTCAAACCCTCGAATTAGGCTTGGCCTTGATGCCTATGTGTAGGGTGTACCCAGGGGATGGGTATCTGTGAAATTCCGTGAAATCATTGCGATTGTAAAGGGCGAGTTAATCACCAAGATAGCCAAATTGGACATGGATGTCACGCACATCAGCGCGGCAGACCTGATGAGTGACGTATTGGCTTTCGCGGAGCCGGAATCTATCCTGCTGACTGGCCTGTGCAATCCCCAAGTTGTATGTACGGCCGAGATGGCTGACATTGTAGCCATCATCTTTGTACGGGATAAAAAACCACCGCCAGAGACGATCTCTTTGGCGGAGGAGGAACGGATCCCCCTAGTATCCACCCCCTATTCCATGTTCGAGGCATGTGGATGTCTCTACCAAGCTGGCTTGAGAGACATCCATATACCAGACGAGTGAGTCAGGGGCTAGAAACTCGTGGGCATACAGAACAACTCGGCCATTCCAGCGTCTCAAATCACCAGGCTCCACGAACTGGTGTACGAGCTCGAGATATCCCAGGTTATGACCAGGGAGGTCATCACTGTCACGCCGCAAACCTCTATGACCGAGGTGCGAGAGATTTTGCAACGACACCGTATCTCGGGTATACCAGTTTTAGAGCACGGTGAGCTGGTAGGGATCATCAGCATTGAGGATCTGATCAAAGCCCTGGCTGGGGGAGAGATGGATGCCCGGGTGGGCGAAAAGATGACGCCCAACCCCATAGTTCTATCGGCCAATGAGCCGCTGGTGCTCTCTGTTGATTACTTTAACCGGTACGGGTTTGGTCGCTTCCCCATCGTCAATGAACAGGGCAAAATGGTGGGCATTCTCACACCCAGCGACGTCACCCAGGGACTGCTCAAGAAACTAGAGGTCGAGTATCACGAGGAGGAAATCCGGCGCTATCGAGCCAGCCACATTTTCGAGGACGTCATCTCTGACCACACCAGCATCTTTTTGCACTATATCATCGCCTCGCGCGATTTCAAGCAGGCCGGAGCGGCGTCCAGGAATATCAAACGCACCCTGACACACCTGGGCATTCCCCGGCCAATCATCCGCCGGGCAGCCATCGCGACGTACGAAGCAGAGATCAACATTATCATCCACACTGATGACTTCGGAGGCTTGATTACGGCCGAGATTCGGCCTGATGCGATCATCATCGGCGCGCTAGACCTGGGGCCAGGGATTGCCGATGTCGAACAGGCGAAACGACGCGGATTTTCCACCGCCCCGGATTGGATTCGGGAGATGGGGTTTGGGGCCGGTATGGGGCTGACGAACATTGAAAAGTGCGCTGACGAGATGTATCTGGAATCCCCTTTCGGCAGCCGCACGACTCTGAGAGTCACAATTTACATGGACGAACACCTCCCCATTGGTCGAAGAGAAGCATGACTAATGACCAGACGGGGCCTCTCATTTCAGAGAAAGGGCCGGTGATGAAATTAGAAACACTCGCTCGTCAACTTGGATTAACCGTCCACGCCGGACGCGATGCACTGGATCGAGAGGTCACAAGTGGTTACGCCGCGGACCTGTTGAGCTGTGCGATGGCCAAAGCACGGGCCGGCAGCGTGTGGGTGACGTTGCAGGGCCATTCCAATATCGTGGCCGTGGCCAGCTTGACGGAGGCAGCCGGCATCATCATCACTGAGGGGGTGCAGCCCGACGACGCGACGATCAACAAAGCGCAGGAGGAAGGTGTGCCCATCCTGACGACAGAGCTTACGACGTTCACAGTGGTGGGCCGGTTGTACGAGCTGGGCGTGCCGGGCGTGGAGAGCCTCGACGAGTAATGGATGGGCTGGATTAGCCCACGCCTCTCACCCAGTACGCTGACGAATTGACCTTGGGCCAGTATGCGCGAGCTGGGGTTACACATTTTGGACGCCTTGGAGAACTCGTTAGCAGCCGGGGCGACGTGCGTCGAGCTGACCATCGAGGAGGACCTGGCGGCAGATCGGCTGGTCATCACCGTGCACGACAATGGCCGGGGGATGAGCGCCGAGCAATTGGCCTGTGTTTTTGATGCTTTTTATACGACGCGCACCACGCGCCACGTGGGGTTGGGGGTGCCTTTATTCAAGGCCGCGGCCGAGCGTTGCAACGGAGATCTGACCATCACGTCGCAGGTTGGCGAGGGGACCACGCTCCAGGCGGTTTTTCAGCACAGTCACATTGATCGTGCGCCTCTGGGGAATATCCAAAGTACGCTGTTGGCCTTTATCCTATTCGGCTCGTGTGACCTGCACTACGTCCACCGGATCAATGGACGAGAGTTCGAGTTTCACACGGCGGATATGAGAACCGAGTTAGAGGACATACCGCTGACCCACCCGGCGGTGCGGGATTGGCTGCAAGAATTTATCGCTGCAGGCGAAGCTGAACTGAGACAGAATTAAGGAGGAAACTTGATGACCGTCACGCCAACCAAATCTTTCGATCTGGCCAGTGAATTACTGGTCCCCTCGTTTCTAGAGACCATAGATCCCCCGGAGAACTTGAGGGGCTGCATTCAGTGCGGCACGTGCTCCGCTACCTGTCCCACGGCCAGTGCTATGGATTATACGCCCCGACAGATATGGCGTATGGTCAATCTGGGTATGCAGGACCGCGTGATGCGCAGTCGCACGTTCTGGCTCTGCACGACGTGCAAAGCGTGTCAAGTGCGCTGTCCCCGGGGCATTGATCTGATGGACTCGATGATTGCCCTAAAAAAGTACGCCCTGGATAGCGGGATAAATGTTCCGGAAAAGATGGAAATATTCGGGGATACCATCGTCACCGATTACAACATCTCTGGGGATGATAACACGAATCGCCAAATCTGGAGCCAGAATCTGGAACGGGTGCCCTTGGGAGTCGAGCCGCGCCGGAAACAGGCCGAAGTGCTCTACTTTATCGGCTGTGTCAGCTCCTTCTACCCCCGCGCGTACAGCATTCCCCAATCCCTCGTCCAGGTGATGGAGCGGGCCGAGGTCGAGTTTACCACCCTAGGCGGTGAAGAGTGGTGCTGCGGCTATCCCCTGCACATCGCGGGAATGGGAGACCGCATGGTGGATTTGGCCCGCCACAATGTGCAGCAAGCGCGAGCTTTGGGAGCAAAAAAGGTCGTCTTTACCTGTCCTTCCTGCTACTATGCCTGGGAACATCTCTACCCCGAATACACGGACGTCTCTGGCATCAAGCTGCTGCATGCCAGCGAGTACCTGGCCGAACTGTTGACCGGTAACAGCATCGCCCTGAGCGCATTCGAAGAGGTGGTGACCTATCACGACCCCTGTGACCTGGGACGCAAGAGCGGCGTCTATGACGCGCCCCGTGAGGTGCTGAACGCCATTCCGGGGCTCGAGTTTCGCGAGATGTCCGCCTGCCGTGAAAACGCCATGTGCTGCGGCGGCGGCGGCGACGTCGAGATCGCCGATCCAGAAGTCACTATGAACGTGGCTGGGGAGCGGTTGGCCCAGGTGCAGGCCACCGGCGCCCAATACGTGCTCTCGGCCTGTCAACAGTGCAAGCGAACCCTGCAGGAAGGGGCACGTCAGCACCGGATTCGCGTGCGACCGCTGGACCTGACGGAACTGGTCTGGCAGTCTATGCGAGATACTGAATAAGATGGGAAAATCGAGTTCGACGTAGGTCATGTTAGAACCTGATTCCCTATGGCTATGCCATTCTTTCGGGCAGACCTGCACATTCACACATGTCTTTCACCCTGCGCTGAGCTAGAAATGCTGCCCGACCTGATCGTCCAGCAGGCGCAGGAACTGGGACTAGAGATTATCGCCATCACCGATCACAATTCGGCCGAGAACACAGCAGCGGTGGTCAACGCAGCGCGGGGCACCGGCATCACGGTGTTCCCCGGCATAGAGGTGCAGACCCGCGAAGAAGTACACGTCGTCACCCTGTTCGACTCGCTGGAGCAGGTCATGGCCTGGCAGGAACAGGTCTATGGGAGCCTGCCCCCGTTGAAAAACGACGAGGCGAGGTTTGGAGAACAGTTGATCCTCGACGCCGAGGGACAACCGGCGGGCTATCTCGATCAAATGCTCATCACCTCGTCCTCCTTTTCGATCGAAGAGGTCGTCGCGCGGGTAGATAAATTGGGCGGTCTATGCATCCCGGCTCACGTGGACCGGCCCGTCTACAGCATCATCGCTAACCTGGGCTTTGTCCCACCCGACCTGAATGTGAGAGGCGTGGAGATCTCGTTCAACATCAGCCCGATGGACGCGCGCCAGCGCTTTCCCCAGTTGGACCGGTACAGTCTGATCGCCAACGGTGACGCCCATCGTTTGAAGGAAATGTGCCGGCGCACGACCCTCAAGATGAAGGAGGCGACAGTGGCCGAACTAGCCCTGACCCTCGCCGGTGAGGGAGAACGGGGCATGTGGGTAGATGGACGATCTACCATGCCGACAGTCTGATGGGAAAAGGCTTGCCATTATGGATCGAGAGCGCCCACCTCTCCATTCCCCCAGGTGATGGGATGGAGAGACACGGCGACGAGATCAGAACCTTTCAAACTCGAGATCAGTTCTGCGTTGTGCTCGCCAGCGGCCCGCTGCACCCAGAGAAATCGAACGCAGCGGCCATGGCCGAGACCGCGATACACCTGTTGGAGCAAAGAGTTCCGCCAGATGATGCGCTGCAGACGGTGATCACCACATTCGCAGATCCCGAGGGTCGCCGGTTGCCCCTCTCTATCCTGCGCATCCTCACGGAATCGGCGGGCGAGTGCCATGCCTGCCTGGCCGACTGTGACGCTCCTCCCCTGTTCCTGACCCGGCAGGGCGAACTGGTGCTGCTGCCGGTATTCGAGGATGTCCACCAGGGGCACCTGATTCGCACATGTCGCTTCTCCCTACAGGATGGCGATTACCTGGCGATGGTCAGTGAGGGGTACGTCCGAGGGCAGAGCAAGGGACAACGTTGGGTGTGGAAAGAGATCGCGACCTACACCCGCCGGCTGACGAGCATCGGCTCCAGCGCCGAGCAACTGTTGGAGGCCCTGTTCAGCACGTACCACCGACTGGCCGAGGCGAAAGAGACAGATAACCAATTATCCAGGCGCCCGGTATCTGTCGTGGCGATGCACGTCCGCCCGATGCGCTCCGTCACCGTGTGGACCGGTCCGCCGGTCGACCCGGCGCAGGACGAAGCGGCGCTGGCTGCGCTGATGGCCGAACCGGACACGCGGGTCATCTGCGGGGACACCACCGCGCAGATCGCCGCCCGGTTGTTAGGGGCGGAACTGGACTTGGAACCGCGCCCCGAAGATGGCTGGGCCGAAGTGCCGCCTACTATGACGATGGAGGGTGTGGGTCTGGTGACGGAGGGGTTGGTGACGATGGACGCCGCTCGCCAGCGGATCCTTGCGGCGAGACGAGCCAGTGAGCTGCCCCGTGCGGAGGACGGAGCGACCCGCCTGGCCCGGTCGCTGCTGACGGCGGATCGGATCCATTTCATCGTTGGGCTGGCGATCAACCCGGCGCAGGTCGCTGACAAAGCGGGCACGATCCCGCTGCGCCAGCTGGTCGTGGAAGGTCTTATCGAAGCATTGAAAGCATGGGACAGAATTGTGACCGCCGATTACATATAGAAGGAGGGGCTTATACAATATGCAGTTGGCAAAAGTGATGCAAGTAAAAGTGCAAATGGATGATACATTAGCACCTTAATGGAGAGATGGAGGTATGCGATATGGACGAACCTAAAATTGGCGTCTACGTGTGTGACTGTGGCATCAATATCGCCGCCACGGTCAATGTGCCGGATGTAGTCGCCTTCGCCAGCCGGCAGCCGAACGTCGTCGTGGCCCGTGAGAGCAAGTATACGTGCTCCGAGCCGGGCCAAAAGATGATCCAGGATGACATCCGGGAGTTGGGCCTCAATCGCGTGGTGGTAGCTTCTTGCACGCCCCGCATGCACGAGGCCACTTTCCAGAACGCCGTGGCTGAAGCCGGTCTCAACCCCTACTACTTTGCGATGGCGAACATTCGCGAGCACGTCTCCTGGGTCATCCGGGACATCGAGCAGGCGACCGACAAGGCGAAGCGCTTGGTCGGCTCTGCCATCTTGCGGGTGGCCTACCAAAGCCCGCTGGAACCGCGCAAGGAGCCGGTTACCCAGGCCGCTCTCATCGTCGGCGGCGGCATCGCCGGCATCCAGGCCGCGCTGACCATTGCCGACGCGGGGTATCCCGTCTACTTGGTCGAGCGAGAACCGTCCATCGGCGGCCACATGGCCGAGTTGGACAAAACCTTCCCCACACTCGACTGTTCTACCTGAATTCTCGGCCCCAAAATGATGGATGCCGGTCGGCATCCCAACATTACGCTCTTGAGCTATAGTGAGGTCGAGGAGGTCTCCGGGTACGTGGGCAACTTTAAGATCAAAGTACGCAAAAAGGCCCGTTACGTGGACGAGGATGCGTGCACCGGATGTGGCACGTGTTGGACCGAGTGTCTGACGCGGCGCACCCCGCGCCTGAAGCTGATCAAGATGGGCGACATGAGCGTAGGAGAGAGGAGGCCGGGGGAGCGATGATGGTAGATCAGCATCGGATCAACGAGATCATTGATGGCTACGGCGCGGATCGAATGAACGCGCTGGCGATCCTGCAGGATATACAGCGGGAGTACAACTACTTGCCCCGGAAGTCTTTGGAATGGACGGCAGAACGATTGAACGTGCCGGTCGGTGAAATCTACCGCATGGCGACGTTTTTCACTTCGTTCAGCCTGCAGCCCAAGGGCGAGTACATGTGCAAGGTTTGTATGGGCACTGCGTGTCACGTGCTGGGCGGTCCGCGTATCCTGGAGGCTCTGGAACGGGAACTGGGCATCAAAGCCGGTGAGACCACATCGGACGGCAAGTTCTCATTGGAGGCAGTGCGCTGCCTGGGCGCGTGCGCTTTGGGACCAGTGATGGTGGTCAATGAGGAGCCTCATGGCTACATGACGCCTGAGAAAGCCACCAATCTGATCCGTAAAATCGCATCGAGTGACGTCGAAAAAGTCGCAGCTCCACAGCCTGCTTCTGAACGGGCGTCGGCGCGTCCCACTGTGGACCTCTCTGGCGTACCACCGGCGGGTTAGACGAAAGGGGGAGATGTAAAATGCCGAAACTGAAAAGTGTCGAGGAGTTGCGCAATTTGCGAGCGCAAGTGCAGAAAGACCTGACGGCGCGAACCGAGACCACCACTACGATTACCGTGGGAATGGGGACCTGCGGCATCTCGGCCGGCGCGCGCGAAGTGATGCAAGCAGTTCTGCAAGAGTTGAACGCACGAGAGATCAAGGCCCACGTGACGACTGTCGGCTGCATTGGGATGTGCTCAAAGGAACCCCTGCTGGACATTCAGCAGGGCGACGAGCCGCGCATCACGTATGGTAACGTCACTCCTAAAATGGTGCCGCGCATCATCGAGGAGCACGTGATCCACGGGCGCGTGGTGGACGATTGGGTCGTCGGCCGGATTGCGATGGGGCAGGAGGAGTAAGATGGCTGAACAACATCGAGCCGACGTAATCGTCAGTTGTCTGCACGGCCGCTGCCCAGATCTGATTCCTGCGCTCCAGGAGGAGATCGAACGGCGCGGCTTGACCACGGAAGTGGAAGTCGTCGAAAGCGGCTGCCGGGGATTGTGTGCGATGGGGCCGGTCATCCTCCTCCAGCCGGAGGGTATCTTCTACACCAACGTTCAGCCGGCCGACGTACCAGAGCTGGTCGAGGAGACGTTGATCAAAGGACGGGCGGTCCCGCGGCTAACTTATAAGGAGCCGCTGACACACAAAGACGTTTGCTACTACGAGGATATTCCGTTCTACAACAAACAAATGCGCCACGTGATGCACAAATGCGGGATGATCAACCCTGAGTCCATCGCAGAGTACATCGCGTTGGATGGGTATCAGGCTCTGGCCAAGGCGCTGACTGAGATGTCACCCGAGGAGATCATCGCGGAAGTCAAAAAGTCCGGGCTGCGCGGTCGCGGTGGAGCGGGATTCGCCACCGGACGCAAATGGGAGTCCACCCGCCAGGCTGAGGGTGACGTGAGGTACGTAGTGGCCAATGGCGACGAGGGCGACCCGGGCGCGTTCATGAACCGCAGCCTGATGGAGGGCGACCCTCACGCCATCATCGAGGGCATGGTCATCGGCGCGTACGCCATTGGCGCGCACGAGGGATTCATCTATGTGCGCGACGAGTACCCGCTGGCGGTGCGCAATCTGAACATGGCGATTGAGCAGGCGCGGGAGTATGGCCTGCTAGGCGAGGACATCCTGGGTACCGGATTCGATTTCGATATCCGCATCGTGCGTGGGGCTGGGGCCTTTGTCTGCGGCGAGTCGTCTGCGTTGATGCAGTCGGTCGAGGGCAAGGTCGGCGAGCCGCGCCCCAAGCACTATCATGCGACGGAACGCGGCCTGTGGGACAAGCCCACGGCGCTCAACAACGTCGAGACCTGGGCCAACATCCCGTTGATCATCAACAATGGCGCGGACTGGTTTGCCTCAGTTGGAACCGAGAGGAGCAAGGGCACCAAGACGTTCTGCCTGGTGGGACAGATCGCCAACACCGGCCTGATCGAAGTGCCGATGGGCATCACGCTGCGCGAGATCGTGTACGACATCGGCGGCGGCATCCCGGGGAATGGCGATTTCAAGGCGGTCCAGACCGGTGGGCCGTCGGGCGGCTGCATTCCGGCCGATCAGCTGGACTTGCCGGTGGATTACGACAGTCTGATCGAGGCCGGCTCGATGATGGGCTCCGGCGGTATGATCGTGATGGACAATCATACTTGCATGGTAGATATCGCCCGCTACTTCCTCGACTTTCTCAAGGAAGAATCGTGCGGTAAGTGCACCCCCTGCCGCGAGGGCATCCGGCGCATGTTGGAGATCCTGACCCGCATCACGCAGGGCGAGGGCGAGATGGCAGATTTAGACACGCTGGAGGCACTGGCGCGGACGGTGCAGAACGCCTCGTTGTGCGGCCTGGGCAAGTCGGCACCGAATCCGGTGCTCAGCACGTTGCACTATTTCCGTGACGAGTATGTCGCGCACATCGAGGAGAAAAAGTGCCCGGCGGGGGTCTGCAAGGCGCTGATCGAGTACTATATCATCGCGGAAAACTGCACGGGTTGTGGTCTCTGCCGCCGCAAGTGCCCGCAGCAGGCGATTAGCGGGGAAAAGAAAGAGCCTCACGTCATTGACCTGGAACTGTGCATCAAGTGTGGCATCTGTCACGACGTGTGCAAGTTCGACGCGGTGGGCGTGAGATAGGAGGAACTCACTATGGCAACGTTGATTATTGATGGACAAAAAGTACACGCTGAGGAAGAACAGACCGTCTTGGAAGTTGCCAGGGCGAATGGGATCGAGATCCCGACGCTGTGTCACCATCCTTTGATGGAGCCTCACGGCGCCTGCCGACTCTGTACGGTCGAGGTCATTCGGCGTGGATGGTCCAGCCTGCAGACCTCGTGCACGTATCCCGCGTGGGATGGGTTGGAGATCAAAACCAACTCACCTGCAGTTCGAGAGGCGCGTCAGGTCATCTTGGGTTTGCTGCTGTCCCGCTGCCCCGGCGTACCGCTGCTCCAAGACCTGGCGCAGGAATATGGCGTCACCGAGCCGCCCTTCCCGACCGATGACCCGGAGCAGAAATGTATCCTGTGTGGGCTGTGCGTGCGGGTCTGCCACGAGTTGGTCAAGGCGGACGTGTTGAACTTTTCTCAGCGCGGCATCGAGCGCCAGGTGGGACCGCCCTTCCTGGAAAAAACGCGCCAGTGCATCGGCTGCGGCGCTTGTACCATCGTCTGCCCCACCGGGGCCATCGAGATCGTGCTGGAGCAGGCCGCGATCTATCAGGAAAAGCCGCTGGGCCCGACTTCGGCCATCTACGTCCCGTCGCTCCAGGCGGTGCCGCGCGTACCGGTGATCGATACCGACGCCTGCATCCGCTTTCGGCAGAATGACCGGACCGAAGGTGAGATCGCCGACGCCTGCGGAGCCTGCCAGATGTTGTGCGAGGCCGGCGCGGTTGACTTTACGCAGCAGGACGAGGTGATCGAGTTGAACGTCGGTACGGTCATCGTCGCTACCGGTTTCGAAATGTGGGACCCGGCCAAGCTGTCCCAGTACGCTTACGGCCAGTCCCCCAACATCATCACCGGTCTGGAGTTCGAACGACTGTCCAATTCCGGCGGCATCACCGGGGGCGAGATCCTGACGGCGGATGGAAAGAAGCCGGAGCGAGTGGCGGTGATCCACTGCGTCGGCAGCCGCGATCACAACGCCCACGAGTACTGCTCCCGGATCTGCTGTATGTACTCGCTCAAGCAGGCCCACCTGGTGCGGGACAAGACCGGCGCCAAGGTGTACGAGTTCTACATGGATATGCGGACCTTTGGCAAGGGGTACGAAGAGTTCTACGAACGGGTGCAGAAGGAAGAAGGCATCACCATGGTGCGCGGACGGGGCGCGTCGGTGGAGGTGCTGCCGGACGGCAAGCTGCGGGTCAAGGGCGAGGACGCCGACCTGGGCGAACTGGTGCACGTGGACGTGGATATGGTGGTGCTCAGCTCGGCCATCGAAGCGCCGCACGACGCTGAACGGATCGGCGCGCTGTTCGGCCTGAGCCGCTCAGCGGATGGTTTCTTTGCCGAGGCGCACCCCAAACTGCGCCCGGTGGAGACGAACACGGACGGCGTCTTCCTGGCCGGTTGTGCGCAAGGTCCCAAGGACGTGCCCGATGCAGTGGGTCACGCCGGCGCGTCCGCCTCGATGGCCCTGGCGCTGTTGAACAAGGGCGAGGTGACCATTTCGCCCACCACGGCCAAGGTGATCACCGAGCGGTGTGTCGGCTGCGGCGACTGTGTGCCCGTCTGCCCCTACACGGCCATCGCGCTGGTGGAGGGCAAGTCGGAAGTCAACCCGGTGCTCTGCAAAGGGTGCGGCACCTGCGCGGCGACCTGCCCGGCCGGTGCTATCCAGGCATTACACTTTACCGACGAACAAATCGTCGCTCAAATCGAGGGGGTGCTCGCATGGGTGTAGAGTTTGAACCGCGAATCGTTGCCTTCATGTGTAACTGGTGTACCTATGCCGCGGCCGACACAGCCGGCGTTTCCCGTATGCAGCAGCCGCCCAACGTGCTGCCCATCCGGGTGATGTGCTCAGGGCGCGTCTCGCCAGAGATGGTGATGCGCGCCTTTCGCGCCGGCGCCGACGGTGTGCTCGTGATGGGTTGCCACCTCGGAGACTGCCACTACAACAGCGGCAACCATCGCACCGCCAAGCGCATCCCGCTCTTGCGCAACCTGCTGAGTTACGCCGGCATCAACCCGGACCGGCTGCGGCTGGCCTGGGTCTCAAGTGCGGAGGCGCCGCGCTACGTAGAGGTCACCAGCGAGTTCATCGAGAAGATACGGGCGCTGGGTCCCCTTTCGCAGGAGGTGACGGAATGATCGAAGAAATTCGCCACATCGTGGCCGAACAGTTGAACGAGTTGGACGGCGTGGTCGCCCTGCGTCGGTCGAGTGAAGGGGTGGCGCCCCACGTGTTTCAGAAAGGGGATGACCTGGCCGAGTTGGAGGTTGCTCCCAAGTATCCCGTCATGACGCTCGTCTCCAAGCTGCACAAGACTTTTCCCGACATCCGATTGGGCGTCGTGGCGCGCGGCTGTGACGAACGGGCGTATGTAGAAATGGCCAAGCGCAACCAGATCGATCCCGACCGATTGTTCATCATCGGGTTCGCCTGCACAGACGAGGATGCGCAAGAGTGTTACTGCGACGCGCCGTATCCGACTCACCTGCTGGTCGGGGAGCCGCCGGTGCCGGGCCCGGTCAACCCGCTGGTCGCCCAGTACGACGAGATGTCGTTGAACGAGCGGCGCGCCTTCTGGAAGCTGCAGTTCAATCGCTGCATCAAATGCTACGGCTGCCGCAATATCTGCCCGGTGTGTTTCTGCGAGGCCTGCGCGATGGAGACCGAGGCCTGGGTGGAGCCGGGGCTGTTGGCCCCGCCGTTCCCCACCTTCCACTTGATTCGCGCTATGCACATGGCCAGCCGGTGTATCGCCTGCCGGGAGTGCGAACGCACCTGCCCGGCCCACATTCCGCTCACGGTGCTCTACGATCTGATGCGGCGGGATATGGAGACGCTGCTCGGGTACAGCCCGGGGGCGGATATCACGGCGTCACCGCCGCTCTCCCTCAAGCTCGACCAGGCGCCGCTGCACCCCAGCGCGGCCCCAGAGTAGAGCGAAGACTGGAGCAAGGAGACTGAATATGGAATACAAGAACGTGTTGACAACGTGCATTTACTGCGGCTGTGGCTGTGGGCTGTACGTGGAGACGCTGGACGGCCAAATCACCGGCGTCTGGCCTGCCAAGGAGCACGTCATCGCTCAGGGCAAGCTGTGCATCAAGGGCTGGAACGCCGCCGATTTCGTCTACCATCCCGACCGGCTGACGACGCCCTTGATTCGCAAGGACGGCGAATTCGTCGAGGCGACCTGGGATGAGGCGCTCTCACTGGTCGCCGACAAATTCGGCGCGATCAAGGCCGAATCCGGCCCCAACAGCCTCGCTTTTCTGTCCTCGGCCAAATGCACGAACGAAGAAAATTACCTGATGCAAAAGTTTGCCCGCGCGGTGATCGGTACGAACAGCGTCGATCACTGCGCCCGTCTCTGACACGCTCCCACGGTGGCCGGTCTGGTCGCCGCATTTGGGAGTGGAGCGATGACAAACTCGCTTCCCGAGTTCGAGGCGGATACGAACTGTTTTCTCATCATCGGGTCGAACACATCCGAAGGCCACCCCCTCATCGCCAGCCGCATCATGAAGGCGCAGCAGGAGCGGGGCGCCAAGCTGGTCGTGATTGACCCCCGCGACATCCAGATGGCGCGCCTGGCCGATCTATACATCCCTTTCCGTCCCGGCACCGACGTGGCGGTGATCAACGGGCTGATGAACGTCATCATCAGCGAGGGGCTGGCGGACGAGGCATATATCGCCGAGCGGACCGAGGGGTACGAGGAGATGAAGGCGCTGGTGGCAGAGTACACGCCGGAGCGCGTCGAGGAGATCAGCTCCATTCCGGCCGATGACCTGCGAACCGCCGCCCGGATGTACGCCACCCACCGGCCCTCCGCCATCATCTATGCCATGGGCATCACCCAGCACACCACCGGTATGGACAACGTCAAGAGCTGCGCGAACCTGGCCATGCTGTGCGGCAACGTGGGCGTGGCTGGCGGTGGCGTCAACCCGCTGCGTGGCCAGAACAACGTCCAGGGCGCGTGCGATCTGGGTGCGCTGGTCAACGTCTATCCAGGTTACCAGAGTGTCACTTCTCCCGAGATCCAGGAGAAGTTCAAGAAGGCCTGGGGCAGCACATCGGACCTGAATGTGGGCCTGACGGTGACGGAGATGATCAACGCAGCCGGCGATGGCCGCGTGCGGGCGATGTACGTCATGGGCGAAAATCCCATGGTCGCCGACCCCGACATCAACCACGCCCGTCACTGCCTGGAGCAGATCGAGTTCCTGGTGGTGCAGGACGTCTTTCCGAGCGAAACGGCGCAACTGGCACACGTTGTGCTGCCGGGTGCATCCTTCGTCGAGCAGGACGGGACGTTCACCGGCACCGACCGGCGTGTCCAGCGGGTGCGGAAGGCGATCGAGCCCATCGGCGACGCCAAGGCAGACTGGGAGATCATCTGCCTGTTGGCCCAAAAGATGGGGGCCAGCGGCTTTGACTTTGCGTCGCCCCAGGAGGTGATGGAAGAGATGGTCAAGCTGACGCCTATCTATGGCGGCGTGAGCTACGAGCGGTTGGAGGAACTAGGCTCTCTGCAGTGGCCGTGCCCAGCGCCCGATCATCCCGGCACGCCCTACCTGCACAAGGGCAAGTTCTCGCGCGGCCTGGGTCACTTCCACGCCATCGAGTTCAAAGAGCCGGCCGAGCTGCCCGACGCCGAGTACCCGTTCACACTGACGACGGGACGGCTCATGTTCCACTGGCACACAGGGACGATGACGCGCCGGTCGGAGAAGCTGCACCAAGAGGTGCCGGAGGCTTACGTCGAGATCCATCCCAACGACGCGGTGCAGATCGGCCTGAACGGTGGACGGCGCGTGCGGGTCAGCAGCCGACGCGGCGAGATCGAACTGGAGGCGCGGATCACCAAGCGCATCAAGCCGGGCATCGTCTTCATCCCCTTCCACTTTGCCGAGGCCGCGGCCAATGCGCTGACCCACGCGGCCCTCGATCCGGTCGCCAAGATCCCGGAATACAAGATCTGCGCTGTCAAGTTGGAACCGATCACTTGATTCAATAGAAAGGGGGAAATCTGCTATGGATATATCCGCAAAATATACACCTATGCGCTGCAGCGGGAACACGAGGGCAAACAGTTCTTTGAGCAGAACGCCGAGCGGATGAGCCACGCGGCGGCGGTGGGTGCCTTCAAGCGGCTGGCTGAGGAAGAACAAAAGCACATCGAGTTCATCCAGGCCCAGATAGATGCTTTGGATGGAGATGTGGCGCCAGAGATCGAGCTCGACCTGGACAAGGAGGGCTTTTTCGCCGAGCGCGCGGCCGCCGAGTTGCTCGACCAGTCCGTGGTGGAGGCGATGGTGCCGGATCTGTCCGTGTTGCGCACGGCCTATCTGATCGAGCGCGACTTTTCCGAGTTTTACGAGATGGTGGCGAGCAAAGCCGAGGGCCAGGCCAAACAGGTGTTAGAGATGCTGGCCCGGTGGGAGCGGAGCCACGAAGCGCTGTTCAAACAGATGCACGATCGGGCCTTTGAGGAATACGCCCAGATGCCGTGGGGTGGATAGGTGCGCGTCTGGCTGACGGGCGGCGTGCGTGCACGCCGCCCGCCAGCGAAATGCGCATCGAAAGGAGGTGATTGAGCCGCTCTGTCACCCACGTGGGATCAGCCGAGCGGACAAAAGATAATCTCAAGAACACGATTCACTACAGTATAGCCGTATCCAAACAAATCAATTTTCATTTACTGAGGAGGAGGTACACAACCATGTCGTTCAAATCACCAAAAGATACCGCTCGCGCCATTGAGGAAGTGGGTTGCGCCAAGGCCAGTCTGCCCTGGGACAAGCTGCTCGTCCTGGGCTTTCTGGCTGGGGCATTCATCGCCTTCGGAGGGCTGCTGGCGATCATCGTGGCTGGCCCGGGAGTCAATGAAGGGTTGGGAGGCGGCCTGCGGCGCTTTGCCTTCGGCGGCGTCTTCCCTGTCGGCCTCATGTTGGTCGTTATCGCCGGCGCCGAACTCTTTACCGGAAACACCGCCTGCACCATCCCGGCCGTGATGTCTGGAAAGGCCTCCTGGAGCGGGTTGCTCCGCAACTGGGCACTGGCCTACACCGGCAACTTTATCGGCTCGCTGTTCGTGGCGCTCTTCCTGGCGACCCTGAGCGGGCTCGTGACTGGAGAGCCTTACCTCAGCTCGGTCCGCGCGATTGCGGAGGGCAAGGTCAATATGAGCTGGATGGCCGTCTTCTGGCGCGGCATCGGGTGTAACTGGCTGGTCTGCCTGGCGGTCTGGCTGGCCGTCGCCTCCGACGACATCACCGGCAAGATCTGGGGCATCTGGTTCCCCATCATGGCCTTTGTAGCGTTGGGATTCGAGCACAGCATCGCCAACATGTTCTTTGTCCCGACGGGTATTTTCAACGGGGCCAACGTGACCTGGGGGCAGTTCATCTTCAACAACCTGATTCCCGCTACCCTCGGCAACATCGTCGGCGGGGCCTTTTTCGTCGGCTTTATTTACTGGTGGCTCTACGGCAATCGCGCAGAGGCCGGTAAGTAGGGTTTCATCGTTATACTTGGAGCGGGCTGGACCGCGCGATTCTGCTCAAACGACGAGCGCGGGCGCGTCCAGCCCGAACTCCATTCCTCTTTTGCGCTGTCCAGACGATGCTGATCGAGTTGTGATTCAATATGAAACTACAAACCAAGTTCAACTTGGGGACGATCATCGTCTTTGCGACGCTGGCCATCAGCATTGCCTTCATCAGTGTGTATTACACAGGCCAGACCATCATCCTGGAGGCCGAGAACCGGATCAAAATCTATACCCGGGCCGCGTGGGAGATTCACAACGCCAAGACCGCGCGTATCAACGCGGCGCTGGAAATCCTGGCCCAGGATCAGGTGGTCAGAATGTTGCTGCTGGATCCAAAGAACCCGGCGTTGGCGGCCTCGACGCAGAAATATCTGGAGGCAGTCCGTCGGGAGCAGGAGATGGACATTCTGAACCTGATGACTCCTGGAGGAACGGTCATCCTGCGCTCCCGTTTCCCTTACAATTCGGGGGATAGTTTGCTGGGCGACCCGATGGTCCGCTGCGTGATGTCCAGCCAGCAGAGCTGTACCGGGAGCATTATCATCGAGCTGGAGCGGCTGGACACCGAGGGGGATGGATTGACCGAGCGCTGCCTGGCGGTCGGCGGCGAGCCGCGGGGCATGTGGTCCGGCGCAGCGGTGCCTGTCTTCGAAGATGGGCGTCTGATCGGCATCCTCCAGATGGGCAGCCTGTTGAACGGGGCGGCCGAAAAAGTGGATCGCATCCGAGACGCGGTCTTTGCCGACGAGTATTACAAGGGCAAGCCGGTTGGCACAGCGACCATCTTTATGGGGGATATGCGGATTTCGACCAACGTGCTGGATACGCAGGGCCGTCGGGCGGTCGGCACCCGCGTCTCGAAAGAGGTGGCCGACCAGGTGTTGAAGGAAGGATATTCGTGGACTGGCCGGGCCTACGTGGTGGATCGGTGGTATCTCTCCCAGTACGATCCCATTCAAGATCCGGACGGCAACATTATCGGGATGCTCTATGTGGGCGAGTTGGAGCAAAAGTACCTTGACATGCGCACGCGGGCCGTGGTGCTCTATATCTCGATCACTCTGTTAGGCATGGCGTTTGCTTACGTGGTCTATTACTTTATGATTCGAGGTGTATTGAGGCCGCTTCATCAACTGTCTGAAGCGACGAAACAGCTTTCCAGCGGGGACCTGGCTCACCGGGTTGCGGTCAGGGGCAAGGACGAGGTGGCCGATCTGTCTGTTTCGTTCAACGATATGGCGGAACAGTTGGAAAATCAGCATCGAGAGCTTGAGCAGCGGCAGCAAGAGCTGCAAGACTTGAGCAACGAGCTGCGCGTCATCAATCGGAATTATATCGAGATGTTGGGCTTTGTCACCCACGAGCTAAAAAACCCCCTCACTTCCGCCATGATGAGCCTGTACACGGTCAAAGACGGGTATCTGGGAGAGCTGGGCCCGGCCCAGAAAAAGAGTCTCGAATCTGTGGCGCAGAGCCTGGACTATTTTGAGGATATGATCAAGAATTATCTCGATCTTTCCCGTCTGGAGAAGGGGGAACTGGACGTCAGAAAAGGCCAGGTGGCGCTGCACAGGGAGGTCATCCAGCCGGTCGTTGAAAGCCTGGGCCGCGAGATGCAGGCCCGCCAGATGAGGGTGGTAGATCACATCGCCGATGATGCCGAGGTGTACGCCGACGGCAATCTCTTGCGCATCGTGTACGACAATCTATTGTCTAACGCGGTCAAGTACGGTCGGGAGGGGGGGCAAATCATTCTGGATGCCCACGTCAGCAACGGCCAGGTGGTGCTGAGTGTGCAGAACGATAGCGACGGCATTCCACCTGAAAAGATGGGCCTGTTGTTCAAAAAGTTCAGCCGCCTGGATAGCCCTCGATACGCGACCAAGAGAGGAACCGGGTTGGGATTGTATATTTGTAAAGAGATCATTGAAAAACACGGAGGAGAGATATGGGCTGACTCCAAAGTGGGCGAGTGGGTCAAGTTCAGCTTTAGTTTGTCCAAGTCGGTGCCAAGCAAGTCTTTAGACCAAACAGCTACATTCAATTAGGAGGTCATACAATGTCCGAGAAGCAAACTATTTTGGTTGTTGACGACGATGTCCAACTGGTGGACACGGTCAAGACCCTGTTGGAGAGCGTAGGCTACGAGGTAGCGTATGCCTATCAGACAGAGAAGGGGATGGATCTGGCCGAGGAAATCAGACCAGACCTGATCCTGTTGGACGTCATGTTCGCTGGCCCTCCGGGGCCGGATGGGATCGAGGTCTCGCGGCGGCTGCACGAGAACCCTGTCCTGCGGGATACGCCGGTCATCATTCTCTCTGGGGTCAAAAAGGTGATAGATTTTTCCTTCGACTATAGCCCCGACCCAACGTGGATGCCAGTCAAGGCGTTTCTAGAAAAGCCTATCAAGCCCGACGAATTGCTGGGCGAGATCAAAAAAGCTTTGGCAGGCGAGTCGTAGGAGACCCTGATGCATCTTTATCGCCTTGGCAGTGTGCCCTGGCAGGATTCCCAACTCCTCTACCACGCGTTACCGCGCCTGGGACGAGAGGGCTTGATCCTGCTTTCTCCCAGTTCTCCCTATGTGTGCATTGGGTACCATCAGGACGCCCAGCAAGAAGTGGACATAGCGTACTGCCGCGAGCACGACATTCCCGTCTTTCGGCGTGAGGTGGGCGGCGGGGCGGTCTATTTGGATGGCGCGCAGCTCTTTTGGCAGCTCATCATTCACAAGGACAACCCGCTGGTTCCAGTAGGCAAAACGGCGTTCACCCGCCAGTTTCTCCAGCCCCCCATCGAGGCCTACCGGGCGTTGGGCATCCCGGCCGAGTACAAACCGGTCAACGACATTGTGGCGAACAACCGCAAAGTCTCTGGCACCGGCGTGGGCGAGATCGGGGAGTATATTGTCTTTGTCGGCAACCTGATCGTGGACTTTGATTACGAGATGATGGCCCGTGTGCTCAAGGTGCCCGACGAAAAGTTCCGGGACAAGGTCTACAAGACGATTTACGAGAACCTTTCTACCATCAAGCGCGAGATTGGCGACGCGCCGCCGACAGACGAGTTGTGGACTCTGATGGCGGAGAAATTCGCCCAGACGGTGGGCCCGCTGGAGGAACACACGGCGGTAGACGACGAGTGGCGCGCCAAGACGGACGAACTGGCGGCCCAGTTCCTCACCGACGAGTGGTTGTTCCGCGGCCGGCCGCAGCGGGAAGAGCGCAAAGTCAAAATCCGCGAGGGGGTCGAGGTCCGGCACAAGATGTACAAAGCAGCGGGAGGCTTGATCCGGGCCGTCGTCCAGGTCGAGGAAGGCATCATTCGCCACGTGGAACTTTCTGGCGATTTCTTCCTCTACCCGGCGGAGCGGCTGGCGGACCTCGAGACGGCGCTGGTGGGCGTGCCGTTGGAGGAGACGGAACAGAGAGTGACCCAATTCTACGAGACGCACGGCATCGAAAGCCCAGGCGTCACTCCAGCCGATTTCGCCCACGTGTTGAATTAGATTGGAAAGCAAGAGCCCGGTCCAGGGCATCCGCCCCGGACCGGGCTCTTTTCTGTACCCGCTTCCAATCTGCTACTACTTCCAGAGCACAACGACCATGGTACGGGTACTGCACGGATCGTGGCCGAACCCATTGTTCGGGCTGGGCTGCCCCTGGCCCATAATCGTCTCTTGCAGGCAGACCGTGATACTGCCATTGCCACCCCCGTGGGCGACGCCGCCCGGGGGCACGATCACCCCCGCGAATCCGACCACGTGGTAATAGGCGGGGGTTTGACCACCACTACAAGCTTCGTCCCCCCTTGGACCGGGATAGGGATCCTCCGGGTAGGGAGCTACGATATCGAGGGGCTTTCCCTTGTCGGGGCAGTCCGGGACTGCGTCGTAGATGGGCACGTAGAAGAGCTCGTCTATCGGCGTGGCCCAGAACACACTCTGGGTCTGGCCGGGTTTGGCGTCCACGTAATCCCCGCTGTAACAGCCCTCGCTCCACATGCAGTCGGCGTAGAGGGTGCCGTCCCAGCCATTCTCCATCCAATCGGCCAGCACGTTGGCGTTGGTAGTGTTATCGAGGGCGCGCGGCCAGCCCGAGTATTCGCGGTGTTGCCAGATAAAGTCAAAGTTCATCCAGCCCCGGTGGGCAGAGCTATGCCCGTCAATGTACTCTACGGTACAATCGTCGTCGTTCTTGCAGTTGGCTCGAAAGTTCAGGGTGAAGCAGCTGTCGGCGCCCGAGTTGACCGGGACGGTGCTCGCCAGTTCATTCGGCACGCCAAAGGGCCGCAGACCACCCATCATCAGGGGTGGACCCGTCACGGCGGTGGCCGGGGCGGCAGCGCCGGCTTCGTGGATGCCGACCAGCGTCATAAAGTAGGTCGAGCGGGTGACGGTGGCGGTGACGGCGACGCCGGCGGCCCCGTTAGGAACCACGCCGCTGCCTACCAGCACGCGCGGGCTGAACTGGACCACGTTTCTACCCTCGAAACGGACATAGCTGGCCTCGAACCCGCCGGCGTGATTCCGGTCAATGACGTATTCACTGACTGCGTCAAAGACGGCGGCGTCGGTGGCGGCGGCCGATTCCTCGCCGCAAATAGATTGAGCCAACTGCCGCGTTCCGGCCAAAGCCCCGGCATCGGCCGCGTTCTGCATGCGCCGGCGCTCGAGAAAGACGGTCCCCCCGTCAATCGCCAACCCGGCGATGACCAGCAGCAGGATCAGCCCAAAAACCATGATGACCAACACCTGGCCCTGTTCTTGATTCGATTTCATTTCTGTCTTCATATCACACCTCCTAGCTCCTTACGGCCCCGGTGGGAATCATCCCCCGGTGCCAGATAGAATGGCCCCCGTAGCGGTGGCATTTAGAATGATCTCTCCATCCGGTATAAAAATGTGGGCAAAGGGAGCGGCCACGGTAAAGGTATAGCCGACCGTCACAGTGACGGGGTTTCCAGACGCCACGTTCGGACAGTCGACCTGGATCAGGCTGGGGTCAATCACCACCAGGCCGCCGCTGGCCTCTTGAACGCGCTGAGTCAGTTCGGTCCGATGAGCGGGATCGGGAAAGACGGCGGCATAATTCGCTCCTTCACCGGCCGCGTCGCTGACCGCGACGTACACATAGTACAGCCGCCCGACTTCGAGCACGCCCGCCAGAATGATGAGCATAATGGGCAGAACCAACGCCATCTCGACCAGGCTTTGTCCCTTCTCTTTTTCTTGCCGTGTGTGCTGTCGTTTATGTTTCATCTCGTACCTCCATAATTAGCCAAGCGCTAGAGGATAGAACTTGCATCGTCTCAGTGTCTATCAGCAGCGAGTACACACTCTTGTCCTGCGGGTCCAGAGCGACGATGCTCCAGACCGTTCGCCCCGTCTCGTGTTTCCCCAGGTGGAGATTGACGATGGATTGGGGATGTTCGCCGAGAAATGCGCGCCCACTGTAGGCCAGGAATACCAACAGTGCGTCGTTAGGGCCGGAACGCCAACCTCCCACCGGCATCACGCGGGGAGAGGCTCTTAATTCTACCTCGTTCACGACCTGGGTCTTTTTTCCGTTCACAACGATATCAAATGAATGATGGCTGGATGGAGAGTAAAACACGAACGACCAGGTTGGGGTTCCATCGAGCAGCACGTTTTCGTCCACTTCCTGCCACTGAGTGGCAGCGGATACGAGGGTGGCATCCTCGGCCTGCTTGCGGGCTGCCAGGAGGGCCTCGCCGTAGGCATTCCACAGTTCGACGCTCACCTGCGTTGGTGTGGCGGGTGGAGGTGCAACGACCGTGGTGAGGGTGGGCGAATTCGATTTGTTCCATAACAAGTAGACGACATATCCCATCAAGAGCAGGTCTATGACCACTCCCACCACCAACAGCGCCTGCCAGCGGGTCCACCTGCCCTGCGCTTGGTTTCGCTCGACAGGTTGCCCGGCCTGCGGCTCGCCACCCCGCTCGGGGTTCAGCTCGCCGTCGTATTGACCGTCTTGCCTTCCCTTTCCCAACATCGTCCCTAACTCCAGTTCTTTACTACCAGCGGCATAAACACGGTGTAGTACGCGTAGGCGTGGTAAATCTCGTAATTGCGGGTGATGCTGCCGCCGACGTGTTCCTGCCACACACTGTGCAGTTGTCCTTGCGCGTCAAAGGCGATGGCTGGCGCGATGGATATATCGTCCTCGCCTGTTGTGCGCGAGACGTTCACCGGCGCCGACCAGGTCTGCCCCCGGTCGGTGGAACAGCTCAACAGGACCTCTTCCGCCAGCGCCGTTGCCCCCTCTCGAAACCCGTACCAAACCACGCACGCCCTCGTCATTTGGCTCTCTTCCCGCAGGGCCAAACGGGGGATGATGTCGGTGGGCAGCAGTTCGTTGACCGTGACAGGATCAGCGTCAATCGCCTGACCCTGGATGGTCCACGAGCCGGCAGCGGCGTCACGGTAGGCATATCGCACGTATGCCCCCTCGGTTCCCTTCTCTCCCCAGACGACGTACAGATTGTCCTGGCTGTCGCTGGCAATGTCGGGCCAGAAGGAGAGCGTCCCGCCTGTCGAAAGCTGAGTGGGAGTGGTCCAGTTTACCCCCTCACCACTCAGTTCGCCGTTCATATACATAATGCTCCGCAAGTTGGACGAGGCGCGCTCTTCCCACACCATGTGCAGAACGGTCTCGTCGGGGCTGATGACCAGCCTCGGATTCGCCGATCCCAACAGGGCAGTGTGCGTAAAGGCCACCGTGGCCGTGGGCCAGGTCGTCGCCGTCAAGGGCCGGGCCGCGTAGAGAATGTCCGGTACATTATAGGTCCCGGCGTTAAAGACGACGTGCAGATGGCCGGCGCCATAGACCACGTCCGAGTGCGTGTTGATCAGGGAAGCCGGGCTGGGAATCCCGCGCCTCTCCCACGTGTCGGGCGCGATTCTCTCGGCCTCGTAGAGTGCGGAGGGCGGCGCGCCGTCCACCCAGACGACAAAGATTCGCTCCTGGACGGCGATCAGGTTGGGCGCAAAAGAGTTCTCCGCAGTCGCCGCGACGGTCATCGGGGCAGTCGTCCAGGTTCGCCCGTCGTCGTCCGAGGCGATCACGTAAATGTTCCGCGGCTCATCCCCCGACTCTGCTCCCAACCGTTGATCGCTCCACGCCACGACCATCTCCCCGGACGCGGTGGTCGCAATGTTCGGCTGCCAGGCCAGGTCCAGCGGGCTTGAGGAAATGTTCTTCGGCGCCGACGCCAGCCAATCGGGGTCGGAGCCGGCGGCTGCCAGAGACGTGCCGACCACCAGTCCTCCCACCAGCAGGGCCAGCAGCACGCCCATCCACCGGCGGACCGATGTCCTCTTTTGATCTCTTCCCACTAAGGGGGCTGGTGATCCTAAACTCTGTCTCATCCCAATCCTCATCCGTCTTGACAAGTCGCTAATTCATAATCACGATCGCTACCGTGGTCTGGTCTTCGAGGACGGCGACGTTGGCGACGGCGCCCGAGTAGCGAATGCCATCAATCCAGGTCTCGGCCAGCACGGTGTAGACACCGACCGGCAGGTCGGTCAGTTCGTACCAGCCCGTGGCGTCCGAGGTGGTCGAGGCGACCTGCTCGCCAGCGTCGTCCACGCACCACACCGTGGCTCGCCCGTGGGGCACCGGGTTGCCGGTCAGCGAGACCCACGTCTCGCCGGCGATGGTGCCGACGGTGGTGGTGATGGTGGACGTGGGCGGCGGTGTCCCGATCTCGGTCACGTTCACCGTGATGGGGCCAGCGCTGTTATCCCCCTCGTCCAACTCGATCACCTGGTTCCAGGAATCGGCCAGCCCCCAGACCTGGTAAGTGTCAACAGCGTCGAACCCATCCGAGAGGGTGACGATCAGCGTGGTGCTTTCTCCAACCCCCAGGCTGCTCACGGCGGCCCAGGCGATGCCGGTCTGATCCGGCGCCGGCTCTGCGTCGTACAGGTCCACCCAGAACAGGTTATTGACCGGGCGGGTGCCGGTGTTGACCACCGTCACGCTAAAGTCCAGCGGTTGGTAGGTTGAGATCGGCTCCGTCGTCACCAGGCTCAAATCAGTGATCACCAGGTTCGGTTTGGGGCACGGGGAGATAAAGGTCATCTCGTACCAATTCTCCACACCTTGCTTATCGTACACAACCTCGGCCCGAACGGTGTGCAATCCCTCCGTCACGTCCACCGTGATGTCGGTGCTGAAACTCGCGTTGGTGGAGGGGAAACTCTGCTTCAAGGCGCCATCCCAATAGAGCTTGAGGGTGCGCTTGTTCGGATGGGTGGGCCAGTTGAACCCATCAATGTGGATGGTCACGTCCGGGGCGGCGTCGCCGCACTGGGGGGCGATGACGATGTACGGGTTGGTGGTGCAGCTCCCAACGATGACCGATGCGCTCTCACCATATCCACTCACCCCGACGGCCTGCCCCTCCTGGAGCATCTGGCCAGCCGGCAGAGTGAACAGAAAATCCCCATTCGCCTCCACCGTGGCGCTGTCCTGGTAGCCGGTAGCGGTGATGATGAGGGTGACCTGCTGGCCCGGCTCGGCGCTGCCCTCAATGATCTGATCGGCGTGGCAGAGCGGCTCTTGAATGATGATGGGGTCAAAGCTGCCGCCGATGGCGCGCACGGTAGCCGAATCCCACTTCCCATACCCCTCCACCACGATGACGTGACCAGCCACCAGGGGCGGCAGATTCGTGAACTCGAACGTTCCATCCACCTGGACGTTGACGCTGAGAGAGGGAAAAGTGTCGCTCATCAGATCGCGGATTCTGACAGTCTGCCCGGCCTGGGCCGTCCCGGCCACCACGGTGTCCCCTTCGTACAACGTGCCCTGAATGACGATGGGATCCATATCCGTGACGACGTAGACGGTGGCATTGTCCTCGTCGCTCATCGTGCCGCCCAGCGGATCGGTGCCGGTTGCGACAACATAGTTGGTGGTGGTGGTGAAAATCTGGTAGGGCACTCGCCAGAACACGGTCTGACCGGTCCCCAGGTTCTGGGTGTTGAGGGTGGTGCCAAAGCCGTCCACGACGCTGACAGTGGTAAAGTCGGTGTCGCCGGTGTTCTCGACGGTGTACGTAAAGACCACCTGATCGCCGGGAGAGATGAGCTGCGGCCTGACCTCGACGGTCAGGTTCAGGGCCGGACCGAGGACGGTTACGGTAGCGCTGTCGGAATCGCTGACCGTCCCCCCCAGGGGATCTTCGCCGCTGGCAGTAGCGGTGTTGGTCATGGTCGCGTCCACGCTCTCGGTCACGTTCTGAGAGACCACGTCGCCGGCCGCCATCGCGCCGATGATGATGGTGTTGCCCAGGCTGTCCACGACGGTCACGTTCGTCAGTTCCACCGCGCCGACGTTGGTGACGACGTAGGTGAACTGCACCGCATCGCCCGGATAGACCGACTCGGGATTGACGGTGACGCCGATCTGGAGGGCGGCGTTGTTGGTGTCGCACGCATCCCCGACCCCATCCCCATCCGTATCGGTCTGATCGGGGTTGACGACGGTGACGCAGTTATCGCACGCATCCCCGACGCCATCCCCGTCCATATCGGCCTGGTCGGGGTTAAAGACAAAGGGACAGTTATCCTCACCATCCGGTATCCCATCGCCGTCACTATCGCCCGGGGTGCCGCCTCCGCCACCCCCGCCACCTCCCCCACCAGTGGGGGAAGGAGGCCCCCAGGCGGACAGTTCACCCAGCGTGGTAATAGTCCGCGCGGCCTCCGTCTCTACGCGCAGGGTGGAGGCGATAGGCTGAATGACCGGCGTGATGGTGGGCAGATCATAATCAATGTGCACGATGACGCGATCCCCGATTTGGACGTTGGTAGTGCTGGTGAATACCCCAGAGCCGGGACCCCGGTCATAAGATATCGTGATATTCACGGCGTTGGGGTCAACGAAAAAGACCTTGTCCCGGGCCTGTCCAATGATCCCAACCACGTCCTGAGGATTGACGATCCCATACCTGGCCCCCTCTCGAGCGGCGTTGAACAGCCCACTGTAGACGGCAAAGACGTATCCAAACTCGATGGTGCCCAGCATCACCAACAACAGGACGGGCAGAATCAAGGCGAATTCCAACATCCCTTGACCTTGGCTGCGCCCTTCTCGGCGGAGCAGGCATGACCCAATTCGCTGAAAGCAATGACGTAACTCGAGTATCGTCGGGCGATTCGAGAATGGATTGCGATTGGTTTTCATGTCACTTTACCTCACCATTTCCTGGGTTCAAGCTTCCCTCATCCATCGAGACAGACAATCACTTCTATCTAGATTTTACCAGAGAGCACGAGCCATGTCTGTCGGGAGAGTTTGACTGTTGGTGTAAGGCAAATTAGACACTCGGCGCCTCTTGCCAAGAATCTCGTAAAGAACGGCTGGGGATTCCAATGTAGCGCGGAATGGTATTCCGCGTCCCTGGCGGATTGCCAACCCGCCCTACATACGATTCTAGTTGTGCGATTGGGGGCTGGGGGTCAAACCTGACGAAACGTCAAAGCCTCCCGCCAGCTGCATCGGGAGTGATGCGCCCGCGGGAGGCAAGTTCTGATACGTGACGGTGTTCGACGGCGATCAACCGTTTCTCATCACCAGGGGAAGGAAAATCGTCCCCCCACCCCGGACGCGCGTGACGACCGGCGCGCCGGCGGCGAACACCCCCTCTGCGCACGTGACGGCGTAATCACGGTTGACGACCTCTTGTACGTTGCCGACGAGTACCTGGAAGCTGAACTGACGGCTCTCGCCCGGCCCCAGCGCCGAGGACTGCCAGCGGATATAGTTCCCCACCAACTTGCCGCCGGCGACGTAGGTGGTGTTGGCCGGCAGCACATCGGTGATGACCAGGTTAGTCGCTTGCTGACCCAGATTGGTCACGCGAATCGTGTACCCCAGTTCCGCGCCCTGGTCCACCGGGTCAGGCGAGGCAGACTTGGTGATTTGCAGCACCGGCTCGTCGGTGATGTAGGCGACCGCATCGACGAGCACAGCCTCCAACAGGTCGGGGTGGCTGATAACGGCGGTGTTGGTGATGAGGCCGCGATAGTCCGCGTCCACCAGCACGGTGAACGTCACCACCTGCGCCGAGAAGGCTGGCACGTCCCCCTCCCACTGGATGCTGACGATGTCGCTGACGATCTGCCCGGCGCTGGCGACCGCGTCCCGCTGGTAGGTGCTGGACTGCCAGGGCAGCCAGTCGTAGACCGTGACGCCGGTCAGCGAGAGCGGGCCAGAGTTGACGATGTGCAGCGTATAGGTCAGGACGTTGCCCGGCCCGGGGGACGCGACGGTCGGCGTGACCAACTTGTAGGAATCCACCAATCCGATCTCTTTGACGGTCGTCGTGACGGGGCCGCCGGCGTTCGTCTTCCAACCGACGTACGTGGGGTCGTTCTCGTACCAGTTCACGGTATACCACTGGTTGACGATCTGGGTGCCACTCACCAGGCCGTCGTTCACGCGCACGGCAAAGGTGCGCGGTTCTTCCAGCCGCGCGCCGGTTCCCAGGGCAGGCAGCGTCCACGAGATGACCTGCATCGTTCCCAACGTGCCGCTCACGGTCCTGACCGTCCCCCCGTGGCTGATACTGGAGGTGATGAGTTGGACGTTCAGCGGCACAAAGTCCAGCAGGTAGGGATTGGGGGCGTCGGTGGCCATGGCGCTGTTCCAGACGTCAATGCTATAGGTCATCACCTGGCCGCGCCCGATGACCGGCGGCGCGGTCTTGCGCAAGTTGAGGTTCGCCAGGTGGGTGATCTTGCCGATGGCCGTGCCGGTGATGGGCGAGGTGGTCGCAGTGCTCAACTCGTCGGTGACGATCAGGGTGGCCGTGATGGTACTGCCCTCCTCGCCGCCGATGGTGGTCTGCGGCTCGACCGTCGTAAACGTGATGGTCTCTCCATGCCCCAGGTCGCCGATCCAACTGTAGCACTTGTCGTAACTCGCGCTGGGGCAGGTCGCCCGGGGGAACGGCCACGCACTGGGGGGAATCGTGCGCAGATCTCCCCCCTGCGCCACGCTAATGTCCCCGAATGCCAGCAGCGCGTAAACATCCAGGGCATTGCCCGGCCCCAGATTGCGCAGCACCAGCGTGGGGGTGACCGACGTGCCGGGCCCGCCGCCCGGTTTCTTGGCGATGGGGTCCAGGAAAGCACGCACCTGGAAGGTCGGCCCCCTGACGGTGCTGGTGACCCTCTCGCCGGGTTTACACACCTCCTCAGCGCTGCACACCCAGTAATCGGCGTTGACGATGGACACCCCCATCACGTCGCTGATGTAGACGGTGTAGGTGAATTGAGCGGCCTGCCCGGTATCCAGACGGGGGTAGGTCCAGGAGACGACGCCGTCCGACTCGCTCCCTCCCCGCACGTAGGTGACGCCAGCCGGCACCCGGTCGGTGATGACGAGGCTCTCGGCCAGGGATCCCACGTTGACCAACGTCAGGATGTAGGTCATCTCCCGGTTGGAGCCGGGAGGATCGGGCCACGTCTCTTTGGAGAGCAAAAAGATCGGGGCGACGATGGTGACGGTATACGGCTCCCCGGCCGTCACGCCGGTCTCTGGGCTGGCGACTCGATACTCGTCGTTAGCGATCACCGTGCCGCTGGGCACATCCCCCACCGTGACGCTAAAGGTGAAGGGGAGGGTGTCCCCCAGGTCCAGCGAGACCGTCCGGGTCCAGGTGACGACGCTGCCATCGGTCGTGCCTCCCCCGCCAACGGCGAGCACGGTCGTGCTGGCCGGCACCCGGTCGGTGACGGTGATAGGCAGGTTGACCGCCGGCTGGCCCATGTTGGCGACGACGAGGGTGTAGATAAGGGGCTTGTCGGCCCCTGGCTTGGCGGGGGCCGAGCTTTTCTCGATGGTCAAGATGGGATGATCGGTGACCACCGTCTCGGCCGTCGCGGCGACGGGATGGGGAATGAGGGGATGGCTGATGACAGCCATGTTGCGCACTGTGCCGCTCAAGGTTGGGTCCACGGAAAGGCTAAAGCTGACGACGACGGTGGCGTCAAAGCCCACGTCGCCGACCCAGGTCAGCGTGTCGCTGGTGACGGTGACGGTCGGAACGCTGGAGGAGGCATCTCCATTGTAGGTAGTGCCGGCGGGGAAGATGTCGGTGAGAGTAGCGTCAAAGGCAGTGTAGGCGCCCGTGTTCTGAATCTGGATGGTATAGTAGAGCGTCACGCCGCCCGTGGCGGCCAGCGTGGGCGTCACGGTCTTGACCGACAGGCTGAGCTTGGGGTATCCTCCTGGCGGCTCAATCGGGTCGGCGCGGGCTACTGGGGGAGTGGCGCTCATAGTCACGATCACGAGCAGCACAGCCGCCAGCAGTGCCAGGCCGCCCAGGACAGAGAGCCCCAGATGACCCCTTCGTCCTACAGTCGAATGTTCTAGGTAAGCCATTTTCGATTCTCCTTTCTTGCTTGCTGAAAAACACGAGAGTCGCCCACGAAGAAACCAGTCCTGGGCATCCGTTCTGCCCATGAACCATCGCCCCTTTTTTCAGGGGAGTTGTACTATTATACCATAAAACTGCCCCTTCGTCTGTCAGGAGAGTCAAGGATGTGATGTAAGAAAAGCTGGACTCTTTGCCCCCCACTCACTCCAGGGGGGTCAGCCCGTGCTGGATGGCGAACTTGATCAGAGTGGGCAGATCATTGATGCCCAGCTTTTGCATCAAGCGGCTGCGGTACGTGCCGACCGTCTTGGGAGAGAGGTACAGGATGTCGGCGATCTCGGCGCTCGACTTGCCCTCGACGACCAATTGCAGGATCTCGCGCTCCCGAGAGCTGAGACTGGCCAGAGGACTCTGCACCTCGCGCTGACGGACGTAATCCTCGATCATCACGTCCGAGATCTCCTGGCTCATGTAGCGCCGCCCGGCCGCCACAGTGCGCACCGCCTCGGCCACCTCGAGGCCGGCCGACTCCTTCACCAAGTATCCCCGCGCCCCGGCCTGCAAGGCCCGAAAAATGTGCTCGCTGGAAGAGTGCATCGAGAGGATGATGACCCGTGCCGGCGGATACAGCTCCGAGATCTGCGCCGCGGCGTCAATGCCGTTCAATTCGGGCATGGCGATATCCAGGATCACAACGTCGGGTTCGAGTTCCAGGACTCGCTGCACGGCCTCCCGACCATTGGATGCGTCGCCGATCACCTCGATATCCGGTTGTGCGTCCAGCAGGAACCGCAGCCCATCCCGCACCACGGCGTGGTCATCGGCCAGAAACACAGTGATAGTCATCACGTCACCTCCACCACGATTTGTGTGCCCCGTCCAGGAGTGGATTGGATGTCGAATGAGCCGCCCATCGCCTCGGCACGCTCGGCCATGGTGAGCAGCCCCCATCCGTGGCGTTCGCCAGGGGCGGAGACGCGGGCGAGATCGAACCCGATCCCGTCGTCGGTGATGACCAGGCGCGCCCCCTGGCCCTCCATCTCCACGGTGATGGTAGCCTGATTAGCCTGCGCGTGTTTCGCCACGTTGGTCAACGCCTCCTGGGCGATACGGAACAGGACGTTCTCGACGGGAGCGGACAATCTGAGCTCGGTCTCCTCCCCCTCGACGGTGACAGGGATCCCCATCCGCGAGGCGAACTGGGCGCCGTACCAGCGCAGCGCGGCCACCAACCCGTAATCCTCCAGCACCGGCGGTTGCAAGTCGGCCATCACGTTGCGGACCCGCTGGGTTGTCTGTTTGACCAAAGCCAGCGAGTCATGTAGTCGGCTGTACGCCGCCTCGGCCGTCTCGTCCGGGATGTGGGATTGCAAAATGGTCAGATTGATGCCCAGGGCGGTCAGATTTTGTCCGATCTGATCGTGCAGTTCCCGGGCCAACCGTTTTCGCTCTGTCTCCTCGGTCTCGGTCAACCGGGTGGCCAGGGCGCGCAACCGCTCGTGCTGCTGGGTCACCGCCTGGTACAGCCGGGCATTTTCGATGGCGATGGACACCTGGGTGGCCAGGGTGGAAAAGATGCGCTGATCTCCCGGATCGAAAGCATCTCGCCGCCAGCTTTCGACGTGGAGGGCGCCGATGATGCGCTCCTCGAGCCGGAGGGGTACACATAGCACCGTCAGACTCCCCAGGTTGTCATCTACGTAGCGCGGGTCGATCCGCGTGTCGGGCAGGTAGATCGCCTCCCCCGTGCGGACTACTGACACGACGAGTCCCTGGCCATCCTCCAGGGAGAGCGACTGGGTCGGGGGTGGAGAGTCAGCGGTCCAGACGGCCCGCCGGACCAGATTCGTTCCCTCCTTGTCCACCAGCCACAACCCACACACATGGCATTGCAACAAAAGTCGAGCGGCGTCCACTGCTACCTGGGCTACCGCCTGCTCGACCCTGGCCAACACCAACTCTTGACCCAGGGTATAGACGGCGGCCACTCGCTCCTCCAACCGGCGCTGGGCCGTGACGTCACGATGGACCCCCCGGTAGCCTATCAAGTTGCCCTGCGCATCTACCATCGGCAGTCCGCTGGTCTCTAGAACGACCAGGTGACCGTCCTTGTGGATGTGCTCGCTGACGAGCCTGAGAAACGATTTCTGCCCATGTCGGAACTCTTGTGATAGCAGTCCGAGTTCTTCCCGCTCCTCATCGCGCAGCGAATCGTAAATGTAACGGCCCTCCATCTCCTCCGGTGTGTACCCAAGCACCTGTTCAACCATCGGGCTGGTGTAGGTATAACGGGCCTGGGCATCCACCTCCCAAATCCAATCGCCGGCAGTGCGGGCCACGTCTCGGAAGCGCTGTTCTGATTTCCGCAGGGCCTGCTCCATGCGCTTGAGCGCGGTGATGTCTCGCCCCACCCCCACAACCCCGGCGATGGTTCCATCAGGGGACAGGAGCGGCGACAGGGAAGTCTGAAAGCACCTGACGTCCTCCGGTCCCCCAGCCGACCATTCGTAGACGACATTTTTCCCCTCCAAGGCCTGAAGGTTGGCCGCTTCGTGCAGACTGGCGTTCTCCGGCGCTATGATGCCAGGAGCCGATCTTCCCAGAAACATCTCGGCCGACATGCCGCCGCGCTCAATCCAATGGCCAAAAACTCCCGTGTAGCGCTGCTGGCGGTCCAGGGTGAACACAATATCGTCCATAGATTCGACCAGGCTGCGGAACCGTTCCTCGCTCTCTTGCAACTCCCGTTCCGCCCGTTTGCGCTCGGCGATCTCTTGCTGGGCCTGCTCGTACAGCCGGGCATTCTCGATGGCGACCGCGGCTTGAGCGGCCAGACTCTCGGCCAGCCGCACTTCGACCAGTGTATAGTCGCGGGGACGCACGTCGTCTATCAGCTCCACCAGGCCCACAACTTGATCCCGGGCGACGAGAGGGAGCATAAGCAGGGTGAAGGCCTCCCACTCTTTTAGCAGAGCCTTTTCCGCCTCGTCAGACTGGGGATCGTCGTGCTGGATCAAGGCATGTTCGCCCTGCTCCAGTACGTGGCGCGTGATGGGATAGTCGGCCAGTTTGTAGATGGTGCCCGGAGGCTCCGTCTCGCCAGGCCAGGCAATACTGTAATCCACCAACGTCTCGATCACATCCGCCTCGCGATGCCAGAGAGAGAGCGCGCACCCGCTCGAGTTCAGGGCGTGGGTCATCTGCTCGGCCACGGTTCGCAGCACGACGGTCAAGGAGAGGTTGGAACTGATGGCGGCGGTCGCTTCGTAGAGAGTAGTCAGCTCGCGGTTGCGCCGCTTCAGCGCCTCTTCCGCCTGTTTCCGTTCGGTGATATCACGGGCGATAGCCAGCACCGCCAGATGAGCACCGAAATTGAACAGATGAGCGTTCAGCTCAACGGGGATCTTGGTGCCGTCCCGGGCCACAACCATCATCTCGAAGAGCACCTGCCCTGCATTCAAGAGATCGTGGGCCAGCGTGGGAAAGTCGTTCCAGTTCTCAGAGGCCGTCAAATCCAGGATAAGCATGTTCAACAGCTCATCCCTGGTGTATCCCAGCCGCTGGCACGCGACATCGTTGACCTCGACGAGCCTGCCAGGCTGGTTTTGAGGAGTTATGCCACCGACGAATATCATGTCACTGCCGCTGTTGAACAGCAGGCGGTACCGTTCCTCGCTCTCGCGTAGATTGCGCTGGGACTGCTCCAATGCAGCCAGCATATCGTTGATCGAAGCGGCCAGGCTGGCCAGTTCGTCGCTGCCCACCACCGCCAGGCGAGCGGAGGGGTCGCCGCTGGCCCCGACCTGCCCGACATCAGCGTTGAGCCGCGTCACGGGGGACAGGACGATCTTTTCCAGCAGTCCCATGGTCATCAGGCCGAACACCAGGCTGACCCCCAAAATCGCCGACATCAAATAGACCGTTTGAAGCTGGCCCTGGCGATAAATATCCCTGGCCGATCTCACTTTGAGTATCAGAGCGGGCCGGCCATAGATGTCTTCGATCAATGCGTACCCGGCGATGAATTCCGAACTTTGAATAAAGGTGGGACTCTCCAGCGATAGGGACGCGCGAGCGGTCTGAAAATCCGAGGGGAGGGGTGCACCGCCCTCGATCTGCTGTAGGCTGAGGGATAGATGCATCGCCCGGGCCAGCAGGTCTATCTCTGCGTCATCCACGTAGCGCCCGATAACCAGCGTTCCACGGATGGGCCCCGCTCGCTCACTGTCCAAGATCGGTCGAGAGGCGACGATCATGGGCCCCCGAGCAAGAGAAAGCAGCCCGGTGACCTGGCTCTCCGGATGATCGTGTTGTAGGAGCAGGTCATCACCGTCCAGGTGACCCTGCAAACTGGCGGGAATGGTCACCTGCTCGAGACTGTCCAGATCGAACGCTCTGCCATAGACCATCTCGCCGCTGGAATCGAAAAACAACATCAGATTGAGGCCCATGTTGGCAAAAGCTTCAGCCGTGAGATTCGACTGAACGTACGCATCGGAGGGATGGGCGACGAAATCGTACGTCTCGTCCCGGGCAGCCCAGCCATCCGCCAGGGCGCCCCAGTCCTGGATCTCGGCGGACAATGCGCCGAGAACCTGGTCAATCTTTTGCGCGACGAGCTGCTTTTCCAACACGACAAAACTGTTCAGAAAGAGGGTTTGTGAGGTGACGTACAGGATCAGAATCAAGCTAAAGGTCGTCACGCTGATAATGACAAGAGTTTTCATACGTAGAGTCATAAGCTGCCCTCCAACGGCTCGACTCGCCCGGATATACTCAGTGTATCACTTCTGTTTTCAATAGTCAACCATCTGCCTCATCCCGACGAGGGCTCTAGCGTCGGGCAGGCCGGAGCGCCATGATCCTGACGGCCTGGCCTGTCAGCAAGATAGTGATGGTCCGAGACGCCTCAACGGGACCAATTTCCCATAGACAGATTATCGCATCTAGGGTAAAATTGTAATAGGGAAGGTTCATCAGTAAACCGCTGGGTCGAATAATAATTTTTTAAGAATAATTTGACCCAGTGTTCACCCATCTCTTACAGCAACCGTTTACTATGAGTAAGAGACGGCATCTTCTCAAGTAGGAAAACCGAGGTCTGTGCGGACGATTGCACCGCCCGCACACACCAAATTGATCGAGATGATAGCGAGAATCTTTAGGCGGTGCAATGACAGATACGAAACGTTTGATGGATCGTGTTGGCCGTATCGGACTGGTGTTGAGCCTAGGGCTGGCATTGGTTCCGTTGTGGCCTGGACCGGGGGCGAACGCCGCTCTCCCCTTGCGCATCATCATCAAACTGCGCGCTGAACTGTCCAGTCCATCAACTCCCACTGGTCACCCCTCCTTGGACGCTACGTTGGCCCACGTGGGTGTGCAAGACATGGCGCCGCTGTTCGATCTGAGCAGCGGCGACGCTGCGTTGAAGCAGAGTCTGGGACTTGAGCACATCTATCTGCTGACGCTGCCGGCGTCCAGTGACCTGGAGACGGCGCTGGCAACGTTGGCCGCGAATCCGCTGGTGGCATACGCCGAGCCGGATTACATCGGGTATGGCGCCGGCGCGCCCAACGATCAGTGGTTCCCTTATCAGTGGAGTTTGCACAACACGGGGCAGAGCGGCGGCGAAGTGGGAGCCGATGTGGACATCCTCGCAGCTTGGGAGGTGACCACCGGCCTCACGTCCACCTTGCTGGCGGTCATTGACACGGGCGTGGATCTGGATCACCCGGACCTGGCGACCAAGGTGGTGGCGGGGTATGATTTCGCCAACAGTGACGCCGACCCCCAGGACGATCACGGCCACGGGACTCACGTCTCTGGCATCGCGGGAGCGATCACCAACAACGGCGTTGGCATGGCCAGCGTCTGCCCGGCGTGCCGCCTCATGCCTCTCAAGGCGCTGAACAGCGACAATTGGGGATACTATAGCTGGTGGATCGCGGCCATCGAGTACGCGGTGGACAACGGCGCCCACGTGATCAACATGAGCATGGGAGGGAGCGACTATTCCCAGCCACTGCGCGACGCCGTGCGCTACGCCTACAACGCCGATGTGCCCATCGTGGTCTCGATGATGAACGACGGGAATGACACCATGTACTATCCGGCCGCGTATACCGAGACCATCGCCGTCGGCGCTACGGACCGGTACGACGACCGGTGGAGTTTTTCGAATTATGGGTCCCACATCGACCTGGTGGCTCCAGGGGCCGCCATACTGAGCACCAAGTGGGACGATACGTACGTCATTTGGGACGGAACCTCGATGGCGGCCCCTCACGTCGCCGGCGTCCTGGGCCTGGTTCACGGTCTGCGGCCTGGCTTTACCGTCAAAGAGTTGCGTGCCGTGTTAAAGGTCACCTCGGAGGATCAGGTAGGCCCGGCAAACGAGGACAAGAAAGGGTGGGATCAATACTTTGGCTGGGGACGGTTGAACGCGGCCCAGGCCGTTCGATACGTCGTGCCGCCGGCCGGGGTGACCTTGAATGGGCCGACGACAGGGCTGGCTTCGTCGGATTACACCTTTGTCGCTACGGTCAGCCCCACCACGGCAACCCAGCCCCTCACCTACACGTGGCAGGCTTCGGGCCAAGCGCCGGTGGTCCACTCCGGCGGCCTGAGTGATACCGTCACGTTCAACTGGGCTGTCTCTGACACCCACACCGTCACCGTCAGCGCCGTCAACTTTGGCGGCGCCGTCTCGGGCAGCCACACCATCGCCGTCTGGGCGCCGACGCCAGGCGCCGTCATCACCGTCTGCCGCTCCGGCGGCTGCCACTTTGATACCATCCAGGATGCGGTAGATTTCGCCGTTGATGGCGTCATCATTCGGGTGGCGACCGGCGTCTACACCGACGTCAACACGCAGGGAGGGCTGGCCCAGGTGGTGTACGTGGACAAGAGCGTCGTCATCCAGGGAGGGTACGATCTCGATTTCGCCGCCCCACTCAACCCCGACGCCCATCCCACGACGCTGGACGCGCAGGGGGCCGGAAGGGCGTTATACATCACCGGGAACGTCAGCCCCACGATAGAGGGATTGAACATCACCGGGGGGGACGCGGCGGGATTAAAGGGCGGGCTGGGT
>OMKS01000420.1_pt1 | contig 39746 bp, 41 predicted proteins | sample 1674721 | NCBI WGS metagenome assembly OMKS01 (sample SAMN06264996, study PRJEB25208) | sediment metagenome | isolation source: hot spring sediment | place: USA: California | collected 2014-09-02 | reverse complement strand
GCCCTGTTCGTGATTGAAAGCGGTGCCGTCAACGAAATCGGCCATCTCATCGTCCTTTTATTCTTGCTCTTGCGTTTTGCACGTGCCACCGAATATGACGGTTTTGCATCGATTTGATATTTCCGTTTTCGAATACCTCTCATGCGTATAGCGCATGGCTGAGATTGAAACCACACATGATATTGTCGCGGGGCGCCCCTCGCAACGCCAAGATATGGGGGTGCCGGTTCCGCGTTCAACCCCGTGTTAATCTTCTTGCGTCGCGCGCCGGGATCAGGCCCCGACTGCATCCAGGCATTTCTCGACCATGCCCCGATAGCCGCCGCCGAACAGCCGCAGATGCACCAGCGCGGGCCAGAGCTGATAAAGTGGGCGGCGCGCCTGCCAGCCGGGCTCCGGCGGGTCATAGGCTCCGGCAAGGTCCGCGCCCGGGCGGCCGAACAGATGCAGCATGGCCAGGTCCACCTCGGCATGGCCGTGGTAACAGGCCGGGTCGATCAGCGCGGCGCCCTGCTGCGTGAACAGCACGTTCCCGGCCCATAGATCGCCATGCAGCAAGGCGGGCGGAGGGTGGCGCGGCAAGAGGTCGGGCAGGCGCGCGGCCAGCCGCTCGACCCGTCCTGCGAGGTCCGCGGGCAGCGCGCCGGGCCAGGCCAGCAGCCGCCGTTCGGCCCAGAAGCCGGGCCAGTCGGGGCAGGGCGCGTTGGGGATGGCCGCGGGGCCGAAGGCATGATCCTCGTCCCAGCCATAGCCCGCCCCCCGGGCCGCGTGCAGCCGCGACAGTGCCCTGCCCAGCGCGGCCCATCCGGCCGGTCCGGCCCGCGTCTCGTCGAGATGTTCCATCAACATCAGATCGCCCGCCAGCGCGATCACGGCCGGGCAGGGGACACCGGCCTGCGCCATGGCCGCCAGCATCCGCGCCTCGCGCGCGACCAGTGGCCCGGATTTCGCCACGACAACGCGCCCGTCCGTCAGGGTGACCCGCATCACCTGCGACAGGCTTCCCCCGTGCAGCGGCACGATCCCCGTGACCGGAATGCCCAGAAGCGCGCCAATCGCGTTCCGGTCAGCCATCGTCCAGCGTGACGGTCGCCGCGCCTGCGCGCATCGGCCCCGCCGCCCGGTCGAAGCGGAGAAAGGCGATGGCCCGGCCGCCCGCCTGCGTGAACAGCACGCCCGCCGGCTTTTCGCCGGCCATCACGGGTGTGCCCACCGGCGCCGCGCCGTCGATGCGCACGGTCGCCAGCCCCTTTTTCAGCTCGGTCTTGTGCTTCATCCGGGCGGTGACTTCCTGGCCGACATAGCAGCCCTTGCGGAAATCGACGCCGTTCAGCCGTTCGAACCCGGCTTCGAGGATATAGGTGTCGTCGGGGATCAGCTCGATTCCGGTCTCGGGGATGCAGTGCGCCACCCTGATCGCGTCCCAGTCGGTCGCGCCTTCGGGACCGGGCACCGGGGAATAGGCCCGCCAGCCAAGCGCGGGGTCGCGCGGGTCGGGGAAGGCGCCCGGCGGGGGCGCGCCAAGGCCCCGCAGCACATGCAGCCCGGCAGGTTCGATCCCCACCTTCGCGCGCAGCCGATACATCGACAACCGCCGGATCAGCGCCTCGGCGATCCCGGTCTTGACGTCGATCAGGATCGCGTCCTCGGTCCCGGCGAGGAAGAAATCGGCCAGATACTTGCCCTGCGGCGTCAGCAGCGCGGCATAGACCAGCCGCCCGTCGATCTGGCGCATGTCATTGGTGACCAGCCCCTGCAGGAACGCCACCCGGTCCTCGCCGGTGATCTTGAGAACCGTCCGGTTGCTGGCGGCCTCGCCCTGCATGCGTGTCTCCTTTGCTGGGTGTTCCTTCGGATATAGCGCCCGCGCTCAGCCTTCCGAGGCGAATTGCAGACGGTAGAGCCCGGCATAGAGCCCGCCCCGGGCGAGCAACTCGTCATGGGTGCCCTCTTCGGCGACGCGGCCCTTGTCCATCACCACGATCCTGTCGGCGTTGCGCACCGTGGCAAGGCGATGGGCGATCACCAGCGTCGTGCGTCCCTGCGACAGCCGCGCCAGCGCCTCCTGCACGATCCGTTCGGACTGGGAATCGAGCGCCGAGGTCGCCTCGTCCATCAGCAGGATCGGCGCATCGCGCAACAGCGCGCGGGCGATGGCGACGCGCTGGCGCTGGCCGCCTGACAGGTTCGAGCCGCGCGGCCCGGCCGGGCTGTCCAGCCCCGCGGGCAGGGCGGGCAGGAAATCGGCGATATGGGCGGCCCTGACCACCTCGGCCAGCCGCGCCTCGGACACGTCCTTGCCCAGACAGATATTCTCGCGCAGCGGCTCGTCGAACATCGGCGCCTCCTGCGTGACGACCGAGAACAGGTCGCGCAGTTCCGCCAGCGGCAGCGCATCCACCGGCACGCCGCCCACCAGAACCCGGCCGCGCTGAGGCTCGACCAGCCGGGTCAGCAGGTTGAAGACGGTGGACTTGCCCGCGCCCGACGGCCCTACCAGCGCGGTCATCTGTCCCGCCTTGGCGGTCAGCGTCAGCCCGTTCAGCGCGGGCGCATCGCCATAGGCCAGATACACATCGTCCAGAACGATGTCGCATTTGCCACCGGGGGCGGGCAGGGTGCCGGGGCTGGCGGGGGACAGGATCGTCGGGCGTTCCTGGAACACCGCGAAAAGCCGTTCGAGGCTGGCCAGCGCGGCCTGCCAGGCGCCCGAGACCCGGCCCAGACGGCGCAGCGGCTCGAAGACAAGGGCGATGGCGGTGAAGAAGGCCATGAACTCGCCCACCGTCTTGTCACCGTCGATGATCTGCATGCCGCCGAAGACCAGCACACCGGCAAAGCCGATCCCGCCCACCACATCGATCAGCGCCGGGATGGCCGATTGCCCGGCCTCGGACCGGATCTGGACCTGCACATAGCCGTCCACCGTCGTGGCGAAGCGGACTTCCTCGCGCGATTCCAGCCGGTTCAGCTTGATCGTTGTGACCCCGTGAAACGTCTCGTCCAGCCGGTTCGAGATCGAGGCGGCGGCCTCGCGTGCGGCCCGCGTGGTGCGCCGCACCCAGCGTTGCAGGATGGCGATCGGGCCGAACAGAAGCGGCACGCCCGCCAGCGCGATCAGCGTCCAGAGCCAGTCGATCGAGACCGCAACCGCGAACAGCGAGATCAGCGCCACCGCGTCCCGCCCTGCCGCGGTGAAGACCGTGTTCCAGATATTCGCTGCGGCCATGGTGTCGCCGCGCACCCGTTCGATCAGGTTGCCGGGCGGCGTCTTCTGGAACCAGACGCTGTCCAGCGTCAGCATGTGCCCGACAAGGTCACGCTGCAGAGCCGCCGAAACCGAAAGGCCCACCCGCGCCATCAGCAGCCGCTGCCCGAAACCCGCGATCGCGCGGGCCAGGAACAGGACGATCACCGCCGCAGCCACCAGCGGGATAGCGCCGCGGTTTCCGGCGATGAAGATGGTGTCGAACATCGGCTTGAACAGGTAGCTGAGCGCGCCCAGCGTGCCGCCCTCGATGGTCATCAGCGCCATCGCGGCGCCGATCATCCCGATATGGCGGCGCAGATAGCCGCGCCAGAGCCAGCGGATGATGGGTCGGCTGTCATGCGGCGCGTCCATCGTTCAGCGGCCCCGGTGGCGATGCGCGCGGAACGTCGCCTCGATCGCGTCCGGGTCGTAGCGCGTCGCGATCCAGTCGCGGATCGGCATCGGGTCGATCATCATGTCGGTCTCGCAGGCGTCGAGCATCTGGTCCAGAACGCCGCTGTCGGAGTTGCGGAAATGGATGAAACGCCAGTGCAGCATGCGCCTTGCCTCGGCAAGCGTCGCACCCTCGACATGCAGAAGATAAAGCGCCGCGGCGATCCCGGACCGGTCCGCCCCCGACTTGCAGTGCATCACGAAGGGCTTCTCGATGGTCTCGAACAGGTCGAGCAGCGCCAGCAGATCGGCGCGCCGTGCCATCTGGCGGGCATGCATGCGGTGGTTGACCAGAGTCAGCCCCAGCGCGCGGCAGGCCTCCGCCTCGAACAGCTGATGGCTTGCAGATCCGTCCCGGCGCAGCGACAGCACGGTGCGGATGCCCATGTCGCGATAGCGCCGCAGCCGCCGCGCATCCGGTTGGTTCGACCGCCACGCCCCAGGCGCGAACTGGTGCAGGTTGGTCCAGAAGATGCGCAGGAAGGCATGGTCGATGATCTGGAAATGCCAGAACGCCGCGCGCCGTCCCGCAGGCGTCGAGATGTCGCCGTCGAAGGCATCCCGCATCCGGCGATCGAAGGCATCGAGGCGGGTCTTGATCTGGTCGAACATCGTTTCCCCGGCGCCCTGCGGCACGCGGTGGGGGGATAGCCCGAATGGGCCTGCCTGACAAGCGAATGCCGCCCCGGCCCGAGCGTCCCCGCGCGCTCTTGCGGCGCACCGGCGCGCTGGCCTATAGAGCGGGGCGTCGAAAACAGCCGTCGAAGAGGGTTCCATGGCAGGCCATTCGAAATGGGCGAACATCCAGCACCGCAAGAACCGGCAGGACTCGGTGCGGGCCAGGCTGTTCTCCAAGCTGTCCAAGGAGATCACCGTCGCGGCCAAGATGGGCGATTCCGATCCCGACAAGAACCCCCGCCTGCGCCTTGCCGTCAAGGAGGCCAAGGCCAACTCGATGCCCAAGGACAATATCGAGCGCGCGATCAGGAAGGCGCAGGGTGGCGAGGGCGACAATTACGAGGAAATCCGCTACGAAGGCTATGGGCCCGGTGGCGTGGCGGTGATTGTCGAGGCGATGACCGACAACCGCAACCGCACCGCGTCGAACGTGCGGTCGCTGTTCACCAAGCATGGCGGCAATCTTGGCGAGACCGGCTCGGTCGCCTTCATGTTCGAGCGCAAGGGCGAGATCCGCTATCCCGCCGCCGTGGGTGACGCCGATTCCGTGATGATGGCCGCGATCGAGGCCGGCGCCGAGGATGCCGAAAGCAGCGAGGACGACCATGTGATCCTGTGCGCCGATACCGATCTGGGCGAGGTGGCCGCCGCGCTCGAGGCGCGGCTTGGCGAAAGCGAATCGACCCGGCTGATCTGGCAGCCCGGCACCACGATCGAGCTTGACCTCGAGGGCATGCAGAAGCTGATGAAGCTGGTGGATGCGCTGGAGGATGATGACGATGTGCAGCGCGTGACCACCAATTTCGAGGCCAGTGACGAGGTTCTGGCCCAGCTGTGATCCCGGCCGTTCAGCAAAAGCCCGCGATGGCCATATCCGTGGCGCTGGCGACCCGGTTCCGGCCGCCGCGCTTGGCCGCGTAAAGCGCCTGATCGGCGGCATCGAGGGCGCGTTCGAACCCGTCGTTCCGCGACGTCTCGACCACGGCGCAGCCGAAGGACGCGGTCAGCGGCTTGCCGCCCGGCCCCTTGCCGATCTCTCCCGAGGGCCGGATCCGCAATTCCTCGGCCAGGGCATGACGCAGGATCTCGGCCAGCGCCTCGGCGCCTGCCAGCGTGGTGTCGGGAAGCACCAGCAGGAACTCCTCCCCGCCCCAGCGCCCGGCGACATCCGACATCCGCAGCCGCGCCGACATAAGTCGCGCGGCGGTTTCCAGCACGCGGTCGCCGACCCCGTGGCCCAGCCGGTCGTTCACCGCCTTGAAATGGTCGAGGTCGCAGATCACCATCGACACCGGCCGCCCGCCGCGGCGCGCGGCATGGATCGCATGGCCCGCCATCACCAGGGTTCCACGCCGGTTGGCCAGCCCCGTCAGCGGGTCGATCAGCGAGGCACGCTGCAATTCGCGCGACAGGGCCCGGCGTTCGCGGTCGAGACGGTCACGCATCCGGCCCGCGACCAGAACGCCGGTGCAGCAGAACAGGATCATCGCCTGCGCGTAGAATGCGTCCGCCGCGCTGGGGCCGTTCGGGTCCATCCGGAAGATCACGATGGCCAGCGCGGTGGGCACGATGGCAGCCAGCGCCATTTCCATGCGCAGCACGCGGGCCAGCTTGTCGTCGCGGAACAGCGTGCGGAAGACGGGGCGCCGGGCCTGGGCGATCTGGGCGCCCAGCACCAGCGGCGTCAGGATCAGCATGGTGAAGGGCGACAACGCGCCGCGCAACTGGCCGATGCCCATGGCATAGCCCAGAAAGGCCGTCAGGCAGATCATCCCGGCGGCGCCTGCCAGGACCATGGCGGGCCATGCCGGGTGGCGGCGGCGCAACGCCAGCGCGCTGGCCAGCGCCAGGATGCCCACGGCTTCGCTGATGCCGGTGACTTCGGGATCCAGCGGCAAGCCGCGGCTCAGCCAGATCAACTGCCCCAGTCCGATCATGGCCGCCACCAGCAGAAGCGTCTGCTCGACCGGACCGCTGCGGGCAAAGGGCCGCTGCATCAGGATTGCCAGCGCCAGGGCGGCAAGGGCCAGCAGCGTCAGCGGGAGAATGCCCGCCTCGCCCGGGATGGGCCGGTGCAGCAACGGGATGTCGGCCAGAAATCCGATCGCCGGGACGGCCGCCAGAAGGAACGAGAACAGCGCCAGCGCCTGCCGCACGGCGGGGGCTGCGCGCACCATCACGAAACGCGGGGTGCCGTGCAGCAGATCGTCGTCTTCCCATGGTCCTGACGAGGGATGCCAGGTTTCTCTCATCATGGTCTCCGTCGTCTTTGGCATCCGGCCGTCGATCTCATCATGGCAAACAAGAGGTTAAAGGGACGTTGACGCAGCCTGCGTTGCACCGGCGCCTGATCGCCGGGCCTCGCATCCCGCGCCTGCCTGGGGTGAAGTCGCGCCATGGCTCGGGGCTCGGACGCATCCGGGGGGCAGCGGCCCCTCGCGGGGATCCTCTGGATGCTGTTGACCGGCGCGAATTTCGTGGCGGTCACGGCCCCGGTCAAGCATGTCGGCGATGCCGTGCCCGCGCCCCAGGCGGCCTTTCTGCGCTATCTGCCGGAGCTGGTCTTTCTCGCGCCGATGCTGGGGCCGTTGCCGCGCGCGGGGATCGACCGGCGCGGGCTGGCGCAGTATTCGGTGCGGGGGCTTGCGCACGCGCTGGGCGTGATCTGCTGGTTCTACGCCATGACCCGGATCCCGATCGCCGAGGTCCCGGCGATGAACTATCTCAACCCGGTCTATGTCACGATCGGCGCCGCGCTGGTCTTCGGCGAACGGCTGGCGCTGCGCCGGATCCTTGCCATCGCGGTGGCCCTTGCGGGCGTTCTGGTGATCCTTCGCCCGGGGTTTCGCGAATTGTCGGACGGCCATCTGACGATGCTCTTCACCGCGCGGTTCTTCGGTGCCTCCTATCTGATGGCCAAGCGGCTGAGCGAGTGCGATCCGGCGGCGGTGGTGCTGGCGATGCTGAAACGCCGCGTCACCACCCCGCCGCCCGAGGCCACCAAGCTGTGACGCCACCTTTCCGGGCAACGCCTTTCGCCTGGCTTCCCGGCATGGCCGACGAACTGACCCTCGATATCCGCACGGGCCTGCCCGACGCGCTGCGCGTGCTGCTGGACGAGCCCCCGCGCGATCTGTGGGACAGCCATGTCCGTTTCCACGGGCTGACCCGGTTCTGGCTGGAACGCCACCTGATGTTCCGCACCCTGATCGACCGGATCGGGGGCGAAAGCCGGGCCATCGTCGAGCGCAGCGCCGGGCCCGGACGGGCGGTGCGCAACACGGCCCGCCATGCGCAATTGCTGCTGGACGAGTTGCACGGGCATCACCGGATCGAGGATCTGCACTATTTCCCCCGCCTTCTGGCCGCAGAACCGCGGCTGGTGCGGGGCTTCGACATCCTGGACGGCGACCATCACGCGTTGCACAGGCAGCTTGCGGCGCTGGCGAGCGCGGTCAACGGGCTGATCCGGGCCATGCCTGCCGACCAACGCGACCAGGCCGGGGCGCTCGGGACGACGCTGGCGGGGTTCGGCCGGTTTCTGGACCGGCACCTGGTCGACGAGGAGGATCTGGTGGCGCCCATCCTTCTGAAACATGGCGAGGCGCTTGGCCTGTGAACCGGCCCGGGTTTGATCGGGGTCAAGGACAGCCCGCGCACCGGCTTCCTAGGGTCAGTGCGACCCAGGGGACAGATGGAGCCGGAAATGACCAACACGCCGCACGAGCTTGCCGAGGAATTCCCCGACAAGGCGGATCTGATACACGACCTCAAGGTGAAGGATGCCCATTTCGCGCGCCTCTTCGACGAGTATCATCAGATCAACGGCGCCGTGCACCGGGCCGAAACGGATATCGAGCCGACCGACGATTTTCACCTGACCGAGATGCGCAAGACGCGGATGACGCTGAAGGACGAGATCGCCCGCATCCTGCGCACCGCGGCGGCCTGAGCCGCAGACCTACCCCGTGGCGGCTTCGCCCTGCGTTTCCGCGGCGGGGCCTTCCACCTCGGCGGTGAAGGTGTCGAAGAACTGGTCGGCCAGCCGACGCGCCGTGCCGTGGATCAGCCGCGAGCCAAGCTGCGCAAGCTTGCCGCCGACCTCGGCATGGACGTCATAGATCAGTTCCGTCCCGCTGCCCTCGGCCTCTTCCAGCCGCATATCCGCGCGGCCCTTGGCAAAGCCCGCCACACCGCCCTTGCCCTCGCCGAGGATGGTATAGCTTTGCCGTTCGATCAGGTCCGAGAGCGTGACCGCGCCGCGAAAGGTCGCCTTGACCGGGCCGACCTTCTGGGTGACCACCGCCTCGAACCCGTCCTCGATGCGGCCTTCCAGTTCCTGGTATCCGGGGATGCAGGCCTTCAGCGTGTCCGGATTGGTCAGGCGCTCCCACACCGCCGCCCGGTCGGCCGCGATGACGCGGCTGCCCGTGAGTTCCATGGATTCCTCCCTGTTCTTCTCATCTTCGTTTACGGGTCGAACCGGGCAGACGTCAAAACCTATTCCGCGACTTCATAGGGCAGCAGGCCGCGCCGGTCGGGATCGACGCTGAGGCGGCGTTCCAGCGGGGGCACCGCGCGCTGGTGGCAATTGCGGCGTTCGCAGATGCGACAGGAAATGCCGATCGGCTCGAAGCCGGCGGCGTTGGTCAGGTCCAGATCGTCGGCATAGACCAGCCGGTCGGCATGCCTGATCTCGCAGCCCAGCCCGATGGCGAAACGACGCACCGGCGCCCCCCAGGCGCCGCCCGGCTTGGTCACGTCGCGCGCAAGGCTCAGATAGCGCACGCCGTCCGGGGTCTCGGCCAGTTGCCGCAGGAACCGGCCCGGCGTCTCGAAGGCGCGATAGACGTTCCACAGGGGGCAGGCCCCGCCGAAGCGCGCGAATTGCAACCGCGTCGCCGAATGGCGCTTGGTGATCGTGCCCGCCTGATCGACACGGACAAAGAAGAAGGGCAGCCCCTTGGCGCCCGGCCGTTGCAGGGTGGAGAGCCTGTGCGCCACCTGCTCGACCGAGGCGCCGAAACGGTCGGCCAGAAGTTCCAGGTCATGGCGGCTTTCCTGCGCGGCCGCGAGGAAGCGCCCATAGGGCAATAGCGCCGCGCCCGCGAAATAGTTCGCCATCCCGATCCGGGCGATATCGCGCGCCTCCGGGCTCTGGAACCGGGCCAGATCCAGCGTCGCCTCCAGCAGTTGGGATTGCGTCAGGAGGGCAAGCTGATGCAGCAACTGGAACCGCCGCGTCGGGCCGTGCAGCCGGGCCGACAGGGTCAGCGTGCGGGTGCTCTTGTCGAAGTGACGCAGGCCCGGAATATCCGCGGCCCGCAACGTGATGCCGGCCGATTCCAGCGCGTGCTCGGCGCGGCGCTTGGGATCGTCGGGGCCAGTCCCGGCGCGGGAAAACCGTTCGGCGGCGTGATCGACCGCGTCGATGTAATTGTCGCAATAGTGGAAGAAGTCCCGCACCTCTTCCCAGGGCGACGGCCGCAGCCCTGCATCCCCGCGCCCCAGCGCCTCGTCCAGCGAGGCCAGCCGCTCGTGGCTCTGGCGATAGGCCCGGTGCAGTTCCAGGAACGCCCGCGCAAGCGCCGGGGCGTTGGAGGCCACCAGCCGCAGATCCGCCAGCGGCGGCGCCAGCCCGCCAAAGACCGGATCGGCCACGGCCTCGCGCATGTCCGACACCAGCCGCTCGGCATCGCCCGACGAAAGCTCGGTGACATCGAAACCGAATTCCGAGGCCAGCGCCAGCAGCACCGTGGACGAGACGGGGCGGTTGTTGTTCTCCATCTGGTTCAGATAGGGCAGCGAGATGCCCAGCCGCGCCGCGAAATCCTTCTGGGTCAGCCCCAACCGCGTGCGCGTCTCGCGCAGTTTCGCGCCGGCGTAAAGCTTGCGATCGGTCATCGGGGATGCCCCTGCTGTTAGCGGATTAGCAATAGACTCTTGTAGTCTTTGCAAATTCTGCGCGCAAGCCGGGCGTCACCCGCGCGGCGGCCATGGTGCGCCCGGCGGCCCCTCCAGCCGGTCGATCCGGCGGACGTAAAGCACCGCGGCAACGGCCATCAGCGAGGTCGCCAGCATGATCGCCAGCAAGGGCCAGGCTCCGCGCCCCGGCACCAGCATCGCGCCCGCGAGCGCCGACAGCCCCGCGCCGCCCCCGATCATGATCGCGCCGCCCAGCCCGCTGGCCGTGCCCGCCAGATGCGGGCGCACCGACAGCATTCCCGCGGTCGCGTTCGGCAGTGTCATGCCGTTGCCCAGCCCCACCAGCGCCATTACCCCGAAAAATGCAACCGGATGCGTCAGCCCCAGCCCGATCAGCGCCATCGAGATCAGCGGCGCCGCGCCCGCGACCAGCGTGCCGTAAAGGATCATGCCGTTGATCCCCACACGCACCGAGAGGCGCCCGGCCAGGAAGTTGCCGCCCATATAGCCCAGCGCGATGATGCCGAAATACAGGCCCAGCGCCGCCGGGCTGAGGCCGAACACCTCGGACCCGACGAAGGGCGCGCCGCCCAGATAGGCGAAGAACGCCCCCGAGGCGAAGCCCGCGGCCAGCGCATAGCCCCAGAACCGCCGCGAGCGGAACAGTTCGGGATATTCGCGGAACTGCCCCAGCAGGCTGACCTCGCGCGGGCGCGCGGTCTCGCCCAGGTCGGCCCAGGTCAGCGCCAGCACCCCAAGTCCCGCGACCAGCAGCATCGCGAAGCTTGCCTGCCAGCCGAAGACCTGGTCCAGCACCCCGCCGATGGCCGGCCCGATCATCGGCACCAGCGCCATGCCCATCGTGACATAGCCGATCATCGAGGCGGCCTGCGCGTCGTCCACCATGTCGCGCACCACCGCGCGCGACAGCACCATGCCGGTCACGATCACCGCCTGCGCCATGCGGAAGGTCAGGAACAGGCCCGCATTAGGGGCCAGGATGCAGCCAAGCGTCGCGACCAGGAACAGCATGATCGAGACCAGCAGAACCGGGCGCCGCCCGTAGCGGTCGGAAATCGGCCCGATCGCCAGTTGCAGCACCGCGTTCATGCCGAGATACAGCGCCACGGACAGTTGCATCAGCCGGTAATCCGTGCCGAAATCCGCGGCCATGTTGGGCAGCGACGGCAGGAAGATGTTCATCGACAGCGCCGACAGCCCCGCAAGCAGGACCAGCGTCAGGATATGCGGTGGGGTCGTCCGGTCGAGAAGCCGGATCTCTGGTCGTGTCGGCATGTTCTCGGCTTATGGCGTGCCGCGTGATTAGTCCATCCGGTCAAATCCGGCCTGTGGCGGCACGTCTGCGGGTCGGAGGAGGTTAGCGGATTTACAATTAGCAAGCGAACATCTTCCAAAACTTTGCAAATATTCCGAAAGGTTCTTTTATGTCGTGTCCGCCCTCGATAGGTTGCCGCAAATTTCCGCAAGGGGCCAGCGCCGATGAAAGACATCCTGAGCGAGCTTGAACGCCGCCGCGACATCGCCCGCATGGGGGGCGGAGAGAAACGCGTCGCGGCCCAGCACCAGAAGGGCAAGCTGACCGCGCGCGAGCGGATCGACCTGTTGCTGGACGAGGGCTCGTTCGAGGAATTCGACATGTTCGTGGCCCATCGCTGCACCGATTTCGGGATGGAGGAGAACCGTCCCTATGGCGATGGCGTCATCACCGGCTGGGGCACGATCAATGGCCGGCAGGTCTATGTCTTTTCGCAGGACTTCACCGTGCTGGGCGGGTCGGTCTCGGCCACCCATGCCCAGAAGATCTGCAAGATCATGGACATGGCGATGCAGAACGGCGCCCCGGTGATCGGCATCAACGACTCGGGCGGGGCGCGTATCCAGGAGGGTGTGGACAGTCTTGCGGGCTATGGCGAGGTGTTCCAGCGCAACATCGAGGCAAGCGGCGTGGTCCCCCAGATCAGCGTCATCATGGGGCCGTGCGCGGGCGGCGCGGTCTATTCCCCCGCCATGACCGATTTCATCTTCATGGTGCGGGATTCGTCCTACATGTTCGTCACCGGCCCCGACGTGGTGAAGACCGTCACCAACGAGGTGGTCACCGCCGAGGAACTGGGCGGTGCATCCACCCACACCCGGAAAAGCTCGGTCGCCGATGGCGCCTTCGAGAACGATGTCGAGGCACTTTATGAGGTGCGGCGTCTGGTCGATTTCCTGCCGCTGAGCAACCGCTCGGTCCCGCCCGTGCGCCCCTTCTTCGACGACCCCGAGCGGGTGGATCCCAGCCTCGACACCCTGATCCCCGACAACCCGAACCAGCCCTACGACATGAAGGAGCTGATCCTGAAGGTCGCGGACGAGGGCGATTTCTACGAGATCCAGGAGGATTTCGCCAAGAACATCATCACCGGCTTCATCCGTCTGGAGGGCCGCACCGTGGGCGTGGTGGCGAACCAGCCGATGGTTCTGGCGGGTGTGCTGGACATCGACTCGGCGCGCAAGGCGGCACGCTTCGTGCGGTTCTGCGACTGTTTCGAGATCCCGATCCTGACCTTCGTCGACGTGCCCGGCTTCCTGCCCGGCACCAAGCAGGAATATGACGGCGTCATCAAGCATGGCGCGAAACTGCTGTTCGCCTATGGCGAGGCGACGGTGCCGAAAGTAACCGTCATCACCCGCAAGGCCTATGGCGGGGCCTATGTGGTGATGAGTTCCAAGCATCTGCGCGGCGACATCAACTATGCCTGGCCGACCTCGGAAATCGCGGTGATGGGGGCCAAGGGCGCGACCGAGATCCTCTATCGGTCCGAACTGGGCGATGCCGACAGGATCGCCAGGCGCACGGCCGATTACGAGGACCGCTTTGCCAATCCCTTTGTGGCGGCCGAGCGGGGCTTCATCGACGAGGTGATCCAGCCCCGCTCCACCCGCCGCCGCGTCTGTCGGGCCTTCGCCGCGCTGCGCAACAAGAAGCGCCCGATGCCCTGGAAGAAGCACGACAACATCCCGCTGTGATCCCGGGTCGGGTCGGCGCATCGCGTGTCGGCCCGTGACGGAGGTGGTCCGATGCCCGAGCCTGTCCTTTCCCGAGGCCCTCGCCCGCCCGCCCGACGCGCCGGGCGCCGGGTGGCCCTTGCGCTTGCGCTTGTCCCCGGCGCCCTTGCCGCGCAAGAGGTGATCGAGGTGCCCTCGGGCCAGCCCGTCACGCTTTACGAGACCATCACCGGCGAGGCGGAAACCGGGGGGGTGGCCGTCCGCTTCCGCTTTCTCGCCCCGCAGATCGCCCGCGACGGCGGCACCATGCCGTTCGAACTGGCCGCGGGCGACATCGAGTTTCTCTGCGAGAGCTACGCCTTGCCGCGTCTGTCCGACACCGGCCCCGAGCTTGCCCAGATCGTCATCACGCTGATGGATCGCCCCGTTCCCTTCGGTCAGGCAGACCCCGAGGCCACCCAGTTCTTCGAGGCGTTCCGCCCCGAGGACGGACGTTGCGTGTGGGAGGGTTTCTGACGATGAGGCAACATCTTGCGCGCCGAGTCCCGATTTGGCGGATAGCTGCGCCTTTTGAGTCACAGGTGGCAGTTTCGCGGCGCATCCCATGTGCAAAGCGTTGTGATTGGTCTATGATTCGAGTGGGTCCCGGAATTGTGACCTTCAACGTGATCGTGGCCGACCTGGTGTCGGCCCCTGCAAGAAAATGGAGTTCTGGATGTCCAAGAGCATCAAGGCCCTTATGGCGCTGTCCCTCGTGGCCTTCGTCGCGGCCTGCGCCCAACAGGAAGAAGTCGTCTACGTCGAGCCCGAGCCCGTCGTCGGCGAGCCGAAGTACACCAAGTACTGATACGGGCGCGGGGCGGGCCCGGCCCGCCCCGACACCCCCCGCGTCGCCTGCCGCCCGGGAGGAGACGCGATGCTGAAGCACAGGGGCTTTCCCGGCCGCCTTCCGGGCACCGATTTCCAGTTCACGATTCGCAGGGCGAACAAGGACGGCGCGACGCGGCTTGTCGCCCGTGAACGCTATGCCGACCGCCGCAATTCCGACCGCCGCGCCGACGCGGCGTTCATGGCCGCGCTGTGGGAGCATTTCGGCGACGAACCCTTCGAGCGCGGCAATCTCGATGCAGGGCGGTTATCCTGGGTCTTTGGCCGCGAGGTCTTGCCTGCCGAAGATCCATTCGATCCCGAAAGCTACGACGCCCTGCTCAGAATCGATGTGGCGCGCGCCCGAATGGCCTTTCCCGACATCTTCGGCGGCGAGGGTTAGGCGTGAATTTGCTCAGGGATTCGGCCTGTCGGCGGGAATCGGCCAAAATCGACTCGCCTGTGCGTTGCTGCCTTTTCTTTTGGGCGCAAGTGAGGACTCCTGACTGTGGACGCGGTGGACTGATACCCCGTCATCCCCGCGTTTGGTACTACTGTTACCCTTCCCCAACCCCCAGGCCTGACCCTTTCAGGGTCAGGCCTGCCTCCGTTCTTCCCGTCGCCATCCACGGTTTGCTGGCCCGCAGGCGGAACGATTTCCGTTCCGTCCGCGGTCCATCCGCAGTAAACTCTAGGCGCAACAAAAATCCGAACGGAGGCAGAGTAGGGTGCGTATTCTCAAGATTCTGGTCGCGGTCGTGGCCGTTGGCTCTCTGGCGGGCTGCATGGCCAACGATACCGAGCGGGCGCTGGTCGGTGCGGTCGGCGGTGCCGTCGTGGCCGATGCGCTCGACACCAATGTCGTGGCCGGGGCGGCCGTGGGCGCCGCTGCGGGCGCGCTGTGCGACGACGCGGGTTTCTGCAGATGATCTGACCGGGCGGGCCTCCGGGTCGGCCTGCGGGAATGTTGACAGGGTCATCGGGGCTGCTGGCTCCGGTGGCCCTTTCTCGTTTATGCGCCGGGGCGGGTGCGGCCCGGTGGAATGCCGGAAAGGACGGTAATGTTCGAGAAGATCCTGATCGCCAACCGGGGGGAGATCGCCTGCCGGGTCGTCAAGACCGCCCGCAAGATGGGCATCAAGACAGTGGCCGTCTATTCCGACGCCGACCGCCATGCGCTGCATGTGCGGATGGCGGACGAGGCGATCCATATCGGGCCGCCGCCCGCGAACCAGTCCTATATCGTGATCGACAGGATCATGGAGGCGATCAAGGCCAGCGGCGCGCAGGCCGTTCACCCCGGTTACGGCTTCCTGTCCGAGAACCCGCTGTTCGCCGAGGCGCTGGAGGCCGCGGGCATCGCCTTCATCGGCCCGCCCGCAAGCGTGATCGAGGCGATGGGCGACAAGATCACTTCCAAGAAACTGGCGGCCGAGGCCGGGGTCTCGACCGTGCCGGGCTATATGGGCCTGATCGGGGATGCCGACGAGGCGGTGAGGATCAGCTGCGAAATCGGCTATCCGGTGATGATCAAGGCCAGCGCGGGCGGCGGCGGCAAGGGCATGCGCATCGCCTGGACCGACGAGGAAACCCGCGAGGGTTTCCAGGCGTCCCGGGCCGAGGCGGCGAACGGCTTCGGCGACGACCGCATCTTCATCGAGAAATTCGTCACCCAGCCCCGCCATATCGAGATCCAGGTTCTGGCCGACAAGCACGGCAACACGCTCTATCTGGGCGAGCGGGAATGCTCGATCCAGCGCCGCAACCAGAAGGTCATCGAGGAAGCCCCCAGCCCCTTCCTTGATGCGGCGACGCGCAAGGCGATGGGCGAACAGGCCTGCGCGCTGGCGCGCGCCGTGGGCTATATCTCGGCCGGGACGGTGGAATTCATCGTCGATGGCAGCCGCAATTTCTACTTCCTGGAAATGAACACCCGGCTTCAGGTGGAGCATCCCGTCACCGAACTGATCACCGGCATCGACCTTGTGGAACAGATGATCCGCGTGGCGGCGGGCGAGAAGCTGTCCTTCGGGCAGGCCGACGTCAAGCTGAACGGCTGGGCCATGGAAAGCCGGCTTTACGCCGAAGACCCCTATCGCAACTTCCTGCCCTCGATCGGGCGGCTGACGCGCTATCGGCCCCCGGCGGAATCGGCGCATGAGGCGGCCGTGGTGCGCAACGATACCGGCGTCTGCGAGGGCGGCGAGATCAGCATGTATTACGACCCGATGATTGCCAAGCTCTGCACCTGGGCGCCGACCCGCGACCAGGCCATCGACGAGATGCGCACCGCGCTGGACGCCTTCGAGGTCGAGGGCATCGGCCACAACCTGCCGTTCCTGTCGGCGGTCATGGACCATCCGCGGTTCTGTTCGGGCGAGATCACCACGGCCTTCATTGCCGAGGAATATCCCGACGGGTTCCAGGGTATGACTCTGCCCCGCGAGGAACTGCGCCGCGTGGCCGCCGCGGCCGCGGCGATGTTCCGCGTGGCCGAGATCCGGCGCGCGCGCATCTCGGGCACGATGGACAATCACGAACGCAAGGTCGGCAGCGACTGGGTGGTGGTCGCCCAGGGCGAACGCTTTGCGCTGACCATCGACGCCGACCGCCAGGGCTCGACCGTGCGCTTTGCCGAGGGCTACGCGCATCGCGTCACCTCCGACTGGACGCCGGGCAACCCGCTGGCGGTGCTGCATATCGACGGCGCGCCGCTGGTGCTCAAGGTCGGCAAATCGCCCAACGGCTACCGCATCCGCCATCGCGGCGCCGACATGAAGGTGGCGGTTTTCACCCCCCGCCAGGCGGAGCTTGCCGCGCTGATGCCCGAGAAACTGCCGCCCGACACCTCGAAATTCCTGCTTTGCCCGATGCCGGGCCTGATCGTCTCGGTCGATGTGGAGGAGGGCCAGGAGGTGCAGGAAGGCCAGGCGCTGTGCGTGGTCGAGGCGATGAAGATGCAGAACATCCTGCGCGCCGAGCGCAAGGGCATCATCGTCAGCATCAAGGCCGGCCCCGGCGCCAGCCTTGCGGTCGACGATGTGATCATGGAGTTCGAATGACCTTCCGGGCCGCCCCTTTCCCCCCACCTTCGGGGGCGGCCCGTGGCCGGGCTCAGTCCGATGCGGTGCCGCGGCGGTCTCGAATCTCCTGCTGGCGCAGCGGCAGCTTGTCGATCGACCGGGTCAGTTCGCGCACGTCCCAGGGCGTGGGCTTGCGCAGGATCACCTTGCCGTCCTTGGCCACCAGCACCAGCGCGAAGCCGCGCGGGCGCAGGGTCTGGCGAAAGGCGCTGCGGGCGGCGGGGTCGGTGTCGGTGATCACCACCACGTCGCGGATGGCCAGTTCCTCCATCCGCGCGGTCAGCAGGTCCATCTGCTGGGCAAAGCGCGGATCGGCCTCGCTGTCGGCGAACACGACCACGGGACGGGCGATCCAGTGGAACTCGTCCGGGCTGACCTCGCGCGCGTCCAGGATCGTCATGTGGTCCGACTGCCAGCGTTCGAACGGCGTCGCCTCCTCCATCGCACCCGCGGTCAGGGCAAACGGGACGAGGGCGGCAAGTGCAAGAGATACGAGACGTTTTTTCATGAACCCTCCTGTCGCGTCCAGATATAGGCGTGCGGGAACGGAAAGCGAAGCTTGAACCTGTCCGCGGGCGGGGGAACGAGACGAAAAGGGACGATCCGATGACGGACAAGACCAGAATCTGGGCCGAGATGGCCGCCAAGGAACTGCGCGGCCGCAGCCCCGAGGATCTGACCTGGGAGACGCCCGAGGGCATCCCGGTCAAGCCGCTCTATACCGAAGAGGATATTGCGGGCCTGCCGCATATGGGCTCGGTCCCGGGCGAGGCGCCCTATACCCGCGGTCCCCGCGCCACGATGTATGCCGGCCGGCCCTGGACGATCCGGCAATATGCGGGCTTTTCCACCGCCGAGGAGAGCAACGCCTTCTACCGCAAGGCGCTGGCCGCCGGCCAACAGGGTGTCTCGGTCGCCTTCGATCTCGCGACGCATCGCGGCTATGACAGCGACCATCCCCGCGTGGTGGGCGATGTCGGCAAGGCGGGCGTGGCCATCGACAGCGTCGAGGACATGAAAATCCTGTTCGACGGCATCCCGCTGGATCAGGTCAGCGTGTCCATGACGATGAACGGCGCGGTAATCCCGGTGCTGGCCAGCTTCATCGTCGCGGGCGAGGAACAAGGGGTGGACCGCGCGCTGCTGTCGGGCACGATCCAGAACGACATCCTGAAAGAGTTCATGGTGCGCAACACCTATATCTATCCGCCCGAACCCTCGATGCGGATCGTCGCCGACATCATCGAATACACCTCGACCGACATGCCGCGGTTCAACTCGATCTCGATCTCGGGCTACCACATGCAGGAGGCCGGCGCGAACCTCGTGCAGGAACTGGCCTTCACGCTGGCCGATGGCAAGGAATATGTGAAGACGGCGCTGGCGCGGGGGCTGGATGTCGATGCCTTTGCCGGGCGGCTGTCCTTCTTCTTCGCCATTGGCACGAATTTCTTCATGGAAATCGCCAAGCTGAGGGCGGCGCGCTTCCTTTGGCACCGCATCATGTCGGAGTTCGAGCCGAAGAACCCCGGTTCGCTGATGCTGCGCACCCACTGCCAGACCTCGGGCGTGTCGTTGCAGGAGCAGGACCCCTACAACAACATCGTGCGCACGGCCTATGAGGCGATGAGCGCGGTGCTGGGGGGCACGCAATCCCTGCATACCAACAGCTTCGACGAGGCGATCGCGCTGCCCACCGAATTCTCGGCCCGGATCGCGCGCAACACCCAGTTGATCCTGCAGAACGAGACCAAGGTGACCAAGGTCGTCGATCCGCTGGCGGGCTCCTACTACGTCGAGAAGCTGACCGCCGATCTGGCCGAGGCGGCGTGGAAGCTGATCGAGGAAGTGGACGAGATGGGCGGCATGACCAAGGCGGTTGCAACCGGCATGCCCAAGCTGCGCATCGAGGAGGCCGCCGCGCGCTGGCAGGCCGCGGTCGACCGCGGCGACGAGGTGATCGTGGGCGTCAACAAGTTCCGCCTGGCCAAGGAGGATCCGATCGACATCCTCGACATCGACAACGTCAAGGTGCGTGACAGCCAGATCGCCCGGTTGGAGCAGATCCGCGCCAGCCGCGATCAGGCCGCCTGCGACGCGGCGCTGTCCGCGCTGGAGCAGGCCGCGTTCAGCGGTCAGGGCAACCTGTTGCGCCTTGCGGTCGAGGCCGCGCGGGCGCGCGCCACGGTGGGAGAGATCAGCATGGCGATGGAAAAGGCGTTCGGACGGCACCGCGCCGAGGTCAAGACGCTCTCGGGCGTCTATGGCGCGGCCTATGAGGGCGACGAGGGGTTCGCCGCGATCCAGAAGGCGGTCGAGGATTTCGCCGAGGCCGAGGGCCGGCGGCCGCGGATGCTGGTGGTCAAGATGGGCCAGGATGGCCATGACCGCGGCGCCAAGGTCATCGCCACGGCCTTTGCCGATATCGGCTTCGACGTCGATGTGGGCCCCTTGTTCCAGACCCCCGAAGAGGCCGCGCAGGACGCCATCGACAACGATGTGCACGTGATCGGCGTCTCGTCGCAGGCGGCGGGCCACAAGACGCTGGCGCCCAAGCTGATCGAGGCGCTCAAGGCGCAGGGGGCGGACGACATCATCGTGATCTGCGGCGGCGTGATCCCGCAGCAGGATTACGATTTCCTCAGGGCCGCGGGCGTCAAGGCGATCTTCGGCCCGGGCACCAACATTCCGACTGCGGCCAATGACATCCTGCGCCTGATCCGCGAGGCGCGGGCCTGACAGCACGGCCCCGGCGGCGGCGACGCTGCATCAGATGCAGGCTTGCCATTGCATCCCCGCCCCGGCGGGGATCACATGCACCGGACCCGGCCGACAGGAGTGTCCGTGACATGCTCAGCCTCGATCACCTCGCCATCTCGGCCGAGACGCCTGAGGCGGGCATGGCCGCCGTCGCGGAACGTCTGGAGGCGCGGCTTTCGCCCCGGCGACGGCTATGCCCGCACGATGGAGCACACGATCCTTCTGGTGCCGGGCGGGCAGGGCAGGGGGCTTGGCCGGGCGCTGATGGGCGCGCTGGAAACCCATGCCGCCCATGCGGGGGTGCATGCGAAGATCGCCGCTGTCAGCGCCGACAATCCCGGCGGCATCGCCTTTCACGCCGCGCTGGGCTATGCCGAGGTCGGCCGCCTGCCCCAGGTGGGGGTCAAGGCCGGGCGCTTTCTCGATCTTGTGCTGATGCAGAAGATGCTTTCGGTCGCACCTGACACTGGCCCCGCTGCGGGGTAATCTCGCCGCCATGTCGCTGTGGTCCCGCATCTCTGCCGCCGTCTCTGCGCGTGCCAAGGGGGAAAGCCTTGCCACGGTTTTCGACCGCCTGCGCACGCCGCCCGAACGGACGGTTGCCTTTACCATCGCGGTGATCGCGCTGGGCGCCAAGATGGCCAAGGCCGACGGGCAGGTGACGCGCCGCGAGGTCGCGGCCTTCCGCGAGGTCTTTACCATCCCGCCGTCGGAAGAAGGGAACGCCGCGCGCGTCTTTGACCTTGCCCGTCAGGACGTGGCCGGGTTCGAGGAATATGCCCGCCGCATCCGCCGCATGTTCCGCGGCCGCAAGGAGCCGCTTTGCGACCTGATGGAGGGGCTGTTCTTCATCGCGCTGGCCGATGGCGACTATCACCCTGCCGAGGATGCGTTCCTTGCCCGCGTCGCCGCCGCCTTCGGCCTCAGCGAGGCGCAGTTCCGCACGCTGCGCGCCCGCTTCGTGCCCGATGCCGCGCCCGATCCCTATACCGTGCTGGGCGTCGATCCCGGCGACGATCTTGAAGCCATCCGCAAGGTCTGGCGCAAGGAGGTGCGCGAGACCCATCCCGACCGGATGCATGCCCGCGGCGTGCCCGAAGAGGCGATCCACCTTGCCGAGCGGCGGCTGATCGCGGTCAACGCCGCCTGGGAACAGATCCTTCAGGACCGCGCGGCGTGAGGATCGCCACCTATAACGTCGAATGGTTCAATGCCCTGTTCGACGACCTCGGCAGTCTTCTGGACGATGACCAGCCCTCCGCCCGCACGGGCGTCACCCGTCACCAGCAGATCGAGGCGCTGGGCATCGTCTTTACCGCGCTGGACGCCGATGCGGTTCTGGTGGTCGAGGCGCCCGACGATACCGGCCGCCGCTCGACCGTCACGGCGCTTGAGAATTTCGCGCAGGTGATGGGCCTGCGCGCGCGGCGCGTGCTGATCGGCTTCACCTCCGAGAGCCAGCAGGAAATCGCGCTGCTCTACGATCCCGACCGGATCAGCGCGCATCACGATCCGCGGGGCGATCCGACCGGCAAGAAGGGCTCGGCCGAGGCACCGCGCTTTGACGGCGTGTTCCGCTGGGATCTGGACGTGGATGCCGCGGCCGAACTGATCCGCTTTTCCAAGCCGCCGCTGGAACTGGCGGTGCGAAGTGCGGCGGGTTTCGCCTTTCGGATGATCGGGGTGCATGTGAAATCCAAGGCCCCCTATGGCGCCTCGACCCCCGACAAGGTGATGCGCATCTCGATCCAGAACCGGCGCAAGCAACTTGCGCAATGCATCTGGCTGCGCCAGCGGATCGAGGCGCATCTGGCCGAGGGGGAGTCGCTGATCGTGCTGGGCGATTTCAACGATGGTCCGGGGCTGGACGAATACGAAAAGCTGTTCGGTCGGTCCGGGGTTGAGATCGTCATGGGCCTCGACGTGCCGCGCGAGATGCGGCTTTACGATCCCCATGCGCGACAGGCGCAACAGGGCCGATCCGCCGCCCAGCCCGCCACCGCCCGCTTCTACATCCATTCCGAGCGGCACTATCTCTCGGCGCTGCTGGACTATGTGATGATCTCGTCCGACCTGCGCGCGCGCCGTCCGGCCTGGCGGATCTGGCATCCGTTCGACGACCCGGACCTCTATCGCGTGCCCGAACTGCGCGAGGCGCTGCTGGCGGCCTCCGACCATTTCCCGGTCAGCCTCGACATCGAGCTTTGACCCGCCCTTGCCCGCGCCTATACTGCGCCCATGAACCGGATCGCCGCCCTGTGCCTTGGAATGCTGCTCGCGCTCGGCCCCGCTGCCGCGCAGGATGCCGAACCCTTGCCGGACGCGAAGCTGCGCGAGGGGATGGACCTGCTTGGTCAGGGCATGAGGCTGTTGTTCAAGGGGCTCGGGGACGAGCTGGAACCCGCGCTTCGCGATCTGGCCGAGACGATGCAGCCCGCGCTGCGGCGGTTGGCCGAGATCGTGGACGATTTCGACGCCTACCAGATGCCCGAGCGACTGCCCAATGGCGACATCCTGATCCGCCGCAAGCCGGACGCGCCGCCCTTGCCCCCACCCGACGATATCGAGATCTAGGCCCGGCGGATTCGCACGCCCGTCTCGACCCCAAGCGCCTTGGCCAGCGAGGCAAAGCGCGCCTCGGCCACCTCGCCGAACAGCGCCTCGGCGCGGGTGTCCAGCACCAGTTCCAGCCGCTTCTTCTTGGGGAAATGGCGCAGTTCGGCCAGCGTGTCGGGCGTGTCCGATGAAAACATCGCGCCAAAGCGCAGCGCCTTGCCCAGGACTTCGGCCTGTTGCATCTGGATCGGGTCCAGCAGGCTGAACAGCGGTTCGAACCGGCTGCCTGCGCGGCTGTTCTTGTAGCGGTGCAGCAGCGACACGCCCAGGAAGACACGCTCCCAATGCTCCAGCCCGCCCAGATTGGCCTGGGTCGCGGTGTCGAAACAGACCTCGTGGCGATAGTCGGGATGCGCGCGCCAGGCGGTGTCGTGCAGGTGGCAGGCCGCCTTGATCAGCCGCCGTTTCTCGGGTCCCGCCGCGCCGAACAGCGGCAGCACGAAATTGTAGAGCCGCTTGCCGAAGCCGGGGAAGCGGGCGGAACTCGCCTCGACGAAACGGCAGGCCTCGACCAGCGGATCGCGGGCGCGCAGCTCGGCCGGCATCTGTTCGTACAAGAGCCCCTCGCGGATGCCATAGCCCGACACGGCGATCTCGCGCGGCTTCAGACGGGCGACCAGCCGTTTGAGCACCTGCACCGCGATCGGCACCAGCGAGAGCCGCTCGATCGAGATGCCGGTGCGGGTGCGCAGCGCGTCGACCCCGGTGGTCTCGATCCAGTCGATCGTGGCGGCCAGCGATTTCCGCGTCATCCGGTATTCGTGCAGCACCGTCAGCGGATAGCCGCGCCGCTCCATGTCGAGCCGGGCGATCGCGCGCCACGACCCGCCCACCAGGAACAACCGGCTCCGCGAACAATCCATGCCGCGGGCCAGCGTCTCGACCTCCTGGGCGATGAACTGGGTCAGCCCCTTCTTGCCGCCCTTGACGTCCTGCAGTTTCAGCGGACCCAGCGGCGAGGTGCGCCGCTTGCCGACCCGGCCGCCGTCCAGTTCGGCCAGTTCGACCGACGAGCCGCCCATGTCGCAGACGATCCCCTCGGCGCCGGGCCAGCCCAGCAGCACGCCCTGTGCCGACAGCCGCGCCTCCTCGGCGCCGTCGATAACCCAGGGCCGCAGGCCGGTCTCGCGCTCGATCTGGCGGCGGAAATCGGGGCCGTCCTCGGCATCGCGCATCGCGGCCGTGGCAACCACCGTAAGAGGGGCCGCCCCCATCGCCCCACCCAGAAGGGCAAACCGCTTCAGCGCTGCCAGCGCGCGCCGACGCCCCTCGGGCGACAGCCGCCCGGTCTGGCCCAGCCCCGCGCCCAGCCCGCACATCACCTTTTCGTTGAAGAAATAGGCCGGGCTGCGGGCCGCGCCGTCGAACACGACCATCCGCACCGAGTTTGACCCGATATCCACGACCCCCACGCGAGAAAGCGCCCGCGCCTCGGGGCCGCCGAACAGGCGGCGGCCAAAGGGTTCCCATGCTTCTGGGCGGTCGTCGCCGCTGCCGTCCATCTGCTGCCTTTCGCCCCTGGCGTGCCGAGACTCTGCCAAGCCCGTCCGCCGTCGTCAATCGGCGACGTTCGCCAGCCGGGGCACATCGGCCGCCCCGGCGGTGCCGCGGCCCGACAGCGAAGGGTTTTCCATGAAGAACCTGTGGCAGTTGAACGCGTCCGGTCCCGCCTTGGCCCGCACGAAGCTGCCATCGGGCTGCATCACCCAGCTTTGCGCCTCGTCGGCCAGATTCGCCGACATGACCTGGTCCACGATCTGCGCCTTGACCGTGGGGTTGGTGCATTCGACCAGCGTTTCCACCCGGCGGTTCAGGTTGCGGCCCATCCAGTCGGCCGACGAGATATAGACCCGCGCCCCGGGCGAGGGCAGGCCATAGCCGTTGCCGAAGCAGACGATGCGGGAATGTTCCAGGAAGCGGCCGATGATCGACTTGACGCGGATATTCTCGGACAGCCCCTTGATGCCGGGCCGGATGCCGCAGATCCCGCGCACGACAAGGTCGATCTTCACCCCCGCATTGGACGCGGCATAAAGCGCGTCGATCACGTCGGGCTCGATCAGCGAGTTCATCTTGGCCCAGATCCGCGCGGGCCGCCCGGCGCGGGCATGCCCGGCCTCTTCGGCGATGCGCTGCAACAGCGTGGATTTCAGCGACAGGGGCGAGATCGACAGGTTCTCCAGCCCGTCGGGCTCGGCATAGCCGCCGATATAGTTGAACACCTTGGTCGCATCCCGTCCCAGCGCCGCGTCGCAGGTGAACAGCGACAGGTCGGTATAGATGCGCGCGGTGATCGGGTGGTAGTTGCCGGTGCCGAAATGGGTATAGGTCACCAGGTTATCGCCCTCGCGGCGGACCACGGTGCTGATCTTGGCATGGGTCTTGTAGTTGATGAAACCATAGACCACATGCGCGCCCGAGCGTTCGAGCCGCCGCGACTGGCGGATATTGGCGGCCTCGTCGAAGCGGGCCTTGAGCTCCACCAGCGCGGTGACCGACTTGCCATCCTCGGCCGCCTCGCACAGCGCCTCGACGATGGGCGACTTCTTCGACGTGCGGTAGAGCGTCTGCTTGATCGCCACCACGTTCGGGTCGCGCGCGGCCTGCTGCAGGAAGCGGACCACCATGTCGAAGGTCTCGTAGGGGTGGTGCAGCAGCATGTCCTTTTGCCGGATCGCGGCGAACATGTCGCCCTCATGGTCCTGCACCCGTTCGGGCACGCGGGGGGTGAAGCTTTTCCACAGCAGGTCCGGGCGGTCGTCGATCACCAATTCCTTGAGATCCGCCAGCCCGATCAGACCGCGCACCTCGATCGCGTCCTCCTCGGTGATGTGCAATTCGCGGATGATGACGGAGCGCAATTCCTCGGGCGCGCCCGAGGACATCTTCATGCGCACCACCTCGCCGCGGCGGCGGCGCTTCAGCGCGACCTCGAATTCGCGCACCAGATCCTCGGCCTCCTCCTCGACCTCCAGATCGCTGTCGCGCAGCACGCGGAAGGTGCAACTGCCCACCGCCCGATAGCCCGGGAACAGCAGGTGCAGATGCATCAGCAACGATTCCTCCAGCGGCAGGAAACGCGCCTGCCCCTCGCGCGCGGGCAGGCGGATGAAGCGGTCGATCTGGTGCGGGATCGGCAGCAGCGCCTGCAAGGGCTGGCCGTCCTTCTCGCGCTCCAGCTGCAAGGCCAGGCAGAAGCCGGTATTCGGGATGAAGGGGAAGGGATGCGCCGGGTCGATTGCCAGCGGCGAGAGCACGGGAAACACCTGTTGCAGGAAATGCTCGCCCAGATGCATCCGGTCGGCCTTGGTCAGCCGCGAGCGTGTCAGCAGGTGGATTTCTGCCTCTTCCATCAGTTTCTTCAGCCGGTTCCAGCTTGCCTGCTGCGCCTGCAACAGCCGCCGCGCATCGCGGTCGATCAGCACCAGCTGCTCGGCCGGCGTCAGGCCGTCATCGGCGGGCGTGGTATTGCCCTTGTTGGCCAGTTCGCGCAGGCCAGCCACGCGCACGGTGTAGAACTCGTCCAGGTTGGTGGCCGAGATCGACACGAAACGCACCCGCTCCAGCAGCGGCACGCGCGGATTGTCGGCTTCTTCCAGGACGCGCCAGTTGAAGCCCAGCCAGCTGAGTTCGCGGTTGAAGAACCGCTTTGGTCCCGTGCGCCGGGCCTCGGGGATCTCGACGGGCGCGGGGAAGGGGGCTTTGAGGAAATCGGCCTGGGTCATGCTTGTGCTTATGATTTCAGGGTGTGACGGCTGGGTGACAGTTATCGGGCCTCGGGCAGGGTCTTGTCCAGCACCGTGCGGGCCAGCCGGAGGCCCGGCCGATGCCCGGTGGCCAGCGCCTCGCGGTCGATGGCGGCGACCGTTTCTGCGGCGGCGGCGAAGGAGCGTTCCATCCGGTCCACGAGATAGCCGATCAGATCGGGTTTCACCGCCAGTTGGCGGTCGGCGAACAGCTTGACCAGCACCGCGGCCAGCAGCACGTCGTCGGGCGGGTCCAGATGCGCCGTTGCGGCGGCCTGCATCCGGCTGGCCAGATCGGGCAGCCCCAGCCCCCAGTCCCGCGCCGGGTCGCGCGCGCTGACCAGCAGCGCGCCGCCCGATGCGGCCAGCAGGTTGTGCAGGTGAAACAGCGCCGTCTCGGCCGTCCGGTCGCCACCGATCCGGTCGGCATCCTCGACCGCCACCGCACCCGTTTCGGCCAGCGCGGGCAGATCCGCCTGCGCCAGTCCGGCCGCCGGAACGACCGGGGCGCCGGTCAGTTCCGTCCAGACATGGGCGAGATGGGTCTTGCCCGATCCCTCCGGGCCGATCAGCACCAGCTTGCCGCCCGGCCAGGCGCGCCAATCCTCGATCTGCGCCACGGCGATCTCGTTCGCGGGCGCCACGAAGAAGGCCGCGCGCCCCCGTGCGGGTCGCACGGGCAGGTCGAGGATCAACTGTCGGGGCATGTCAGGCGGCGTCCTCGTCCTTTCCGGAGCCGTCGCGCGCATCTTCCAGGGCCGCAAGGCCGCGGTAGAGTGGGCTCTTCCTGTATTGCGCGATCCCGAAACGCGCCATCACCCCCAGAACCGCCGCCACCGGCACCGCGATCAGCATGCCGACAAAGCCGAAGACCGAGCCGAAGGCCGCCAGCGCAAAGATCAGCCAGACCGGGTGCAGCCCGACCGATCCGCCCACCAGCTTGGGCGTCAGCACATTGCCCTCGATCATCTGGCCCGCCACGAAGATCGCCGCCGCGCCCGCGATGAACCACCATTCGCCCCAGAACTGGAACAACGCCAGCCCGATCGCCAGCGCGCCGCCCACGATGGCGCCGACATAGGGGATGAACGAGATGATCCCCGCGATGAACCCCACGACCAGCCCGTATTTCAGCCCCAGCAGGCTCAGCGCCGCGGCGTAATAGACCCCGAGGATCAGGCAGACCGTGCCCTGGCCGCGGATGAAGCCTGCCAGCGTGCGGTCGATCTCGCCGGCCAGCCGGCGCAGCTGCGGTGCGTGGTCCAGCGGCAGCAGCCGGTCCACCTGGGCCACCATCCGGTCCCAGTCCAGCAGCAGGTAGAAGGTGATCACCGGCACCAGCACCAGCAGGACGACCACATTCACGATACTGGCCAGAGAGGCGATCACCCCGTTCAGCACCTCGCCGCCCCTCGACTGCACCGTGTCGCCGATTCCGGCCAATGTCCGGGATACGGCCGAGCCGTTGTCATTCAGCGTGGGAAAGCGCTCGACCAGGAAGGCCTGGACCTGGCGCGCGATCTCGGGCGCGGCATTGACCAGGCTGATCGCCTGCTGGATCAGCGTCGGCAGCACCAGCAGCGCCACCGCCACGAGGACCACCACCGCGCCCGTCGTGATCGCCACCGTCGCCCCCGCCCGTGACAGCCCCAGCCGTTCCAGCCGGTCGGCCACGGGATCGAGGAAATAGGCCACCGCCATGCCGATCACGAAGGGGGTGATCACATTGCCGAGAAACCACAAAAGCACCAGGAAGACCGTCGCTGCGATCCCCCAATAGGTCACCTGTTCGCGTACCGGCAATGCCATCCGCCCCTCCCGATCCTGCGCCCTTTCCCGATGCCCCGGGTGCCTCCGGCGAGACGCGCGGCGCTTGTCTGGCCCTGCGCGATGACATAAGGGGTCGGAGACGCGAATTCACGAGGAAAAGGTCGAAAATGCGCCTGTCCCGCTACTTCCTGCCGGTCCTGAAGGAGACGCCTTCCGAGGCGCAGATCGCCAGCCACCGCCTGATGCTGCGCGCGGGCATGATCAAGCAGGCATCCGCGGGCATCTATTCGTGGCTTCCCATGGGCTTCAAGGTGCTGAAACGGATCGAGCAGATCGTCCACGAGGAACAGATCCGCGCGGGCCATATCCCGATGCTGATGCCGACCCTGCAATCGGCCGATCTGTGGCGCGAGTCGGGCCGCTACGACGATTACGGCGAGGAGATGCTGCGCATCAAGGACCGCCATGGCCGCGACATGCTTTACGGGCCGACCAACGAGGAACTCATCACCGATATCTTCCGCGCCCATGTCGGCAGCTACAAGGACCTGCCGCTGACGCTCTACCATATCCAGTGGAAGTTCCGCGACGAGATCCGCCCCCGTTTCGGCGTGATGCGGGGCCGCGAATTCTACATGAAGGACGGCTACAATTTCGACATCGACCACGATGCGGCCATCCACGCCTACAACCGCCACATGGTCAGCTACCTGCGCACCTACGAACGGATGGGGTTGAAGGCGATCCCGATGCGCGCCGATAGCGGCCCCATCGGCGGCGAGGACACCCACGAATTCCTGGTCCTCGCCGATACCGGCGAGTCCGAGGTGTTCTATGACAGCGCGATCCTCGACCTGACGCTGGGTGACCGGGCCGTGAACTACGACGACCGCGCGGAATGCGCGGCCATCGTGCGCGAATGGACCACGCCCTATGCCCGCACCGACGAAACCCATGACGCGGCGATCTATGACCAGATCCCCGAGGCGCGGCGCAAATCCTCGCGCGGCATCGAGGTCGGCCAGATCTTCTATTTCGGCACCAAGTATTCCGAACCCATGGGCGCCGTTGTCACCAATGACAAGGGCGAGCGCGTGCCTGTCCACATGGGCAGCCACGGCATCGGCGTCTCGCGTCTGGTCGGCGCGCTGATCGAGGCGAACCACGACGAGAACGGCATCATCTGGCCCGAGGGCGTGACCCCCTTCCATTGCGGCATCGTCAACCTGAAACAGGGCGATGCCGAGGTCGACGCCGCCTGCGCCGGACTTTACAAGGCGCTGGCCGAAAAGGGGCTGGAGCCGCTCTATGACGACCGCGAGGAACGCGCGGGCGCGAAATTCGCCACGATGGACCTGATCGGCCTGCCCTGGCGGATCACCGTCGGGCCGCGGGGCCTGAAATCGGGCGTGGTCGAACTGACCTGCCGGCGCACCGGCACCAGCGAGGAGATGTCCCCCGAGGCGGCCGTGGCCCGGGTGGCCGAGATCTACGCCCCCCACACCGCCCCCCATTGGGAGCCGATGGCGAAATCCAGTTTCCACACTTGGCTGTAGCGCGTCGCATCCGGCGGCCATCCGCCGCCGGGGGCCGTGCGATTTGGCGCAGGATCGTGCGGCCAGTGCGGCGGACGCGCTCAGTCGTGGGTGCAGCCGTCGTGATCCTCATGCGGTTCGGCCGGGGCAAGGCGACCCTCGACAAAGGCGCGCGCGGCCTCGGCCGGGTCGGGTTCGGCGGTGGCGATGGCGGTGATGCCGCGCGCCGCCATCCGGTCCTGGAAGCGCGGCCCGATACTGCCTGCTATGATCACCGAAACCTCGTATAGCGGATGCGGACCGTCGCCGTGGAAATCATGCAGCGCCATGCCGCGGGGCAGGTCCAGTCGGTCGATCTCTTGCGCCGGTTCGTTCGGCGTGGCCTCGAAGATGATGAAACGGCGGGTGCGGCCGACATGGGGGGTCACGGTTCGGAAATTCTGACTTGCGACGGCAATGCGCATTTCGGCATCCTCGGAATGGTCGTGAACGGCAGGGGTAGGAAAAGGCCGAGTCGCTGCCTCGACTGGCCGCTTTCCCCGAGGCACATGAATGACGGCGCAGTGTCGGTGACTTGATCACCGATTCCGATATCGCGAGGCGGCGTGGGGATCGGTTGGCAAGAGGATCGCGCACTCTGCCTTGCCGCTTGACGCCATCGGCCCGCGCGGCCACTGTCCGCCCGCGCAACCGACAGGATACCCCCCTTGGCCAACGGCACCGCCCCCTTCGCCCCCTTCGAATGGATGATCGCGTGGCGCTACCTGCGCGCGCGGCGCGCCGAGGGCGGCGTGTCCGTGATGACCTGGATCAGCCTGATCGGCATCACGCTGGCCGTCTTTGCGCTGATCGCCACGCTGGCCGTCCGTGCGGGGTTCCGGGCCGAATTCGTCGATACGATCCTTGGCGCGAATGCCCATGTCACCGTCTATTCCTCGACCCGCGTGGACGAGCAGGGCGTGGCCAGCCGCACCATCCCCGATTACGCGGCGATGGCCGAACGGCTGCGCGCGGTGCCGGGTGTGACCCGCGTGGCGCCGCTGGTCCGCGGGCAGGTGATGGCGGCCTCCGGGTCGGGCAATTCCGGGGTCGAGGTCTATGGCATCGCGCCCGAAGACCTGGCCACGATCCCGCGCATCGCTGATCCCGAAACCGCGCTGGGCGACATCGCGCGCTTCCCCGAGGGCATCGCCATCGGCACGGGCGTCGCGCGCGAACTGGGCGTGGGCGTGGGCGACCGGATCCGGCTGATCTCGCCCGAGGGGGTCAAGACCCCCTTCGGCACCAGCCCCCGCGTGAATGCCTATGAAATCGTCTATGTCTTCTCGGCGGGCCGCTACGACATCGACCGCACCCGCGTCTACATGCCCTTTGCCGAGGCGCAGGGCTATTTCAACCGCGAGGGCGTGGCCGACGAACTGGAAGTCATGGTCACCGATCCCGAACGGATCGACGAACTGACCCTGCCCTTGCTGCGTGCAGGGGGCGAGCGGGTTCTGCTCTGGACCTGGCGCGACGCCTCGGGGGCGTTCCTGCGCGCGCTCGACATCGAGGACAACGTGATGTTCATTATCCTGTCGATCCTCGTGCTGATCGCGGCGATGAACATCGTTTCGGGGCTGATCATGCTGGTCAAGAACAAGGGGCGCGACATCGGCATCCTGCGCACCATGGGCCTGACCGAAGGGGCGGTGCTGCGCGTCTTCTTCATCTGCGGCGCCTTCGTCGGGCTGATCGGCACCTTCTTCGGCGTGATCCTGGGCTGCCTGTTCGCGATCTGGATCGACCCGATCTTCTCGGCGGTGAACTATGTCGCGGGGGGCGGGGTCTGGGACCCCTCGATCCGCGGAATCTACGAACTGCCCGCCAAGCTTCGGGCGCGGGATGTGCTGTCCGCCGTGATCCTGTCGCTGGGCCTGTCCTTCGTCGTCACGATCTTCCCCGCCCGCCGCGCGGCGCGCATGAACCCGGTGGAGGCGCTGCGCTATGAGTGATCCGGCGCTGGCGCTTGATGGCGTCGAGAAAAGCTACAATCCCGGCACCCCCGGCGAGGTGCGGGTGCTGTCCGGGGCCTCGCTTGCCGTCGCGCCGGGCGAGGTGGTGGCGCTTGTCGCCCCTTCGGGCGCGGGCAAGTCCACCTTGCTGCATATCGCGGGGCTTCTGGACACGCCCGATGCGGGCGCGGTCCGGATCGCCGGGCAGGACATGGCGCGCGCCTCGGACCGCAAGCGCACCGCCGCGCGGCGTGCCGATATCGGCTTCGTCTACCAGTTCCACCACCTGCTGCCCGAATTCACCGCGGCCGAAAACGTGGTGCTGCCCCAGCTTGCCGCTGGCCGCCCCCGCGCCGAGGCCGAGGCCCGGGCGCAGGAGCTTCTGGACCGGATGGGGGTGGGCGCGCGCGCCGATCACCGCCCCGCGGCGCTGTCGGGGGGCGAACAGCAGCGCGTCGCGGTCTGCCGGGCGCTGGCCAACCGACCGCGGCTGTTGCTGGCCGACGAGCCCACGGGGAATCTCGACCCCGCCACCTCGGACCGGGTCTTTGCCGCGCTGATGGACCTGGTGCGCGGCACCGGGCTTGCCGCGCTCATCGCGACCCACAACCTTGAACTTGCCGCGCGCATGGACCGCGTGCTGCATCTACAGGAGGGGCGGCTGGTCTGAACCGCCGCGCGCGGTCAGAGCAGCGGCAGCCCGTTACCGTCAAGGAAATGGGCCACCGCCGCACATAACGCCTCGGACCGGCCCGGTTCCTGCGCCCCCTGCGCGAAGCTGTCGGCCAGTTCGACCCCGATGAAGAAGGGCAGAAGGCGCGCCCGCTCGCGCCTCTCCAGCAGGGCCAGCGGGGCGCTCAGGGCGTCCAGGTCGCCCGCATCTATGCCGAAGGCGCGGCGCCCGCCCGGCCGGGGATGGGTCAGGTGCAGATCGACCAGGAACCGGGCGAGATCGCGGGCCACCGGCATCCATTGCGCGCCTGCCATCCCGATCCCGCACAGCGCCTCGCTGCTGCGCACCAGATTGCAGGGCCGGAAATCGCCATGGATGAGGGCCTGGGTCACGGTCGTTCCCGTGACCGTCGGCAGCAACGCCTCAAGCCGCGTGCCCAGCGTCCGGGCCAGCGCCCGGTCCTCGGCCCCGCCGACCCGGGCCAGCTGCCGCGCCGCGTTACGCACCCAGTGCCGCCCGCCGAAGACCGCCTGCCGGTGCGCCCCGGCCAGCACGGTGGCAAGCCATTCGCCCGCCTCGCCGACCAGCGCGTCGCGCCCGGCGGGCTCTGCCGCCGCAATCTCGGCATCCAGCCCCCTGCCGGTCACCTCGGCGGTCATCGTGATGCCCTCGCCGGGCCAGGCGGCCACAAGCGGCGCTATCCGGAACCGCCCGTCCGCCAGCGCCGTCTCCAGCCGGTCGAATTCGCGCTTGCGGCGGCGTGTCCGATCGACGTGACCCTCGCCGTGGAACAGCGTCAGCACCACGGCCGCGCCATTGTACCGGCCACGGAACGCGGCCATCCGCCTGTCGGCGAACAGGGCCTCCTTGTTGTGGAATTGCGCGATTGCGGGGCGTCGTGCCTGAATGGCCCGCAACAGTTCGGCTGCGTCGAGCAGATGCTCCAGTTCGCTCAATTCGCCGTTCATTTTCCGAATCTCTACGCGCGCCCGGGGATCGTCAAGCCCGATCGGCGGTTGATCCCGGTCAAGGCGTCGCGGCGACGCCACGGGATAGCCTGGGCGCAGAGAATTCGGAGTCCTGCCATGCGCCTCCCGACCGTCCTGGTTGCCCTTGGCCTTGGCGCCACGCCGCTTGCGGCCGAGCCGCCGTCGGGCGTGGCGCTCTTTCGCGCCCATTGCGCGACCTGCCACGGGCTGGACGCGCGCGGCGACGGACCGATGGCCTCGATCCTGACGGTGGCGATGCCCGATCTGACCCTGCTGGCCGCGGGCGCAGGGAATGCCTTTCCGCTGGCACGGGTGATCGCCGTCATCGACGGGCGGACCGAACTTGCCGCCCATGGCGGGCCGATGCCGATCTTCGGCTTCTCGATGCGGGGCGAGGCGGTCGCGCTGACCGCCCCCACGGGCGAGGAGATCCGCACCAGCGCCGAGATCGCCGCCATCGCGCGCTGGCTGGACAGCATCCAGCGCTAGGCCGCCGCGGGTCCGGCCACCTGCCGCCGGATCGCCGGGCTCATCGCCACCAGCACCAGCGCGATCGAGAACAGGCACCACACGGCGGGCATCTCGTTGGGGTTGTCGGTCAGCAGGTTCGCAAGGACCGGTCCGAGCAGCGCGTGAAAGATCACGAAGCGCCATGAGCCGTAGATCAGCGTCACCACGAAGGCAGCGAACAGGTAGGTCGGGAAATTCGCCGAAAACCCCAGCCAGTCCGACAGCGGCGTGAACAGCCCGTTCAGCGGCACTTCCCAGCCGATATGCCATTCCCCCGAGATCGTGCACAGCCCCGGCCCGCACAGCACCTCGCCCGGTCTGCATTGCCCCAGCGCCTCGACCGGTACCAACTGGAACACCATCACCGCCGCCGAGGCCGAGCAGATCGCCCAGACCGCGCGGCGGGTGCGCGCGGGCACCGCATGGGCCACCAGCGCCATCGCGAAGGCATTGATGAAAAGGGGCTGGATCGCGATATGCGGATAGGACAGCAACGTTACCGCCCGGTTCGCCGGGTCGCCGCACTGGTCCACCACGCCGTAGCCTGCGGCCTGCAACCCCTCCATCGCGGTGAAGAAGCCCAGCGTCGCCCAGATCGCGGTGGGCTCGCCCCGCCGTGCCGCGATTACCGTGGCCGCGGCCCCGATCCCCGCCATCGCGACGGGCACTCCGGCATTCCAGCACATGCGCCGCCTGGCATTTCGCCGGAATTTGAGCGCGTGAAAGGCCGCTTGGCCAGGGAAAGCAGGACTGTGCGAGGCAGTGCCGCCGCCATGCCGGCGCCCGGCCGCTGCGCGGTTTCAGGTCACCGGCGGGGCAAGGCCGCCATCCCGGCGATCAGCCGGAATGGCGGCAAGGACGCATCACGTCTCGTCGTCGTCATCCGCGGACATGTCGGTCAGATCGTCCAGCGACACGCTGTCGTTATCGTCGTCCAACACGTCGTCGCCCAGATCGACATCGCTGGACTCGTCGTCGTCGTCGTCGATCACGGCATCATCGGTTTCCAGGTCGTCGTCGACAACGGCCTTGACCGGCGCCGCCTTCTCGGTCAGCAGCGTTCTGCCCTTGCCCGCGGTCAGGCTTTCCAGCGAGAAGCTGTTCCCGCAGGCGGGGCAGGTCATCGGATCGCGCTGAAGGTCGTAGAAGCGGGTCGCGCAACTCGGGCAAACGCGCTTTACGCCCCATTCATCCTTTGGCATGGAGGTCCTCTCGGGGGTGATGTCTTTGCGGTTGCAGCCACCTGCCACAAGTCCCCCGACGTGTCAAAGCCCTTTTGGGATGCTATTGAAGCGGGAAATCGGACGAGGCAGAGATGGACAGCACGCGCCTTCCCGGCGATCCCCCGCTTGAGGTCGCGCTGCGCCGGTCGGCGCGGGCGCGGCGCTATTCGCTGCGTATCTCGCAGCTTGACGGGCGGGTGACGCTGACCCTGCCCCGCCGCGCGCCGATCGCCGAGGGGCTGGTCTTCCTGCGCGAAAAGGAGGGCTGGATCCGCGGCCACCTGGCCGCACGGCCCGATGATCACGCCGTTGCGCTGGGCGGAACCGTGCCGTTCCGCGGCCGCGCGCTGCCCATCGTGACCGGACCCGGCCGCGCGCCGCGCCTGATCGACGAGGCGCTGGCGGTGCCCGGCCCCGCGGCGGGCGTGGCGGGCCGGGTGCAGGCCTTCCTCAAGGCCGAGGCCCGGGCCGCGCTGGCCGAGGCGGTGGATCGCCACGCAGGCGCCTTGGGCCGCCCCTATGGGCGGCTGACGCTGCGCGACACCCGCTCGCGCTGGGGGTCGTGCACGTCGCGGGGGGATCTGATGTTTTCCTGGCGGCTCATCATGGCGCCGCCGCAGGTGCTGGATTACGTCGCCGCCCACGAGGTCGCGCATCTGGCCGAGATGAACCATTCTCCTGCCTACTGGGCCGTGGTGCGCCGGTTGATGCCCGACTATGCCGCCCCGCGGTCCTGGCTGCGCGCGAACGGGGCGGCGCTGCATCGGGTGCGCTTCGGCGATTGACGTTTGCCGCGCCCGTGATCACAGTCGGTCCATGCTGATCCAGACCCGGCCGGGCGAGACGGGCACCGCGGCCCATGACCGGCTTTACCGCACGCTCAGAGCCCAGATCATGCACGGGGAACTGACCCCGGGGGCCGCGCTGACCTTGCGCGGTATCGGGCGGCAATTCGGCGTGTCGATGACCCCCGCGCGCGAGGCGGTGCGCCGACTGGTGGCCGAAGGCGCGCTGACGCTGTCCTCCTCGGGGCGGGTCGCGACGCCCGAGTTGTCGAACGAGCGGATCGAGGAACTGGCGGCGCTGCGTGCCCTGCTGGAACCGGAACTGGCCAGCCGCGCCCTGCCGCGGGCGCATATGGCGCTGATCGAGCGGATGCAGAAGATCAACGCCGAGATCGGCGAGGTGGTCGCGTGGGGCGATGCGGTGGGCTTCATCCGCACCAATCTGGAGTTCCACCGCGCGCTTTACCTGCGCGCGCAGGCGCCCGCCATGCTGGCCATGGCCGAAACCGTCTGGCTTCAGCTTGGCCCCACCATGCGCGCGCTTTACGGCCGCCTGGGCCGGACCGAGCCGCCGCAGCACCACCGGATGATCCTGGCGGCGCTCAGGGCGGGCGATGAACCCGCGCTGCGGCTGGCGATCCGGACCGACGTGACCCAGGGGCTGAGGATGCTGGCAGCCTGAGCGGGGCCTAGCTGTGGATCGCCCCGTCACCGCAAGCGAGCGCGGCCTCGCGCACCGCTTCGGAACAGGTGGGATGGGCGTGGCAGGTGCGGGCGAGGTCTTCGGCAGAGGCGCCGAATTCCATCGCGACGCAGATCTCGTGGATCAGCTCGCCCGCATTGGGGCCGAGGATATGGGCGCCGAGGATGCGGTCGGTTTCCGCATCGGCCAGGATCTTCACGAAGCCGTTGGCGGCGAACATCGCCTTGGCCCGGCCATTGCCCATGAAGGAGAACTTGCCGACCTTGTAGGCCCGGCCCGATTCCTTCAGGCTTTCCTCGGTCGCGCCGACCGTCGCCACCTCGGGCGCGGTATAGATCACGCCGGGGATAACCCCATAATTCACATGGCCTTTCTGGCCCGCGAGGATTTCCGCGACGGACATGCCCTCGTCCTCGGCCTTGTGGGCGAGCATGGGCCCCTCGATCGCGTCGCCGATGGCGTATAGGCCGTTGACGGAGGTCTTGTACCGGCCGTCCGTCGCGATCTGGCCGCGTTGGGTCAGCGCCACCCCCAGCGCGTCGAGGCCGAGGCCCTGGGTGAAGGGTTTGCGCCCCGTGGCGACGAGGACCACATCGGCATCCAGCTGGTGTTCGCTGTCATCCTTGCGGAGCCTGTAGGTCACCTTGGCCTTGGTCTTCAGCGCCTCGGCGGATTGGACGGCGGCGCCGGTGATGATCTCAAGCCCTTGTTTCTTCAGGATGGATCGGAAGCTGCGGGCGATCTCGGCATCCAGACCGGGGGTGATCTGGTCGAGATATTCCAGCACTGTCACCTGCGCGCCGAGACGGGCATAGACGGAGCCCAGTTCCAGCCCGATTACGCCTGCGCCGATCACAACCAGTTTCTTCGGGATCTTCGGCAAGCTGAGCGCGCCGGTCGAGGAGACGATGATCTTTTCGTCGATCTCGATCCCCGGAAGGGTGGCAGGTTCGGAACCCGTTGCGATCACGATGTTTTTCGCCTTGTGGGTCTCGTCGCCGACGGTGACCAGCCCGGGCTCGGGGATGCTGGCCCAGCCCTTGATCCAGTCGATCTTGTTCTTCTTGAACAGGAATTCGATGCCCTTGGTGTTCTGGGCGATGACCTCGTCCTTGTAGGCGAGCATCTGTTGCCAGTCGACCTTGGGTGCCGCGCCCTTCAGCCCCATCTTCTCGAAATTGTGTTGGGATTCATGGAGTTGGTGGGAGGCGTGCAGCAGCGCCTTGGAGGGGATGCAGCCCACGTTGAGGCAGGTGCCGCCCAAGGTCTCGCGCCCCTCGACGCAGGCGGTTTTCAGGCCGAGTTGCGCGCAGCGGATGGCGCAGACATAGCCGCCGGGGCCGGCGCCGATGATGATCACGTCATAGCTTGCCATGGGGTCTCCCTTGACGGTTCGGGCTGTCGGAATTCGATCGGACTTTCATCGGACTTCTTTCGGGTGTCTGGCGGGGGCAGGGGGGCCGTCTGCCCCCCGCCGCGCCCCTGGCGCGGCCCCCCCCGAGGATATTTCCGGCCAGAAGAAGTCACAGGAGCGCGGCCAGGGTCATCAGCAGCGTGGCGAGGAAGCCCACGGCCCAGAGGATCGAGCGGCCGGGCGTCCAGCCGAGCGCATAGGCCGGGACATAGAGGATGCGCGCGCCGAGATAGATGAAGGCGCAGATCGCGGTGAAGAGCGAGGACTGGCCCGAGAGCGTGACCAGCACGGTGGCGGCGGTGAAGAGGATCAGCGCCTCGAAATGGTTGTTCAGCGCGCGTTGCAGCCGCGCGGTGCGCGCCGAGAGCGGCCGTTCGGGCGGCGTGTCGCGCGGACCGGCGGTGTAGTTGGCGCCCAGTTCCATATTGGCGGGGATCGCCAGAAGGATGAGCTGGACGGCCTGGAGCAGGATGGCGAGGGCGAGGGCGGTGAGTTCGGGGGTCATTCCGTCGCGTCCCGGGCTTGACCCGGGACCTCCTGGGGTTGGGTGCGGGCGAGGCCCCGGATCAGGTCCGGGGCGGGGTTGGGTTGGGCGGTGAGGTTGGGGGTCATCCGGCACCTAGAGATTTAATTAGTCCTCCAATAGCTCCGCCTAAGAAATCCCCGAATTTCGAATAAGAGCGATCGCCTTTGCTGACTTTTTCTACGGTCTCCGCAAGCGTTTCTTCTTCTTCGCCAACTGATACTTTCATGCCCAACAGGGACTGACCTACAGAGGTTAGAACTAGGTTTCGAATCCTGCCGGATGCGGCGCTCCCCATAGTCCGATGGTGAGCCTTTGTCCGGACAACTCCCTCGCTCTCAAGCCATTCAAGGCAGGGGTAGAAATACTCCTCATAGCTCGAATCAAGCCCTAAGTCTGAAAACTGGATCATAGATTCCTTGATCCCGTTTTCTGCGGCACACTCGATAAGGCGTGCTAACATTTTTTGGCTTTTCTCGAGGTTTCTGGTATCCATCTCACAAATCCATCAACAACCTTCTCGGGTCCTCCAGCGCCTCCTTCACGCGCACAAGAAACGTGACCGCCCCCTTGCCGTCCACGATCCGGTGGTCGTAGCTCAGCGCGAGATACATCATCGGGCGGATGACGATCTGGCCTGCGACCACCACGGGGCGGTCCTGGATCTTGTGCATGCCGAGGATGCCCGATTGCGGCGGGTTGAGGATCGGCGAGGACATCAGCGAGCCGTAGACGCCGCCATTCGAGATGGTGAAGGTGCCGCCCTGCATCTCGGCCATGGACAGCTTGCCGTCGCGGGCGCGGATGCCGAGTTCCGCGATGCGTTTCTCGATCTCGGCGAAGCCCATGGCGTGGGCATTGCGCAGCACCGGCACGACCAGGCCCGAGGGTGTGCCCACCGCGATACCCATATGGACGAATTGCTTGTAGACGATGTCGGTGCCGTCGATCTCGGCATTGACTTCGGGCACTTCGGCGAGCGCGTGGCAGCAGGCCTTGGTGAAGAAGGACATGAAGCCGAGTTTCACGCCGTGCTTCTTTTCGAAGAGATCCTTGTATTCCTTGCGCAACGCCATGACGCCGGACATGTCGATCTCGTTATAGGTGGTCAGCATCGCCGCGCTGTTCTGCGCGTCCTTGAGACGGCGCGCGATGGTCTGGCGCAGGCGGGTCATGCGCACCCGTTCCTCGCGTGCGGCATCCTCGGCGGGGATGGGGGCGCGGGCGGCGTCGGGGG
>OMKS01000418.1_pt1 | contig 39752 bp, 43 predicted proteins | sample 1674721 | NCBI WGS metagenome assembly OMKS01 (sample SAMN06264996, study PRJEB25208) | sediment metagenome | isolation source: hot spring sediment | place: USA: California | collected 2014-09-02 | reverse complement strand
ACCGAACCGCCCTGGTACGGACCCGTATGCCGGGTGGTGTGGGAGGGAAAGCCCGCGAGGGCTTCCCTATCCCGATTCGGGAAGGTCGAAGCATGGATCTTGACAGAACGGGGCAGCTTTTTCCGAGAACTGACTCGTTTCGAAGGCTCCGGGAGAGAGAGCACCGCTTCCAGTTTCCCCCCTCATGGGAATGACGAAGAACAGCAGTAACGCGCTGACGATCAGAAAGAGAATCCTGATTTTTATCTCCAGTGCTGAAACCATCAGAGCCTCCTCTCCCGGATAAGCAAAGATGAGGCCATCCACAACCTATTGATATCTTTGAGCAATACACCAAAGAACGCGTGGGATGGTTACAAAAAAGAAATCCGGGATACAGCAGGGGCTCCCTGCAAGAGAAACATCAACCTTGAAAGCGCTGCGTTCTTATGACAAAATAGTGTCCTCAGGGAGTCAGGAATGAGCATGGTTCATGTTCTCATCGTCATAGGGGTGTTTGTGCTTCTCGTCGGTATTGTCTGGTATGTTTCCCGAAAGACCCACTCACAGAATTCGGATGCCTTGGAACACATTCGAACCATGGCACAGTCAGGAGATGTCTATTCTCAGTTCAAGCTCGCCGGTATGTACTATGATGGAAGTGGTGTACCACGAGACGAAAAAGAGGCGCTGCGGTGGTACGAAAAAGCGGCTGAGCAGGATCACGCGGAGGCACAGTTCATCATGGGGATACTCTGTGAGCGGGGAGAGGGGAGGGCACGTGATGACCAGCGGGCATTTTACTGGTTTTCCCGGGCAGCCGGTCAGGGACACCCCCGCGCTGAGATTATGCTCGAGGCAGAGAAGTGGGACACCTTTCGAAAAGAAGTATCACCCGAGAGAGCGCCCGTTCACGATGAGCAACAGGCGAACGGTGGAGACATCATCCGGACAGAGAACATCGATGAGTACCTTCATAAGGCCAGCACCGGAGATGTTGACGCACAGTATAACCTCGGCATTCTGTATTACCATGGCGAGGGAATACCGAAGAATTATGAAGAGGCGTTGAAATGGTTCCTTTTGGCTGCCGAGCAGGATGATGCCGATGCCCAGTATAACCTCGGATTCATGTTCGGACGCGGGGAAGGGGTACCAAAGGACCGCGACAAGTCCATGACCTGGTTCAAGCGGGCTGCTCAGCAGGGTCATGAAAGTGCCAAGGAAGTCCTCGAGAAAATGCTGCGGAACCCGTGACAGAGAACCCAGGTTCTATCCGAGAGAAGTATCTAGGTGAATGATCAGGGGAGAAACCGGAAACACTACTATGTGGTGGTGCGAGGCTGGAACCCGGGCATGTATACCTCCTGGTTCGGGCCACAAGGGGCATTCATCCAGGTGAACCGCTTTCGCGGGGCTCTGTATAAGGGGTTTTCCGACAGGGAAGAAGCGGCCCGCTATGCAGCACACAACAATGTGAAGGAAGAGTTCATGGGGTCTCCCGGTCCTACAGGGGAAAAACACGGTACGCGATCTCACGAGGGTGAAGACCACGATATACTCCTGTACACCGATGGCGGATGCATCAGGAATCCCGGGCCTGGGGGGTACGGAGTTGTGATCATTGCAGACGGGAGCAGAATCGAGTATTCCGGTGGATTTCGACGTACGACCAACAACCGCATGGAACTGATGGCCTGTATCGTGGGCCTCGAATCCCTGCCGCGCAGTACCCGAAAGATTCGGCTCTACTCTGATTCACGCTACGTGGTCGATGCCGTTGAAAAGAAGTGGGTGTTCAGATGGAAGCGGAACAACTGGATGCGGGACAGAAACAATCCTGCTGAAAACGCAGACCTGTGGTCTCGGCTTCTTGAGAGCTACGAAATCCACGAGGTGACGTTCCACTGGGTGAAGGGACACGCCGGACACACGGAAAACGAGCGGTGTGACGCCCTTGCCAGACAGGCTTCCATGGGCACCGATCTCCCCGCTGATACTGCATATGAGGAGGGAGGAACCCAGAGCTCACAGGGCGTACTCTTCGATGATTGAATACACGAGACCTCCCACGTGATGTGCTGAAAAGGAGAAAAACCACGCGATGTTCTTGAAGCTGTTTCTTCTGTTCACTTTGATACCCATTGTAGAGATCTATCTCCTCATCAGGGTGGGTGAGCATATCGGCGCAGGAAATACGATTGCACTCGTCATCATCACGGGGATTGCGGGAGCCTACCTCGCTCGGGTTCAGGGTCTGAAGATCCTCTCACGGATCAGAAAAAACCTGGATGCTGGGATCATGCCTTCGGGAGAACTCATCGATGCCCTCCTTGTGCTCGTCGCAGGCATAGTACTGATCACTCCTGGGTTCATGACCGACTGCATCGGCTTCCTCCTGCTCATTCCCCCGACTCGTCTTCTCCTGAAAAGGGAGCTGGCAAAGCGACTCGATATCTGGATCAGGAAGAAACACGTGCATATCACCTATGACACGTAAGAAGACCAGAGCTGAACAGCTCGTTTTTTATCTCCGAGAAGGTTATTTCTCTTCCCTTTCCAAAGGGTTGGCAAGGTGTCGGTATATAAAAGAACTACCTAGGCCTTACTTGGGTTCAACGGGAAAGTTGTTCTCGTTCCACTTGTCCCAGCCGCCCAGGAGAACATACACATGCTCAAAACCGTTCTTTACGAGGAGAGATGCCACACGGGCACTTGTCTGGTTGGCTGGTCAGGCACAGTACAGAACGATGTGAGCGTCTTTGGGATAGTGGACCATCCATGATTTCCACTCCGTGGGGTCTTCGAACCGGGCACCACGTATCTTCGAATCAGCTTTGGTCCACTGAGGCTTCAGCCGCACATCGATGATGATGAGTCCTTCTTCATCGATCCTGTCCTTGAGTTCCTGAACGGTCATTGTCTTCACTTCTGCTGCATCGAGAATCCAGACAGGGGCAAGGGCGGTCAGAATGACAAGAACAATCGTGGAGAGGATTTGTGTAGTGATCTTCATGTATCGCCTCCCGTAAAGGTGAGTATCGTATGTTCAGATGTGTATTAGATAGGATCGTTGCCTCGGGAGTCAATACGTAAACACATGTTGTGAAAAAATAATGGGTTCATGGGAAACAGGGAATCGGCATGAAGGTAAGGTCTGGGGTCAGGGTTTTCAGTCTTCCAACAAAGAATTCCATACCTTCTCATCCGAGATGCTCTCCACCGTAATGGCTCCCTCTCCCTTTTTCAGGTCGACACGCTGGATGATCCCGCCCACGGTAAGGGCATGGGAAGGGAACATCACCTTGAGGGCAGAACCGATGAAATCCTTTCCCTGGGCTGTTTTCATGGGCTTGAACACCTGGGGGCAAAGGAGACACATACCGCAGGCGCTGATGTCCTTCACATACCCGCGGCCACTGATCAGGACGCCGAGTTTAAGCAGTGCAGTGATCTTGACCTTCTTCCGTGGGTGTATTCTCTTTTCTCGAAAAGGCTCGTTCTGGTCCATGCCGATTTTTCTCCGCAACTGATTCACAGTTCATATCATTTCATCACCACATACATCTCTCTTAGCATACAATGTCTTCTGTTGAAAGGCAGATAATCGTCCTGGTACAAATGAGGGGCGGGAAGCAACCATGACCAAGGCTCTCTTGGAAGAAACGACGCGAACCGCACGTGGTTAAAGATTTTTCCCTCTTACGGCGAGAGAGATGTGGAGGATGCTGCCATGGAACGCGAAAACAGGAGAAAGCACCTCAGGATAGAGACGAGCCTCGATGTGTGCTTTTCCATTGATTGTACCGAACACGCCCCAGAGAAGGTCACCAGCACGGGCAAAATGGTCCTGGGTTTTGCGAGAACGAAGAACATCAGCATCGGCGGCATGCATCTGCAACTCAGCGGCTCCCCGTATGAGACTCGATCGAGTCTCACTCCTGCCAATGCATCAGTGGTTTTGGGCAAGACCATTGAGGTGCAGTGTGCACATCCTGATCTCACCATCTGGGGAGAGGTAGTCAGGGTAGAAAGACCATCCCTCGACGTGGGCATCGTCATCTCGAAGGTTTCCGACGTGTCCCTGTGGAAAAAGGTCTGCAGTGAACATAGTCAAGTCATCAGCATTTTCCCTGACAGCCCCAGGATCAGGCGCATGAGGAGATCCTGAATTCCATTCCTCAAAGAAGAAGTCTTGATCAAGGATAAGAGCGCCCTTCAGGAATGGTTGTTCTGAAAGAATTCCTGGATAATTCGGATGATTTCCCCCGGTTTCTCCATGGGAATGAGGTGTCCGGCACCGCTGATGAGCTTGTAGGTTCCCCGGCGTAACATTGAGGTGGCTTTTTTCAGATCGATGAAAGACCTGTTTTCGCTTTCTTCTCCCTCGAGGATAAGAGTGGGGCAACTTACCTTGGGAATGAGGGGCCATGGATCATACTGCATTCCTCCCATAAATAATGCTGCTTCCCGTATAGGCGAACATGCCAGCTGGAGTCCGCCTGTGTCGCCCGGCTTCATGCCGTAGTCGATGTAGAGATTCAGCATCTCTTCATCCCAGTTCTGAAAGAGGGGCTTCTGTTTCAAATAGGAAAGCGCCTCACTCCTGTCGCCCCAGTGATCTCTTCGCCGGATGGACTTTGCGGCAAGGGGATGATCTTCAATCCTGATCTGCATTCGATAAAAATCTTCGGGCAGGAAAATTGGCTCGATAAGGATCAATCCCCTCGCATTGAGATCAAAGGAGGCATTCGCCAGGGTAAGCACTGTTGCTCCCATGGAGTGACCGACCAGCGCCGGGCGTTCAATCCCGAGCCGGGAACACAGCGTGGCAAGGTCCTGTGATACGACGAACCAGTTCAGGCCGCCCTGATCCGGTGCTGTCTCACGATGGTCGCAGAAATAAGGGGCAATGACATTCCAATTAGGGCTGAGCGACCGGGCGATGGGGTGCCACAGCCAAGGCAGGAACCCTGTTGCATGAAGCAGAATCATGGTGGGACCATCCCCTTCATACAACAGGTAGGAAAGGGCGACATCACCGATATCCTGAGTGAGAACCTTGGGCATGTTGTCCTGGCTCATGGACGATCTCCTCGTACTCGTATAGTGTTGAGATGCAGTGTAATGAAAAGCAAGTATCCCCTGAAAGAGCGCCACGATCAAGAATAAAAAAATGCAGAGCCCTTTCGATAGGAGGAGATGTCTGTCTCCGGCGGAAGAAGAAAGATCACAAGGTTTTCCTCGCAGTCCATCCGAAGGACTCAGTTCCTCAGGGAAGGGCTATTCAGAAATGCCCTGCACCTTTCGCTGCACCTTTGTAATGAAGTCCTCGATCTGTTCCATCCGGTAGTCGGGCATGAGGAAGACAAACGCGCTCTGGGATGAAACTGCGGGGAACTCCTTGTGTTCGGCAGACGCGTAGATGTTCAGGGTATAGTCCTCCTGGCCCACCAGGGTGATGGTATAGTGGGGATTCGACAACTCATCGGGGTTCACGTCATTGAGATATGTCTCACACATGAGTCTGCTCAGGGGCGAGAGAAAATCGTTCACGAAGGATTCCTCCACATCATCACCCTGATCATTCCTCCAGGTGATTCGGGGTTTGGGCTGCTCTGCCTGGGAAGCCTCCCCTTCATCCCCGATTTCTTCGCGGTTCAGTACCATGGCTGTGCCCCGGCTGGTGATGGTGATCCGGGTGATTTCATCCCGGGGAAAGGACAAAACGAGTTTGCTCCGCAATTCGTCCGATGTGATGCTGAAAACTCTCCTGAAATCACCTTCTGCCATGTACACGTTGTCATCCCCTGAGAGCCTGACAAAGGTGTGACGATACGTAGGTGCTGTTTTTCCCAGGGTAAAATCACTGACGAGGGTATCGCCTTCGAATGCCTTCACCGAGATTCCGTGCTCCTGGTCAAGGTCATAGCGGGTATAGACGTGTGCTTCCGAGACCAGGTCCGAGATCTTCAAAGCCTCGAGCACCTTGAGGATGTCCTGCATCATCCCGGAATCAGCAGGCCATTGAGCAGGCGTAATGTACCACGTGTCGTCATGTCTGGTGACCACCAGGGTTGAGGCATCTGCAGTGATCTCAACCGAGGTTATTCTGGTCGGATCGACAGTGTCCATGACAGGGAGGGCATAGTGGATGCGATCAGTCTGTCTCACGAAGAGGTAGGTTCCCAGAACGATGATGAACAGGGCCAGGATCAGAAATTCTTTCTTTGACTTCATACCATCACCTCTGTTGATTGAACAGCTTTGCAAGGCTTTTTCTTCGGGAATATCTCCTGGCCCACACGAGGATGCCGAAGACGACGACGATCAGCGGCAGAGCGATGATGTTGAATCCCTTGGTGAGGGCCTTAACACTGGCATCAGTGTGATCAAGCGGGTTGAAACGCTGCACCTTGCTGCGCATCAGGGCGATGTCCATCCTGTCGTTGAGCACATCGATGATGTTCATGACAAAGGTGGAATTCGGGCTCTGGCCCTCCTTGTCCAGGAGATCGTCCGTGAGCATCTGCCCGGAACCGACGAGGAAGATCTTTGCCGGGACGGAGACCGGGATGATCTCGCCCGTGCCGGTAATCCCCTCGATGAAAGGATCTTTCTCCTCAGAGAGATCCTGAGCGCCCTCCTGGGGTGAGGGGATCGACTCATCCATCGAGGGTTTTTCCGGGAGGGGCTTTCCAGCAAAATAGCTGGGGAAAGACCCTTCGATCATGTAGGCGAGATCAAAGCTCTGCATCTCGGCATCCGACGTGGGAACCTTCTGGAGCATGGGATTGAAATTGATGTTCCCCTTCATCTCCCACGATCTCTGAGACGATGAGAAAAGCCGTGTCGCCCTGAGGTTGTTTTCGCGTATCCGCTCTTTATCGAGTTCCAGGGGCGAGATTTTGTAGGTGACGAGTCCGCGGATGTTCTTCAGGTAGCCCAGATCGGAATTGATGGTTTCACTCTTGATCACGGGTGCAAAGTACAGGGATTGCTCCCCTCCGCCGAACTGCTGGGGGAGACGCTGACGGAAAGAACTCTCATCCATGGTATAGGATTTCATCACCCGGATCCCGTAATGTTCGAGGAGCTTTTCGAGACCTGAATCAAAGGGGAGATAGACCGTCTGCTGCTGACCGTACGGGGTGGGGCCCTGACTCAGTTCCTTGAAGGGGTCGAGGAAGAGGGCGAGGTTTGTGCCGCGCATGAGGGCCTGATCTATCTGAAAGAGATCGTAGTCAGAGAACGTTTCGCTCGGCCGTGCAATGATGAGGCTCCCGAGACCTTCGGGTATTCCCCGCTCCGAGAGATCGAATTCCCTGATGGTGTAGCGTTGGGATGCGAGCGCATTGAAGTTTGAGAGGGACATTCCCGGCTGGCTTCCGGGAGCACTGTACAGGGAAAGGGTGCCATGGTCTGCGAGGAATCCAAGGGTTTCGTTGATGCCGATGAGTGAAGCAACGCTCTCTTCAATGGCATTCTCCAGGTCTTCCAGCCCGATCAGTGCGTACCGGGTTCCGAACAGAGGAACTCGATAAGCCTGGAGGAGAGGGATCATGAAGGATGTGTCGTCATGCTCGATGAGCATGCCGATGATGCCGCTCCCTGCTGAAACCCCCGCTTCTTCGTGATCAGGCCAGGAGAGGAGCATAAGGTTGTATTCGGTGGCGAGGTTCTGCATCTCTCCTTCATCATCGATGTCAATGTGGGAGTACTCGATCTGCCTGTACATGTGGCTGTTGAGACTCTCCACGAGGGCTTCAATTTCACCGGGAAACCGGGACATGTCATCGAGTCCCATGTGGGGAGAAACCTGCAGGAGAGAAGACGAGAGGTACAATTTCATCTGCACTTTCTCCTTCAGGTTCAAAAGCGCACTGATCTTGTTGTTGAGCCTCTGCATGGCCGTTGTGAGCTTGTATTCAAGGGCATCGGTGGAGGTGATGGTGGGGATGCGCTCCAGCATGTCTCCGTGGATGATGACAAGGCCCATGTAGGCATTCTTGAACTTGACCTCGTCCTTCTCGATGGCCTGGATCTGGACAGGAGCGATGCCGTAGTTGTTTGCCAGCCTCCTGTTTTCACGGGTGCGGTCCGCAAACGCTTCGCCTTCGGCGCTCACATCAAAGAACCGGTAGTTGAAAAAGGTATTGGCGTGCAGTGAATACTCGGAGAGGAGATCCCTCAGGTAACGTTCCACGGTATTATACGGTGCAGGCAGATCCCCGGTGAAGAAGACATAGATGGTTAACGGTTCAGATAGAGTCGACACAACCTGTCTGCTCACCGGTGAGAGTGAATATACCTTGTTGCCGGTGAGGTCGAATCTGAAGTACACCGTAAGCCCCACCAGGTTGATGAGCACGATCACGATGAGGTAGCTTATGAATTTCGCGTAGATCGATGTGTTTTTTCTGATCATGGCAGTCTCCTTATCTCTTTTCCTGCAAGACAAGGTGTGCACCATACAGGGCGATAACGATAATGCTCAGAAAGTAGATGATATCGCGTGAGTCGATGATGCCTTTGGAAATGTTCTCGAAGTGATATCCGACCCCGAGGTAGTGAATCACGTTGAGGATGCCGGCGGGGAAGAAGAACAGCATCTTGTCGATCAGGGTCAGCACAAAACACAGGAGCATCCCGATGATGAAGGCGATAATCTGGTTTCTCGTGGTGGTCGAAGCGAAAATTCCGATGGCGCTGAATGCCCCTCCGAGAAGCAACGCCCCGAGATACCCGCCAATGACCGGTCCCCAGTCGAGATCTCCCAGAAATGAAACCCAGATGGCGTAGGAAAGTGTGGGGATGAGCATCACGGCAATGAAGACGAGGCTGGCAAAAAACTTTCCAATGACAATATGGCTCAGCTTCACCGGCAGGGTGAGGAGCATCTCGAAGCTTCCTGCATGAAATTCTTCAGAAAAGAGTCTCATGGTCACTGCAGGAATCACGAAGGCAAAGATCAGGGGGAGCATGTTGAAAAAGGTTCTGAGATTTGCCTGGTCAAAGAGAAAGAACGTTGCGAAGAAGAACCACCCGGAGATCAGCAGAAAGATACAGATCACGATGTAGGCGATGGGGGAGACGAAATAGTCCTTCAATTCCTTCATGAAAATGATAGCAGCCTGCGCCATGTCATACCTCCCGGGTGAGCTCTCGGAATATCATTTCCAGAGATTTGGTTTCCTGGGAGAATTCCAGAATAATCCAGTCGGTTTCACGTATGGACCGATAGATCTTTTCCCTGGTATCGATGTCTCCCTGCGTGGTGAGCCTGATCCTGAGTTCGCCGTCTTGAGGTTCGCCGAGTTGCTCCACACCTGATATGCCCTCAACGTCAAGAAGTCTCTCCCGAACACGATCGATGTCCGCGTTGAGCAGGCTCAGGGTGATCTTTTTTTCCTGTCCCATGGAGAGCCTGAGCATTTCGGTGCTCCCGTCTGCCACGATGCTTCCCTTGTCGATGATCACGATGCGGTCGCAGGTTGCTTCAGCCTCGGAAAGGATGTGGGTGGAAACTATGATGGTTTTTTCTTTCCCGATCCCGCGGATGATGTCCCGGATTTCCATGATCTGATTGGGATCAAGTCCCGATGTGGGTTCGTCCAGTACCAGGATCTCCGGGTCGTCGATCATGGCGTGTGCAAGGCCCACCCTCTGTTTGAGGCCTTTGGAGAGTTCACCGATCGACTTGTGCATGATGCCGTTCAGTCCGCAGAGACCGACCATGGTCCTGATTCTGTTCATTCTGCGGGATCTCTCGATTCCCCTGACGGTGGCAACGTAGTCGAGGTAGTCGTAGACAAGCATGTTGTAGTAGAGCGGGGCGGATTCAGGAAGATAGCCGATGAGCCTCTTGATCTGGAGTGCAGCCTCTTCGATGGAATACCCGTGTACCTTGATGGTACCCGAACTCGGCAGCAGATATCCGGTGAGCATACGCAGCGTGGTGGTTTTCCCTGCACCGTTGGGACCGAGCAGCCCGGTTATCTCTCCCTTGTCGATGTCGAGATCGATGTGATCAACAGCGCAGAGTTGTCCATAGTATTTCGTGAGCTGTTCCAGATGAATCATGCTCTCTCCTCCTTTATCCGATTCGAACGCACTGAGTTTCGAGGAAGATGAATCCACTAATTTGCTCAATTGGGTATGTGATAAAGTAGATTTTTCATCGTTTGTCAAGATCTGAAGCTCTGGTGACTGCAGGGGGAGACACCACGGGATCGGGGCGTGGGTCAATGCGGTAAAAAACAGGAAGCAGCCCGTTAATGGCGAATCTTCGACGGTCTGATTCATGGTGATTCAGGATTCATGTTGAATCTTTCCAGAGATGCAGGTAAGCCAAAAAATCAGGAGAATCTGCGGGGTAGATCATAAGCGGATGCCTTCCTGAGGGGGAGCATGAGAGTCGACCGAACATCGGTTTTTACACAGTTTCGACGCATTCTTCAGCGCATAATCCTTCAGTTGATTGAGGCATTCGGCACATTCAAACGGTCCGAACACGTGTTCATGGTAGTCGCGGCCGTTCTCATCGGCATTCTGGGAGCAGCTGGGGCCATTCTCTTCCGGTTTTCCATCCGGTTTTTCCAACAGGTTTTCTTTCAGACGGACACCCCGACAATCAGCTTCCTTTCAGCACTTCCCTGGTGGCAGAAGATTCTCATGCCTGTCCTCGGCGGACTCATTGTCGGGCCCATCGTGCACTTCATCGCCCGGGAGGTCCGTGGCAGCGGAATCCCAGACGTTATGGAGGCCGTTGCCAGGAAGGGAGGCATGATCCGACCCCGGGTTGTGCTTGCCAAGATGTGTGCCGCAGCGGTTACCATCGGCTCAGGGGGATCGGCCGGCAGGGAAGGGCCCATTGTCCAGATCGGCTCGGCGATCGGTTCAACGATTGGACAGGTTCTCTCGGTTTCTGCACGCAGAATGCGAACCTTCGTCGCCTGCGGTGCCGCTGCAGGGATTGCAGCCACATTCAATGCACCCATCGCCGGAGCCCTGTTTTCCCTGGAGGTCATCCTGGGAGACCTTGCCGTAGCCAACATTGGTCACATTGTCATTTCTTCGGTGGTGGCCACCCTGATCTCTAGGCACTACCTCGGGGATTCTCCCGCGTTCGTGGTGCCTGAATACACCTTCATAAGCCCGTATGAGTTCATTCCCTACACCCTGGTGGGTATTCTGGCTGGGCTCATCAGCGTGCTGTTCATCATCGCCAACTACGGAACTCAGGATCTCTTTGACAGGATCAAGATCCCACCCTACCTGAAGCCTGCGCTGGGCGGATTCGGCGTCGGAATCATCGCCCTGTGGCTTCCCCAGATCTGTGGGGTCGGATATGAAAGTATCAGCCACGCGATCTGGGGACAGAAGGCCTGGTGGCTCCTTGCAATCCTCATCTTCGCGAAGATCATCGCAACTTCTCTGACCCTGGGTTCAGGGGGGTCGGGTGGTATTTTCGCGCCGTCGCTCTTCATGGGGGCCATGCTGGGCAGTCTCGTCGGGAAAGAGGCCCACATGATCTATCCCTCCCTGACAGCAGATGCAGGGGCCTATGCCCTGGTGGGCATGGGGGCCCTTGTTTCAGGAACATCCCATGCCCCCATCTCAGCGATCTTGATCATCTTCGAACTTACGAACGACTACCACATCATCCCTCCGCTCATGGTGGCCTGCATCATCTCCCTCCTGATCGCCATCTATTTCAAGAAGGAGTCCATGTACACCATGAAGCTCGTGCGTCAGGGCATCAACATTTTCGAGGGCAGGGACATCAATGTCCTCAAGGGCATCAGAGTCAGGGATATCCTGAATACAGACATTGAGAAGATCCCTGCAGGTTGCTCATTCAGCGAACTCATTCGCAGGATGATCAAGAGCCATCACCAGGAATATTTTCTCGTAGACGCCAGCAATACGCTCCAGGGAATAATCTCGTTGAAGGATTTGAAGGAATTTTTCCGGGAAGAAGCGAACCTCTCCACCCTGGTGATTGCCTCAGACATCGCACAGCCTCCAGCCGTCATTCTCTATCCAGATGATGGGATTGACCTTGCCATGCACCATTTCGGCAGACTCAACGTCGACGAGCTTCCCGTGGTGGATGCACAAAACAGGGGGCACCTGATCGGGACTGTCCGGAGGATGGACGTGATTGAGGCCTACAATCAGGAAATATTCCGGCAGGATATGGTGGGGGGGCTTTCACAGCGTGGCCACAGCCGTGGATAAAAGCAGGGTTATTGAACTCTCCGGGGGATACATGCTCATGGAGCTTGAGCCCCCCGACGGGTTCATTGACAAGTCCATCGCCTCCCTCAATATCAGGAACCGTTTCGGGGTCGAGGTAATCCTCGTCCGGAAACCTGAAAACTCGAAGGGGGTATCTTCTGCCAGGGCCAGCGCTTTTCCGGGGCCTGACTACGTGATCCGTCGCGGAGACAGGCTCCTGGTCATGGGAACAGAACAAGCCATCCAGCGGGTGAAGAAAGGGTGAGGAAGACCGTGCACCCTGGTGGATGAACTTCTAGACAAGGAGGAAGGAGCATGAAGGCCATGGTGCTCACGAAGAAACAGGATCTCGAGATCACGGATCAACCCCTGGAGATCCTCGAGATGCCCGAGCCGTTTCCCGGAGATCGTGAGGTGCTCATCAAGGTTTCTGCCTGCGGGGTGTGTCACACCGAACTCGACGAGATCGAGGGCAGGACGCCGCCACCGAGATTCCCCATCGTGCCCGGACATCAGGTTATCGGCACGGTTGTAGAGGCCGGGAAGTTCGCAGGGAGGTTTTCTCCCGGTGACCGGGTTGGCGTGGGATGGATTTTTTCGTCCTGCGGATCCTGTGAGTTCTGCCTTCGAGGGCAGGATAACCTCTGCCCGGAATTCATGGCCACGGGCAGAGATGCACATGGAGGATATGCCCAGTTCATGACCGTGCCGGAGCATTCAGCATTCCTTATCCCAGAGGTATTTTCCGATGTCCATGCAGCGCCGCTGTTGTGTGCCGGGGCAATCGGGTACCGCTCACTGAGACTCACCGGCATTGGCAACGACCAGAGACTCGGGCTGACAGGGTTCGGGGCTTCAGCTCACCTCGTACTCAAGATGGTCATGCACCTGTACCCGTCCTCGCGGGTCTACGTGTTTGCAAGGAGTGAAAAAGAGCGGGAATTCGCCCGGGACCTCGGTGCGGTCTGGGCCGGGGATACAGCCGATCGGCCTCCTGAAAACCTCCACAGCATAATCGATACAACACCGGCCTGGAAACCCATCGTGGCGGCCATGAAGAATCTTCTCCCCGGAGGGAGACTGGTGATTAACGCGATTCGTAAGGAAGAGAACGACAAGGATGAGCTTCTGAGACTCGATTACCCTGAACACCTCTGGATGGAGAAGGAGATCAAAAGTGTCGCCAATGTCGCCAGGGCAGACATACGTGAATTCCTGGAGCTCGCAGCTGAGATTCCTCTCGTGCCCGAGGTCCAGGTGTATTCCCTCGAAGATGCGAACACTGCACTCCTTGAGTTGAAGCAGAGAAGGATCAGGGGTGCAAAGGTATTGATGATGTCCTAGCATGATGCACGGGAGAATTTGGCATTGATTGACGGGTAAAGCTGATCTATACCACCCCGGATGAGTGAACTTTTTTTTCTTTCCATGCCGAGCAGATTTGGCACCTTATGCATTGTGTGGCAGGTCTTTTCTGGACAGATCAAGATCAGGCGTATTTTCCTCTCGAACGAGCAGATCAGATCGGCTGAACGCACAAAAGCGTGGTTTCCCCGCGTGCAAAAAGGATCGTGCGCAGAGGTCGAGCAGCTTGCCCTCGAGATCCGGAGATTTCTCATGGGGGAAGACGTTGCCTTTGATCTCGAAATGATGATGTTTGAAGAATGCTCGGCGTTTCAGCAGGCGGTGCTCAGGACCGAACATGCTGTTCCCAGGGGGAAGGTGAACACGTATGGAAGAATTGCACGTCATCTCGGGCAGGGCTGTCCCCGGTCGGTGGGAACCGCCCTTGCACGGAATCCCTTTCCCATAGTCATTCCCTGTCACAGGACGATCAGGGCAGACGGTTCTCTCGGTGGTTTCCAGGGAGGAAGCGCCATGAAAAGAACGCTCCTGGAGTTTGAAGGGATTACATTCACACCAGATGGCACAATAACCTCGGAACACGTTTTCTCTTGAAACAAAGCACTTCGTTACCGTACTTCCATCAGAGGCCCTTCCCATCGTGAGCTCGTCGAGCCTGGAACCGTTCCAGCCTGGAACCGTTCCATTCACTTTTTTCCGATTCGCATTATTATTCCCTGTGGGGGATGCATGATCGACAGTATCAGATGGCTCATCGAAATGGAATTCATGGCAGGAAGGCTCTATGCCGAGTCCGCATCGTTTTTCTCCGGTGACAAGGAGCTTTCAGATTTTCTGTACCAGCTCCGTGACGATGAGGTTTCCCTGTACAACGCTATGAATCGTGTAGACGATATCCTGCGGCAGGATGTTCCCGAATTCCGTTGTGCCATAACGCTGGACAGGAATACCAGGGACCGCCTGGAAAAGCCGCTCATGCGCTATCGGCAGCGGCTCACTTCCGCAGAGCTCATGCCCGGGGAGATGATAGAGTATATCATCACCCTGGAATATTCGGAGTTCAACGATTTTCTGGGATACATCATTGATGCGGTGAGGGAATTCGACCCTGAATTTCATCAGAGATCTTCACAGATAGAGGTCCACAGGTGCAGGATTGAAGAATTCGTGGCAACACTCCCTGAACGCAGGAGGTATTGCGATCTCATCGAGCGCATGCGACGTTGCCGAATTGAATCGATCCTCATTGTCGACAGCGAACCGGCCATCCTCAGATTTCTCTCCTCAGTTTTCCAAACGCGGTTCAGCATCGAGACGGCGCGAGACGGGGAAGATGCACTGGAGAAAACAGAGGCGAACAATTTTGATGTAATCATCTCTGATCTGACGCTCCCTGTTCTGAGCGGGATTGAATGGTATCTGTCCGCACTGAAGAACGATCCTGGCATCGGGAATCGGGTGTTGTTTCTCAGTGGAGAGACCACAGCAGACACGAGGAGATTCATCCAGGACCAGAACCTTGCGTTCCTTGATAAACCGGTAACACTTGCTGAGATCACCACGGCAGTTTCTCGGCTCGTACGATCGTCTGAATCGGTTTGAGGGGGCTTATAACCATCAGTGAGCCGTGCTGTCTTCCGGTACGAAATTCCCCGATGACGAAGAAACGTCACTGAAAAGAGAACCCGCAAGGCTCGTCGCTCTTGCATTCAGAACGTCTATCACCTATAGCAGGGAGTGAATTATTCAGAAATGGTGGAGGTGGATGTCCATGGGTTCCATCAGGGGAACGGGTCTCGGTCGAGTTGTAAAGGTCGTCGCTGAGAATCACGATGTCAATTCGCTGTATCTAAATGATTTTGATGAATCTTTTGCCGAGAGGAAGGCCGGTCAATGGCTCAGCATCAGACTGCCCAAAGATGGAGGATGGTCTGAACCTCACCCGTTCACCATTTCCTGTGCACCGGAAGATCATCACCTGAGGCTCACGATCAAAAAGATCGGTGAATTCACCTCGACCATTCCTGCCCTGAAACCGGGCACCGAAGTGAAACTTGCCGGACCGTTGGGAACGTTCTGCAGGGATATCGAGGCTCATCCCAGCATTGTGCTCATCGCAGGAGGAGTCGGGATTACTCCCTTCCTCAGTGTGCTCAGGCATTTTCGCCACATTCGGGCGGTTAACCGTGTAAAACTTTTCTGGTCCAATAAAACGAGCAACGATGTCTTTTCTGCCGAGGAGCTCAAAGCCATTGCAGACGAGATCAATCTCAGGGTGATTCATGTCTTCAGCAGGCAGGAAGACACAGGGGAATTCTCGGATGAACACGATCCTCACACACGCTACGCAACCGGAAGGATGACCCGGGATGTTCTGAAAGAAAACCAGGTCAGTTCTGATGATGCAGTCTACGTGTGCGGCCCTGCACCCATGCAGGATTTTGTGCTGGGAGAGCTTCGGTCCCTGGGGAAAGAACCCTCCCATGTCGAGAAGGAAAGCTTCAGCTGGGAAAAGAAATGATGTCTTGGAGAAACGCGGAGCGACACAGAGCAGATCATCCAGAGAGGATGTGATCTCGTGGCCAAGATCAAAGTGCTTTTCGTGTGCTCTGAGAACACAACGCGAAGCCAGATGGCCCAAGCGTGGCTCACCCATCTCTGCGGTGACAGGTTTGAGGCCCACAGCGCCGGCATACACCCGGGGAAGGAGGTACATCCCTTTGCCGTCAGGGTCATGAAAGAAGTGGGGATAGACCTGTCCGCACACAGAACGCAATCGGTCTTCGATGTCTACAAGTCAGGTGCTGTGTTCAACTACATCATCACGGTGTGTGATCAGGCGAGCGCGGAAAAATGCCCGGTCTTTCTCGGGCTCGTTCGACAGATTCACTGGGACGTTCCGGATCCTTCTGATCATGGGGGCTCAGACCAAGAGGAACTGCAGGCCATGAGAGAGATGCGCGATGCCATGAGAGATTCCATCGAGCAGTGGTGTCTCCAGTCAAAAGACTCTTTAAATCACACACCCTGATCACTTCAGGACAATTCCTGCCGGGCAGTGGTCCGACCCCATGATATCACTCAGGATAAAGGCGCTCACGAGAGAATCCTTGAGCACACTGGACACACAGAAGTAATCGATCCGCCACCCGATATTTTTTGCCCGGGCGTTGAAGCGGTAGGACCACCAGGTATACTGTCCCGGATCTTTGTTGAACACCCTGAAGGTGTCGATAAATCCCTCCTGAATGTACCTGTCGAAACCCCGCCGCTCTTCAACGGTAAACCCCGGGTTCCTCTCGTTCGCCTTGGGGTTAGCCAGGTCGATCTCGGCGTGAGCAACGTTCAGGTCGCCGCAGAAGATGACAGGTTTCTCTTCTTCCAGATGTTTCACGTATGCCAGGAAGGCTGCATCCCACTTCTGGCGGTACTCGAGCCTCAGGAGACCATGCTGGGCATTCGGGGTGTAGGTATTGACGAGGAAAAACTGCGCAAACTCGAGGGTGATGACGCGGCCCTCGGTATCGTGTTCGGGAATCCCCATGTCATAGGATACGGACACCGGATCGATTCTGGTGAAGACGGCAGTTCCCGAGTAGCCTTTTTTCTGCGCACTGTTCCAGTACTGTGCATAGCCCGGCAGTTCGAGGGCGACGTCCCCTCTTGTGGCTCGTGTCTCCTGGACACAGAGGACATCGGGCTCCATTGAGTCGAAAGAGTCGAGAAATGATTTTTTCAAGACCGCACGCATGCCATTGACATTCCATGTGATCAGTTTCATGCTGTCTCTCCTGTCGTGAAGGAAGATGGCCGTCATTATAGCAGAGATTTCATAATGGCATGCAGGGGTATTTTATGTTCCTTCAGGAATCTCGGGACTGTGTATGAAAGAACTCGGAAGGGATCGTTTGTTGAACTACTTCTTCGTGATGTTGACGGGGGCTGTTTTCAATGTGTATTGAGTCAAGCTCAAAACTCTCGATGAGTGATAATTTCTCGATGGATGATATAAGTTATTGAAAAGATAAATAGAATGCTCTATTCTTATAATCAGCAACGAAGAAAGGGAAGGAGCTAGCAGAATATTCACGGGAGGTATCCATGGAACATGTTGGTCTCTTTCGTTGCGAGCACTATGACCATACCGTGATACGGGAGATTTTGGAGAATGGCTTTCCCCTGATCGGCTTTTCCCCTGAAGCGTTCCGCTCTGCACGTGTTGCGCTCAAACCCAATCTCCTCTCCCCATCGTTCCCGGAACGCGCCATCATAACACATCCCGAGGTTTTCCGGGCAGCAGCAGAGGCGGTCCTGGATCACGGTGGTACCCCCGTGCTCGTGGAATCGCCGGCCCTTGCCTCCATCTCAAGCACGCTCTCGACAGGAGGATACAGAGATATCATCTTCGAACTCGGCATCGAGGTTCCGCAGGGAAAGAAAATCAGGAAACTCTCCTATCCACCGGGAAAGATCTTCAGGCACTTTGAGATCTCAGGTGGTCTCTTTGAAACCGACATGATTCTCAACCTCCCCAAATTCAAGACCCATGGTTTGACCTACATCAGCGCAGCGGTGAAGAACCTATTCGGTGTTGTCCCCGGCCTGCGCAAGTCACAGATGCACATGAGGTTTTCCGACAGGCAGTCATTTTCCGATTTTCTCCTTGATCTCAACGGGGCGCTCCTGAATGGATTCGAGAGCAGGAAACCAGTCCTCCATGTGATGGATGCGATCGTGGCAATGGAGGGCAACGGACCGGGATCTTCGGGAACAGCCAGGAAACTTGGAGCACTGCTCATGGGTCAAGATGCTGTTGCCCTCGATTATGTTGCGTGTTCCCTTGCCAGACTTGACGTAAGACAGGTCATTACAATCACCTCCGGATTCCAAAGGGACTTCTTCATCTCCGGCCCTGAGGAAATCGAGGTCGTCGGAGAGAGGATCGAGGATCTCCAGGTATTTGATTTTGTCGCCCCTTCCGTCTCTCTCGGGTCGAGGGTTCTCTGGAGATCTGCTGCGTCGCGCGTGGTACGGGATCTGTTCATCGACAGGCTTGAACCAGATAAAAACAGGTGTATCCTGTGCTACCGGTGCATGCAGATCTGTCCTGCAGGTGCAATAGAGAAGGCTGAAAAAAACAGAAAGATACCGACGTATCGCACGGGAAAATGTATCCGGTGCTTCTGCTGTGTCGAAGTGTGTCCAGAGGATGCAATCAGGAAGAAGCGGGGAGTCTTTCAGAAGCTGATGGGTGCGTGAGCGTTGTGATGGGGTTCTCACGTGAAGCGTGATTGTTCACCGCTCGCTTCAAAACGCATTGACCCACCCGATCAAGAGTATCCCAACCGGCCAGATGGAAAAAAATTGACACTGCCAGTACCCTTTTAGTAGGATTTCCACGTGTTCACAGAGGAGGCTCCCATGAAGTCCCGGCATGAACTGGAAAAGGTATTTGCCAGGATCACGGATCATTCTGAGATGATCGCATTTTTTGAGGAGATCTTCACCCCCAAAGAGATCAAGGATTTAACGCTACGCTGGCAGCTCCTCAAGGAACTGCATGAAAAGCAACCACAGAGGAGCATTGCGGCGAAGCACGGGATCAGTCTGTGCAAGATCACCCGGGGATCAAAGATCCTCAAGAAAAAGAATTCCATTACTCGCAAAATTCTCGACTCCCTCCCGGAGCACGCAGCCAAGAAACAGGGATGATACCAGGAGGGGGGACTTCTGTTTCTGCACCTGTTTTTTAGACAGGGCTACCGGTAGACTTTTCAGGGTTTCCCTTTATCTTTATACTCGAGCAGCATCTGGAAAAGAGGGAGGACTCCGTGAGAAAGATCGCCATTCTCATCGAAGATCTGTATGAAGACCTGGAACTTCACTACCCCTATCTTCGCCTTAAGGATGAAGGATTTGCCGTGGACCTCATCGGCACTGAAGGGGGGGTGGGATATACGAGCAAGCATGGGTATCCTTTGAAAAGCGACCATGCATCACGCGATGTGAAGCCGGAAGACTACAGTGCCGTGGTCATCCCCGGGGGATATGCTCCCGACAGGATGAGAAGGTGCCGGGCTACCATCGATTTTGTCTCGATGATGTATCGACAGAACAAGGTCGTCGCAGCCATCTGCCATGGTCCGTGGCTCATGGCGTCTGCCTGTGATCTGAAAGGAAAGAGGATCACCGCGTTTTTCTCCATAAGAGACGATCTTGTCAATGCTGGAGCGGACTTTTTGGATGAAGAGGTCGTTGTCTCGGGCAACCTCATCACCTCGAGGACACCAGATGATCTGGTTGCGTTTACCCGTGCCATTATTCAGGCGCTCGGATGACATGCCGGCTGACTGTGCGTTGGGAATGGTATGACTCGGCAGAGAACTATCGGTGAGCTTTTCCAGCAGGAAACAAAATATCATCGCATGAACATGCCGGCAGGGTCCCTCGACTGGAACAGGAAACCCGCTCTGTACAAGGAGTATCCCGGTGCCAAGAAGGTGAGTCTTTCACAGCCTGAGCTCTGCGGAGACATGACTCTGCACGAGGCGCTCCTGCGCAGGAAGAGTCTGCGGAGATTTGTGGACACGGTCATCACCAAGGAGAGCCTCTCCTGCCTGCTGTGGGCCTGTTCAGGGATTCAGAGGAAAGAGATGGGGTTTGAGTTCCGCACGGCACCATCTGCGGGTGCACTCTATCCCATCGAGACCTACCTCGTGGCACACAGGGTGGAATCCCTCGAGGGTGGGGTATATCATTACAATGTAAAGCACCATCTCCTGGAGGAGCTGAGGCAGGGTGATTTCAGAAGTGACATCGCCAAAGCAGCACTGGGTCAGCTCATGTGTGCCCATGCAGCAGCGGTGTTCATATGGACGGCCCTGTTCGAGCGCTCCCAGTGGAAGTACAAACAGCGGGCATACCGGTATGTCTACCTCGATGCCGGGCACATAGCGCAGAACCTCGGCCTTGCAGCGACGAGTCTCGGGCTGGGCTGTTGTCATGTAGGCGCGTTGTTCGATGATGAGGTAAACAGTATCATCGGCGTGGACGGGATCAGGGAAAGTGTTCTCTACATGAGTGTCGTGGGTCACACCGGCGTGTTTGTCTGAGTCTCATTTCATCCCGAGAAACCTGCAGTCTCTGGCATGACTCTGTATCCCTGCACGTGTGGAATCGTCGAAGCAGACCGTACTGAGAGGAGCGTATGACGCTTTGTGTTCCAGCAGGTGAGGAATCAACGGTGCCCTGGCAGGAGAGCGGGGGCTGTAACGTTTCAGGAGGTAATGTTGTGGTCATTAAAACAGAGAATGGAGAGAAAAACTGGCAGGAGAAACGGGGCTGTAACGTTTCAGGAGAGCCGGAGGAATCTCGCGTTCGGAACGCCTGAAATTTAATGTTTGAAATTGACGAGCAAGTATCGTAACATGAAGATACAAAAAGCCTCAGGTTCATGTCAAAAAAGAAGATCTATGGGGTTTTCTCATTTTGATTGATGAACCCAAGGCTTATTCTATAAGGTAAGCCTGTTTCGTCGCATGTCAAGATGGAGTGAAAAATACTATTTTATAAGAAAAATAGTATTTTATAAATAGTATCAATACGTTGATTCTGATCCATGACCTGGAACAGGTCCCCTGCCTGTGTTTTACTAATCAGAAGATTCGTTGCGTGAGGACGGTGCAGGCAGGAGAATTTTTCTCATGTCCCGGTCGGGGTTTTCCCGGTAGAGGATGGCAATATTCCCGATCAAGCCAACCAACTCGGCGCTTGTTTCCTGAGCGATCCTGCGGGAAAGATCAGATTTTTCCTCTTTGAAATCAATAAATTTCACCTTTATGAGCTCTCTTGCATCGAGGGCCTCGTTTACGGACTTCCTCACGCTTTCAGTGATGCCCTGTTTTCCGATCCGTACGACCGGTGCAAGGGCATGCGCCTGACCACGCAGGTATTTCCGCTGGGAACCAGTGAGGGGTGTCATTTCTTGCTGTGCTCCTTTGACAAGGATTCCGCTACCACAGAACGTATGGCTTTGAAAGCACAGAAATCAAAGGAGTGCGCAAGGTTGATGGTGAAAAAATTTCGATGATGAAAACCAGAAAGACTCCTGAAGGTTCCTCGTTGAGTAGAAAACCCACGCATGGGGAGGTTCGTGGACATGTGGGACAGACCGAGGGCGCAGCAATGGGGGCATTGATGAATCCTTTTCAGGGGGTGAAACATCTCAATGATGTAGAGAAAATCTACAAAACCTCCTCATTGAATATTGAGCGGCGTACCTAATGCGCCGCTATTTTTTTGTCCTTGTATCCCCGAGCAAAGATGCTCGATGGATGAGGATGATGCAGAGAATGTAAGAGGATGTACGCTGCCGGACTCTTCAGCACGGATCGTGTGTCACGAATCGGGCTCTTCCCGGGACGGCTTCCCGTCTTCCATGTGGCAGGACCCCTCAAAGATGACGCCCTCATCGATGATCAGCGAGGGTGTACTGATATTCCCGTAGAGCTTAGCTCCACGTTTGATCTCCATTTTTGTCGCGGCATTGAGGTTGCCGTGCACCTCGCCGCACACAACGACGGAATCTGCCTTCACTTCCGCGTTCACAAGGGCCCCCTCCCCAACGACAAGGGCCCCGTTTGTCAGTATTTCTCCGGTGAAGGTGCCGTCAATCCTCAGGGTGCCCTCAAAGGTCAGCTTCCCGTCAAACTGGGTGCCCTTTCCCAACAGGCCGACAATGTTGTTTGCGCCGGAATTACTTTTTTTCAGCACCAGATCCCCCTTCTGTGTCTCCGGTCGTTTCAGCTGAGTATGTAATACATCACCTCTGCTTGTATTGTCCACTATCGTCAGAACGAGCGACCCTCATGAGGACACCACTCTCCTGGAAGATCTTTCACGGTGGAGAACCACCCTGGGGGGAACTCAGAGATTCTTATAAACGGACCCTGTCCATGAGGTATGAATACGCCTTCTGGATCTCGATGAAGCGCTTCTCTGCAAGGGCCTTGAATTCTTCCCCGAGATGCTGGACCTTGTCCGGATGGTACTTGCCGGCGAGCTGGCGATATGCCCGCGAGATCTCTTCCCGGGATGCACCCGGCTCGAGCCCGAGGATGCGGTAGGGATCCGCCTCTACTCCCTGTTCCCCTGGAGAAGAAGGTCCGGCTTGATGATCCTCCCTGCTTCGAGCGCCGCTACTTGAGTGCGCTCCAGGTTTTTTCCGGGTGCTTGCCCATGAAGGGAACGGTCTCTTGTTGGGAGAGAGGACATACCGCCACAGCAGGAATAACACAAGGAGATCGTCCAGCCACCCCACACCGATAAAGAAATCCGGGATCAGATCGTAGGGGCTCAGAACATAGAGAATCCCCATCAAGGTCAGAATCAGTTTTTTCATCTCTGGTGACACAGGTTTCTTGTACCTTCTCCTCTTCCTCACCGGTGTCGGGACCGACCGGATCTATTCGAGTGTGTCCTCTCTCAACCGGGAATTGCTTCAAGAATCAATCTAGCTGATCGGAAATGATTTTGTCCAGAATGATCCGCTGCGTGCACGTGGCCGGACACGTACATGACGGGATGCGTGCTCAGATCTCGAGGGCCTCTGTTGCCATGAGGCGATCCACGGTGAGGGCATCGGCCAGGATATTCCCCATGATCTTTGAGAATTCCGAGGGATTTTCAATGCGGCCTCCTTCTGAGATGAGGGCAATATTGTAGATCACCGAGGCATAGTCTTTCAAGGCAGGGTCTCGAGGATCCTTGTCATACAACGACTTGATCCTGGTGATTGCCGGATGATCGAGGTTGATCTCCAGGACACGTTTAAGAGGTTTTCTCTCCTGGTGCGTTGCGTCAAGGATTTTCTTCATGTATGCGCTCATGTCGTAGGTTTCCCCGGACAGGCAGGAGAGAGAGTCCTTGAGATGCGTCGATGCCTTTACCTCCTTGATGTGCTCATCGAGGTGTTCCCTGATGAAATCGAACAGAGATGAATATTCGCTCATCTTCTGTTCGTCGATATCTTCAATGCCCAGGTCCCCCTTTTCGGCACTCTTGAATGGTGTGCCTTCGTATTCTCTGAGGGCCTGGACAACCCATTCATCCACGGGGTCGGTCATGAGGATGACCTCGATATCCTTTTCCTTGAGTCTTTCAAGGTGGGGGCTGTTCACGATTGCAGCCAGATCCTCTCCAGTTATGAAGTAGATGTCCTCCTGGCCCGGCTGCATGGCTGCACGATACTCTTTGAGCGATCTGTATGCTCCGTTGGATTTCGTGGTTCTGTAGCGCAGGAGGTGGCTGAGCCTCTCACGGTTGTCCCAGTCAGAGGTAATGCCAATCTTGAAGATGGACCCGAATTCGGTAAAAAATGCCTCGTACGTATCATGGTCCATCTTCCCCAGGAGTTCAAGGAGTCTTTTCACAAGATTTTTCCGAATATTCTGCACGAGAATGTCCTGCTGGAGGATCTCGCGGCTGATATTCAGGTTAAGGTCTGGTGCATCCACCACGCCCTGGACAAAACTGAAATACTCGGGAATCAGCTCCGAACAGTTTTCCATGATGAACACTTTTCGTGAGTAGAGGTGTATGCCATGTTTGCGTTCACGGAGAAAGAGATCCAGTGGTACCTTCGAGGGTATGTAGAGCAGGGCGCTGTACTCGGTTTTCCCCTCCAGCTTCAGGTGAAGGTGTGTAAGGGGTGGGTTCCAGTCATGGGTGAGGTGTTTGTAGAAATCCTTGTACTCCTGGTCGCTGACTTCGGATTTGGTTTTCGACCAGATCGCCTGCATGGAATTGAGCGTCTCTTCCTGAATGACGGTTCGGGTCGTGTTTCCGATAGGATTCCCCTCCTTGTCACGAATCAGCTCGTGATCGGGTATGGGTTCCTGGCGGTGAACATCCATAACGATGGGATAGTTCACGAAATCCGAATGTTTTTTCACGATTGACCGGATGGTCCACTCATCGGTGAAATCCTGCTGGTCCTTTTTCGGCTTTTTCAGTTTCAGGATCACGGTGGTGCCCCGAGATTCTTTTTCGCTCTGCTCGATGGTGTATGAGCCGTCACCTTTCGATTCCCATTTTGTCGCCGTATTCTCGCCTGCTGCCCGCGTAATGAGCGTAACATTATCGGCGACGATGAATGAGCTGTAGAATCCCACACCGAACTGACCGATGAGTTCGTCGAGATGAGAGTCCTTTTTCCCTGACTCATCGATAGCCCTGAGGAAGGCCTGAGTTCCGCTCTTGGCAATGGTCCCGATATGTTCGATCACCTCATCATAGGTCATGCCGATGCCGTTGTCTGCTATGGCAAGGGTTCGATTTTTCCTGTCCGGAATAATCTTGATCCTGAAACTCGTATCGTCTCCCAGGATCCCTTCTTCGGTGAGAGACCGGTACCGGAGCCTGTCTATGGCGTCTGATGCATTGGAAATCAGTTCCCTGAGGAATATTTCTGGGTGCGAGTAGAGGGAATTGATGATCAGCTTGAGGAGTTGCTGAACCTCGGTCTGAAACTGACGGATCTCCTTTTTGTGAGTCATGGTTCCTCCTGTGACATCAGGTCTGTCCGTGTAGTTCTCAATCACCATGTAGGAAAAAGCGCAGGGAAAATCAAGACGGAAAACAGAGCCAGAAACCGCTGCGCCGCATGGCTTGCACTTTCACTGATTTTACGGTATCGTGCACCGCCATGCTTGTTGCAGAGCAATTCTTTCTGGTTCAGGAGAGGTTGTCTTGAATTTCGATCCCTGCATGAAACATAAACTGGTACGGAGGACCGTGCGGGGATTCGCCGAAGCCGAGCTTGGTCCCATCGCCCACGAGATCGATCGTGAAGCCCGATTTCCCTGGGAAGTCATAGAGAAGATGCGGCCCCTCAATTTTTTCGGACTGCAGGTTCCCAAGGAGTACTCGGGCGCGGATCTCGACAGCATCAGCTATGCCATCACCATCGAAGAGCTCTCCCGGGTGAGCGGCGCTGTAGGTCTGTGTGTAACGGTGCACAACAGCGTCGGGGTTTTTCCCCTCCTGAAATTCGGGACACCAGAGCAGAAACGGAAGTACGTACCGCTGCTTGCCACGGGAGCGCACATCGGGGCATTCTGTCTCACCGAGGCAAATGCCGGTTCAGACGCGAGCAACGTGGAAACCCTTGCGGTTTTGCGGGGTGACAAGTTCATCATCAACGGGACCAAGATCTTTGTGACCAACGGTGGGGTGTGCTCCCTGCCGCTGGTTTTTGCCATGACAGACCCTGAGGTCCCCGGGGGTAATGCGAGTGTTTTCATCGTGGAAAAGTCCATGCCAGGGTTTTCGGTAGGAGAGATCGAGGACCTCTGCGGTATGAGGGCAAACCCTGTTTCCTCGTTGTTTCTCGAAGACACGCCTGTTCCCCGTGAAAACCTTCTGGGGCACACCGGTGAAGGCATCAAGATAGCCCTTGCCACCCTTGACGCAGGTCGAATCGGGATCGCAGCTCAAGCAGTGGGTATCGGCCAGGCAGCGTTCGAGGCATCGGTGAAATATTCAAAGGAACGCCAGCAGTTCAAGAAGCCCATTGCCTCGTTCCAGTCGATTCAGAATTCCCTGGCCGACATGGCGACTGAACTGGATGCAGCGCGGCTGCTCGTCTACCGGTCGTGCGCTCTCAGAGACGCAGGCAGGCCGTTTGGCAAGGAGGCCGCCATGGCTAAGCTCTTCAGCTCTACAATCGCATCACGAGCCGCTTCCGATGCGGTTCAGATCCACGGAGGCTACGGGTACAGCAGGGAGTATGACGTTGAACGATTCTTCAGGGATGCCAAAGTTACCGAGATCTATGAAGGTACGAGCGAGATCCAGCGTATCGTGATCGCGCGGACCGTCATCAACGAGCCGCTCTAGGCGAGGCAGGTGGTATGATCAAGATGATCGTCTGCATGAAGCAGGTTCCCATGGTCACCGAACTTCCGTGGGATGCACAGACTGGAACACTGAAACGGGAGCTCGCCGAAGGAATGATGAACCCTGCGTGCAGGCATGCTCTGGAAGCGGCACTGCAGATCAAGCAGGAACACAGCGGACACATCACGGCAATCACCATGGGGCCTCCCATGGCAGAAGAGATTCTGCACGAAGCCATTGCCCTGGGTGCAGACCGCTGTCTCTTGATCTCGGACAGAACAATGGCCGGGGCAGACACGCTCGTGACGTCTTTTGTCCTTGCCAGGGCCATCGAAATCTTCTGCCCTGATTTCGATCTTGTGCTGGCAGGCTGCCACACCACGGACAGTGAAACGGCCCAGGTGGGCCCACAACTTTCCGAGGAATTGAACATTCCCGGAATCGCCAATGTCGATACGCTGCACCTGAAGAATCGGCGGTTGAGAATCCAGCGCGAGGCGGACAACTTTCTCGAAACGCTCGAGATGGATCTCCCGGGGCTGATCACCGTGAGCACCCTCAACCACATCCCGAGATACACGGCCCTGGCGGGGCTTCAGGATGCCTTTGACGAACCGAACATTCTTGCCGTGGGTGCCCGAGATCTCGGCATCGACGAAGACTCCCTGGGACTCTCGGGATCTCCCACCAGGATCCTCGATGTCTTTTCGCCGCGATCGGAGAAGAAGAGCACGGTGCTCACAGGGGCACCGAAACGAATCGTGGAGCATCTCTTCGACCGGTACGGCGATGTCATCGGGAGCGCTATCCGTAAGGATCTCAAGAAAGAACTGTAAAGGCAGGGGATCGATGAAGGAAGCGACCAAGGAAATCTGGGTGTTCGGCGATTACCGGAACTACTTCCAGAACCGGGTGACCCTCCAGCTCCTTTCCCGTGCGAATGACCTCGCCGGCATGATCGATGCGAAGGTGTGTGCGACGGTCTTCGGCCATGAGGTGGATGAATGGGTAGGAGAATACGCGGCACACGGAGCGAACACCGTGTACGTAATCGACCACCCCAGCCTGAAACACTACTCCATCGATTGGTACGTGACTCTCATGGAGCGCCTGGCAAGGGAGCGCAATCCCGAGATCATCCTGGTGGGTGCGACCTCTTTTGGGAGAGAATTCGCTCCCCGTGTCGCAAAACGGCTTGCGACCGGATTGACAGCGGACTGTGTGGGCCTCGATATCGACGGAAACAGTCAACTCGTCCAGACCGCACCGGCCTTTGGAGGAAGCCTGCTCACGCGTATTATCACCCCGTATGCCCGACCCCAGATGGCTACGGTGAGACCGGGAACCTTCCAGGAGATACCTCACAATACGAACGCCACAGGTGAAATTATCCGGATGCCCCTCCCGGATGATCTGCCACCGGACAGGGTACGCCTCGTCAGATCGGAACGCCGGGAGAAACCGAAGCAGCGGCTTCAGGAAGCCCATGTGGTGGTCTGTGGAGGAAGGGGCATGGGGAGCAGGAGTAAATTCAGAAATCTCCATGATCTTGCGGAATTGCTTGGGGGAGAAGTTGGTGCCACGAGACCGGTGGTTTACGCGAAGTGGGCCGAAGACGAGGCACTCATCGGGCAGACCGACAAGCACATCAAACCAAAGGTGCTCTTCTCCTTCGGGATCAGTGGCGCGATTCAGCACACCGCCGGTATCATTGATGCGGGATTCATCGTTGCAGTGAACAAGAACCCCAACGCACCCATGATGAAGATGGCCGACGTAGCCATCGTTGCCGACGCGAACCAGGTCTGCCTGGCACTTATCAGAGCGCTCAAGCAGCGCATCAGGGGCTAAGAAACCCTAGTAAGCCCCTCGACGGGTGTTCTATGCAAAGAGCTTCGCGGCTATCGCTGCCACGTGCCGCCCCTGGAAGCGGGCTGCCTTGAGCTCGTTTTCACTCGGAAGCCTTTTCCCTTCAGGCCCTGCAATGGTTGAAGATCCGTAGGGTGAGCCGCCCGATATTTCACCGGCGGTCATCTGATCCTTGAAGGAATAGGGGAGCCCCACGACAACCATACCATGGTGGAGGAGCGTGAGATGGAAACTCAAGATGGTGGACTCCTGACCTCCGTGCTGGGTGTTGCTGCTTGTGAAAACACTGCCGACTTTTCCCACCAGTGCATCCTGTGCCCACAGCTGTCCCGTGGAATCCAGGAACTGGCGCATTTGACCGCACATGTTTCCGAACCGGGTAGGGGTCCCGAAGATGATCGCGTGCGCTCCGGAAAGTTCTTCAAGGGAGCATATCGGGACAGAGGAAAAGGCTTTCTGTGCCTCGATGGCCCCCATCTTCTCGAGCACATCTTTGGGCAGCGTCTCCGGAACACGCCTGAGATCAGCATCACAGCCCTTCACCTCACGGGCTCCCTCAGCCACTGACTCCGCCATACGGTGGATGTGCCCGTACATGGAGTAGTACACGATGAGCACCTTCATGGTCAGTTCTCCTTTCTGCGTAAAAGTCCCCCGCTGTACACGGAGGCTCACTGTTCTATAATAAGCAGCACCGTCTCAGGATCAAGAACGCTCGGGGGAAATCTTTGTTGAGAAACCGTGATGGAACCTGTTCTTTTGCCGAGGACGCTCCACCTTGAGAACACCGCGCAGAACGTGTGTTTTCTCCACAAAGCTTCGCTGGAAAAAGGAATAAAATTATGGTAGAGAGAAAATCCTTGCCATTTCCGTAGTGCGCCTATAGGAAATGTGCTGCAATCAATGCCAGAAGATGTGGAGAGCGAAAGGAGAAACAATGGCTTCGAAGGGCAGAGCAATTCGTGAAGGGCAGAAGGCTTACTGGGAACACAAGCTGAGTCAGAGAATAACCGAGCTGAACGAGAAGGGGATCCAGCAGGAAGAGGCAGAGAAAGATACGGTTATCAAGAAGATCAGGGCCAAACTGCGGGAGACGAATGCGAGGCTGAGAGCAATTCTTGCTCGCGAAGCAAAGCTCGAGGAAATGGCAAGGCAGAAGGAAGAGAAGAAAGCAGCACCACCCAAGGAAAAGGGAAAGAAGGCAGCCAAGGAGGAGCCGGTCCAGGCCAAGACAAAGAAGAAGGAAAAGCCGGAAAAGAAAGAGAAGCCTGTAAAGAAGGAAGGGAAGACACCCAGTGATGCACCTCCTCCTCAGGCTGCAGCCCCTGAACCACAACCCACAGAAAAGCCTTCCGAGACAGAGCAGATAGCAGAGGAGACACCTGTAAAGAAGAAGGAAAAGGCGCCGAAAGAAAAAGCGGAAAAAGCCCCAAAGGCCAAGGTTAAAAAAGAAAAAGCGCCAAAGGAAACGGACGCAGAAACACCCGAAGAAGCTCCGGAGGCAGCTGAATAATTTCATTTAGGTAAATCCCTTGCTAGACCGGAGTGACACTCCGGAGTTTGAGAAATCCGGGATAATTGTCTGGAAATATCACCATGAGCTGAAGAGATCGGCTCCGGTTTCCGGAACCAGGGGTGTGCAAGACGGGTCTTTTCCGGGATATCGTCCACGTGAGGTGCCCGCAATCGCGAACAGGGACAAGGTAACGGGACAGCCTGCGGATGATTCTGCTATAACTATCAGGAATTGTTTTCAATTCCACCCAAGGAATGAAGAGCAAGGTTGCATTGATGTACCCTCCATGTTATGTTCTTTTGTTCATAATTAACGAGGTAGGGGTATCACAATGGAAAAGCAACGAATGAGGAAGATTCTGTTCTCACTGGTCTGTGTTGTGTTCATGATGGGGTTTTCGGCATCTGCACAGGACAAGGTACTCATGATGGCCACAACCACGAGCACGGATAACACCGGTCTGCTCGATGTGCTCGCGCCGGTATTCAAGGCCGATACCGGGATCGAACTCAGGTGGGTCGCCGTGGGAACGGGAAAAGCCCTTGAACTGGGGAAGAACTGCGATGTCGATGTGCTCCTCGTGCACGCCCCCGATGCCGAGGAGGAGTATGTTGCCGCAGGCTATGGCACGGAGCGCACCCAGGTCATGTACAATGACTTCATCATCATCGGCCTGCAGGAAGACCGCGCTGGGGTCAAGGGAAAGACCGTGTCAGAGACCCTCAGGCTCATCGCTGAAAAGAGAGCCCCTTTTGCGAGCAGGGGGGACAACTCGGGCACCCACAAAATGGAACTCATCCTCTGGAAAAATGCGGGCCTTGCTGTCCCTGACAGAGAGCCATGGTACATACAAACTGGCCAGGGCATGATCAACACCATCTCCGTTGCGTCGGAGCGGGATGCCTATACCCTGACCGACCGGGGTACATACATCAAGTACGAAGACACCATGAAGGGAAACCCTCCGCTCGTGATTCTCGTCGAAGGCGATAGGGTGCTTCGCAACCAGTACAGCGTGATCGCGGTAAATCCGGAGAAATGCCCCACAGTGAACAATGATCTTGCAAAGACCTACACCACATGGATGGCATCGGAGAAAGCGCAGAAGCTCATTGCGGAATTCAAACTGATGGGCAAGCAGCTCTTCTATCCAAATGCCGGAGAGAACTAGGCATCGTGGACTACCTCGCCCAGGGACTCATCGATGCGATCAGGCTGCTGATGTCCCTCGATGAGGAGACGTTTTCCGCAATCCTTACGACCCTGCGGATTTCCTCCCTCTCGATTCTCATGAGCCTTTCGATCGGCATCCCCTGCGGCTTCGGGCTCGGCTACTTCGACTTTCCCGGCAAAAAACCCATCAGGTCTGTGGTGGATACGCTCCTGGCAATGCCCACCGTGGTGGTCGGGCTCTTTGTCTATGCGTTTATTTCCAGGCGCGGGCCCTTGGGAGAATTCGGCCTGCTCTTCACGATCCCCGGAATAGCCATCGCGCAGACGATCCTCGTGCTGCCCATCGTGATTTCGCTCACGGCAACGGCCATCGAGAGCCTGGACAGGCGGGTGCGATTCACCCTGATCTCCCTTGGCGCCAAAAGGAGCCAGATCGCACTCGCGAGCCTCCTGGAGGCCCGATATGCTGTTCTCATTGCCGTAATCACTGCCTACGGTCGGGCTATTTCCGAGGTTGGGGTTTCCATGATGATCGGCGGCAACATCAAGTGGAACACCCGCACCATCACCACAGCCATTGCCCTTGAAACCGGCAAGGGTCAGTTCTCCATGGGAATCGCGCTGGGAATCGTGCTGCTTCTCCTTGCCTTTCTGGTAAACGGGTCCCTTGCATTTCTGAGGAAGCGGTCATGAGAGGTTCGGATTCTCCGTTGTACCGCCTGGAAGACCTCGCGTTTTTCTACGGAGAGCGTTTTGAACTGCACATCCCGAAGCTCGACATTCCCGAAGGTTGCACCATCGGGTTCATCGGACCCAATGGAGGCGGCAAGAGTACCCTGCTCAAGATCCTTTCCTTTCTCGAACATCCCCATCAGGGAACCATTCTCTTCTCGGGGGTAAAAGTCACCCCCGACGCAAACCCATTCCGGAGGCAGGTAACCATTCTGCCGCAGGAACCCTATCTTCTCAAGAGAACGGTGTTCGAAAATGTGGCATACGGGCTCAAGGTGCGGGGAGAAAAACAAGGGATCAGAAAGAAGGTGCATGAGGCCCTCGAACAGGTAGGGCTCATGCCCGGGAGCTTTACTTCTCGTTCATGGCACGAGCTTTCCGGTGGTGAAGCGCAGCGGGTGGCTCTTGCATCCCGTCTCATACTCAGGCCGCGGGTGCTCATCCTGGACGAGCCGACAACGAGTGTAGACCAGTCCAGCGCCCTGCTCATCAAGGAATCGATCAACGCCTGCAGGAGGAAACTGAACACTACGCTTATCATTTCAAGCCACGACCACCTGTGGCTCAACTCTGTGACGCACGATATCAGGAAGGTCTACCAGGGAAGGATCGTTGGGTTCGCCACGGAAAATCTCATCTTCGGTCCCTGGAAGAAAAGCACGGACAGTCTGTATGAAAAGATCCTTCCCGATGGGCAGGTTATCCATGCCGTATCTCCCCAGGATGCCGGGGCAACCGCCATCCTGGATCCGTCGGATATCGTCATATCGACGGCCCACCCTGATCACCTCTCGGCCCAGAACACCCTCTCGGGAATCGTCACCCAGCTCTCTATTGAGCCGTTCTCCGACACCATGATCATGGAACTGAACTGCGGGGGGCAGACCCTGCTGTGCAGAATCACCAGCAATGCCGCGCGTGAATTAAACATCCTGCCCGGAGAACGTGTCTGGGCAGTGTTCAAGGCCTCTTCGCTGCGGTGGTACTAGGTAAGAAAACAGGAAACAGCCTCAACGGAGGCTGAATTCGCACCCGCAGTAGCTCTGCCGGTAGAGGGCGTGAAGCCTGCTGAGCTCGATGCTCCTTGTGAAGCCGTTCTGCTTCTTGAAATCCATGGGAACGAATCCCTCGAGAGATTCCCCGATGGTGAAGATTTCGCGGGATGATTTATGCCGGCTCACGGTCAAGGTCGTGGAAAACTCGGGGATGCCCAGTTTTCGTGCTGCCTGAGCAGTACGCGTAAGGCTGAACTCGAAGCACTTCAGGCAGCGTTTCCCTCGTTCGGGCTCCAGCTCGAGGCCCCTCACCGAGGAACGCCACGCTGCATGATCGTAGCTGTCCTCGATAAGCTCGAGATCGAGGATCGCACTCAGTCTCCTGGCAGCCTCGAGCCGCACGGCATGTTCAGACTCGGGGGATATGTTTGAATTGCTGAAAAACATGATCACGCGATACCCCAATGCCTGAAGCCGCTCTATCGGGGACGTGGCGCACGGCGCACAGCAGACATGCAGCAGAATCGTCTTCTCATCAGCCATATGCCGGAGCATACCCCATGACCGATCCCCTGATCAAGGTCTGATGCCAAAGCTTCTATTCGAATCCCATGATCTCGTAGAGACACTCCCCGGAGAGGTTGTCTTTAACCCCTGATTCTGTGATGGTTCCTTCAAAGTCTGCTATTACGCGGAAATAGGTCGGGCGGGCGAAGAAGGTTCTGGCGATCCACTGCGCAAAGGGGTGCAAGGACGACACGCCGAGGAGGTCGACTTCTTCCACGAGCTCCTTGAACGTGATGGCGAAGGTTGCCTCGATATCTCCATGAGAATATTCAATGAGAATGTTTCGGGGATAGTGCCGCTTGAGTATGGGGTGAGTAACAAAATCCCACTGGGTGACCGTGGGGCTGCCGACACCCACGATGACTTCATCTCCCCTGGCAATGTACAGGGGGCGGGACGTGATGGAAGGGTCGATATAGTGTACATCGGCGTAGATAATGGTATATTCTCCGGCGAGGATTCTGCCCCAGATCCAGTTTTTCGTGATCTCGTGCAGGGGTTTCTTGCCCCAGTTGTGATCAAAATACCCGATGCCGGTTACCCGGGTTGTCACCTCGCCGCGGGTCAGTGTTCCCTCGATGCGGTTGCGTGCCTGGTGAACAGCCCAGAAGAAATCGAGATGGTCTTCGTTCACACCGTCATCACCCCTGGGTCTCCAGCCCGGCGCCTCGGTCGTGAGGGTAAATTCCGCCTTGATTTCTCCCATGTCCCACATGACGTCGTATGTAGTTTCATCAACCATGTGTACGTAGCCCGCAGGACACTCGATGTGCACATCATCCGTTGAGCTGAACATCTCTTCGTCACGCAGGCTTATCAGGAAGGTTTCTTTCTCCCAACTTGCATCGTAGAGGGAAAATGCCACGCCTGGTTTATTGGTGGTGAAACTCGGATTGAAGAAGACACCCACAAAGGTTTCACCGCTGTCGAGGTGCCCGTCGAAGTACCACCACTCAAAGGGTTTCTTCGCGTTGAGCGTGTGGCGGGCCCTGTCGAAGGCATCGGGCGGGCTCTTCCCCCAGTCGAGCATGAACTCACTGCTGTTTACGATTTTTTCGGGCTTGTCCAGGTGGGCGCACGCACCCAGGAATAAAAGCAAAAGAACGGTCAAAGCACCGATACCGGCACGCGTGATACCCCTGAGGGACCCAGTCCGTTTGGCAGAGTGAAAAAACATTACAAAAACCATCGTCTTCCTCCTCCCATATCGTATACAGACCATGCGTTGCGTGTGCAGGGTACCACACATCAGGAAGAATGGGTACACCTGCAGGCAGGTGTTCAATGATTGCCCCGCAATGGAATCCGCCTGACAAGAGTGAGGACCAGGTGCGTACATGCCAGGAGAAGAACAGGAGCGATCAGGAGCCACGCAATGATGCCGTGAAGTATGATCGTCCCCAGCAGCTCGAAGGATCTTGTAAGATCTGTCTGCAGCAGAGTCAGAATTTCTCGAGCATCGACCGTCAGGGGGCCTGTACCGAAAAGAACAGCTCCCAGGACGAAGAAGGGGATGATGAGAGCGATCTGGAGGGGGTAGACGAGCCAATTCACGAGCTGAACAGCGGGCAGATTGAGGCTCAATGCCAGTGCTGCTATGGTGCACAGGATGGTGGTGGTTCCCGGAAGGGGAACTATTCCCAGGGTAAATCCCCACGAGATGCTCTCTGAGATTTTTTCCGGGCTCATGCCCTGCTTCAGGAGAGAACCAACAACCTGGACGATCTTGTGCTGATTCAGCTTCGAGGCAGCCATGGGAAGGCAATCACGAATGACAATCCGAGTGCGTGAAAGACGAGCGGTTTCTTTCTTGCTTCGAGCGAAGGTTCACGCTCTCGGTCGGGGTCTTCTCCCGGGGCTTTTCTCGAGACATGAGAAGATTCTCTCCGGTGCTGTCACGGCCGTTAACGGAAGTAGTGATGAAGAGCCGGTATTCTCCCTTGAACCACTCTTTCCGGATCAATCGGTCTTCCACGATCTGCAGATCTTTCTCTTTCAGGAGCGCGAAGAAATCCCGTTCATAAGTTACCCTGCCGAAATCGATGGTGGTGAAATACTTAAGTTTGGGCTTGATGAGTTCCAGCAGGATCGACCTGGTTCTGAACATGGTCTGGAAGAAGAGGATGCGCCCACCGGGCTTGATCCAGGTTCTCGTTCTGTCGAGAACTATGCCCTGGTCTCTGAAGAGCATGAAGCTCATGGAAAAAAGGATGAAATCATAATACCCATCTTCGGGAGGTTGGAAGTGTTCCACCGGTGCATGGAAGATCTCTATGTTCTTTTCCAGGCCCCACTCCCTGATGAGACCACTGCAGTGAGTGAGGTAGCTCCTGTTTATGTCGATACCCGTGATCTTGAGATCTTTTTCGCGGATGATATCGTGGAATTTTTCGATCATGATGCCGTTACCGATACCTACATCGAGAATTTTTGCATGCGGCGGGAAAAAATCAAGGCTGTTCCAGTAGCAGAGGTAGGTCACGTCATCGATTAACAGTGAATAGAGGTAGTTTCTCATTGTTGGCGGTGTTCTTTTCTCCTGCAGTCTCGCTCACGTGAATGGGCGGATGATTCGGGGTACGGCATTTTTTTACGGATGCTTTTTTTCTGGTGTGTCTGGTGCGCGATTCACCGCTCCCCTATGAGCAAATATAAGGAGAAGATGGTTCTTTTCAAGTGATTTCAGGGAGCTTATACTCCGGATTCAGGAAGAAGTATATGGCGGTGAAAAGGAAAAAGATCGTATTGATCGTTGATAACAATCGGGATATCCGCTCATACCTTCGCCATCTCCTGCAGAGCAGCTTTGATGAGTATGATCTCGAACTATTCACCGAAGCGTCCAGTGATACTGCTCTTAAGACCATCAAGGAGAAAAATGGGGCGATCGATCTCGTCTTCACAAATATCGAGCGCCCCGGAATCGATGGCTATACTTTTATCCATGCCGTGAAGCAGAAATATCCCCACATCAGTATCATCATCTGCTCTGGAAGCGCCCGGCGGGGTGATCTTGAAGAGATGTCGCAGGACAATCTCATCGTGGGGTATATCCGAAAACCCATCAAGGATCAGGTTTTTATCTCTCAGGTGCGTTCCATTTTCGATGCACAGAACCTCGTGCGGATCGGCTTTGAAAAACGAGATGGGTGATCCGATCATCTTTCAGGATCGTTTTTCCGATAAATCTCTCATCGAGCATCGACACGTGATGTGCGGAACGCTCATCTGAGGAAAAGGTGGCACGCAGATGGAATACAATTTTTTCAACGACAGGAGAAAAACCCTTCGAAAACCAGTGAAGACCAGGGTGAGCCTCCAATTGACGGAACTCATCAAGGGAATCGGGTATCTGAAGGATGTAACTCCTGAAAGTCTCTGTATCGTGTCGCAGGAACTCTTCGCGTTCTTCAGGCGCGAGCACTCGGAAATCTTTCAGGACAAGAATCTTGTAGTAACCCTGATGGAATACGGGCTGAACATAGAAGGGAAGATCGTCCGGGCCGATGCGGCGACAAGCGAACTCGTGGTGATCGTCTCACGCATATCAGATCTCGATGCGTGGAAAAAGCTCTGCCGGTAACGCCCGAAGGAGAAGGTGTTTCAACCGGGGTCTGTTCTGTTGTGGCTTGTTCCGCAATGTACATCCTCTCTTGGTCAGAATCAGACGTCGTGGAGTGAAAACAGCTCAAAACGCACAGGGCACAGGCATATTTCCGAAGCTCCGAAGGCTATCTTGTAGGGACAGGGGTGCGGCCTGCTGTCGATAATCAGGACATTCTGGCCGTTTGCGTGAATGACCGGGCACACGTCACGCGTCTCGTATGACAGGCAGGAAAACTGCTTGTCGCACTTCGTTGTTTCCGAGAGAGTTTTTTCGTCAATGGAGATCTTCACGTGTCACCATGTAGTGGCCAGGTCTCGAGAATCTTCGGCCATCACAGGCCGGAACACGCGGGCTCCTTTCCCGGGGGAACACCCTGACACTTGAATAATAGGAATGATTGATGGATGTTCAAGGGGAGGGATCTTGTTACTGACTATCGCAAGAAGATCACACAGGAAATGAGATCTGGAAAAAAACGTTGTGTGGATAAGCCCCCGTGGCCGATTTCTGTGCCGGCCGCGGGGGCAGTGGTGCAGTGAGTAATCGATTAGTAGAGGTCGTCCCAGGATCTCGTCAGTGTGCCGTCACTGATATCATCTCCGTCCGTGTCAAAGGAGATTACCGCGTCTCCGGAGTCCACGGTGATGGTAACTGTACTGCCGTCTTCAGCCTCGATGAGCAGCTCTCCGCTGGTAGGGCTCTCAGGATAGCTTCCAACAACCTGTGCTATGACGGTCAGGGTGAGGAAGCCGTCAATGCCTTCCAGCTCGAATACTACTATCTCATCTTCAACCCCCAGAGCGAAGGATCCGGCCACGGTGATGCCCAGCGAGCAGGACGTGATGGTCTGGAGCACAGAATCTTTATCGATGAGCAGGGGATTCGAGGGGGATACAGTCACCCTTTCAGTGAGATTATTGCCTGATGCCTGCCGCCAGAAGGCCAGTGCGCCGTCTATGGCGGTATGCCCGACATCGTCTGCAAAGCCCAGATCAATGGGAGAATATGTGAGATTCACCGTGTAAGATCCGTCAATCGCCAGTGTTCCCTCGATGATATCCACGTTCATGTCAAAGGTGCCGTCGAACTCCACCTCATCGTCATCACTGCCCGTGACACAGTTCGTCAAGGTCACGGTGTAATCCCCGGCAGTAACGGCGCCCGGTGTCGGGGTGATCAGGGAGTCACCGCTCGTCGTGCAGTATTGGTAATCGGGATCGACAAGGATATTGAGAAGCAGGTCAAGCCCGAAGGAACCGAGTTCCCTGAGCAAGAGGAGGGATCCTGCTCCTCTCTCGGCTATGAGCATGGCATTGGCCGGGGTGATGATGCCCTGGGTATCCGGGATGGAGTATTTGAACTCGTTCTCTCCCAGACTCACCGTGTTTCCATTCATACTCATCTTGGCCATGACCGGTGCTCCCCCTCCGCCAATGACAAAGCCGCCGTCGGAGAGCGCCTGCACGGATTTCGCGAACTCCTCGGAGCACGGGGTCCGTCCGAGCACCTTCTGCCAGAGCGTGTTGCCCGAGCCATCGAGCTTCACCATGAAGACATCTTGATAACACCAGGGTTCAGTTGAGTCGTATCCCGGGCTGTAGGACTCTGTAACCCCCACGGCGATGATGGTCCCGTCGGCATAGACATCCACGGACGAGAACTCGTCGTTCCTCTGGTCGCCGAAGGTCTTCCTCCAAGATTCGTTACCCTGGGCATCGACCTTGACGATCAGGGCGTCGGCGACTTTCGGATTCTCGTGGCTCCAGATGTCCAAGGTCTTGCCTGCGAGCACGAACCCGCCATCCGGGGTGTTCTTCACCGAGAACGCCGTACCCCTCCCATAGGTCCGGGGCCAGCCCTGCTTGATGTTGCCGTTGGCATCGGTCCGAAAGGCCCCCACCAGGGCTCCCTGCGGGCCGGTGTCCACGCCGGCGACCGTGAAGCCGCCGTCGCCCGTCGGGTCTAGGGAAAGGGCGGCGTCCCTTGCCGGGTTGATGGCTCCGGAGTAGGTTCTCTCCCAGAGTTCGGTTCCGTCACGAGCCACTTTCTTCATGAAGTAGGTGTAGGGGGCGTTTTTCCCCACAAAAACGAACCCATCGGATACCTCGCAGATATCAAGGATGCCCACATAACCGAGGAAATTCCCCGTTCCTGTGGGATGTGCGCCTGAATACGTCTTGGGCCAATCATCATCAGTCAGGGCGTTGCCCTCGGCATCGGTCCTGAGCAGATAGAAGTCACTTGTTGCAATGTTGTTTTCTTCACGGTAGCGGACACCGCCAGCGATGTATCCGCCGTCGGAAGTCTGGAGCACGCAATTTCCCATCTCCCACGCATTCGTGGTTCCGTGGGATTTAACCCACACCATGGTTCCCGAACTGTCTGCTTTGACCAGGTAGAGATCCATTGGGTCTTCAAAATTCTCACCGTCCAGCCTGATCCATCCTGTCCCGATGAACCCGTTGTCTGTGGTTTGACGAACCGAATTCAAGGCGCCCCATGCTTTTTCCTGTGGGGTGTATGACTGCCAGAAGACGGTCATACCTCCTATAGTGCCCGACCCGCCGCCTTGATCGTCGTCGATATCATCATCGCCGCCCCCGCTGCTCCCACCGCAGCCGAACATCACGATGAGGCAGAGGACTGCCAGGTACCAGGGCAAAGAGTGCCGATGCTTCATTGGAACACCTCCTGTCGAGATTGTTTTCATGGAGTAACAGTTCTGACCCCGGATTGGATCAGGCACTGTCCCCCTCGTGCGAAGCATAACTGCCGAGATATGATACAGCAACCATGAGAATTTGAATAC
>OMKS01000416.1_pt1 | contig 39821 bp, 45 predicted proteins | sample 1674721 | NCBI WGS metagenome assembly OMKS01 (sample SAMN06264996, study PRJEB25208) | sediment metagenome | isolation source: hot spring sediment | place: USA: California | collected 2014-09-02 | reverse complement strand
CGGTCTCGTGGGCTCGGAGATGTGTATAAGAGACAGCGTGAAGGAACATATATCATGCATCACAACTTTTTTAGCGAACAGATTCTGTGACGTGCGTGGATAAAAGAGTTTTGGGGGGGTGCTGTGATCGTGGAGTTTCTGGGAACACCCGATTGTTCGTTGGATGCTTTGTGGTGCGTCTTTCTGGTGGGACATCTTGCTTTCGCAGGAGACAGGCTCGTCCCCATAAACAAGCTCCACTATTTTCTCCATTGGCTCTACGGGAAATATGAACCCCAGGTCCTGATGATTGTCGACTGGATACTCCGCAAGAAGCTGATGACGGAAACCGTCTTCGGCAGAGCTGTTCTTACCGGTATTGCCACAGCCTCACACTATCTGCCCCATGGTATCGTGGTGCCGACACAGTCAGCCATCAACCTCGTCAGGTACATAGACAGCCTGAAAGGGGAAGAAGACTCACCCAAACTTGCGGTGGGGCCCTGTGTGTGCCAGATGTCACTCAACAGGTGGAAAGAACCGTCCTGCAAGGATATCGTCGTACTCTACGGGGCCGAGATCTATCTCCACCTGAATCGTGGATACCGGATCATAGATGCTGAAGAAGCCACAGCCATCCTTGAACAGTGCCGTGACGCCGGCCTCGTTCACTGCCTGGATTTCTGCATGCAGTCGGGCAGATGGCATTTCGTCATCTGCAATTGCGATAAGGAAATCTGCGTGCTCGTTCGCACGTTTCTCGTTACCGGGAAGATGCTCTATGCCGGCCCCCTGATCGTGAAGCAGGATCGGAATCGGTGCCTCGGCCCGGATGTATGCGGAGCGTGTGTGAGCATCTGCATCTTCAAAGCGAACAGCATCCGGGGGGAGTCTATCCATCTAGACAGCACGAGGTGCTACGGGTGCGGTCAATGTGTGCGGGTCTGCAGGGGGAATGCCCGGGAAATGATCCGTCGTGCACGGTATGAAAAGGAACATGTCATCCCCTCGAGATTGTTGGGTGTCGACTGATGGACCCTGTGCCGGGCGGGCTGGAAACTCTCCCGGAATGATTCCTGTGGTCGGACTGTTCCGCGACAGGGAGGTTCCCCGTCACAGGTGGATCTCGACGATGTCACCGTCCTGCATCACGTAGTCGCGCTGCACCATCTGGCCGTCGTGCACGGTCTTGCCCCAGATGCGCGCATACTTCAGCTTGGTCACGAAATCCTTGTGGATCTTGTAGGCAAGGTCTTCCAGGGTGCTGTTCTTCGGGATCACGAAGGGTTCATCCAGGTCGGGCTCCTTGCCCGGGTTCTTTGAATAGACTCGGATGATCTCTGAGTGTTCATAGAGCAGTGCCATGAAGGAATCCAGGTTGGTTCCCTTCTCGGTGGAGATGCCGATGGCGGGCAGTGTCGAACCGGTGAGTTCGAGGAAAGCCGAGAAATCCTCCACGAGCTGTTCCTCGTCCATCTTGTTGGCGACGACGATAATCTTCTTTGAGAACACGGTCTTCTTCACATCTTCAGGAACAGGGGAGCCTTCGGGAAAGATTCTGAACTGCGCAAGCACCGTCAGTGTGTCTTCATACTGCTGCAGGGGATCTGCACGCAGATCGAGAAGCATGACGACGATGTCCGCGCGCCTGATCAGATCGCCCATCTGGGGGTCGACATACTCGAGGGTTATGGGAGGGGTGTCAATGAGCTGAAATTTGATGTTCTCATACACTGCCATGCCCGGGGTGGGCTTGTGGGTTGTGTGGGGGAAGGGTGCGATCTCGGGGGTGGCATTGGTGAGCGCGGAGACCAGGGAAGACTTTCCGGAATTCGGGCCGCCGATCACAGCAACCTGGGCCGCCCCTTCCTTGTCGATGGAGAAGATGCTCTTCTGTTTGGCCGCCCCTTTTTTCTTCTGCGTCTCTTCCTTGTGCTTGGAAATCCTTCGTTTGATATCTGCCTGCATCTTGTCGGTGCCCTTGTGCTTCGGGATCAGTGCAAGCATCTCCTCAAGGGCCGCGATTTTTTCTTCCGGGGTTTTTGCCTCCCGGTAGCGCTTTTCAGCTTCGTGATAGGTGGGTGGAAGATTCGCAGGCATTCTTCCTTAATCCCTCTCTTTCGCACGCTCATCACGCAGCATCTGATCTGTGAGGTGAGCAGCGGTGCGTGTCTTTCAGACCTCTTCTCCCTGTACCCATACACAGATCGCTGTGAAAATTCAATCCGTCATGGCTGTCCCTCTCCTGAGAATCCAACGGGCCTGTTCCTGGATTCACCTCGCGCATAAGCTCGACGCTCAAGGGTTTGGACAGGACAAAAGCGCCAAACTGCGTTATGAAATGATGAGAATCCCTGGCAGATGTTTGTGCGGAGAGTCATGAAACTCAGTGGTGAATTTTACGGATGGCGTCTGATCAGCGTCCTGTGGCTGATCTATTTCATCAATATCGGGTTCGTCTTCTACGGGTCCAGCGTCGTCAACACGTTCATGGTCCTGGAAATGGGGTTCGACAGGAAGACCCTGGGGGGTGGCTTCGCCCTCTTTCACTACATGAGCGGGCTGTCTGCTCCCCTGGCTGCCTTCATCATAAACAGGAAGGGCATCCGGACCGTCCTCACGCTTGGATCGCTCCTGCTCATGACAGGAGCGGTGCTCATGGCCACAGCGGTGTCGTCACCGTTGACCTTTTTCCTCGTCTACGGGCCTGTCATGGGAATGGGCCTTGGCCTGGGGAGCGTCCTGGCGGTTCAGACAGGTGCCACGCTCTGGTTCGAGCGCAAACGGGCATTGGCCATGTCCGTGGTCCTTACCGCCTCGGGCATCGGTGCGGTTGTGGCGGCACCATCCTTGGGATTACTCATTGCAACTCTCTCGGGAAACTGGAGGATTGCATGGCTGATCGTGGCGGCGCTCTGCCTGGTTTCCGCATGCGTGAGCATTCTCTTCGTGAGAAACAGGCCATCCGACCTCGGCCAGGTTCCTGATGGGGGCGCTCCTGACATCGCGGGTGAACAGTTGGGAACACCACCTCGCCCGGTTGTTCACAGGACAGCGAGGATCTGGACAAGGAACGAGGCCCTGAAGACACCCGCTCTGTGGCTCATCTTCGCCGGGATCGTCGGGTATTTCGTGCCCTTCATGTTCTGTGTAACCCACGGGATCATTCACCTGATGGACAATGGACTCTCTCAGGCAACGGCCTCGCTTTCCCTGGGGCTGCTGACCCTGTTCAGCATCGTGGGCAGGCTGCTCGGCGGCTTTTTCGGAGACAGGGTCGAGCCTCGCCTGCTCGGCGGAGCATCTCTCCTGCTCCTCCTTGTGGGTGTTCTCGCCTGCATGATTGCCCACGACACGCTCTTCATGGTGATCTACGCATTGTGCATGGGCATCGGGTTCGGTTGTGCCTTTGTGATCATGCCCACACTGATCGGAAACTACTACGGCGCTGCAGCGTTTGCATCCATCGTGGGAATCCTGGCACCGCTCTACACCCTCTTTTCGGCATCCTCTCCCTTTGTTGGGGGGATCATCTATGACGTCAGCGGGAGCTATCAGGCAGCGTTCATCTTTGTGGCAGTGTTCTGCATTGCGGGGTCCTGTGCCATCTTCTGTGCCCGGGAACCGGGGTGAGCAGGAGAATTCCCCCGGTGGCACCCCTTGAAGCGCCACGCCGTGTTCGATCCGCAGCGGGTTGGTATGCTCGTGGACAAGTGCTCTAAGGCCGATCGGCTGGGATTCCGCGACAACAGGGCCCTGGTGGGCATCCTCTCTACCCAGATCCTCATGGAAAAGTTCTGCTGAGGGGATTATGAGCCCGGAGGGAAGATCATCCCGGGAAGACACCATGTTCCTGGTGTTTCTGGGCTTTCCGCCGGTTCGGTCTTTTCTCCCCAGAACCGAGAGCCCCCGGTTCATTCCCCTCGTGATGCCTTGACTGTTTCTGTGATCAGGGAGCCAGGCATCATGAAACCAGTGTCCGTGGTGCATCGGCTACATAAGGAAGAACCCGGGACTCGCTGAGTGCCGCCCGTTTGTATGCCTGTCTGGAATGGGTGCGACCGCATCATGCCTATTACGCATTTGACACCCGGGTCGAGATTTCCTAATCTTGGTATGTGGTTTCAAGGACATCTATTATGATCCTGGTTCACTAGGGCTTGAGGAGAGCACCTCCATGCATCCAGAAAACATCGTGTATTTCGACAATGCCGCCACCTCATGGCCCAAGCCCCAGGAAACGATGGATGCCATGTACCTCTTCGCTGCACACACGGGTGCGAACCCCGGGAGATCGGGGCACAGCCTTTCGGTGCAGGCTGCCCGCGAGGTGATGGACACCCGAGAGGCACTGGCGGAACTGTTGTGCGTCCAGGACATGCTCAGGATCATCTTCACCAGAAATGCCACCGAGTCTCTGAACCTCGTGTTCAAGGGGCTGCTGCACAAAGGCGATCACGTGATCACCTCGAGCATGGAACACAACTCCGTGATGCGCCCCCTTCGGGGTCTCGAGTCCCAGGGGGTGAAGCTCTCCGTTGTTCAGTGTGCTCCCACGGGAGAACTCGACCCCGGTGATATCCGCGCAGCCATCAGGCCTGGAACCCGGATGATCGTGCTCACCCACGCCTCCAATGTTACAGGCACCCTCATGCCCGTCTCTGAGGTGGGAAGCATTGCCCGCGAGCATGGCATTGTCTTCTGTGTCGATGCAGCCCAGACAGCAGGATCGGTTCCCATCGACGTGCAGAGCATGAATATCGACATCCTCGTGTTCACCGGGCACAAGGCGCTCTTCGGTCCCCAGGGAACCGGGGGGCTCTATCTCGGGCCGGGACTGGAACATGAACTCACCCCCCTCGTCATGGGCGGAACCGGGAGCTTGTCGGAGTTCGAGAAACAGCCGGACTTTCTGCCGGACAAGTACGAATCTGGCACCCCCAATGCCATGGGGCTTGCAGGCCTCGGGGCCGGGGTGCGATTTCTGCAAAGGCAGGGCCTTGCTTCAGTGAGGGCCAGGGAGGAAGAGCTCAAGGAACAGCTTATAGAGGGCCTGAGGAATATCAGGGGCGTTCATGTGTACGGCCCAAAAGACATGGCAAGATCCATTGCCAACGTTTCCTTCACCATGGAATCCACGAGTCCTTCCGAGGTGACCCTTGCCCTCGACGAGTTCTACGGGATCATGTCGCGGCCCGGGCTGCACTGTGCACCCTCGGCCCACAGGACCATCGGGACCTTTCCCGGGGGGACGGTTCGCTTCAGTCTCGGGTATTTCAACACGAGCGACCAGGTGAGCTATGCACTGCAGGCCGTGTCAGACCTTTGTGCAGGAACTCTGGAGAAGAGATCATGGAAAAGCAGGTAAAAGAGATCGATGCGCGGGGGCTGGCATGTCCCCAGCCCGTCATCCTCACGAAAAAGGCCCTCGATGATCATGGAGAGATCGTTGTCATCGTTGACAATGCCACATCACGTGAGAATGTGAGACGATTTGCAGCGAGCCGGGGGTGCGAGGTGGACGTGGAAGATCAAGGTGGTGCCACTCACCTTCACATCAGGAAGGTGCAGGCATGTGACATGCCTCAGAGCGCTCCTATTGATGGACCGGTTGTCGTCGTGATCCCCTCGGACAGGATGGGAAGAGGAGACGATGACCTCGGTGCCCTCCTCATGAAGAGCTTTATCCACACCCTGCTGGAGAGTGCGCCCGCGCCAGAGGTGATCATCTTTCTCAACACCGGGGTCCGCCTCACCGTGAACGGGTCGGAGGTGCTCGATGACCTGAGGGTTCTCTCCGGGCAGGGAGTGAAGATCCTGTCCTGCGGGACGTGCTTAAGTTTTTTCGAGCTCAAGGAACAGCTTGCTATCGGAGAGATTTCCAACATGTATGACATCGCGACCCAGCTCCTGAACGCCGGGAGATGCGTCCAGGTATGAGCGGAGCAGAATACCAGGTTATCCTCTTTGACTCGGTGAATGCAGCGCTCCTGGCGGAAAAACTGCTCAAGCGGGAAGGGATCCCCTTCAAGGTCATCCCGGTTCCCCGGCACCTGAGCTCGGACTGCGGGGTGTGCATCAGGATCCCTGCTCATGAGCGTGAGCGCGCGAAGCACTCACTGGCAAAAGGCGTACATATTCAGGGTATCCACGCCCTGTAGGCAGACCTGTTTTCAGATCCTCTTGCAGAAGGATTCATGACCCGAACAAGAGATCTGGAGAGGGTGATCTGTTAAACACAAAGGCCCTGTGGAGAGAACAGGGCCTTTGTTCGGGACACTGGAAATGCTTCAGCAGCTGGTGCAGCTTCCGCAGGCGTTGTTGTCCTTGAGACCCGATGAGATAACGAACCCCGAGCCCATTGCCGAGGTAATGTAGTCGACCTTTATGGGCTGGGCCTGTCCTAAAAGCTCTTTCTCGATCACAAAGGTGAATCCACCTGTTTCAAATGTTTCATCGTTTTCATTCGGCTCATCCAGAGCCATGCCCAGTGTGGGCCCGCCTCAACCGACCCCGGCGACAATAATCCTCAAAGGGGACACTTCGTCGCGGGTTGAGAAGAATTCTTTGACCATCTCTGTTGCCTTCTGAGATACTTCAAACATCAGGTACACTCCTTTCATTTCTTCGAGTCGTTTTCGACTCAGCTTGTTCTTTACCGTCTTATAGGTGAACCGTCACCCCATTTCCAGTATTTTTCTCACGAGTCTCTGGTAGAGTTCCAGAATTCCGTCCACGAGACAGTAGCAGGTGCTCGGCCCCTCGATTTCTCCATAGATCCAGCCCGTCTCTTTGAGAACCTTGAGGTGCTGCGAGACGCTCGACTGTGCGAGGGGAAGGGCGCTGACGATATCGCCGCAGATGCACCTCTCTTCCTTTGGTTTGGTGGCAAGGATGCGCACAATTTCCACTCGTGACGGATGAGCCAGTCCCTTGGAGAGTTCAGAGATCATCTCTTTGCACGCATCATTCGGCATGTACTCGGCCTCGCTGAGGTCGATGGTTTTCCTGGTGCAGGTTTCCGGGGTCTTTCGTGCCATGGGGATCAGCCTCGGGTTTTGCGTGCGGTGATATAGGCCGACACGACCAGGTGTTCGGTATTGTTTCCGAACTTCCAGCCCTTGATCAGCTCATCGCTGTTGTCCTTCGCCCGTATCGAGATCTCGGTAAAGCCGGTTTCACGAAGCAGTTGCCTCGCCTCACCTGGCGAGATTGCACCGGCTATTCAGCCCGCATGCATGGCAGGATCGTTCAGTATCTCTTCCGGCAGTTCCCTTGACCTGAGAACATCGGATATACAGATCCTGCCTCCGGGCTTCAGGGTCCTGAATATTTCCCGGTACACGGCGCCCTTGTCTGTGGAGAGGTTGATGACGCAGTTGGAGAGGACGACATCGACGGAATCGTCCTCAACAGGCAGGTTCTCGATCTCACCGGGGCGGAATTCCACGTTTGAAAAACCGAGCCTGTCCGCATTGGACCGGGCGAGCGCGATCATTTCAGGGGTCATGTCGATGCCGATCACGCGGCCTGATTCGCCCACGGCCCTGGCAGCGAGAAAGGCATCGAAGCCGGGGCCGCTGCCCAGGTCGAGCACCACCTCCCCGGGTTTCAGGTCTGCCATGGCCACGGGATTCCCGCACCCCAGGCCCAGGTTGGCGGAACCGCTCCCTGAACCGAGGTCTTCCGGCGTGTAGTCGCATATCTGGCCAATCTGAACGATCTCTCCTTCTGAGCCCGGCAGTCCGCACCCCGGGGAGCAGCACCCCTGACCGGTCTGAGCGATCGCGCCGTATCTTTCCTGGATCATGGTTTTCATCATCGTGTCCCTTTATCGAGTATCGACGATAAACGATATATCCTCCTGATGAGGTTCCCGTCAAGCTGTTTCTGCTTCTCTTCGAGACCATCACTGTATGACCGTACAGCCCTATGGGGTAGTCACAAAAAAGAGGGATTGACAGAAGGATTCTATTTGGCTAGTTAGCCAAATAATGAACCAGAAGGACAGTACAAGATATGAAACCAGGGCAAAGGTCCTCAAGGCCCTGGCACACCCCACACGGCTGTTCATCGTTGATGAGCTTTCCAAGGGAGAGCGGTGCGTGTGCGAACTCACCGAGATGGTGAGAGCGGACATCTCTACAGTGTCCAAGCACCTTGCCGTGCTCAAGAACGCACACGTGGTAAGCGATGAGAAGCGGGGCAACCAGGTGTTCTACACTCTCAGAATCCACTGTGCTCCGGAGTTTTTCAGGTGCGTGGAGCATCTTCTCGAGGAAGGGAGTCGGGAAACGAACCCATGTACGTCGCAGGGGTAAAAAAATTTTTACATAACAACTTGGCGAAATTGCCAATTACCACTACAGGTATATGTAAATATTATTACAAGAAAGTGACGGAGTCGCAGAAGGAACAACAGATCGAGAGACTGCCGTAGAGGAGCAAGGGACGCGGAATGAACTGGAAAGACGAATGGAAATGCCTTGCCGGGCTGACAGGGTTATTCCTCCTCCTGTTCTCCCTCCCGGTGGGAATCCCCCGGTTTGATACTGCAATTCTCGAAGGCCTGCATCTTGCGAAGTCCTATGCCCAGGAGCACGTTGTCCTGTGCCTGCTTCCCGCCTTCTTCATCGCCGGGGCCATCGGAGTGTTTCTCTCCCAGAACGCGGTCATGAAGTACCTGGGCGCGGATGCAAAAAAGGTGCTGGCCTACGGGGTGGCCTCGGTCTCGGGAACCATCCTGGCGGTGTGCTCCTGCACCATCCTGCCGCTCTTTGCAGGAATCTACCGCATGGGGGCGGGTCTCGGGCCGGCCATGGCGTTTCTGTATTCCGGACCGGCAATAAACATCCTCGCCATCATCCTCACAGCCCGTGTGCTCGGCATCGAACTGGGCATAGCAAGGGCAATAGGCGCAATTGTCTTCAGCGTGGTCATCGGGCTGACGATGCACGTCATCTACCGCAGGGAAGAGCTTGAAAAGGTCTCGGTCGAGGCAGGTGTGTCTGGACAAGACGAGGATCGGCCTCTGTGGCAGAACGTGCTGTACTTCGCCTCCATGATCGCGGTCCTCGTGTTCGCCAACTGGGGAAGGCCCGACGCTTCGACCGGCCTGTGGCAGAACATCTATTCACTGAAGTGGGTGCTTACCGGGCTCAGCGCCGCCGGCCTGGCGATTATGCTCATTACCTGGTTCCAGGTCAAGGCCTGGAAGCTGGCTCTCACTGCCGGTGCTGTAGCAATCTGTGCCCTGCTCGTTCCCCAGGAACCGACGGTAGCCTTTGCCGCAGGAATCATCGGGCTTTCAATCATCACCGCGACCCAGGAGGGCCAGATGCAGGAGTGGTTCGACGGCTCCTGGTTCTTTGCCAAGCAGATCATGCCGGTTCTGTTTGCCGGCGTGATCGTGGCAGGATTTCTCCTGGGCAGGCCGGGTCACGAGGGGATCATTCCCTCGGTGTGGGTGAGTTCTGCGGTGGGCGGCAATTCCCTTGCCGCGAACTTCTTTGCCTCTGTTGCCGGGGCGTTCATGTACTTTGCCACGCTGACCGAGGTTCCCATTCTTCAGGGACTGCTCGGAGCAGGCATGGGAAAGGGGCCCGCCCTGGCGCTTCTGCTTGCGGGACCGGCGGTCTCGCTGCCCAACATGCTTGTGATCAGAGGTGTGATCGGAACGAAGAAAACCGCAGTCTACATCTTCCTGGTCATCATCATGGCAACCATTTCAGGTATGATTTATGGAACATTTTTTTGAGACAAGGAGATCACCATGAAAAAGATACAGATCTTGGGAACCGGATGCGCCAAGTGCGCCAAGCTGCAGGAAAACGCCGAGAAGGCAGCCAAAAATCTCGGCATCGAGTATGAGCTTGAAAAGGTGAATGACATCAACGAGATCATGAAATTCAGGGTCATGCAGACACCAGCCCTGGCTGTTGACGGCACGGTCAAGGCCGTGGGCAAGGTGCTCTCGCCAGCGGATATCGAGAAGCTCATCACCTGAGGGATCCGGGAACGATTATCCCGGAATGGAGGAGTATGGACAAGACACGCGTTCTGTTTCTGTGCACCGGAAACTCGGCCCGCTCGCAGATGGCCGAGGCCTTTCTCAGAAAACTCGGTGGCGATCGCTTCGAGGCCTTCAGTGCCGGCCTCGAACCAAAGGGAGTTCATCCCGTGACGAAACAGGTCATGGAGGAGATCGGCATCGATATGAGTTTCCACACCTCGAAGCATCTCGATGCCTACCTGGGGAAGATGCACTTCAGCTATGTGATCACGGTGTGCTCTCACGCGGATGCCAGCTGCCCCGCGGTGTTCCCCGGGGCTGGGAAACGCCTGCACTGGGATTTCGAAGACCCGGCTGCCTTCGAAGGGCCCGAGACTGAAACGCTTGAAAAATTCAGGCAGGTGCGCGACCAGATCAGGGTTAGAATCCAGGGCTGGATCCAGGAACAGGCCCGTCACTAGGGGGCGGGGCTCTGTCCATGACAGAAGACCATGGGGGAGACACAAGGCTTGAGCCCCAATCAGTACAGCCGCCTTGACGTGGGGGGGAGGAAAACGCGTGTGTATCCGGGTTCTCTTGATGAGAAAGCTCTGCCTGAAAACAGGGTCGAGACGTATTTACGAGACGCTTCGGTGAAGCGGCTTCTCGAGAACAGGGCCTGGGGCAGTGCCTCTCTGGTATTCAGAAAGGGTGCCGGGGTGGTGATATTGCTCCTTGGGCTGTACTTTTTTTCTGCTCCTTTTGTCAGTGTTTGAGATGCGGAAGAGAGCGTGCAGGGAGAAAGAACGATGGATAAGACTAGGACATATGATCACGGTGAAACTAAGGGACTGGGAGTTTTCGAAAAATACCTGAGCATCTGGGTTCTTCTCTGCATTGTCGCAGGGATCGTGGTCGGGAAATATTCCCCGGGGATAGCGAGATACCTGGATGGGTTGGCCATCACCGTCAACGATGCTCCCGTTGTTTCGATCCCCATCGCCATCTGCCTCTTTTTCATGATGTATCCCATCATGGTGAAGATCGACTTCGCTGAGGTGATCAAGGCCGGCAAGAGCCTCAAACCCGTGGGGTTGACCTTGGTTCTGAACTGGGCCATCAAGCCGTTCACCATGTATGCGATCTCAGTGTTCTTTCTCGGAACGCTCTTCTACACCCTCATCGGACCTGACTCCATGGATTACGTGAAGATGCCCCTTGGCCTCGATCTGCCTGTCGGATCTCCCCACGGCGTCGGCACGGTCGTCATACACGAAGGGGTAAAGATGCTCCAGGTGCCCTTGTGGAGGAGCTATCTGGCCGGCTGCATCCTTCTGGGAATCGCTCCGTGCACCGCGATGGTGCTCGTGTGGGGTTACCTGGCCAAGGGCAACGATGGCCTGACCCTGGTCATGGTGGCTATCAACTCGCTGACCATGCTGGTGCTCTACGGGCCTCTGGGCGGCTTTCTCCTCGGTGTCGGGAGGCTGCCGGTACCATGGCAGGCCCTGCTGCTCTCCATCGGTATCTATGTTGCCCTGCCCCTGGTTGCCGGGTATCTCTCTCGAAGATGGATCATCAAGGCGAAAGGAGAGCAGTGGTTCCGGGAAAGATTTCTCCACATCCTGACCCCGATTACCATAATTGCCCTGCTCATCACCCTGGTGCTGCTCTTTTCCTTCAAGGGGGATGTTATTGTGGCCAATCCCCTGACGATCCTGTGGATCGCTGTCCCCATCTTCATCCAGACAAACGTGATCTTCTGGCTCGGCTATGGGCTGGCAAAAGTGTTGAAGCTGCGCTATGAGGATGCAGCACCTGCATCCATGATCGGGGCATCCAACCATTTCGAGGTGGCCATCGCCACATCGACCATGTTGTTCGGCCTGTCATCCGGTGCCGCTCTGGCAACGGTGGTGGGGGTTTTGATCGAGGTGCCGGTCATGCTCATGCTGGTGAAAATCTGTTTGGGGACACGGAACTGGTTTGCACACGAAACAGAAAAATACACCTGAGGACACCATGATGACGATAATGGATCTTCCCACAGTGAAAAGGACTCTCTGGCAGGTCACTGCCATTGTTGTCTTTTCCGCTGTTCTCGGGCTTCTCATAAACACGATGCACCCCCGCGGCATTCCCCTGATTCAGGACTGGTCGATCGATGCGCTGATGGTCGACGAGCAGGGACTTCGCATGGACATCCTCCTCGATGAGGCGATCCAGGCTTTCCGGGAAAGCGATGTCGTGTTTCTCGATGCGCGGAGCCCCCAAGAGTACGCGCAGGGTCACATCGAGGGTGCACGCCTGCTGCCCTTCGACGAGGTGGATGAGTACGTGATTGAGGCAACCCAGGACCTCTCCCCGGACACGCTCATCGTCACCTACTGCGACGGGGAGGCGTGCATGCTGAGTCATGACCTGGCGCTCTACCTGAGGGATTTCGGGTTCGAACACGTCCGTGTGCTCGTCAACGGGTGGTCTTTGTGGCTGGAACAGGGCATGCCCGTAGAGAAGGCAGTCGGGATCTCAGGGGAAGGGGAAGAGTCATGACCATGCGAGTCCTCTACCATGGTGCACGCGTGATCCTGGGCGTGGTGTTCATCTACGCGAGCATCCACAAGATCCTCTATCCAGCGGCCTTTGCCGGGGCCGTGTTCAACTACCAGATCCTGCCTGCTGTGTTCATCAACCTGACCGCACTGATCCTCCCCTGGCTGGAGCTCGTCATCGGCATCCTGCTGCTGCTGAATGTGTGGATGCCCGGCACAGTGGTGATCGTCAATGGGCTCCTTCTCACCTTTACCAGTGCCCTGATCTTCAACCTGGCCCGGGGTCTCGACATTGCCTGCGGCTGCTTCACCACGAGATCAACGGAAAACGAGATGACCCTGCTGACGTTGCTGAGGGACAGCTCGTTCCTCTTAGTATCTCTCTTTCTCCTGTACTGGATCTTCCTCAGGCGTGATGAGGACACATTGATTACGGTGCAGGACAAGGGCGTGCGGAAACTACCATGATAAAGAGAAAATACGACGTTATGTGCACCATATTCCAGACAGGAGGATCGATGAGAACGATTGTGCTCTGCGTGGGTATCGTCTGCCTCGCCACCTTCGGGTGTGCATCCGAGCCCAAACCCAGGGCCGTGCTGTTGGAGACGGAATATCAGTTTCCCCCGGCTGTGGAGGGGATCGTTATCACCCATGATTTCTTGCTCCGCAATGAAGGAACGTCTGACCTCGTCATCAGGAAGCTGGAATCGGGCTGAGGGTGCACGGCTGCTTCCAGTGTGAAGCAGATCCCTCCCGGGCAGGAGGGAAAGGTCACGGTGAACTTCAAGACGAGCGGCTACGGGGGCAGAACGGTCAGGGAGGTCGTCCGCATCATAACCAACGATTTCACCCAGCCCGGTTTGAGTGTGGCCATCGCCGGGCATGTGGAGAAGTTCGCGGAAATCTCTCCTGAACGGGCACGGCTCATGGGAAAGGTCGGGGAATCCATCTCCACGCAGATCACCATTACCCCCCGGAAAGATTATCCCTTCAGAATCACGCACACAACTGCCGAATCCGATGAACACTTCACCTTCATCCTTGAGGAACGAAATGAAGAGGATCATGTCACCTATGTGCTGAGGCTCGTAAACACGAAGGACGATCCCGGCATGTATGCCGGCAGGATCATTCTCGAGACGGACAGTCCAGTCAAGCCGAAGATCATGATCAATGTCCTGGGCAGGGTGACGCCTCGATGAACGTGGTGATTATGTACGGATCACCTCTGCTAAGAGGATGCAGCAGTGGAACATGTGTGATTTCAATGAGAATGGAACAATTTTCTGCGTGTAACCATGATCAAGGGGAAACGTTCTAAAGATACCATGCACGATCTTTCTTCCATGTTCGAGGAGAACAGGGCCAGGCTGTTCTCGTATCTGATGCGCATGTGCGGGACGTATGAACTGGCGTGGGACATCATGCAGGAGACGTATACCAGGTATCTGGAACGCTACCGGGAACGCGAAAATTCACCGGCGCTCCTGTACAAGATTGCGTACCATGCGTTCGTGGATCATACGCGGAGGCAGGCTCGAGAGGTCGTCTTCGAAGAGGAGCACGCTGTTCACGAGATCGACCTCGAACACACCCTCATGGTTCGGGAGGGGTACCAGAGCGTACTGCGGGCACTGGGACAACTTGGCCAGGATGATAGAAACCTGATCTCGCTGGTGATCGGAGGTGACGTTTCCTACCGGCAGATCGCAGACATGATGGGGATGAGCGAAGCGAACGTCAAGGTCCGCGTGCACCGGATCAGGATTCGACTCAGAGAGATCCTCAAGGGAGAGAAGCCATGAAAGAGCACATGATAAGCCAGTTCATCGATGACGAACTCGGTCTCGACGAGAAGATCGAGTTCGTGGAGGAAATCCACCGAGATGAGGCATTCACGAACGAGGCGCGGGAATTTCTCCTGCTCGAGAAGACGCTGCGTTCAGAGGTGGTGGAAGCGGTTCCAGAGGTTTCAGTGCCTTTTGCAAGGAGAGTGCTGTTCTTTTCCCTCCTGCGCCCCGTGAACCTGGCGTTCATGACCATGGCCGCTGCCCTCGTGATCCTGACGGCAGCCCTTGTTTCGCAGCACCAGGAGACCGTGGCGCACCCCGTGACGTCCCACCGATTTGTCCTTTACGAGCCGGGGGCCAGCTCGGTGGAGATCGCGGGGAATTTCACCGGCTGGGAACGGGTCTCCATGAACAGGGTCGGGGAGATAGGCTACTGGGAGCTGAATCTTGATCTTTCCAGGGGAGAGCACCGCTTCGTGTATCTTCTCGAAGGAGATGAGCGCATCCTGGACCCGACTGTTCTCCTGAGGGAGAGGGATGACTTCGATGGTGAGAACTCTGTGTTGTTCATAGGGGAATCCGCGTGAACGTCAAGACATGCATCTTTGTTGCCGCCCTCCTGATCCTGCTTGCCGGGTGTGCCCACCATTCATTGAGGAGCGGAGATGATGGAATTCATCTTTTCCTCAGGCATCCCGATGCAACGCACGTGCATGCTGCATCTTCACTGGATGGATATACCCTTCACGAGGCAACAAGGACAGGCCGTGGAACATGGGAGATCGTACTGCCCGCAGAGAAAGAATTCACCTATTTCTTCATTGTTGACGGCGAGGTTTATGTTCCCCAATGTGCATACAAAGAGAGTGACGAATACGGGTCATACAACTGTGTATACATCCCGGGGATGTAACCTGTGCCCGTTCCCGCCGTTATCAGATCAATCACGTAAAAAAAAGGAGAGAGATCATGAAGAAAGTATGCGCGCTCATATTCACACTTCTCCTGGCCTCGTCACCAATACTCGGAGACGAGATCGACACTGCCCTCGGGAGTGGTGTGTCCGGGGAACTCAAGGCAAGCACGAGGGCGATGATCCAGGCAGGTCTGAGCGAAGACGATGCCCTGAGGATGACACGGCTCATGATGGAAAACCGGTTCCGTGTGGAGAACATGATCAGGGCTCAGGAGATCGTGAAGAATGCCCTTGGCGAAGGGATTCCTGCAGAGCCCGTTATGAACAAGGCCCGGGAGGGGATTGCCAAGCGTGTTCACGAGGATCGCATCCTCCAGGCCATGGAGCAGACGCGCTCGCGGTATTCATTTGCCTACGAGAGGGCGAAAACCCTTGCCCCGGATCAGGCACGTTCATCTGCAATCGGTGAGAGTATTGCAGAGGCAATGGCAGCCGGGCTGAGCACGAGCGATGTGGATGCCATCAGGGACAAGCTGCAGACAAGGACCCGGGACATGGACAGGGATCAGGCCAGACAGCTCTGTGAACAGAGTTTCCTGACTGCCCGGGAAATGGTGCGGAGTGGCGTCAGCGGAGAACTCACGAGAGACGCCGTGGGCCAGGCCATCGAACACCGATACCAGGCCCGTGACATGGAGATGATGAGGAACACCTTTATGAATCAGGTGCGCAGCGTTCCTCCCGATGAACTTGCGAACAGGTATGCCCATGCCATCAGGAGTGGAGCGGATGCCGTGGATCTCGGATCTGCGGAAAAGGGTAAGGTCGATGCAGGATTTTCGGGCGCATCAGATGGCATTTCAGGTGTCGGTTCGGGATCCATGGGTGCCGGATCGGCGGGTGGATCGGGCGGTTCAGGCGGGAGCAATTCGGGCAGCGGGTCCGGCGGATCTTCCGGCAGAGGCTCGGGTGCCAGCGGAACAGGAAAGGGCGGCAAGAACTGATCTGCTCTTTATCTCGGTTAATCCAAAGGGGTGCGTACTCGTGTCAGATGGGTATGCACCCCCTTTTCACATCGGAAAGGTAAGACGTGGTGTTTTTTCCTGCTGAATACCCATGGGTTTAATCCCCCGATTCGCCTGGAACACATCTTTTCTGAAAGTCAGACCGGGTCTTGTTCGATGAGTCAACCAGAAACCCATGACCAGTGCTCTCGATGGTGATCGAGGTCAGGGCCTTCATGAGTGTTTTTTCCACGACAAATTGAAACCCGCCTGTCTGGAACATCTCATCGTTCTCTCCCGGCTCGTCCAGAGCCAGCATGAGCTTGTATCCCCCTCAGCCATACCCTTCGTAGATACGTACTGGACGCACAGGTCTGGCGGCAAAGAAGAGTTCAAGCTCCCTTCTGGCGTTATCTGTCAGTGTCACCATGGGATATCCTCGAGGAAAAGAAAACATATCTGCCCCGTCAAGGTCATCATCCGTGTTCTCTCCTTTTGATGAGACTGCTACTCGGCGTTATCCTGGAAGAGGTTCGAATACTCACCGTAGCCCTCTTGTTCCAGTTCCTCCTTGGGAATGAATCTCAGGGAGGCGGAGTTGATGCAGTAGCGCAGTCCCGTGGGTGCCGGGCCGTCATCGAAGACATGGCCGAGGTGGGAATCGCCGTGCCTGCTCCTGACCTCCGTTCTCTCCATGAAGAGTTTCCGGTCTTTCTTTTCGATGATGTGTTCAGGTTCCAGAGGCCTGGTGAAACTCGGCCAACCGGTGCGAGAATTGAACTTGTCTTTCGAACTGAAGAGGGGTTCTCCCGAGACCACGTCCACGTAGATTCCTACCCGGTGGTTGTCCCAGTACTCGTTGTTGAAAGGTGGTTCGGTGCCTTCCTCCTGGGTCACCAGGTACTGGAGCGGGGTCAGGGTTTTCCTGATGGTCTCATCAGAGGGTTTCTCGTAGGTTCGGCTGCGAGGGCCCTTTACAGAGAAAATCTTCTCGTCCTTCCAGGTCTTTTTCAGGTACTGGTCACGTCCCGAGTTGCTCCGGTAAAACTTGTAGCGGATGGGGTTCTTCTTGTAGTAGTCCTGGTGATATTCTTCTGCAGGGTTAAACTCAGCTGCTTCGAGAATCTCGGTGACAATGGGTTTGTCGAATTTTCCGGAACGTTCCAACGCCTCCCTCGACTCCTGAGCGAGTTTCTTCTGCTCGTCGTTGTGGTAGAAGATGGCGCTTCGGTACTGGGAGCCCCTGTCTACAAACGAACCTCCTTTATCCGTGGGGTCTATCTGTCGCCAGAACACATCGAGCAGATCTCTGTAGGAGACCTTCAAAGGGTCGTAGCTTACCTGAACTGCCTCCAGGTGCCCGGTTTTTCCTGTCGAGACCTCTTCATAGGTTGGATTCGAACCGGTTCCTCCGGTGTAGCCAGAGATTACGTCCCTCACCCCGTCGATCTTCTCGAAGACAGATTCGATGCACCAGAAGCAGCCACCTGCAAAGGTCGCCTTTTCGAGGGCTGTAGCCGAACTCAGAGCAGTTGTTGCAGGAAACAGAACGAACAGTGGGAACAAGCCCTTGAATATGTTTTTCATCATGGGTATCTCCTTTTCTCGTTCAATTAGACGGTAATCACCGCATAAATGATTCATCTCCACCCGACACCACCCGAGGAGCCCTGCTGTTGGTGCATAATGAATCATTCCCTTGCCGCCATGAGCTCTTTACTCTTCTCCCTGAGTTCTGTAGAAAGCAGGAATCGAGTCCCTGAAGAGACTGCATGAGAGGACTGGGAATGAAGCGCGACGAAAGAATCGTCTTCACGAAAACAGCAGCAGGTGATCCTGGGCGCGTGAGCGATTTCCTTGCAGTCCATACCGGACTCACGAAAACCAGGATCAAGGATGCTATGGCCAAGGGGGCGGTATGGATGAAAAAGGCCGGCGGCAGGCGGAGCCGAGTCAGGAGATCCTCTGCAGTCGTGAGACCGGGTGACAGGCTGGAGCTGTTCTACGATGCTCACCTTCTCTCCGTGGTTCCTCCAGAACCAACTCTTATTGCTGATCGGACCGCCTACAGCGTGTGGTTGAAGCCCTCCGGACTTCTTACCCAGGGAACGAACTACGGAGATCACTGTTCGCTCTTGCGGCAGGTTGAGATCGCCTTTCAAAATTCGAGGAAGGTATTTCCGGTTCACCGCATCGATCGAGAGGCTGCGGGCCTCGTTCTCATTGCGCACACGAAAAAGGCGGCAGCTGATCTCTCTGCGCTCTTCAGGGAGAACAGCGTAAGGAAGAGGTACCGGGTCCAGGTGCTGGGAAATCTTTCTCTTCGGGGCACCCGCGGGAGCATCGACCTTCCCCTGGACGGAAAGAGCGCGAGCACCAGCTATGTGTTTGACTCGTACGATGAGGCTACCAACACGAGCACACTTACAGTCGAGATCGGGAGCGGCAGACTCCACCAGATCAGAAGGCACTACCATCAGATTGGGCACCCCGTCATGGGTGATCCTCGCTACGGGACAGGAAACAAAAATGCCGAGGGGTTGAAGCTTGTTGCCTGTGAGCTGGAGTTCGACTGTCCTGTACAAGGAGAAGTGGTCCGGTTCAGCCTCGATGGATGCCTCTCAGCACTGTAGAAGAACTCGGAATCCTGAGCCTTTTTGAAAAACCAGAGCCGGAGATACCCCACAGTTCAGGTCTTCAGAACCTGCCCCGCCCTTTTTGATGAGTCATACACGCCGTCTCTGACAACGTGAACCCCGTTGATGAAAACGTGGTTGATGCCCGAGGGTTTTCCCGGCGGTTTTGAGCCCACCGGTGGTGTGTCCGAGATCGTCTCCGGGTTGAAGATCACGATATCTGCTGCCTTTCCGGACTGGAGTACCCCCCTGTCGGCAATACCGAAACGCTGTGCACTTGCGCCGGTGGAATGATACACGGCGTGCTCGAGGCTGAAGAGTCTCCTGTTTCGGACAAGGGGTCCACAGATGAGCGGAAAGGCCCCCATGGCTGCAGGGTTCGGGTAGCCCGTGGGTTTGATGATGACATCGGTTTCAAACAGACAGAGGTTGTGAGAGAGGACCTCCTCGATCACGTGGTTATTGCCCGGCTCCCCGCTGTACGTGTGAAAGAGCATGAGCGTGCTGCCGTTGCTCATCTCGCAGATTCTGAGCAGGGTGTCGAAGGGGCTCATGCGCCATCTCTTTGCGATTTCGCTGATGCGCAACCCGTTGAGATCCTCGTATCCGGCAAGAGCCATGTCCATGACCTGGAAATCCTTGTACGTGAATCCCACGAGCCGGAACCCGATTTCCAGTTCGGCCCGAAGCCGCAGCTTCAGCCACGTGTTCCGGTATGCCTGTGGCGCATGCTGCAGGAACCAGTGGGGAAGCATCACGCTGATGGTAGTGTTACCACAGGTGTACGGGAAGGCATCGAACATGACATCGACACCATCGCTGCGAGCTTTCTCCACCATGCGGATGGCCCGCTCAGCAGTCCAGAAACTGTTTCTGCCGACAAAGATAAAGTGTGAGAGCTGGAGGCGCACCCCGGTCCTGCGTGCAACGTCTACCATTTCTCTCAAAGCCAGCAGATTGTGGGCTTCGAGGGTTGTCAGCGGGTAGGTGGGGGAGAGCACGCTGAGGGCTTTGAGGTGCACGGTCACGGGTTTGTTCTTTCGGCGCGCGATACTGCAGAAAGATTCGAGTTCATCAAGCGGCGAGTACATTCCCGGCTCATACCCGAGACCGAAGCTCAGCCCGCAGGCACCTTCGTCCAGAGATCTGTCGAGCACATTGAGGCACGATTTCAGTTCTTCCGTCCGCATCCTTCCCCGCATGGTGTCTGCAGCAGCAAACCTCACCGAAGCGTGGCCGACAAGCTCGGCCAGATTGAGACACAAGCCGAGCTCCTCGAGGCGGCGGAGGTACTCACCCATGCCCTGCCACGTGAAGTCCGGTATCCGTGCCAGCAGGGGAGTGTGCTGCCGGAACCTGAAGAAGGTTTCTTCACGATACGGTGCTGGAGAGAATCCGCAGTTGCCCCCCACAACGGTCGTTATCCCCTGTTCGATGAGACAGGTGAGGAGTTCCGGATTTTCCTCCAGACACAGCAGCCAGTCTGCGTGGGAGTGCATGTCGATGAAACCCGGAGAGACAGCGCACCCCGAGGCATCGATGACCGTCTTGGCGTCGGGAACATCCCCTCCGGAGGGGAGGAGATCCCCGATGAGGCCGTCCTCCATGAGGAGGTGCCCGGGAAAGGGTCTTCTCCCGGTTCCATCGATTATCGTACCATTCTTGATCAGGGTAGCAGGCATGATTCCTCCTTGTGTCCTCAGGTATTCCTGATGAACTCCAGAGGGCGGATCTCTTCAAGGATCAGGGCCTCGGTCGGACAGGTCAGCACGCAGTTTCCGCAGCCGAAGCATTTTTCAGTCGAGATGGATGCGACTTCGTCGACGGTTATGGCATCGAACTGGCAGCGGGCCTCGCATGCACCGCACCCGGTACACAGGGTTTCATCGACTTCAGCCCGGAAGCGGGACGGTGCATAGGCGCTGTCATATCCGAAGGTCTTGAGCATGAGCATGGCGGTGCAGCAGCATGAGCAGCAGTTGCACATGAACATGTCTTCTTTGACGTTGTTGCGGACTGTGTGTACGAGGCCCGCCTCTTCTGCCAGCGCGATCCTGCGGAGGGCCTCGTCGGCAGTGAGACGTTCGCCCAGTCCTCGATCGAGGGTCGCTTCGGCAAAGCCGTTGATCTGCATGCAGAGGTTTACACCTCTGGGGGCTCTGCAGCTTTCTCCACGCCCCACCATGTGTGATTGTGTGCGGCAGGGGCAGGGGATGGCTGTGATGAGACGGGCATCCCTGACGAGGGACCGCGCAGAGTCCACGTCGAGCACCCGATTGAGAGATTCCACGGTCTCTTCAACAGGGATGACCCGGAGCATGGGTGGTATGTTGAACTGCTTGAGCACAGGAATGATCTCGGGCATGTCCTCCATGATCAGCTTTTCCCACAGGGAGAAGAGCTCGGGCGGACATTCGGCGCTGATGACCGTGGAGTCTCTCAGTTCGATCATGGCTGGAAACAACCGGTAGGTTTCTCCCTGTGAGAGAATGCGGCTGACTGCCCCCTCGCGCTTGAGCTTCGCAATGACCTCTCTCACCCGTGACTCGGAGAGTCCTGTGCGTGTAGAAAGTTCAGATACTGATCCCGGCATTGCCTGTGCGAGTCTTCGGCTGTCCCCATCCTCGAAGAGGATGGAGAGGATCCTGCCCAAGGTCTCCGATTCCGGGAACCCCAGTTTCATGGCGTAGTTCTGAAGCTCGGAAGGAACTGGCACGGCGCACCTCCTTGAAATCCACACCCGAACGTGGTTCAGGGTATAGCCCTATCCTATCCGAGAGAACAATTTGTTTCAATGGATTTTCCAGGCGAGATATTCTCCAGAATGGAACGATCAGCCGTGGTGATAGAGGCACTTTTCACGGGGTTCCTTTTCTGGAGGAAAACCGATATCACAGGGTGCCCCGGGATCAGCAACCAGAGGATCATCCACGACTTTCTTGTCAGGGAAATGATTACACGGGATTGCCCTGAAATGATACGCATGAAATCCTCTCATGCTGTGTCGGCCTTGTGAACCAGCAGTTCAAGTTTGTCGAGAAGGCGGAAATTGATCTTGACGGCCTATCGATGTTATCAAGGAGAAGCGATGATGAACGGACATGCTCACACAAGGGTTGATACCGGTTTCCAGGTGATGGTGAAACCGGTGGGTCCTGTGTGCAACCTGTCCTGCACCTATTGTTTCTACCGGTACAAACAGGATCTGCTGCCGCCGGCACATGACTGGAACATGTCCATCGAGACCCTCGAGATCTTCGTGAGGCAGTACCTGGAACGTCAGCCCCCGGGACACCCCGTACAGTTCGTCTGGCAAGGAGGGGAACCCTGCCTGCGGGGCATTGATTTTTTTTCACAGGCAGTCACGTTCCAGCAGCGCTATCGCACCTCGGGCCAGGAGATCTCGAATGCTCTCCAGACCAACACCACCCTCATCACGGACGAGTGGGCACGATTTCTCCACGCAGAGGATTTTCTGGTCGGCGTGAGCATCGACGGACCGCAGGCCATACACGACCACTACCGCAAGGATGCACACGCACAGGGGTCGTTCGATCGGGTTATGTCCGGACTCGATTTCCTGAAGACTCGCGGTGTCAGGGTCAATGCAATGACCTGCGTGACCGATGTGAGTGAACATGAGCCACGTGCCCTGTATACGTTTCTCAAAGAGCACTTTGACTTCATCCAGTTCATCCCCATCGTGGAGGAAAAGACCTTCAGAAAAGAGGCTCCGTTCCTGAAAAAGAGCCGGAAGTGGGAAAGAAAGAGCCCAAAATCACGATCTGACCTGGTCACACCCTGGAGTGTTTCACCCGGGGGGTACGGAACATTTCTCTCCTCTGTCTTCGATGCCTGGGTCAGGCAGGATGTGGGGACCATCTCTGTACAGGTGTTCGAGGAAACCCTGGCACACTGGCTCTCGATGCCTGGAGGACTGTGCATCTTTTCTCCCACATGCGGCAGGGCACTGGTCATGGAACACAATGGGGATGTGTACTCCTGTGACCACTTCGTATACCAGCCCTATCGCCTCGGGAACATCAGGGAGAAGCGTCTCGAGGAGCTTGCTGATCACCCGGCCCAGGTGCGGTTCGGGCGTGACAAGCTCCTGCGCCTGCCCAGTCAGTGCAGGAAGTGTGAATATGGTGCGCTGTGCGCTGGCGGGTGCCCGAAACACCGGATTCTTCGAACACCCTCCGGCGAGCGTGAACTCAACTACCTCTGCGAGGCCTACCGTGCTTTCTTCTCCTTCAGCGAACCTGCCATGCGGTTCATGGCCCGGGAACTCTCGGAAGGGCGACCGCCCTCAGGCATCATGGATCACCTCAGGAGGGCAAAGCGGTAAGGCGGACGGGCACGTTTGAGGGACGAGCTCTCCGGTAAGGGAACCCTCACCCCTGCGAAGAAAACATGATGTTTACAGAGAGTACGCCCTCGCAGATGGATCGCGTCACCTGAAACCCACGTTCCCTGAATTTGTTTACAAGGCGCAGGACTGGCCGGTTATCCGCAAGAATCTCGCTGCTGAACCCAAGGAGCCCCTGCTTCTGTGCCAGGTAGGTCATGTACGACAGCAGTTCGTACCCGATGCCCTGGCTCTGGAAATCGTCTCGTATCACGATGGCCAGTGCTGCGGTGTGAAGATTCTCTTCAATCGCCCATCGCGCCACCCCGATGACCTCCTCTTTTTCGTCCTGCTCCAGGATTACCAGGATCGCCATCTGTCGTGTGTAGTCGATGACCACGTATTTCTGGAGTTCCTGGTGGGGGATCTCTGTTCGGGGGGAGAGGAATCGTTTGTACATGCTCTGGTCTGAGAGCGAGTAGACAAAATCTTTCAGGAGGGGTTCATCACTGATCTTGATGGGTCTGAAGAGCACGGTCTGGCCTGACCGCGTCGTTCGATGGGTCTCCAGGTCATAGGGGTACTCTCCCTGTTCGCCGGGATAGAAGGCCTGGTCCTGGAAGATGAGGTGGTGTTTCTTCGCCTCTTCGATGAGCCAGGGTCTGAAGTTCGGGTGGGCGATGGAGATGAGGGACATGGCTCGTTCCCGGATGTTTTTCCCGTGGAGATAGCAGATTCCGTACTCGGTCACCACGTAGTGGATGTCTCCCCTGTTCAGAGTTACCCCTGCGCCGCGGTTCAGAAACGGGACAACGCGGGAGACAGTCCCGTTTCTGGCTGTCGATTGGAGTGCCAGGATGGTCTTGCCGTTCGGGGCGGCGGCGACACCGCGCATGAAATCAGCCTGCCCCCCGATGCCGCTGTAGAAGAGTTCCCCCAGAGATTCAGCCGTGGCCTGGCCGGTGAGGTCAACCTCCAGGGCCGAATTTATTGCCACCATGTTTGCCTGCTGGATGATGACCTGGGGGTTGTTCGTGTAGTCGATGGGCATGAACATGATGGACGGGTTGTCGTGAAGAAACTCGTACGTCTCTCCGCTTGCCAGGCAGAGTGCCGCAACGGTCTTTCCCGTGTCGAGGCTCTTTCTCGTGTTGTCCACGACTCCTTCTTTCATGAGCCGCGCTATGCCGGTCGTGAACAGTTCGGTGTGAATGCCCAGGTGGTTCTTGTCTTTGAGGTTCGCGAGGATCGCGTTTGGTATACCCCCGTACCCTACCTGGATCGTACTGCCGTCAGAGATGATCTTTGCCACGTACCTGCCGATACGCTGAGCGATCTCTCCCGGGTCCTGGGCTTCGTATTCGAGCAGGGGTTCGTCACGGTGAACGAAGAAGTCGATATTATCCACCTCGATGAGGCCGTCTCCGTGGATGTAGGGCATATGGGCATTTATCTGAGCAATGACAACCGAGCAGTGCTTCACCGCAGCCTTGGTGATATCCACCCCGATGCCGAGGCTCAGCCTGCCGTGCTCATCGGGGGGTGAGGTCTGGATCAGTGCGACATCGATGGGAATGAGTTTTCGTGCAAAGAGAGCAGGGATCTGGGAGAGGAAGATGGGCGTGTAGTCCATGAGACCCTGGTTGATTGCATCCCTGGTGTTGTCTGCGATGAAGAAGACGTTCTGACGGTAGTTGGGCCTGAAGGTGTTGTAGGAGGGGTATGCCACTCCGAAGGTGTGCAGGTGAGAGAGTTCGGCATCGAAGAATGCTTTCGGATTCTGCCGGGCGTAGTCCGTGAATTGCTTCACCAGGTACTGGGGTTCTGCACAGCCGGTTCCCACAAAGATCCTGTCGCCACGGTGGATATGGCTGAAGATCTCCTCCTGGCTGAGAAATTTTTCCGGATACAGGCGTTTGAGCTCATAAATTCGTCGTGCAGTATCACCAAAGGCCATGGGTGTCTCCTTCCCGTAATCGTCCTTTCCCGTTATTCCAGAATGGGCTCCAAGGATCAAGAGAACAGATCACCGTGGTCCATGCGCCATACTGCCTGGTATGCATCATGCGGAAACAGGAGACATTTCCGGAGGTTCTGGTCGTGGTAGAGGGCACGTTCCCGACAGAAGCCAGCGGCATGCACTCCTTTCAGATCTCCTGGCCCGCCCTGTATCCCTCGTGAATGGCTTCGAGGAGTCGTCTGGGATTCTGGGCGTCACCGACAATCCAGTACGGAATCGAGAGTTCTTTGAGCGCTGATTCAAGGGAAGTTTCGGAGCGTGCACCCATGGCGGTAACCACCATTGCCGCAGCTACGGTTTCCCTGTCTTCTCCCGATGTGTAGGATACCGTGGCATTGCTGATGCCAGTGAGAACGGCATTTAACACCACGCGGGCACCTGCCTGCTTGAGTCTCCTGTGAAGCCAGTACCCATGTGCCGTATGCTTTCCCACGGGAGAGAACGGCTGCATTTCAAGGATCGTGACCTCGATCCCGCGGGAAATCAGGTAATCGGCGGTCTCCAAGCCCACGTGACCGGCACCGATCACCACGGCAGGGCTCTCGAGGCTCACCTTTCCCACGAGAACGTCCCGGGCATCGAACACCCGGTCGCCCTTGATTCCAGGGATGGGAGCCGTGACAGGGTAGGCGCCGGTAGCCAGGATCACTGCTTGGGGTTTTTTTGCGTGCAGGGTCTTCCTGGTCACCTCTTTCTGGCAGTGTATCCTGCCGTTGTGCTTTGTGAACTCCCTGATCGCCCAGTCGATCCACCCCATGTATATCTCCTTGCGTGGAGGCCTGCTCGCCGGCAGGAGCTGGCCACCGGGGAACGCGTCCTTTTCGAAGATATCGACTTCATGACCCCGTTTCACGGCTGAGAGAGCCGCAGACAAGCCTGCAGGGCCTGCCCCGATGACCCATACCCGCCTGGGTGTTTCTGCCAGAGGTGCAGGGCCGGCATATTCCCTGCCACACTCGGGATTGAAGGTGCACGTCGAGGATTTCATCTCGAGGCCCAGGCGCTCGATGCACCCCTGGTTACAGGACACGCACCAGCGGATTTCGTCGAATCTGCCCTGGCGAGCCTTGTTCAGAAAATCAGGGTCGGTGATATGCTGCCTGCCGAATGCGATGAGGTCGGCATCGCCTCGGGAGAGGGCATCATCGGCCATCTGCGGGTGATTGATGCGGCCCACACCGATGACCGGCACCCCGGACGCCTTCCTGATGGCTCGTGCGCGGGAAAGATTGAAGCCTGGATCGGTGTCGAAAGAGGCGATGCTGAGGTTTCCCGGGGTGGAATAGACGCCGACAGAGACATGGATGGCATCGACACCCGCCGAGACCATCCGGGGGGCGAGACGCTCCATGAACCCCAGGTCATAGCCGCCCTTGATGAGTTCATCGGCGGAGATCCTGATGATGACCGGAAAATCCGGTCCCACTTCTTTCCTGACCGCCTCGATCACCTCGAGCACGAACCGTGATCTCTTTTCCTCTGACCCCCCGTAGGCGTCGCTGCGGTGATTCGAAAACGGAGAGAGAAACTGGGTCAGCAGATACCCGTGGGCGGCGTGAATCTCCACGGCATCGAACCCTGCCTTCTGTGCACGGAGTGCCGCCTTGCCATAGGCATCGATCACAATGCCGATACGCTCGAAGCTCATCTCCTCGCAGGGCTGGTTCAGGACCACGCTGGGAATGGCGGATGGCGCCTCGGGAAGATCGCCTGCCGCTGCCTTGAATGTTTCCCGCCCGGCATGGTGAAGCTGGAGGGCGGTCTTTGATCCATGGAGGTGAAGTGCATTGGTCAGCCTCTTCAATCCGTCGATGAAGTTGTCGTCCCAGACACCGATCTCGTTTGGAAATCCCTTCCCGCGGGGCAGCACGGCACATACCTCGGTGATGATCAGCCCGGTGCCGCCCTGTGCTCTGCGGGCAAGGTAGGCAATGAGCCTGTCGCTGACGGTGCTGTCCGCATTTCCGTACCCGGTAGCCATGGCGGGCATGACCGCCCGGTTCGGCAGTGTCATGGAATTGATCGTGATGGATGAGAACAGGGTTGTAAGCTGCATTCAGACCTCCTGTGCACATACTACCTGTTTTTCCTGCGATATCAACTGCAAAGAGGGCCAGGTTCTCGGGCTGCTTGACAGAACAGGCACTGTCCTGCAAGAATTGGCACGTTATTGATCGTTGTTTCTTGGGAGGAGGGGTTCACATGCCTGTGGAAAAACTGTTCTGGCAGGACCCGTACCTGACCGAGATCGATGCACGGATCACCTCGTGCGGGGGGAATCGCGTAACCCTCGACAGGACCATTTTCTATGCAGCTTCCGGTGGACAGGAATCAGATGAAGGAACCATCGGAGGTCTTCTTGTGGCCAGGGCCGAGAAAGAGGGTCTTGAAATCTTCTATAGCCTCCAGGGACCGCATTCGTTCACGAAAGGGGACAGGGTGACCGTGCGGATCGACTGGGAACGGCGCTTGCGCCTCATGCGGCTGCACTTCGCAGCCGAGATCATCCTGGAACTGGTCTATCAACACCTGAACAGGCCGGTTAAAATCGGTGCCAACATCTCTTCTGACAAGGCGAGGATCGATTTCTCCTTTGAGGGAAGAATCTCGGATGCCTTCCCGCTCCTCGAGGCAGAGGCAAAGAGGATCGTTGATGAGGATGTCCCCATCAGGAGTGATTTCAGCGACAGGGCACGTGAAGAGCGCTTCTGGGAGATCGAAGGGTTTGCAAGGGTCTCCTGCGGTGGGACGCACCCCAGACGGACAGGGGAGGTGGGTTCCATCAGGCTCAAGCGCAACAACATCGGCCATGGCAAGGAACGCATCGAAATTTTTCTCAAGGAACTCTCATAAGACCGTCCTTGCCCACTCCGGGACAAGGGCGGGAGTGGGATACCAAAAAGAGACGGTATCCGGAAGCCGGAGAGCATCTTTGCCCGGAAAAGATGCTCGTGGGCGGGGGCAGGGTCATTTCAGGATCAGGTCAGCGCTATCCGCGGGTGTGTCGGGTGCGGGCGCATAGAGAGCACATGTCTCGTTGGGCTGGTACAGTGCCTGCGGGTACGTTGGCTCGGGACTTCACGCCATGTTCATTCCGCCGTCGACGCGGATCACTTGACCGGTTATATAGGCGCTGCCCTCTGAAGCCAGGAACAGGACCGGCTCCACCAGGTCAACGGGCCGGCCGATACGCTTCAGTGGAATGCGTGCCGAGAGGGTTTCCTTCTGCTGGGCGTCCATGAGATCCAGCATGGGGGTGTCGACCATGCCGGGAGAAATGACATTGACCCTGATGCCGTGAGGGCCGACCTCGCGCGCGAGGGATTTTGAAAAGGCTTCGACCCCTGCCTTGGCTGCGGCATAGTGCGCGTTTCCCTTTCCACCGACATCGGCCAGGACCGAAGAAAAACTGATGATGACTCCCCGACTGCGCTCGATCATCATGGGCAGAACCGCCTTTGTGCACAGAAATACCGAGGTGAGATTGACCCTGAGGGTCTGCTCCCATTGTTCCAGGCTGAGCCTGCTCACGGAAGACGGCGTACTGATGGCAGCCATGTTCACGAGAACCTCGGGCGGACCGAACACTGCCGTACACTCGTGAACCATGGCCTGAACCGCGTCAGGGTCACTGACATCGGCCTGAAAGCTGCGCCACCTGTTGTCCGAGCAGAATCCGGACACAGGGGCGTCCACCGCCAGGAGATCGACGGCCAGAACCTTCGCACCCTCGGCACACATGGCCTCGGCAACTTTTCGCCCGATGCCCCGCGCGGCACCGGTGATGATGGCAACGTTCCCTGTCATCCTTTCAGTCATTGATGATCCCTCATGTCACAGGAGAAATTCCGTATCGCCTTCATAGCAGAAGAGCGGTTCGAGGACCATGTGATTCTTGAAGGGTTCGGGAACATCCCTTCACACATCCTCTTGTACCGGGGGCAACGACTCCATGCTTTTTTGGTAGTCACAGACCAGTTCCTCAATGATAGCTCCGGCCGGTTTGATGTCATCCACCTGGGCAACGCTTTTCCCCGCACTCCACAGATCGAGCCAGCGCTTCGATCCTATCTCGGGCCTCGTATCGAAATCTTGTATGCTGTGTGCAAGCCAGTTTGCGGGGTTTCCGGTTACGCGGTCAGTGAAGACGATATCCTCTGGTCCTGCAGCGATAAGGGCCTGCTTGTAGGCATCGGAGGCCTGTGCCTCCGGGGTTGCAATGAGGCGGGTTCCCACGACGACCCCACAGGCACCCAGGGCCAGGGCTGCGGCCATCTGGGCCCCGGTGCTGATCCCTCCGGCAGCGATGACGGGAAGATCGACCCGAGAGGTGATGTATGGGACAAAGACCATGACCGGGATGGTTCCGGCATGTCCCCCTGCGCCCTCCGAAACCGCGATCAAACCGTCAACGCTTCTCTCGGCGGCATTGAGCGCCTGCTTCAGGGTCACCACATCGGCAAAGACTTTTCCCCCATTGGCATGCACGTCCTGGAGAATGAGTCGCGGGTCACCAAGAGAGGTGATAAAGAACGAAACCCCGGCGTTCAGGCATGCTGTGAGCTGTTCTTTCCAGGGAAACCTTCCGGAGAGATGGATATTGACGCCGATGGGCTTGTTGGTACGGGTCCTGATAGTCGAAAGGCCGGTTTCCAGCGCCTCGATGGTGCGATAGTTCGGCAGAGGTATTGTCCCGAGTCCCCCGGCCTCTGAAACTGCTACCGCCAGGTCCTCATAGGAAATCAGGAACATGGGTGCGCCGATGACCGGATAGGCGATTTCCAGCATGTCCGTCAGTGCCGTTCGAATCCGCTTCATAGGGAACCTCTTTCTGATAGGGTTGGTGTGTGATCAACTGTGGGCAAGTTTTTCTTCATGCCCAGAATCGACGGGTTTCTGGAGACGAGGTCAATCTCATGCAGGGCACTGCTGAGGGCAGCACCGTTGTCCCAGGCGACTGTGGTCCATCTCCACCGAGGTGGTCCCGGAAAAATTCCCCGGGACCACCTCGCCCGATCTTTTCTGGAAACCAGAAACAATCCGGTAGTGGTAAAAAACTTTCGGAATGCCTGGTTACTGAATCGGAGTCTTGGGTTCTTTTATCGGGTCTATAATCTCGAAACGGCCCTTCTCTCCGTTTGCTCTCAGCACCAGGCTCGAGAAGCTGCTCACGTGGGAATCAGGGGAGAAGGAGATGTTCGGAGACACACCCCCCATATCGAAATCACGGACACGCTCCAGTCCAGTCACAATGCTTTCGGGCGTGAGATCTCTCCCGGCCATCCTGAGACCCTGGACAAAGGCCTCGATGTATCCCCAGCCCGCCATATAGAGGTAGTCCGGGTAACTCGGGTTTCCAAGCGTCTTCTCGTAGTCACCGTATTTCTTCGTGAGGTCCTTTATACGGATGATTCCAGGCAGGTCCATCCAGCCCGGGGCATAGGGGGTGACGAGCATGTAGCCATCGGCTTCCGCTCCAGCAAGTGCGAAGAGAGGAGGGACCCCGGTCGTGTTGTTGGAGATCAGCTTCACATCCCAGTTCATCACGGTCTTCTGCTTGATGATGGCGGCAGACTGGGGGAGATAGGTCCACAGTACGATCCAGTCGACCTTGGCGTCCCTCATGGCACTCATGTGGGAGGAAAAATCGATGGTCCCGGTCCGGTAGGGTGCTACCTGTACGATTTGAGAGCCCATGTATGCAGCTGCTGCCCGGGCTCCATCCAGCCCTTCCTTGCCGAACCCGTCGTCCTGGTAGATCATGCCGATTCTTGCCTTGGGGTTGGTTTCCAGGATATACTCGACCGCTCTGCTTGCCATGCTGTACTGGACCGTGTGCGGCACGAATACCCACTTGTTGCCGGGAATGAAGAATTCCTTGTTTGCTCCGTGGGGCATGAGGACTGCCTGGTGCTGTTCGCACAGGGGTAGAATAGCGCTCGAACCCGCACTGCCGAGGTTGAATGCAAGGGCGAACACCTCGTCCTTGAGGAGGACCTTCCTGGCCGCGATCATCGTGGTGTTGGGCAGGATTCCATTGTCTTCGACAATCAGGTTGATCTTACGACCATGAATTCCTCCGGTATCGTTTATCCAGGCGACATAGGTGCGGAAGGCGTCGGCTATGGGCGGACCGCCATATTTCCCCGGACCCGAGAGATCAACGAGGCAGGCGATTTTCACTTCGGTGTCCGTTACACCGCGGACCTGTCCTGCCCACGCTCCGTTCGCAACGAACAGGAGTGCTGAGAGAAGAGCGAGGCCACCAATAAGTATCCGAGTTTTCATAAAATCCTCCTTTTTTTTTCACCTCTTCGGGTGAGAACATTCGGGAAGCCTCATGCAACCAGTGACATCAAATTCATACGAGTATAATAGTAATGAGCACACCCACAAAATCCACCTGGTTGATTTCCAAATTCGTTCCACTCATGGTTGTGCTCAGTATTTAAACGGCCAGGTCTTCCAGTAGACCTTGATGCGCTGGTAGATTCCGAAGAGCCCCCGGGGTTCGAAGAGGAGAGTACCGACGATGACAAGGCCGAACACGCCCAGCTTGAAGCTCACGATGAGCCCGCTCAATCCTGGCCAGACATCCTTGAATGCGTCGGTGAGGTACACGATGCCGTGGGGGATCAGGGTGATCAGGCCGGCACCAAGGATCGAACCGAGGACGGTTCCGAGCCCGCCCATGATGATCATGGCGATGTAGGAAATCGAGAGCATGAGGTCAAAGTTTCCCGGAACGATCCACTGCTGGTAGTGGGCGAGAAGACAGCCGGCCAATCCGGCGTAGAAGGCGCTGATGCCAAAGGCCATGATCTTGTATTTTGTCAGGGATATTCCCATGGCCTCTGCAGCGATGTCCCTGTCACAGATTGCCACGAAGCAGCGGCCGATCTTGGAGCGTGCGATGTTCTTTGCAGCCAGCGTCGCCAGGGCTGCGGTAATCAGGATCAGGAAGTAGAAGTGCCGCTCTGTCTCCACGACAAAACTCGCGAATTGAATTCTCGGCACTGCCAGGCCCATCTCACCCTGGGTGAGGTTCCAGTGAAGGATTACGTACTCAAAGATGAATCCGAAGGCCAGGGTCCCCAGGGCCAGATACAACCCTTTGAGCCTCAGGGAAGGAACGCCCACGATCAAGCCCAAGGCAGCGGCCATGAGGCCGGAGAGAGGCAGGGAAACGAGAAAGTGCAGGCCGAGGTTCGCACTCAGCAGCGCGGTGGAGTATGCTCCGATTCCCACCAGCGCACCGTGGCACAGGGAGATCTGTCCGGTGTAGCCTGTGAGGAGATTCAGTCCAAGGGCACCGATGACCGCGATGCCGATGCCGTTCATGATGCTCAACTCATAGGGTTTGAGCACAAAGGGTAGGACACACAGAACAACAATGGCAATGGCAAGCCAGGACTTGACCCAGAGATTCTGGAACAGGGCGCTGTCTTGCTGGTAACTTGTTTTGAATTTTCTTCCCATGTCCTGTTCCTAGACCCTTTCAACCTTTTCTTTGCCGAAGATGCCCTGCGGCCTGATCATGAGCACCAGGATCATTACAGCAAACGCAGCTACCTCCTTGATGTCGCCGGTGTGGAAGTTCGCGAACTCGAGCCCGCTCAGGTAGCTGGAGGCAAACGACTCCACGATCCCGACTATGACGCCACCGAGCACGGCTCCGGCAATGCTGTCCATGCCGCCGAGAATCGCAGCAGCCATTGCCTTGATGCCGACGTGGCTCATCTCGAGGCGTACGAAGCTCTGCTCGGCAAGGAACATCCCGGCAAGAGCCGCTACGATTCCGCCAATGGCCCAGGCGATCATGTGGATCATTCTCACATTGATCCCCATGAGCCCCGCCGTGTCGGTGTCCTCGGCAGTGCCTTTCATCGAGATGCCGAGGAGAGAATGGTTGAAGAACCGCAGGAACACGATAAAGAGGATCAAGGATACCAGGATGGTGTACAGTGCCCCCTGGGAGAGTATGATCCCCCTGATGGAGACGACCTTGTTGGTAAAGGGGGATGCTAGGAGATAGACATCGTGGCCCCAGATCAGTCCGGCAGTGCTTGTCAGGATGCTCGCCAGCCCGACGGTCAGCATGATGGTTGAAAAGATCGACTCTCCGATCATCCGGCGCAGGAACAGCGCATAGATCACCACACCCAGCACCGCGCCCAGCACAATGGCAATGGGGAAGGCAACCAGATAGGGAAGCTTCATCAGGCTTGCAAAGGTGTAACAGATGAAGGCTCCCACCATGGCAAATTCTCCCTGGGCAAAATTCAGGACGCCCGTGGACTTGAATATGAGCACGAATCCCAGAGCAAGCAGAGAATAGATAGAACCCATGGAGAGGCCTGATAAGACGATTTCAATGATTTTCTCCATAGCGTCCCCGTCTTGCTACGAAACCCGCTCGTTTTTATCGAGAACGATACAAGGCTTCAATCTCGTCTCTGAACCGCTGCTCGATGACCTTGCGCTTGACCTTCTGTGTCGCTGTGAGTTCTCCTTCATCCTGGTCCAGCTCCTTTGATATGATAACGAATTTCTTTATCCCCTCAACCCGAGCGAGCTGATCATTGGCCCGCTCGATCTCTTCCTGGATGAGTTTGTTGACCTCTGTATTCTCTGCAAGACTCTTGTAGTTGGTGTACGCAATCTTTTTTTTCTGAGCCCAATTGCCCACGTTTTCGTAATCGATCTGAACCAGGGCGCTGAGAAATTTTTTCCCATCCCCGATCACGACAGCCTCTTTTACAAAGGGGCTGCACTTGATCAGGTTTTCGATCTCAGAGGGTGAAATGTTTTTTCCGCCCGAGGTGATGATGATGTCCTTCTTGCGGTCGACGATGTAGAGGTGGCCATCCTCGTCGATGCGCCCGATGTCACCTGTATGAAGCCAGCCTTCCTTCATTATTTCGCGGGTCGCATCGGGGTCGCACCAGTAGCCCGCGAATACGGCATCACCTCGTACAAGGATTTCTCCATCCTCGGCCAGTCTGCACTCCAACGAAGCACAGGGTTCCCCGACAGAGCCGGTTTTCACCTTTGCATGGGGTCCTGAAATGGCACCACACTCCGTCATGGCATACATCTCAACCGTGTAGATGCCCAGGCTGCGGTAGAAATCCAGCACTTCCGGGGCAATGGGTGCCCCACCACTCATGAGGCAGCGGGTATGCACCATGCCCAGTTTATCCCTGAGGGATCTGAAACAGAACGCGTATCCCAGCAGATAGGCAAGACGCACATGTAGGGGCATGGTTCTGCGTTCGTGACGGTAGTGAGCTGCTCTTCGTCCCACTGGCAGCCAGAAGTGAAACATGAGCCGCTTGAGCCAGGTCGTATCCTGGATCTTGATGTAGATGTTAGAATGCATCTTTTCCAGGATTCTCGGAACGGCCGCAAAGAGGCTTGGCGAGATTTCCTGGATGTTCTGGGTAACGGTGTCGATGGATTCAGCGAAGTTTATGGTATAGCCGAAGACCAGCGGCATCGACATGGACAGTGCACGTTCCAGGATATGACACAAGGGCAGGTAGGACAGGAGATTGTCGGTTTCGTTAAACTGAAGAATGGGCTGCATTCCCAGGAGGATCCCGTGGATGTGGTTGCGGTGCGTGATCATGGCTCCCTTGGGATGCCCGGTAGTTCCTGAGGTGTAGACGATGAATGCTACGTCCTCGGGTGAGGTGTCCTCTATCATGCTGACGAAGAGGTCAGGATTGCGTTCATGGAGCTTCCTGCCCCTGGCTTCGACCTCTGTGTAACTCAGGAGAATCTCCTCCTGGTAATGCCTGAGTCCCTTGTCATCGATGGCGATGATGTATCTCAAGAGGGGAAGCTGGTCTTTCACTGCCAGGACTTTGTCCGCCTGTTCCTGGTCCTTGACCACAACGATGCGCGACTGGGAGTGATCGAGAATGTATCGGGCCTGTTCGGAAGAATTGGTCGGATAGATACCCACTGATATACAGCGCAGCGACTGGAGGGCCAGGTCGGCATAGATCCATTCCGGACAATTTTCTCCAAGGATAGATCCCGTTTCTCCGGGTTGCATCCCGAGATCGTTCAGGCCAAGGGCAAAAAATTTCACCTTCTCGAGATAGGTGTTCCAGGAAATTTCCTGCCAGATTCCCTTATACTTTTCTCTCATGGCAACCCGGTCGCCAAGGAACTGTGTCTTTTCCAGGAGCAATCTCGGAAGGGTCGTATTGGATGTCTTCGTCTGCTGCGTTGCGTTCTCAGTCCTTGTCATATACCACCTGTATGTACCATCATGTGTGGACTTCACCGAGGTAGGCCTTGATCACTTCGGGATTTTCGGAAATTTCCCCCGGCGTTCCCTCAGCGATTTTCATCCCGAAATTCAAGACGGTCACTGTTTCGGAGAGATCCATCACGAGGCCCATGTCATGCTCGATGAGTACGACCGTGACTCCCTTCTCCTCGTTGATGTCGATGAGATAGCGGGCCATGTCTTCCCGCTCTTCGAGATTCATGCCGCTGACCGGCTCATCCACCAGGAGGATCTTTGGCTCCATGGCAAGGGCCCGCGCCAGCTCGACTCGTTTCTGCATGCCGTAGGAAAGACTCATGACAGGTGTTTTTCTCACGTGCTGAAGATCGAGGAACTCAATGACATCTTCCACGAGATCTCTGTTCTGCGCCTCCTGTGCCATGCAGGAGCCAAGATAGAATGCTGCCCGCAGGAGCCCGTAGCTCATGTGGAACGAGCGTGCAGACATGAGATTGTCGAGGACGGTCATGCCTTTGAACAGCTCGATGTTCTGAAACGCCCTCCCGATGCCGAGTTGCGTTATTTTATGCGGTTTCATGCCAATGAGTTCCACGCCATCGAACAGGATGCTCCCGTGATCAGCATGGTAGATACCACTGATACAGTTAAACAGCGTCGTCTTCCCTGCCCCGTTCGGTCCGATGATCGAGTAGATCTGGCCGGGACGAACCCCGAGAGAGACATCCTGGATAGCCTTGATTCCGCCGAAACTCACGGATACTTCCTTGACCGTCAGCTGGAATGAGGCTTCTCTGCTCACGATAGCCACCGCTTTCTCCGCTTGTAGTGCTTCACGTCCCGGAAGCTCTTCTTTGCGCCCACCTCGGTCAGTCCGAGATAGAACTCACGGATGTCCCGATTCTCTTTGAGGGCCTCGCTGGTGCCCTCGAGCATAATTCTGCCTGTTTCAATAATATAGCCATGGTGGGCGATGGAAAGGGCTGCCGTGGCATTCTGCTCGACCAGAAGAATGCCCACTCCTTCGTCCTGATTGATTCGTGAAATAATCTCGAAGATCTCCTGAACCACCAGGGGAGCAAGTCCCAGCGACGGTTCATCCAACATGACCAGCTTCGGGTCGGCCATGAGCGCCCGGGCGATGGCGAGCATCTGCTGTTCACCGCCGCTCAAATACCCGGCCATTTGATCCCGGCGAGCCTTCAGGATGGGAAAATAGGTAAAGGCGCGTTCAAGATTCTGCACGAACTTGCGGCGATCGGAGAGGCTGTAGGACCCGATGATCAGGTTTTCTTCGACCGTCAGTTCAGCAAAGATCCTCCTGCCTTCCGGAACCTGCATGAGTCCGATCGCAACGATCTCATGGGGTTCGAGATCGTTTATGACCTGGCCATCAAACTCCACCTGACCGTCTTCGATTTTCAGATCCAGTGTCTTTCTGATTCCGGAGATGGTTCTGATGGTCGTTGATTTGCCCGCACCGTTCGCTCCCAGGAGAGCAACGATCCTGCCTTTGGGGACACGAAGCGAGATTCCCTTCAAAGCAAGGATGATGTCATTGTAGGTGATCTCGAGATTGGTTACGGTAAGCATGGGATCTCTATGGTTTTGCGAGGGGTTGTGCAACCAGGAACGCAGCCGGACCATTCGCTTTTGGGGATACGAAGGGTGTCCTGTTGCCGGGATGCCAGGTGGATCGAAACGGGCATACGTGTCACCTCCTGATGCGTTCTATTCCGCCAGCAATCTATATAATAACCAACAACAAGCATGAACAAAGAGGTCTTTATTAAAATAATTACAGTTAACCAATTAAACTGCCATAAATCTAAATTAACATGATTAACCTTGTCAAGTAAATTTTCACACTTCTCGTCGATGCATCTCGTTGAAAGCAAAGAAGCGCTTCAGTGAATCGTTAGGCATGAGCCTGCCACAGAGAGGTGTTTCACAGTAAGAAAAAGATCATGTCCCGGGAGAGTATGGCCATATACTGAAGATGAGTTCCAGAAACGGGTGTGAAGGATGTTCTTCCCCCCATGTCCACGTGTTATGTACCCTCGGGTTCCGGTAACTGGTGGATGGATTTCAGCGCGTTCTTGTGTCTGGCTATTTCGTCTTCTATGTGTGGGATCTTCTGTGCAAAGGGGGAGCCTTCCCGCCACAGCAGACAACTGTTCAGGAGCAGAGAGGGGTCGTATTCAGGGGCCATGATGAGCGACCCGTTTTCCACCCGGTTGTAGAATCCCCACAGTCCCTGGACGCCTGCCGAGGCAATCTCGAGGACCAGTGCGGTGAGGTGAATGCACCCCCTCGTTCCTCCCATGAAAGTGAGGATCTTCTTTTTGAGGTCCTTTTCAAGGAGGCTCAGCCCGACTATGGAACCGATCAGGCGCTGCGCCTGTTTGCAGTCGTCATGGGCGACGACATCCATCTGAGCATCGGTTCCGGTGATCACCATCTCGGGCAGGTCTACGGTGAGCTGTGCAGAGATGCGGTGAGAATATCCGGGCTCCCTGAACTCTCCCGTGGTGTAGAAATACCACGGAAGCGGCTGAATGTCTTTCAGCTCTCCTTCGACGCTGATGGTGTCACTGCCGGTATCGTAGGTGTTGATCGTGATGGCGCGGGTGTGAATGAGGGTCCTTGTTTCCATCTCGCTGGATCCTTTCCTGCGGCGTTCCGTGAACATGTGCCGCGGTCTCATTGATCTCTGTGGTGAGCTTCAATCCTGCCACTCCAAGTGCATACTGTGGAGGTTCGGTTTCGGGAACCGCGGGTGGCGGTATCGCCCCCCTGTTTCGCGTGCGTACAGCGGAAGTAGCCAGTTCACAAAACAAGGGTTGAGTGGCATCTCTTTTTCCGCATGCGTACTGTGGAGGTGCCGGCCATGTACAGGCTGGGGATGGACAAGACACTGGTTTTCCGAGCGTAAGGAGAGGTTCCTCGAACCCCCCTGTGCCGTTCGTGCACATGGTTCATCTCGTGGTGCGGAAACGGGTCCCCGCACCACGAGTATGGGATCACTTGTGAACATTTCTCCACAGGGAGGCATTGGCGTTTCCAAACCCACCGCAGAGCATGGCTACGCCATAGGTCGCATCCTGGTAGTCGGTCTTCATGATGGTGTTGAGGGTAACGAGCAATCGAGCGCCTGACTGGCCCAGCGGATGACCGAGGGCAAGGGCGCCTCCCCACACGTTCACGTTTTCAAAGGGAGGTTTGTCGCCCAGACCCAATTCGCGCAGAACAGCGACAGACTGGCTGCCAAAGGCCTCGTTGAGTTCCCAGACGTCTATATCCTTTACCGTGAGCCCTTTTCTTTGGAGCAGTTTCCGTGCCGCAAACAGGGGTCCGATTCCCATGACCGTGGGATCGCATCCGGCCATGACACCACCTGCATAGGCGAGATGGTAGCCAAGCCCCAGTTCATCGGCCTTGTCGCGACTCATGAGGAGCAGGGCACAGGCGCCTGCCGTCAGGGGAGACGATGTTGCCGCTGTTACCACGCCGTCTTCGCGGTAGGCGGGTTTCATGGCCGCCATCTGCTCCATGGATATGCCGGGGCGGATCCACTGATCTCTGTCCACCATGAATGTGGTGCCGTCCTCCTCCGCTCCTTCGAGGGGAACGATCTCTTTTTTGAATTTACCAGCCTCCGTGGCTTCATGGGCCCGCTTGTGGCTCCAGAAGGCCATGGCCTCCTGGTCCATACGGGACACCTTGTACTCACTGGCGACCTTTTCCGCGGTGGCACCCATGAGCAGATCTGCAATGGGATAGCGGGCTGCTACAATGGGGGAGAAATCTATGTGGTGCATGGGGTTGGCCTTGTCCATGTCCTCAACCCCCGAGACTACGTAGATTTCACCTTCTCCGCACATGATGGCACGTGCGGCATGTTCCGCTGCCGCCATGCCCGATGGGCACTGCTGGCCGATCCCATTGGTGGGTACCGTGTCCGGCAACCCTGCGGCAAGCCAGCCAAACCGCGCAATGTCATTTTGCATGCCGGCCTGATTAGCGGTGCCGCAGTAGACCGCCTCCACATCTTCCGGCCGGACCTGGGGGGTGCGCTCGAACAGGGCAGAGTACACGGCCTTGAGCAGGACCTCGGGTCTGTGGCTCCTGAACCAGCCTTTGGCCGGGTGGGCCCGTACGTTTGCTGTTCTAACTCCATCGATGATGACACATTCTCTCATGAAAAAAGCCTCCTTCCTCGAGTTGTCTGGTTTGTTGTGTCCTGACGTACAGGTGCTTCTCGATTCTCCTAAAAGAGTATTAAAAAATGCTTGACGAACATCTCATGTATATTTATATT